>ERZ794949.322-NODE-322-length-16137-cov-4.162355_pt1 | contig 16137 bp, 6 predicted proteins | sample MGYA00511363_ERZ794949 | MGnify/ENA primary metagenome ERZ794949 (study PRJEB30137, sample SAMN04331402) | food metagenome | isolation source: T1 must sample point D1 replicate B | place: Australia: South Australia ...
AACTATACCAAACATACCACATGGGTCTTTACTCCATTCAGTAAGCATTGGTGCAGCAAAGGCTATGGTTTTACCGGAACCTGTTTTAGCTCCTCCTATACAGTTTTTCCCTTTTAGAATTTCTGGAATACAGTTCTTTTGAATCTCAGTTGGAGTTGTGATTTTCATTGCATTTAAAGCTTCTACAAGCCATTTCGCACATCCTAGCTTGGCAAAGGTATTATCCATATTGATTTTTGAACCGTTTGTATATTAAAAATAGCAGGTAATAATCTGTTGTTTGGTTAAGCAATCAGCATATTTGTGTATTGCTAATCATATATTGTAGAAGCATATATACAAGAATTACAGAATAGTGAAAGTTTCCAAAAAAAATCAAAATTCCAAATAATTCGTATTTTTCAAAAAAAAAGAAAAAAAAAAAAGAAACTAAGTTCACAGCGCGACACATTTTTTGTGTGATTTTATTTACATGACCATTCACTCCAAAACCTTTCTCTTTTTATTCGTTTTTTTATCAAACACCAACGCAGACATGTATCTCTTCAGAAGCTGGGTGTTCTGATGGTTTTTAGCACTTATAGGAATGGTGTTCCAAAAGACATCACTATCTATGTCTTCAGGGGCATCTTTCCTTTTTCTTAGCATGTCCTTGACTTGTAGATTTTGCTTTGAAACAAACTCTTCAACAGCTTTGAATTTTTCTTGTACTCCGTATGCATCACTGTCCAAGTCACATTTATTGCAAACGACTAAAGCCCTTTCTATGTTTTTGATACCATGAATGTTTAGTTCACGTATCAAAACTTTCAAATCACCAGTAGGATCCTGTCTGTCCATACCTATAACAAAGACGATTCCAGACGAGTTTTCAATGTGCTTTAGGAATTCCAAACCTAAGCCCTTGTTTTCACTAGCACCTTCGATTATACCGGGAATATCACTTACTGTGAAGGAAGGACTGCCTGGTGGCATTAAAACTGTACCCAATGTTGGGACCAAGGTGGTGAACTCCCAATGACCAACCCTTGGCTTAGCATTAGATATGGCGCCTAACAAAGTAGATTTCCCTGCATTCGGCAAACCTACCAATCCTAAATCTGCTAGTAACTTTAGCTCAAATATGAATGACGCCTCTATACCCTGTCTCCCTCTTTTGGCAAAGATAGGATTTCTAACACCGTTAATCTTGAAATGCATGTTTCCTAAACCTGCTGTTCCACCTTTCAGCATCAGCAGTGGCTTTTCAAATGGTTTATTCAATTCAAGCCCCATGATAGGAAATTTGTCAACACCTATTTCATTCAAAGATAACTTGAAATCGTATGCTCTGAAGTCACTTCTAATCGCCTTGAATCTTGGTTCAACTCTGTATATTTCCTCTGGGTTTTCAGAGTAGCTATAACCTGCCTGAAATTTCCATGTATCATTAATTTTTGGTTTATTTCTGTGCAGCATGTAATACTCTGGCTCAACATCTATCATTTCATGAGACAAACACTTCATTTTCACAGTGTAGGCATTCAAAGCTCTTCTGACCATGTTTTCATCCTTCAGATCCACACCATTTTCAACTAAAGCCTTTTTAATTACAGGCGGTGGAATTGCTAGCCTTATATGCGTACCAACAGGTACCTTGATTAATATGTTACCTCCTGATTTTCCATCACACTGATTGGATTGTCCACTCTCACCTGATGAAGTTTGATAAACAGCGTTGATATGACTCAATGAGGTTATATTTTCATCTGCTTGGATGTATATATCACCACCCTTACCACCGTCACCACCCGATGCTGGTCCTTTCAAAGTTGGCGAAGGATCAAAGCTTATGTTACCATCTCCACCTTTTCCTGTTCTCATCTTAACAAATCTCATATCGGTAAACGCCTCTTTGGCACGCTCTTGCATTTGCTGATACTTCTTATAGTTCAGTATACTTGGTGATGTAAATTGCGACAAGGGTGCTGAGCATAGAAATCTATCACCTGAGTTCAAGTTATTGACACCATTCATTCTCTCCTTTTTAGAAATGGATGCTGGTCTGTGTATCACCTTCAAAAAATCATATTTTCTCTTTTTCATTGAATTGGACTGTGAAACCTTCTCTAAGTCATCTACAGGAACAGGTTCTATAAGTGGGTTTAAATTTGTAATGGTGGCATCTTGTTCCAACAAGGTTTCAATTTTATTGACACTGTTCAAATCCTGTGCAGATTTTGCAACTTTACTATACCACAAGTCACTTTGTTTACCATTAGGAACGTTTTCTGCAACTTCAGTTATAGTAATTTTCCCTTTTATGTTAGAGTTACGCAAGATTTTCGTATATCTGATCATTTTGTTCTTGGTTTTATTGTTGTAACCTTGATCATCGACGTTGTACTGTGGATTCCAAGGTTTCCAAGAAGTTTCCATCACGTTTATTAATTTTTTCCATCGACTTTTACGGGATCATCTGTAGTATTCGGACAAAACAAGTAAACTCATCTTTTTTCATAGCACGTCGAAATCGACAGAATAACTATTACTCAAAATCAATTAAAATATAAAACATTAACATATATAAACTTACATCAAAAATAGATCTTCTTGATCATCTTCAAGATACGTTCCTGAATCCTCTTGCACTTCAACAACATCCTTGAACTGTGAGAAATGTATAGCTCTATGCAATTCATCATAATAGTGTAATGGAATATCTAATTTCAAAGTATAATTCAAGCTTTCATCATATTCTGAACCCATAAATGCATAGTTCCATACATTCTTGGATGGCACCATATAGTTACCAATGATTTTGTCCGACAAGATAACTTGAGCAAATTCAGAAAAGTGAGGCTCAAAGCCTTCAGGATCGTCTCTCTGTAGATTGTTATTATTGACACCCCATATGAATCCCTCTTCAGTTAACGTATACGAACTGATTGAAACTGATCCCATTGATGAGAAAACAGTGATATCTATGCAGTCCATGTCAATAGAAGCAAACATCTTAGAGTGAATGGTAACATCCTGCGGGGACATGAATTTCAATTCTTCTTCTGTGTATGTGTGGATCCAGCCCAATAATTCCAAGCCATTCTCGTCCAAAAACTTAACGTCCTCAGGCATGTTTCTAGTCATGGAAACAAACTTTGAATTACCTAGTTGTGGCAGCATGACCATTGTAGAAATTTCCTTGATGTTATTCTCTTCATCAGATTTACCATACAACAAAGCACCTACTTGTGATCTGGAATCAGACACCTCAATTAGCTTATTGAGAATGTTTCGAGGCAAAATATACACAGGCTTTTCCTCAATAAACTCATGCTCAGCAACAACAACGTTCTTTAATCTCAGTGGCAAGAAACTGTTAGCCAGGGCTCTGCTTCTCCATTCATCTTTTGAAGAGAAACTTTGTGTCTCATAGTTTGCTGAGGCGACTACTACTATTTCTTGACCTTGTTGGTTGACTGTAGTGGTCTTTATGAAGCCATCATCTACATTTTCATCATCACTGGCGTTGCTTTTTTCAATTTGCTTCTTTCTTTCTTCTTGAGCAAGGGCCTTAGATTCCTGCATTTCAACCAACTTTTGTCTCTTGACAGAAGGAGCCTTTATATTTTGGCCTAATATCAAATCCTTTATTTCTGTTTGTGTAAGAGCCTTCACATTGACATGATACTTTGCTGCAAATTCTGCAAGGATCAAATCCCTAAATTGAGATTCAACTTCAATCCACTGCTCTTCATCAAATGACGGCCACAAATGACTAGGTTTAGTTTTAACATCATCATATTGACTCAATATCATCTTACCCTTCTCTTCATTCGATTTCATTCCTCTCAATAGCAGAATCAATCTTGAAAAAGCCGTGTATGGGGAAATACTTTCTAGCCAATCATCATACAAATTTAATAAAACCATCTTTGGTTCTGTAGCCTCATCCACTATCTTCAGTATTTTTTCAATTGATAAAATTGCAGAGAACGGCATTCTCAATTCAGTAGGTCTGATACCGATGTTTGGGAAATCAAGCATATGTACCTCTAGTGGATCAACTATGGTTTTTCTAGTGACTATAATTTGTGAGGGCTGCTCTTCTTTAGGCAAAGATCTTAACAAGGAAGTCATTTCTTCAGCTGTTTTCCACTTGGCCAGTTGCGCTAGACGTGATTGACCTGTCCATGCAGAAGTGTGAATGACTCTCAAAAATAGTTCACCTGTTTTTGGATCAATTATGGTAACACACCCGTTTATAGGAGTGTTATGAACGTGCCCTTCTTTGTTGCTTTTCACAGATATTCTATAAACATTGGTATCATCAATAAACAGCTTTTTGGAATCGTTGAATAATTCAGGATAATTTGTGGAGTTCAAATATGGCTCTTGGGTTTGAGCTTGATACAACTGCAATCCTTTTCTTATTCTTTCTCTTAAGACATGCAATGCTGGATTTGCCTTCATTATTGTGGCCATGGCAGAAGAAATTAGGTTCTTCATGCCTGGAACCCAATGACCAAATGCATCAAAAGTGTTGTAAGCCAAGTCAATGACAATCATTATTCCAGTTTGAGATGGATAGTTGCTTACAGAGTCTGAGGTGTATTCAACAAACTTTTTCTTAGTGTATGAAGACACATCATGTTCATCGTAATCACCATACTTTAGTTGAACATCAATCCATAGCTTACTGGTTTCATTGATTGTGCCTGAATACTCTTCGGTAGTGGAGTCTAAAGAGGATGCCTTGCTACATTTCCAAACCTGGTTGCTATAAATGGTAGCATCTGCTGCTGAAGCATTCATCCTATAAGATTTTCTAGGATGAATGACTTCTTTTTGAATTTCTGAAGCTTGAATAACATCTATTTGATCATCTAAAATTTGACACAAATCAAAAACTACAGATTCATGTATCTTTTGCCATAAATGTGCTCTAAATATTTGAATTAAAGATATCTTTAAAGTTGGTATTTTACCATGTAAAAATATACCTGTCAAATCCAGCTGAACCAAATAACCAACATAAACATCTGCTCTGTTGATTGTAGGTGACCACCACAAGGTAAATCTTCTATTAGGAATTTGACTTAAACCAGTTCTTTGAGCATTGGTTAGTTTTTGCATTTGTAAAGAATCCTCAAATCCAGCATTCTTTTCCCAGAACAATCCCTCCCAAGAGGTAAACCCAGTAGCTCTAAACAAAGAATGTTCCAAAATAGTATCAACACCACCAAGTGCACTGATGACATCAGCTCTATAAGCGTTCAGGTTCCAAAGCTTACCGTCATGATTATTATCGGTCCACCAAAACTGACCAGAGAATTCCGTATTGTACTTTCTAAATTCACTTCTTATTCTGAAGTACTTGTCATAAACCAAAACATGTCTGTTTTTTTGGAATAGGGTACTGATACGCGGTAACCCACGATCCCAGTACTCTTCAAGTTCTTCAAAAGAGATTTTTCTGTTTTCTTCCAGGGCAATTTGTCTTTTAATAGCATAGTCATTCCAAACCCTTTCTGAGTCTTGGAATTCATTTTCCCATGGTGTTATGTATCTGAATATGGTTGGAATCATCTTCTCTTGTTCTCCAGTGGACATACCAGCTCTGAAAAATGTGATACCAGTATCGGTTTGCTTTGAAAAGACCAGATCTGAAGCTGGTACCAAAATGTGGGATGCACTGATCATACCTAGACCACCTAATTCTTTGGGAGCATAAAAGACAACTGGTGGGAATCTGTTAGGCATTTTAGAGTTTAGACCAAGCTTCACTCTTGTTTGAATCTTTGTTTCCGATTTGACTAAAACATCAATCAGTCTTTGTGTTGAAATTATGGCCTCTCTATAATAAGCAAACAGAGCCACTAATGCATTGTTCCACTTGGCTGCTACTTTGGTAAAGGCACCAGAACCAACAGACATTAATAAAAATGTTATTCTTTTTTCAAACATATCAACATTCTTATCAGAGACTCTTAAGTATGCAGTACAAGTTTTTTCATTAGTCTTTTTATTCTTCAAATCCCAAACAGATTCCGATGTGTCTTCTAGTGCTAGAACTCTTACCTTAGGAGTTAACCTTAGTTCAAATCCACACATTTCAAAATGCATGTGTGGGTTGTTTTTGCCATATATGGAGACATATGTTTTCTCCCATTTCAGCTTAGTAACTGTTGGTACTAAGGACGTGGAAACTTTCCAGTGAACAGCTCGACCCAAATCAATATCACGTTGCATCAATTTCATTCTAACATCCTTAGGCCAGCACATTTTTGATGGATACTTATCAAGTTCATCTAGGTCAACAGCATTATTAATCTTGTATCGATCGATAAGCTCATCAACTTCATGTGACTCGAATTTATAGAAAATGTAAATTTTGTTGAAGTATCTAACATAAGATCTCAAAGGATGTCTCTTTTCAATTTCAACATTAGCAAAGGTCATAAAACCATTTAGGTCTTGACCACTACCAGCTAGATCAATGGCTCTTTGTGGACCCATGATGTCCAAGTCTACAAGCAATCCACAAAGTTGATAGATGAAGTTAGCAAATTGCAAACCCTTTAGAAGACCTCTTTTGTTAATATAACTCATGTCCTTGAATATAATACTTGAGTTGTTTTTAGAGGTCATGTAATCAGCTAAAGCTGGATCAACAACAAGCCTTAAAAATCTGTTCAACAAATTTAGGTCTATTTTCTCTGTGAAATCCTCCAACTCACCGCTCAATAAAGCATTCATGCTCCCATCTTGGCAATCCCAAACTTCGGTTAAGTTGTTTAAGCCTGAAGCAAATTTGTGTACTAAGTATGGAGGAATCTCATTATCACTTGGCTTGACCCATATAGGGAATAGATTTCTTTGACTAGCCTCGTATGACAAATATTGATCCAAGTAAGCATCAGATATCTTTTCCAGTGGATCTACAAAGAAACGAGGATGTAACTCATGCAGAGTGTCTGACATTTCAAATTGTATTGGCTTGAATATTCTTTGAGTTAAAAGAAGCTTCTTTACTCTATTCAAAGACTCATGTGGGTTTTCAAATGCTTGTTCGATCAAAGCAAGTTCTTCTCTTTCAGCAGAAGTAAGCCTGGATTTTGAACTATAATGCTCCTTCAAGTTCTCCAAAGCCAATGCAAATATTTTGTTGTCATGCTTATAGTTAACTGGAGGGAAAGGAATAGTCTCAAATTCTCTACTCTCTAACCATTCAACCAAATTTTTGAACATTTTGGCTGCATCATTAGTACTTATTGTAGCATCCTCACTAGATAAAATTTCATCTTGTCTTTTTTGTTCTTCCTTAATCCATATTCTTGCCATTCTTCCAGTATTTTTTCTGATTTCAGTCTTTTCGACTTTTTTGCCTTGTTGAATTCTGATTCTGGTTTCTTTGGCGGAATGAATCCAACTTTCAGCTTTCTTTTGGATATATTTCAGAATTAGATTATTAATGGCCTCTGGCATACCAGGAACATTCCACTTGACATTGGCCTTCCAGCATCTCCAAGCTTCATTCAAATGCTGCAAGATGGTTTTCATAGTTTTCTGTCTGAGATTTGTTGGCACCATGTCAATAACATCATTCATGATGCTGGTTTTCAATTCAATGTCATAGTATGCATCAATTCTTTGCTTCGTAACTGTTTTAACCTTTTCGTTATTTCTGCCTTCGAATTGTCTATCAATTAAATTACCTAACCAGTTTTCCAACATGGGAATGGTACCCTTCATGAATTGTATCCACACCCTCCATTGAGGCTGCCAAAATCCACAACCTGGGCCCTTTCCAATGTTTTTGTTGAATCTGTGGTAAATAATGTGCTTCAGATCTTTGCACTGCTTTATCTGATGCATGACTCTGTACTTGTATCTGTAAATACCGGTCAGATGACCTACATGATTGAAAATATAATTCAAGCCATCAGCTAATTGGAAGGCATTGATTCTACCTAATCTGAAGAGCACTTGCGCATCAGTTATCAGCTTCAAAAGTTTCAGTAGTTCTCTAATCAAATGGAAGGCATGCCCAAATCTGGACTTCTTTCTCTCTTTTGTAGACAATGTCTTTATAGGTTTCAAGTTAAAATTGTAATCCAAATGCAAAAAGGCAATGCTTCTCTTTTGTAACATCAAGTTTAACATGTTGTGTCCTTGTCTTAATAATTGAAGAGAAGCCTCCAGCCAGTCAATATTAGTCTGTTGGAAAAATTTGGTGTCTCTAAACACACTCAGTAGTCTTGGGGTTCTCTTTTTAAACTTCTTATGTGCCTTTAAGGAATCCTTCAACTTGAAATGAAGTTTCTTTTTATGCTTCTTAGCTCTTATTTTTGTTCTGATTTTATTCTTCAGTAGTCCTTTATATGATTTCTTAACCTTTCCTGGATATCTTGGGTCATCTGGGTGTTGGGATATCCAGCTTTTCAATAAGTTGACATCATGCGATCTAGTAGTTTTGCCTGTTTTTTTATTGAAAGGTTGAGGTGCTTCTAATATGGTTAAAGCCTGTTTGATTGAATATTCAGGCTTTTTCCCAATATCTTGGAATTGGGGTAATTGAATATCGAACTCACATGTTTCTGGACTATCTTGTATTTTTTCTTCAAAATCTGTCTTAAATTCATGGAACATCTCCTCTTTGTCCAGTATATTATTAAGCTGTTCACTGAATCCCATTGCATACTCAGAGTCGGCATACCTATAATCATCCACATCTGAGAGAACACTGTTAGTCAAAGGGGGAACCATTAACTTTCTAGGTCTCACGTTGTACAAGTGTGGATAATACAGCTTGTACTCTACTCTGTCATGACCCCTGTTTATGAATCTATCAAGACTATTAAATTCCGTGTAATCTTGCATGTCTTCGTCATCTTCTTTACCAAACAGAGGCTCAAATCTCGCACCGTCTCTTATGGAGATATTCAGGGCTTTGGCATTTTTGTGTATCTTCATGTTGAATAAATTGTAATAATTCGAGTCTTTTACTTCATTTCTGAGTGACTCCGACAAATCAAATAGTTTCACCAGTTCATTGCCATTTAGCTCCCATTTTCTATACGAGTCATTAACAGTGTTCTTGTCATCATATCTGAACGGATGTTTATCCTTCAAGCATTCATCTTCTAAAGCGATCGATGTGGGTATTGGTAGCCCCTCGATATCCTTTTCATAATCATATATCTCCATATCATCATCGAACACAGGAAACTTCAGTCTTTGAACAAAGTTGTCTCTTTTGTGTACTCTCATCTCATCATACATGTTACTCCACTGTGCTATGTAAACAGGGGGAATAACTTTGGGAACCTCATTAATGAAAGTTATGGATCCTGATGTGTGATACAAAACCTTGACCTTCTTAACTGCTTCCCATGGCTGAGGCATGTTTTCTATAAGTTTCAGAATACCATACGGCAAATACTTCAAAGCTGAAAGTTGAGTCTTCTTAGTTTTGTTGAAAAACTTCTTTGCATTGATATCTTTATTCTGTTCAAAAACTCTTCTTAGATGTTCCTTCGGCAGTTCTAGTTTATGCTTATTGATGTTTTGATGTTTTCTTTGTTTATTGGAAGTAGGCTGAACTTTCTTATTGTTTGTTTTCTTTTTCTTCTTCTTGGGAACCTTTGATTGTTCACTATCATTATCTTCGTTATCTGACAGAGCTCTTTTTTTACTTGTGCTGGAATCTGTCTTAACACCATCAGCTTCTAAAATGTCAGGAGGTGGTATGACTTCGTCTTCTTCATCTGACTCTATATCTGGGGCCGGCAAGAGTATATCGCCATTTTCTTCATCACTTGAATTGGTCTTTTTATCTTCTACAATTGGAGAAGCTGTTTTAGTCTTTTTTGGCTTATTTTTCTTTTCTTTAACAACAGGTTTGTTCTTATTGTTTTTACCTTTACCTGGGTTAGTTTGTTTTTTCTTAGCAGCTGCCATTATGTGAAATACCTTTATTAATTAATCAAGCTTTCTTTCCCTAAAATCTAGCAGTGGCTCTCTATGATTAAGATGGTTTTCTGGGTATAACTTTCCTAATTGAATCATAAAAACAACTAACCGATGCTGATATATTTGAAGTGTTATAGATATATAGGAAAAATTAAGCTTCATGTATAACATTATTCCAAAAAAAAAAAGAAAAAAAAAAATCGTTCAAATCAGAAAAACCGCGTTGCACATCACATGACCATATCTTATTGCTATCATCTTTCAATAATCCATGCCATAGCTTAGTGTATAGAGTCGCGGTACTTTGAAAGCTCAATATTCTCTGCTTCCTGGATTCTTCCCGTGCTTCTGTACAATTCAGCTAGAATACCCAATGCCTTTTCACTGTACTCGTCAGGTTCAGGATATTCCAATATAGACTTTAGCCATTGCTCTAACTTTTGCGTATCTTTCATTTTTTCTAAAAGCGGGACGATTTCGTCTGCTATAGCCACTTTCTTTGTTCTTTGTTCACTAAGTTTATATGCCTTAACCAATGCCTCGTATGCTAAATTCAGCTTATCAATTTTGGTGTAGGAAGATGCAATTGATTTCCAGGCACGAGGATCTTCATTCTTCAAAGCTATGCATTTTTGGTAGTAATAAATGGCAAACTTTGACTGGTTCAACGCATCATAGGCGAATCCGAGGCCCATCCATGCAGCATAATCCCTGTGATCATGCTTTAATGCGTTCCTGTAAGCAAATATTGCTGCGTTGTAGTTGCCTAGTTCAACGAACTCATGACCAATTAGCACATAAAGTTTGCATTTTTTTGACGAATCTGTTTTGGCAAGTTTTATTGCATTTCTGAAGTGCATTATTGCGTTTTCGTTGTTTCTCATCAACGATTCCATATTTCCGCGTATCGCTTGGCATTCACAGCTGACTTCACTTATGCCTTTCGCCCTAATCATCAATTCTCTTAGTTGCGGATAATCCTCAGATACATACAAGATGTTTGAATAATTGAACATTGTATCTAAACAAAAAGGAAATCTTTTTAATAATTGCTCATACAAGAACTTGCTTTGTGGCAAGTCGTTGAGCTTGTAAGCCAATTCAGCGTTTTTTGTTAATAGAAATTTAGACTTAGGAAAGCTTTCCAACGTTGTTGTTAATAAGTCAATGTATAGTTCAGCATCTATTGATTCAAAGAATACGTCCCAGCACCTTATTTGGAAGAAATCATATAAAATTGTTTCCCTAATGTTTTTTGATATATGCTCACTTAGTAACACAATTTCATTAGGCAATGAGATGGATTTTACAATTGCTTCATAAGCTTCCCAGTTATAGGGATCAAACTTCAAAGCTCTCGTAAGTTTATCAACAGCATAAGCCTTTTCATTCTTTATCAAAAGTAAGTTTCCTGAAAGCGAATATAAAGCAGATAGAATATAATGGTGTTCATTCTTGTCTAGGCTAAGAATTAATTTTGAAATCTTTTCTAAGATTGTGGTTATGTTGATTGGCTGTGAAGATATTCCAAACTTGACATCTGCGTCTATAAAATTTGTGCTGACTGTATTCAGTGACTGCAAAGGTTTCATTTTTTTGATGCTTTCTACATGGTGGTCAATGTCATCATTTTCTGAAAGTCCATCGTTCAAAATGCTTGTGAAATTTACGTTGTCTAACCAAAACAAAAATGCAGTTTTGATTTTAATGAACTCTAGATAAGGGTCAATTGAATTTCTAAAGCTAACTTCCTTTTCAAACTGCTCAATGATAAAAGATACTTGTTGATATTGTTTCTTGTATAAGTTTTCTATGATGTTGTCAAAAAGAATTTGCTCATTAACGTTACAGTTGTATGTGATGTTTCCCGTAATTTGGTTCAGATCAATTAAGCTGTTGGCTTCAATTATGTTATTTTGAATGAATTCATAGTTCTGTTTATATATATATCCCATCAAGTAATGAGATCGTTTAGACTTTTGGGTCTGCTCAATAGCATCTATCACACATCCTGTATAGAAACTAGCCTTATTATCAGTCATTGTTTGGTGTAATGTATGTGAAATATAATTAGATTGGCTTACTTATACTCTTCTCTATATATTAACACGCCTTTCATTTGTTTCTTTGTTAACTACTTGTATCAATCAGATGTGCCTTGCTTTTACACAAAATGTAAAGAGGTGAAGATGCTTATGTATAGTTTGTGTTCTCGTTAGATCTTTTTTTCAAACGCTACCATTGGAGTTCCTGGTAACGCGCATTCCACGTGATCTGTGCCCAGCATCATTCTGTGTAATCTCTAAACCATATATATAAAGTGATAGTTGTATAAGAAATATTGATCAGAAAGTAAAAAATCAACAAGTTGCCTGTTTTTGCTAACTAATGATAATTCTATTTAATTCATTTTTGTCAAGTATCACTGTTGTTGGTGTACAATTCTGTCTAAGATTTTCTGAGATAAGCTTGCGTTTATTGTTTCGGACATATGCTAAGCTTTCCTTCTGTGATTTAAACAAAGATTATTTCCCTTTTTCTTTCTTTTTTTTTTTAAACGTAGGACTTAAAAAATTAAAAATAAGAAATATTTAATCAGATGGGATCATCCTTTAAAAAAAAAACAAACCATCTACTGAAAGCATTTAATAGAGATAACAACCAAGAAATATATATAACCCTACTGTCTAATTGAAAAAGACCCTTCACTGATAGTATTTTAATTATACATTTCAAACATCACATAACAATAGACGTGAATGCTTGAATTTATACATTGCAAATGACAAACTATTCCTCTGATAATAGCATCTACCATCTCCAAAATAAAGATCTAATTGATAAGACTCTACCAGATGCTCAAAACAAGTTAAATCAGATCAACACAAAGCAAGCCTCTGAAAATCTTACAAGTCAAAAAATTGATGTTCTACCTACACCAAATACACTATTCATACCTAAAAGAAACCGAAAGGATAAAACGGAAGATAGCAGAATCATCAACAGAATATCCTCTGTAATTCCAGACAACTTCGATGTAAACAATTCCACCATGTTTGGCAATCTAACAAACACCATAAACAAAAAAATCGATGGACATCCAACATTACTTGATCAAGCACAGCTGAAGAAGCAAAGGGATGTATCGGCAAGTGACATATACTCTCCTCCTGTTTATCAAAAGCAAAGACACATATCAGCTCCGATAACACTCAGAAACATAAGTTCCACCAATAGCTCAGAAGCATCGGTAAGAATGTACAACTCAACAAATCATTTCTCACCGACGACTGAGCACAATAACAACTTGATGATGGTGAACACACAGTACTTGGACAACGTCATGAACCAAAATCAGGTTATCAAGGAAGAAAAAAGCTTGAAGATATACTCCCAGCAAGATAAATTTACAACCTTTAGAAGAAAGGAAATCTTGGGAGCTGGGAACTTCTCTGATGTGTACAGATTTGTTGATGAAACAACAGGCGACTCTTATGCCTGTAAGTATATCAAGTATCCTATAGAATTGTTGAAGTCAATAAAGAGAGACAAGGAAAAGGCAAATGACATGATTATGAAGTTAGAGTCATCACTATTGAGAGAAATAAAAATTCTGAATGAAATAAACTTATTAAGACATAACGGTACAAGTGATCATGACAAAGTCTTCCGTAAAGGGGGTAGTAATATTATAGAGTTGATTGGAGTCAACGATTTGAATCTTCTAAACAATGACTTTTTCATAAGAGACTTTTATCAATCAAATAAGAAGCTTCCTGAGTGCTACATCATGACTGATCTTTGCTCAGGTGGGAATCTTTTGGAATTTGTCAAGGAGTTCAAATTAAGCATACAAATGATACACGAGATATCATACCAGACTCTACTTGCCCTAAACTTCTTACATGAAAACCTTATCATTCACAGAGACGTTAAGTTGGAGAACATATTGTTGACGCTTCCAAGCACAGCCATTCTTGATCTGTTTGAACGTGGCATGCCCATACCCCCAACGTTGGTAAAGCTATCGGACTTTGGACTATCCAAAAGAATCACCGCTGATGAGCCGCTATCAACAACGAGATGCGGGTCTCCTGATTATATTCCTCCAGAGATTTTGTTGGGGCTTCCTTACGACGGGAGACTCACTGATGTGTGGTCCTTTGGAGTTTGCCTGTATGCCATCCTGGAGGAGATGTTACCATTTGACTCAGATGCGATCATGGAGAGACAGAGGGAGATGTGTATAAAAAGCGGAAAGGTCATTGTACAAAAGAGAAGGGGCATGTCAGACAGCGCAAGAATAAGCAGGTGTGACTGGAAGTGGTATTATATGAGCGACTTTGAAAACACAGACCTTCCGGAAGAGGACTTGGTTCTTATTAAGAAATGTAAAAATATTGTGGAGAAGTGTTTACTGAGAAGAACTGAGAGATACAGCACACAAAAGTTATTGGATATGGACTTTTTCTATGTAGAATAGTCTTTATTGTATATATAAAACGAATTAGTAAAATTAATATTACACCGTAATTGTATTTTACATTTACAGTTAATCTATAGGTTTTTTACATGTAAACATTCCACTATAGTTTAATACCAATGTAAATTTTAGTGTAAAAAATCTTAGTAAATAAAAACTGTTTAAATAAAGCTTTGATGTTAACTGCTATGTACGTAGAGACTACAATAGTTTTGTATTTGACTCAGACTACACTTCAGTACACAGTTATCATGATCAACCTTGTTGTCTTAAGGTTGTGATAGTTTCCCACTGCGCACTTAAGCAGCTTCTTTTTCGTGAGACAGGATTTACTCTCTATAAAAAACAACTAATTTATTCTTTTTTTTTTCGCCCTTCACTAATAACGTTATGAACGTTTAAGTGATGGATATAGTACATATACTAAACTAAAGGAAGACTCTGAAAAACCCATCATAAAAATATCATATATAACAGAGAATGCCAGACTTTGAGGAAAATGCCGACTCTGTGGTCAAGGTCAAAGAAGGAAACAACGAGGTCATTTACTATGACAACAACAATACCTCTTCTGCCTACGATTTAGACGCTGAGATCGTGGACTCTATGGAAATAGATTACGAAAACGACACTGACTTATCCATAATTCACAGAAAATTGAAAACCATTGAGGTTCTAGAACTTTACAAGTTTAAGACTTTAAAATTCTTAAACCTAAGAAACAACTTGATTTCCAGTATATCTGACTTAGAAGGATTGGCTGAGAACAACGACAACAATTTAGAATCCTTGGAGCTTTATGATAACCGAATTACTCACATTTCTTCTCAGATTCAGAAGCTAACCAACTTGAAAGTCTTGGATTTATCTTTCAACAAAATTGAAAAGATTAACAACATATCTCGCTTGGTTAACTTAGAAGAATTGTACTTGATTGAAAACGGAATAAAGAAAATTGAGAATCTTGACACATTAACAAATTTGGAAGTTTTGGAACTTGGTGGTAACGAGATTGAAACAATAGAAAACATTGATCATTTGACAAGTCTAAGACAGCTTTGGTTAGGAAAGAACAAAATAAGGGAACTGCAGGTTCCATTTTTAGCAAACTTGAAGATTTTGTCGTTACCTTCCAACAAGCTAACAAAGATTCCTGAGGGCATTGCTAAGAAGCTACCAAACTTGACAGAGCTACACTTGCCAAACAACAAGATTGAGAAAATTGAAAACTTGGACGACTTGGAACACTTGGAGATTATTGATTTGTCTTACAACAAACTAACCAAAGTTGAAAACATCAGCCACTTGACAAACCTGACTGACTTGTGGCTAAGCAGCAATCAAATTGACATGTCATTTTCTGAATTAGAACAGAACATTGCAATGCTTCCATTAGACACTATCTATCTACAAGGAAACCCGATCCAGACCAAGAACAGCACGTCATATGTCAGAAAGCTGAAGTTGATCATGGAGAAACAGGGAACATTAACAAAGGTTGATGCTGAGTATATATCTTATTAGTTGAATATATATTATGCTTTTGTTGAAAGTAACTTGTGCACCAAATCACGTGTTGCTTCTGAATGCTAAAAGATTTGTATGGTACACTGCGCTTGGATATTTTTTCATATTTTTTTTTTCCCAACTGAAACTTTACATGAATTTTGAATTTACCCTTTCTGCTTTGCTTTATCAAC
>ERZ794949.323-NODE-323-length-16129-cov-2.751711_pt1 | contig 16129 bp, 11 predicted proteins | sample MGYA00511363_ERZ794949 | MGnify/ENA primary metagenome ERZ794949 (study PRJEB30137, sample SAMN04331402) | food metagenome | isolation source: T1 must sample point D1 replicate B | place: Australia: South Australia ...
GGCCATCCTCGTCAACCGGCAAGCGCTGCTCGAGCACGCTGGCGCAAACGCTCGCCGCGCCCCTCTCGACCTTCTCCGCTTTCCACCTCCTCGATCCGGTATCGCTCTTGCGCCTCCGCACTCGTCGCCAAAGCTCCCTCGCGCCACGTTCAAACACTCGCCCCGCCGTGTGCGAATGAAGCTCGAGCTGGGTGCGGGGTGATCCCGCTTGCTGTCGCGCTTCGGCTCGTCGACCCTTGCCTGGTTCCGGGCGCGGAGGGGGAGCTCTCTCTCTCTCTCTCGAGCTCGAAAGGGCTCTCCTTTGCTTCCCCTCTCCCTCCTGCGCCTCTATCGACACGATGCTCGTCCCGCTGTCGCCCATCGACAATGCCGTCGCCGACATGGGCATCACCTGCGGCTACCTGTTCGCCCGCCCCGCCGACGCGACGAGCGACGACGCCGGATCGGCACTCCTCGCCGAGCTCGAGGCGGCGACGCAACGAGTCGTCGCCAAATGGCCGCTCCTGCAGGGCGAGGCCGTGTGGCAGAAGGAGGTGCGCCTCTCCGTCCTCCTCTTCCCTCGAGCCTTTCGCTGACCCTTGCGCTCTCGCCGCGCGCAGAAGGGCATCTGGGCCGTCGACGTCCCCGACGAGCCTCTGACGACGAGCAAGCCCCTCCTCTTCACCTCGAGCTGCATCGTCAAGCGGTACGCCCAAGCCGCCTCGCTCTCGGCACCCCTCGAGCCCCTCGACCGCACCTCCTCGCCCTGCGCCTTCCAGCCCGCGCACAAGCTCTCCTTCTTCCGCTCGCCCTCCCTCCCTACCACCTTCTCCGCCTACGCCAAGTCGCGCGCCTCGTTCCTCGCCGTGCACGCGACACTCTTCGCCGACGTCGTCGCCGTCGGACTCACGGCGCCGCACGGCCTCGTCGACGCGACGGGGCTCGGCTGGGCCGTGCGCGCGCTCGCAGCTGAGCTGCACGGCGAGGCGTGGGAGGCCCCGCCGCTCGCGATGGACGTGCACGGCGAGAACGTGCTCGGCGCCGGGCTCGAGGCGATCAAGCGTGGGGGGCCTGAGCGCAGCCCGGCCGGCGAGCTCGACAGCGCCGCGAGCGCGCTCAAGGGCGACGAGGAGGAGGAGTCGAGCGCGGCAAAGCACGCCCTCGCCGGCTGGGTCTCGGCGAGCAGCCTGTCGAACGTGGCGTGCTTCCTCGCCAACTACGCGTGGGAGAAGCTGCGGCACCATGACGAGCCGCGACACGTCTTCCTGAGCCGGCGCGCCGTCGACGCGCTCGTCGAGAGCGTCAAGGCCCAGGTGCGGCGCGAGACGGGCGGCACAGAGTGGGTGTCGACCGGGGATGTGCTCACCGCCTGGGCGCTCAAGGTGCGTTCCCTCTCTCTTTCCTCCTCGCGCACCCTCTTCTCTCGCACACTTACTGACGCTCTCTATGTGTCCTCTCGATGCAGGCCGTCCACGCCGACGAGTCGACCTCGCACACCGCCGCCGCCGTCTCGCCCGTCTTCGCCCTGCGCGACCTCCTCTCGCTCCCCTCGTACCCGCACAACGCCGTCGCGCCCTACCCGTTCTCGCCCTCGCCGATCCCGCTCTCGATCCTCCCGACGCTCTCGATCGCGGACCTCGCCCTGACGCACCGCCGCTCGCTCGACACGGCGCGCACGCGCCCGTTCCTGCGCGCGACGCTCCGAAGGATGGACGAGCTCGCGTGGAGCAACGGCGGGCAGGTGCCCATCATGCCTGCGAGGGCGTGGCCGTGGAGCCTCGGGTGGGTCGGCGCGCTCGGCGCACGGCGGCGGCGGCGAGACGAGGACGAGGACGAAGCGCACCCGCCGCCGTCGCACCACTGGATCGTGAGTAACCAGATGGTGAGCGGCCTCGCCGACCTGACCCTCCCAGCCTCGCTCTTCGACCTCCCCTCGTCGCGCGCGCACCGCAGCAAGGCCTCGTCCGCCTCGTCCACCTCGTCCTCCTCCTCCTCGACGGCCGACCTCCCCCTCCTCGCCTTCTACGTGCGCATTACCGCGCCCATCAAGGACCACCAGGCGTTCCGCTTCCAGGTCAACCCGCAGGGCGTCTTCCTCGAGGGCAGCATGCGCCGCAAGCGGTGGCGTGCGCTCGGGCGGGCCGTCGAGCGGCTCGAGCGCGAGTTTGGGCACGCGGCGGCGGCGCCGCCGGTGGGCGAGAAGCAGAGGAGCGCATGAGCGTGTGGATAGACTGACTCGGGCTTTCGTTCTCTCGGTGTAAAGCGCGTTGTCTCTGCTGCACCGGCCGAGGCTCGAGAGGGACAGCAAGAAGGACCCGGGTTTCACGATACACTGCTCAACACGGCGACTGCTACGACGTCGGGAGGTCTCGAGGGAGGTAGATGAGGCCCTTGTTCATGTTGAACCCGATGTTGCCCGCCTTGACGGCCTGGCCGAGGAGGATGGGCGAGTCTGCGAGCGGTCGAGGAGGAGGAGGAGGAAAGGTCAGCGACGTCGGCGCAGCGCCTCGCCGCCGCCAGCGAGAGAGATCCGGGACGCACAGATGGACATGAGGGACGTCGAGGCAAACATGAGGGACGTGTAGCCGCCGAGGAGGCTCGACTGGTCGCTCGACTGCTTCTGCTGGCCGAGGTTCTTCTGGCCGAGGATGCCGCTCAGGGCGAGGATGAGGCCGAACCAGGGCCAGATGGCGTAGCTGCAGGTGGACGGGCTCAGGAGTCAGCGGTGCGTTGCGCGGGCGAGGGTGAGGGAGCGGAGGGGGGAGAGTGGGGGGGAGAGAGGGGGGTAAGGAGCTCACCGGGTGAGCATGGCGAGGCCGCTGCAGAGCATGCTCGCGAACGAGAGGAGCTCTGTGTGGGTGCAGGGTGCATGTCAGTGTGACTCGCGCAGCTGAGCGGGGAAGCGGTAGGGGAGGGCGTTGGCGGGGCGCCTCGGGTCGGTCTGGTCGGGGGAGTGGGCGGGGGAGAGCGAGCGTGCGCGGGCGAGACGACGAAGCGAGCGAGCGGGACCCTCCTTGGCCCCCCTTCACCTCGCCCGCTGCCGGCCTAGCGTTGCGTTCGAGAGCACCAGCACACTCTACAGCACCGCCTGAGCACCCCGACGTGCCTCCCATCCGCGCCCTCGCCGCTCCCACCTCTTCACCTCCGCCAAGCTCTCCTCATCAGCTCACGACCGAGCCCGACCCGCCCACACCCCGCCACGATGGAGTCGAGCGGCTACAGGGGCCCGATCAACCCCAACCCGGGCGACGGCGAGTCGTCCGTCATCATCTACGGCTACATCCCCTCGCGCGCCCTCGCCACCATCGCCCTCGTCTCGTTCGGCCTCGTCGCCCTCAACTACCTCTCGATCCTCGCCCGCTTCAAGCAGTCGCGCGCCTTCAACGGCCTCATGGTCTTTGGCTGCGTGCGTCCCTCTTCCTCCTCTCTCTCTCTCTCTCTTCCCGACCTGCCTGCACGACGCGTCCGACTGACTCTCTCCCACCGTGCAGGTCTGCGAGATTGTCGGCTACGCAGCCCGGCTCTTCTCGCACTACCACCCCTACGTCGTCGTCTACTTCATCGTGCGTCCTCGTCCACCTCGACTCGAGCGCGCTGTTCTGAATTCTGACCCTCCTCGACCCGACCCGCCGCCCGCAGATTCAGTACTTCTTCATCGTCGTGTCGCCCGTCTTCTTCCAGGCCGCCTTCTACCTCGCGCTCGGCCTCGGCCTGCGCCGGCTCGACCACCGCGGCAGCACGCTCCTCCGTTTCGAGGTGCGCTCCTCCTGCCTCTCCCTCCACCTCTTGCGCTCTCGAGCTGACGTTCGCTCCCTCGCGCTCGCAGCCCAAGATCCTCATCGCCGTCATGATCGTGTCGGACGTCGTGACGACCATCATCCAGGTCGTCGGCGCCGCCTTGATCGGCGTCGCCGAGTCGGCGCGGTTCGGCAACGGCAGCTCGCGCATCACGAGCGACCAGGCCAACGACATCCTCCTCGCCGGCCTCGCGACCCAGACGGCGTCGTTCCTCGCCTTCCTCGTCCTCCTCGGCCTGTGCATCTGGCGCTCGGCGCGCACCTTCACGGCGGCGCACCTGCCCAAGCAGTTCTCGCTCCTCCTGTTCCTCGCGTCGCTCCTCGTCTTCCTGCGCACGACGTTCCGCCTCGCCGAGACGGCCCAGGGCGTGTTCGGGTACGCGTCGTCGCACGAGGCCCTGTTCGGCACGCTCGAGTACCTGCCCGTGATCCTCGCCGTGTCGATCTACGCCGCCATCCCGCTCGAGCACCAGCTCCCGATCGACGTCGACGACGAGCGGTACGAGTCGAGCGTCGACGACCGCTCGCTCGACATGCGCCAGACGACCAAGGAGGCGCGCACGATCGACCTGCGCGGCCCCGGCGCCGGCGGCGACGACGAGGACCGGGACGGGTACGCCGGCGAGGCCGAGCGCCCGCGCGACGGCAAGCGCGGCGGGTACGCCGCGCGCGAGGACGACGAGGGCGGCCTGTCGAGCCCGAGCGGGAGCGGGAGCGGGACCGACTCGAGCCGGACGAGGACGCGCACGAGGAGCCGCGACGAGGTCGAGCAGCGCGACGAGGACGAGGGCGTCGTCAGTGACGAGTCGCCGAGGACTGCGGTCGAGCGCGGTACGGGTAGTGGGAGCGACGCCGAGAGCGAGAAGCGGCGGATGAAGCGCGAGTGAGGAGGGTCGGGTCGGGGGACGTCTGCTTGTTCTAGCTCTGAGCTCGCCTCGCCGTGTGCATAATCGTGTTGGACCTTCTATCAAGCTAGAGCGTGCTTGCTTTGTGGTCGTCGTCGTCGTCGGACGAGGTCTCAGATTTGCGCTCGCGCCGCTCTGATCGCATCTCAGCTCGGCTCGCTCCTCCTCCTCGTCGTCACCTCTCGCCGTCGCCGTGTCCTGCCTGCACCTCCAGGGACAGCGCGTGAGCACCATCGCGCGCGAGCATGGTCTCGACAGGCCTCGCGCTCGCTGCGTGCATCGTCCCGCGTGCGTCCTCATCGTCGTCGTCTGGACCGCCGCCATCTTCTGGCGCCTCAAGAGGCTCGCCGGGCAGCAGAAGAGCCCCGCAGCACCACCACCAGCACTCGCCTCGCCCCTCGAAACGGTCGAGCTGCACCAGCCCTCGCACCCGGCCTGCGTCCTCGCCTCGCACCTCCACCCACCCCGACCCGACCTCGACACGCACCCTCCCTTCTCGAGTACGCCGACGACCTCGATCCTCCGCACCGACCTCTTCGCCTCGCTCCCCTCTCCCCGCCCACCGCCACCGCCCGAGCCTCGCTTCTCGATCCGCACCACCTTCGCGCGCGACGGCTCGAGGGTCCTCGCCCGGCCCGCTGCAGGCAGCGCAGCTCATGGCGAGGGTCGGCGAGCGGGAGAAGGCGGCGAGGACAGGCCGGCGAGACCGGCGAGGACGAGGCGGGACCGCGGGCAGTTTGGGATCGGCAGCGGCGACGACGACGACGGGCGGTGGGAGCTCGTCCAGGGCGGCGCTCGCGCCCTCCTCCCAGGTGAAGGAGGGCCTGGTCCCCTCGTCGTCGTCCAGGGCGACGAGACCGTCACGCTGCGGCGCCGAGCAGGCCTCACACGCCGCAGCTCGACCTGGTCGGCGCACGACTTCGACGGCGTCGTCCTCCCGCCCTCGTCCTCCCCGCACGGCCTATCGTCGCACTCGACCTCGTCGCATGCTCACGCAGCGAGCCCGTCGCCGAGCCGCCCTGGGCCGAGGCCGCTCCCGCCGGGCGCGCGGCACGAGTCGTCGTCGAGGACGAGCGGCGAGGGCGGCGGCGCGGCGTCGAGCGAGGGCAGCGGCGAGAGCCGCTCGACGCCGCTGAGCTCGCAGGAGAGCGGCGGGCCGCTCTTGAGGGGTCAGCAGGTGGGAGCGGGTCGGCAGGAGTGGCTCGAGCGAGAGTGGGGAGGGGAGGTCGAGGAACGTCCTCTCGAGCTTTCTTTGCGCTCCGAGCTCTTCGTGCACTGACTCTTCTCGACGCTGCAGTACGTCTCGACTCAGGCGCCAACCAGCTCGGCGAGCGCACACGGCGTCGAGCCGGTTTCGACATCTGCGCACGCACGGTCCCCCTCCGACCTGAGCAGCTCGACCCACAACTCGTTCTTTTTTGGCACGACGACCGCCCCTCTCCCGCCCGGTTCAGCATCGGGCTCGTCGGCCGGCCACGGGCAGCGCCGCCAGTCGACCTGGAGCACGTCAACGTACGAGGCCGTCTTCACCGACTTCCCGAGCCGGTCGACCCGCCCGCTCCGAGCGTCGGTCGCCTACCAGCAGCGGCCCCAGCCGCCAAGGCCCGCACCTGTCGACGTGCGCTCGCTCCCTGAGCGACGTAGCTCTCACGCTGTCGCCGCAGCGCCGCCCGCTTTCCACCACGCCGCCACCTCGCCCGCCGCACTCGAGCCGTACAGCCACCGCTCAGCGAGGGCGCCGACGAGGTCATCCACCCTCCCTCCTCGCGCCGCTCACTCGCCTCAGCACCCCTCCTCGCCATGGTTCGCCCCGCCGTCCGTCGCCCGTCCTCCTCATCCTCCGCCGCCGCCGCCCTCGCACGACTGGCCTCCCTCGGCACACCTCGAGCGCCTCGACGCCCGCCGCGAGCGCTCGGCCATCATCGCCGCACGTCGACCTGTCAGCTGGATCGGGCGGCAGGGCAGCAACGGGTCGCTGCCCGAGTCGGTCCCTGCGTTCGGCAACCTCGAGGTGCGTCGGCTCTTCCTGCTCTCGCCGCCTCACCTTGTCGAGCTCTCGCGCTGACAGCTCGCTGTCTCGCTCGCAGATCGTCAACCCGGACGTCGAGGCGCTCAGCACGCCGGCGCCATCGCCGGGTCTGGCTCTCTGAGCAGGCGGCGAGGGGAAGGGTGCGAGGACGGCGGCCGGTCGAGGGCACCGGCGCACCGAGTAGTACAGCGCAGGTACGTAGAGAGCAGCTGCAACTAGAGCTTCGATAGCAAGGAGCGCTCCTGAGTCTGCGCGAGCGAGAGACGCAGCTGCGGCGGCCGCTCGAGGAGGGCGAGGCGAGGCCGGCCTCTGCGCAGCAGGACGCGCCTCGGTAGCGAGCCTTGAGCTCAAAGAAAGGCAGCTGTACCGGGCCAGCAGCTGCAGCTGATCGAGAGCAAGAGCACGGCGAGGCGAAAGGTCGCGACTTCATCGCTCTCGAGTCTCGACCTCGTCCAGCTCTTCGCCATGCCGCTCCTGATGCCGCAAGCTTCGCCAGCAGCTACAGCGATGTCGCCAGTACCCGCAGCAGGCGTGCAAGCCGGCCCGTCGGCCTCGGGCTCGATGAGCGACCTCGCCGACTCGGCACCAGCAGCGACGACGGCACCAGACGCACCAGGCGGCCTTCGAGGACTCGTGCAGAGCGCGCTAGATTCCAAGTGAGCACACTTCCTCCCCAGTCGTGCCTCACAGGCGAGCGCGAGCTGACGTTCGCCTCCTTGTTGGACAGCCCCTACTTCTCCGCCGGCTTTGGTCTCATGGTGCGTCCCTTTCCTCACCCTGTCACCTGCGCGCGCGACGAGCTGACTCAGACCCCGCCCCTGCAGGCTCTCGGCGTCGGCGCACAAGTCCTGCGACGAGGCGCCGTCCAGGCCGCCAACCTCGCCCAGCGCCGCCTCCTCGTGTCGCTCGAGATCTCGTCCAAGGACCCGTCGTACCTCTGGTTCCTGCAGTGGATGTCGGCCCAGTCGGCGCGTCAAGCGGCGCTCGCGAGCCAGCCGCTGCGAGGGTTCGAGGGCCTCGCGAGCCGGGTCAGGAGCCACGAGCTCGCCGTCGAGACCAAGTACGAGCAGCGCAAGGACGGCAGCTCGACGGCCGAGTTCAGCCTCGTCCCCGGGCCGGGCACGCACTACTTCCGGTACAAGAAGGCGTGGTTCCAGGTGCGCTCGTCGTCCCCTCCCTCTCTCCCTCCCTCCGAACCCGTCGTCGCCTCGTCGCTCCCGAGCTGACGCTGTACGAGTGCCGCCCGCAGGTCAAGCGCGAGCGCGCCACCAACATGCTCGACCTCAACTCGGGCACGCCCTGGGAGACGGTCCACCTCACGACCCTCTCGCGCGACCGGGACCTGTTCTCGAACCTACTCGGCGAGGCGCGCGAGCTCGCGCAGCAGGCCGTCGTCGGGCGCACCGTCATCTACACGGCGTGGGGCGCAGAGTGGCGGCCGTTCGGGCAGCCGAGGGAGAAGCGCCTCCTCGAGAGCGTCGTGCTCGACGAGGGGGTCAAGGAGCGGGTCGTCGAGGACGTGCAGGGCTTTATGCGGCGGGGCAAGTGGTACTCGGAGCGAGGTGCGTCCCTCCCCTTACTCTCTTCCTTGCACGAGCGCACTGACTCGCTCGTGCACGCAGGAATCCCCTATCGGCGCGGCTACCTCCTGTACGGCCCACCGGGCTCGGGCAAGTCGTCATTCATCCAGGCCCTCGCCGGCTCGCTCGACTACAACATCTGCGTCCTCAACCTCTCGGAGCGCGGCCTCACCGACGACAAGCTCAACCACCTCCTCGCAAACGCGCCCGAGCGGTGCTTCATGCTCCTCGAGGACATCGACGCCGCTTTCTCGTCCCGCTCGCAGACGGGCGAAGCCGGGTGCGTCCTGCGTCTCTCTCTCCTTCGCGACGTGCTCAATTAGGGCGAGACGCTGATTCGCTCCTCTCGCGCTCGCAGGTTCAACAGCAACGTCACGTTCTCGGGCCTGCTCAACGCGCTCGACGGCGTCGCCTCGTCGACCTCGCAGCGCCTCCTCTTCCTCACGACCAACCACCTCGAGAAGCTCGACGCCGCGCTCATCCGCCCCGGTCGCGTCGACCTCAAGGAGCTCATCGACGACGCGACGCCTCATCAGGCCTCGGAGCTCTTCACGCGCTTCTACCACGACGAGGACGCCCTCTCCGAGGCGGCGTTCGCCGAGCTCAAGACGGCCATGGTGCGCGAGGTCGAGCAGGCGATGCACGACGGCGTGCGCGTCAGCATGGCGGCGCTCCAAGGCCACTTCATCCGCAACAGCGCGCGGCAGGCCGTGGCCGAGTGGCCCGAGCTGCGCAGGATGGCAGAGATGGACAAGGCGCTGCGGGCGGCGGCAGGGGCCGAGCAGGACAAGGTTCGGTTCGCGTCGAGCCCGTGAGGGAGGACGAGCGGGTGGAGCGAGAGAGGGTCTTGTTAGATAGGTGCGCTCGCTCCTCTCTCGCCTCGTCCTCTCGCTCTCGGCGTAGACTGACTCTTCGCTGCCCCGCACGCAGATATCGCATCGCAACTCGCAGCATCAGCATCTACACCGTCTCGCCGCTCGCGCTCGCGAGGAGAGGGAAGTCGAGCAAGCCTGAAAGGCTTTCTCTCTCTCGCTCAGCGCTCGCACGGCGAGAGAAAGCACGGCTGGCACGTCGTACAGCAAAGCTAGAGAGGACCAGCCCCTAGTTACCTCCTCCCTCTCGCATCGCACGCCCTCACCCAGCCTCGGCCGCGCTCGTCGCCGCCGCCGCCTTGGCCCTCGTCCTCGTCACGAGCCCGGTCGAGACGACCTGCGCCTGGTTCGAGTTCCTCGTCGTCGTCGTTGTCGTCTGCTCGGGCTTGCGCGGCGGGGCGTACGGGATCTGGGTCGAGTTGACGGGCGCGCTGCAGTCGATGCTGTAGCGAGTCGGCGAGGAGGAGGAGGAGGAGCGGGCGAGAGCCGAGGTCAGCTCGGCCGCTTGTCTGTAGTAGATAGGAGCGAGGGACGCACACGTGGAAGAAGGTGCCGATGTAGATGCAGCGCTTGCGCTTGTGCGAGGTGCTCGTCGTCGAGCCCGGGTCCGCGGCGGACTCGATCTGCCCGGCGCCGCCCTGCAGCGCGAGCTCGACCCGGTCGATCTGGACGGGGTGCTCGGGCTCCTTGTAGGCGGTGCTGCGCTTGAACTGGAGCGAGGGCGGTGCGGCGACGGGCGAGGAGAGGCTGGGCGAGTCGAGGCGGAGCGGAGAGGAGGAGGAAGCCGTACGACCAGCGCACAGGCTCGCGGCGATGATGACAAGGCCGAGTAGGGCGACGGAGAAGAGCTGCATGCTGGCCTGCAGCACGGCGAGCTCGAGGTGGCGAGACGAGGGAGGACGAGGAAAGAAAAGCCGGTGGAGGAGGGGAAGCTGGGCTGGCCGTTGCCAAGGGGGTCGTGCGGGCCCATGCTCGCGGTCTTGGCTTGCCGTAGCGAGCCCACAGCAAGGTCTCGTCTACAAGGTCTACTCTAGCCGCAGTCATACGAGGACCGCGGCGAGCCCGAGCCCGGCCAGAGAAGGAAGGGTCCGAGCGACCGTCCCTCGGCCCGGCAAGTAGCTCTCGCGCGAACAGTAGACGGCCAAGTCCATTACGCGCATCGTGGAAAAAGGTAGGAGAGAACAAGCTACGGCCAAGCTACACACAGGGGAAGGGGGAGGGAAGGAACAGGAGGAGAGAAAGGACGAGGCGAAGGTGAGCGACGAGTCTGGCGACGAGCTCACTCAGCGCTCCTGCACGTCCGAGAGCAGACGAAGGATCTGGAGGAAAAGGTTGACAATGCTGCGAGACGAGGACCGAGTCAGCTGCCCGTCGTCGTCGTCGCCGACGAGAAGGATCAGGAGGAAGCGGGACGCACTCGAGGTAGAGGCTCACGCAGGCGACGACCCAATCGTCGACGTGCAGGCGGTTGAAGAGGAGGTGCGTGTCGAAGATGATGTAGCCGCTGAAGAGGAGGACGCCAAAGCCGGCCATGGCGATGTCGAACCCGCGCGACCAGGGGAGGAAGACGCCGACGAGCGACGTGACGAAGAAGACCATGAGGGCACCGTAAAGGTACGTGCCCATTGAGTCGAAGTCGTACTTAGACTGCGAGCGGGGAGGAGGAGAGTGTCAGCCAGGAGCGCAAGTACGAGGAGGAGAATGAGAGGTCGAGGAGGAGGAGGTGGAGGAGCGAGCGACGAAGGGGATCGAGGACGGACCTGGAGCGTGAAGAGCGTCAAACCGAGGAAGACGAACGTCGTGATGACGAGCGCCTCGAGGACGACGTCCGAGTTGAAGTACGACACGACGCTACCGAGCGTGACGGCCTCGAGGAGGGTGAAGACGCCGAGGAGGATGACGTTGGCCGGGCTCGAGTGCCGCTTCCAGTAGACGCCGAGCATGGCACCGATGGCGCCGAAGGTCGGGAGCAGCATGAGCCCCGGGTGCTCGCGCGTCCAAGCGACGATGCCCTCGTTGGCCGACATGACCCACCCGACGGCGGTCGTGAGGAGCTGCGGGCAGGCGGGCGGGACACCAGGGTCAGCGAAAGTCGTGGGAGACCGGATGGGTGAACGAGACGCACGATCTGGCAGAAGAGGACGCCGTAGACCTTGCGCACAAAGGCGTTGCGGACGTCTTGGCTCGACTGCGAGACGGTGACTCCAATCTGGCGGTGCAAGGGGGTCAGAGCCTGCAGCAGACACTCAGGGGGCATGGGAGGGACGCACCTTGAAGTCTCCCTCGAGCGCGTCGTCGCCGTCGTCGGCCCAAGCATCGCGAGCTGCGGCGCCCTCGCCGGCGAGGAGGGGCTGCTGCTGAGGGTCGGCCGTGGCGCCATAGGCGGGCGAGCCCTTCTTGGGCGGGGTTGCGCCGGTGTAGGCGGGCGGCTCGACGGTGTAGCCCTGCGAGGACGACATGGTGCTCGAGGGGGAGATGAAGGTGGGGAGGACGAAGTGGCGGTGACGAGGGAGGCGGCGGGGCTCGCTCGGGCGGCTGTGCTGGTGGTGAGGAGTGCCTTGAGGGCAGGTAGAGTCGCTCTAGCTCAAACAGAGGCAAGCTGCCGAGGTGGTTGCGGGTCGACCTTGGCTCGCTCCTTCCCGCCCTTTCCTCGCCGCCAGCCACGCAGGCCCGCTCGCTATAGGGCCCAGTGAAGCACTCCAGCAGCTTCCCCTGCTCTCTACGAGCTCCCTGCTCGGCTGCGCTGGTCATCCGCGGCCGTGCCCGTCGTGTCGCTCGCCTCTCCTGCGCCGAGTCGTCATCGGCTTTCGTCTTGCGCTTCTGCGACTCAGAAGCGTGCAGCAGGTCTGTTCTTCGGTTGAGGCTCAGCTCACGACCGGCAGTACCTCCCCGCCTCCCCCCCTACGACAGGAGGGCGCGAGCGCGAGCCCGACTACTCGTCCCAAGCTCGCCTCGACCTCCTCTCCTGCGCGCACAGCCGTACGAGCGGATCTTACGGCGAGCTTCAGCGACATATACTCTCGCACCTCTGGCTCATGCGCTGCTCGAACCACTGCGTGCTGGCACGCCGCTCGGGCGCAGGCGCATTCTCGCTCTGCATGCGCTCTTTGGTCTCTTGCTTCTCCCCCGGCGGCAGAGCAGCGGCGCAGCTTGCGTCAGGGCTTGAGGTCGACGTGCTCGACCCCGAGACGCGAGCGACGAGCTCGTGGCATTGCTGCCGCTCGTAGTGCGCAGCGAACGGATCGTTGCGAGTCGAGACGGCGGAGCGGCGACGCGCTGGCTACTGCGAGCCCTGCACGGCGTCTCGCTTACATGGCCGAGTCAAGGGCCTATGAGAGGCTGTGCCAGAGCTTGTAGCAAGAGCTTTGGTCGCTCTCTTGGCTCGCGCGCCGGTTGACAGGAGGCGGTCGCGCAGAGGGCGACGTGAGCCACGGCGGAGACGACGTGCGGCAGCAGCGAGTCGGGGCGTGTGCGAAGAGCATCGATACAGGTTCACAGTACGTCCAGACAGCAGAGGGAACGTAGAGAGCGGGCGGTTGGCGGAGGAGTGAGCGCGACTCGACGCGGCGAGCGAGGAGGTCGAGCGATGGGGACGAGTGGCCGCCCTCGCTCCCTCCCTCTCCACCCAGCTCGCTTGCTTGTTCACTCGACACCGACCCGGCACTGCACCAAGGGCCAGTGGCGTGCGCACCACCCCCTCCAGCCGCCCCCCGCCCTCGCCCAGCGCCCCGCCACCTCGCCGCCTCTCGGCGAACAACAACACCACCGACCGCCCTCACCCAGTGCGTGCGGCCGCTTGGAGAGCCGTCCAGTGTGCCCAGATCACTGACTCGTGCCCCTGCAGACAGCCACAGCAAGCCCCAAGGCCGCCGCCGTCCCGCTCCACATGGACTCGCTCCGCCCCTCTCCGACAGGCCGCTCCCCGTCTAACTCGCCCCACACCCACCTCCTGCGCCCGCGTCGCTCGTTCCAGCGCAACCCCTTCTCGTCAAAGACCAACCTCCTCAGCGGCGCGTCGGCTCTCCTCGGCGGCGGCAACTCCGACAAGCTGCAGAGCCCCGTCCAGCTCGTCGACACCCCTCCCCCGCCCCAGCAGCACGCCCAGGCGCTCAAGGGCAAGGGCCGAGGCGGCGGCGCAGCCCTGTTCCCGCCGTCGCCCGACCTCGTCGACTCGGCCAGGACCGCGCCCGAGCACGCCACGTCGCCGTTCGCCTCGACCAGCGCCGCCGTCCTCCCGGTCGCGGGGCCCTCGGGCGCGTCCACCAGCGCCGCCGGCGCCGCCGGTCCGTCGATGGCCTCGACTCGCAGCAGCACCCGTCCGGGTCAGCGCGAGGTCGCCGGGCTCAAGCGCCTCGCGAGCGCGTTCGGCGGCACCCTCCTCGGCAAGACGCGCTCGTCCACCGCGCGCAAGGCGTTCGACCTCAACGACTGGAACCAGGACCTCGCCGCCATCGCGAGCCACCCGCCGAGCTCGACGCCGACGAGCCCCAACGACCCGCAGGACGACCCGATCGCCGTCGCCGCCGCCGCCCGCGCCGACGACGTCTCGCCCGCCGTGTCGAGGCGGCGCACGTCGGCGGCGAGCTCGAGCGGCGACATGTCGAGCCCGGTGACCGAGCTCTCGCCGCGCGCGACGCGCCCGCGCCCGTCATACGGCCGCGCCGGCGACGACTTTGCGGCCCGCCTCGAGCCGCCGACGTCCGAGTCGCGCCGGCGCAAGAGCGACGAGATGGACGAGGACGTGCGCGACTCGTTCGAGCACCTGCACTCGCCTGTGTCGACGTCGGCGGGCCCGGCCGGGCACCCGCACGCACCCGCGCACCGCCGCGAGCCGCACCACGTCCATCACCGCGGCGGGCACGGCCGCACACACTCGCTCGCACACGCCCACTCGCTCCCCTCGTCGCGCATGCTGTCGCAGCACGCGAGCGACGGCCTCGCTGCGGCGTCGGCGTCGCCTGCGTCCATCCCGCGCTCCGTCTCGACCCTCAACTTCGACACGCCCTTCTCGTTCGCCTCGTCGCCGGCGCCGGCGCGCAGCGCGTTCGTCGCGAGCCCGCTGAGCGGCACGATGCCGCCGCCATCGAAGCGCGTCTCGATCGAGCGCATGCCGTGCTTCGACGAGGAGGACGACGCCGAGGCGAGCGGCCTGTCGGGCGACGACGCCGTCTTTGGCGGGCCGTCGGTCACGTCGTCGGCGTCGTCAGCGTCGGTCACGAACGCGCCGCGCAAGGTCGCCCGCGCCAAGTCGCTGTCGCGCCCGTCGGTCCCTTCCTTCCCCTCGTTCAACATCGTCCCCATCCCCGCCTCGTCGTCGCACCCGGGCTTCGAGACGCCCTCGTTCTCGCCCGCGCTCCCCTCGCCCTCCGACTCGCTCCGCCCGCCGTCGTCCATCTCGCGCAGCCGCGCCGCGTCGTCCGGCACCGGCCTCGACACGCTCAACGAGTCGGGCCCGGCCATCGACTACTTCTCGACGTCGGGCTCCGAGCTGCGCGACGGCGCCATCTCGCCCGTCAGCGTCTCGAGCCTCGAGTCGACCATGACGCCGCCGCGCCGCCGCAGCGGTGAGCTCGGCGCCTTCAGCCTGTTCGGCGCCGGCGGCGCGGCGGCGCTCAGTGCGGCCGAGCGCGCCTCGCGCCGCCACTCGATGATGCCGCACGCCAACAACTTCAGCCACCACGCCCTGTCGCAGCTCGCCAACGGCACGCTCGACGCGCGCGACTCGCCCGCCAAGGGCGGCTCGGCGACGGGCTCGACGTCGATGCCCGACATGCAGGCGGGCGCAGGGTCAGCCGACGACGGTGCGCCGGCGGCGGCAGGCACGCAGGGCAGCGACCGTCCGCCGCCGCTGCCGAGGCTCAGGCCGCTCGGGTCGGCGTCGGCGGCGGCGAGGCGGCTCAGCTTTGCCCCGGCGGGGCAGCCCAACGACTCGTTCCGGCCGTTCGGTTCGTCCCTTTCCTCCCTCTCTTCCGCAGCCCGTACGTCGACGTGCCGAGACTGACGACGGCATGACGCACGCTCGCAGGCACCCCGATCCAGCAGGTCCCCGCCGGCCGCAAGCGCAACGCCAACGGCGCCCTCCTCGCCGGCGGTGCGACGAGCAAGCTCGGCGCCGTCTCGCCCATCGTCAACCCGCCCTCGTCGTCGCCGGCTCAGCCTCGGTGGAAGACGCGCAGCAACGCCGCCGACGAGGACGACGACCTCATGGACGAGGACGACATGCCGTCGCGGCTCAGCATCGACAGCTGGCGCGACGGGCCGACGCCGACGCTCACCGACGCCGCGACGAGCATCTCGTCGTCGTCGCTGTGCACGTCGCACTCGGGCTTGATCGACCACGGCGACGTGAGCGCCGCCGTCACGGCGTCGACCTCGGCGCACTCGCTCAACTCGGTGCCGCACACCCCGAGGGCGCCATGCCCCACCACCTCGGCGGCGACGGCGGGTCGGCCTTCTTCACGCCCCAGAACTACAAGAACGTGCGCCCGCTCGCCGCCGCGTTCCTCTCGACCGGCCTCGTCAGCAAGCGCGCTCGCCCTCGCACCAACAGCCTCGGCGCGAGCGGCGCACCGACGTTCAACCTCCACCAGCACCTCATGCGCCAGGTCGGGCACGAGCAGCCGCAGCAGCAGGCGGCGCCGTCGCCGCACCAGCACTCTGCGCCGTCGCACGCCTTCGAGGAGGTCGAGACGGCCGGTGCAGCGGCGGTGCCGCTCCTCAACCCGCTCGTCACGAGCCTGTCGCGCCCGTCCGTCATGCCCGACACGCCCGTCAAGCGCTCGGCGTTCGTCCTCGGCCAGTCGGGCTCGGTCGGCGTCGCCGCCGGCCGCTCCTCGCTCACGCCTGCGACGCCCGGCCTCGTCGTCCAGAGCGCGTTCGGCTCGTCCGACGAGGGTCACGACTCGCCCTCGACCGACGCCATCTACACGGGCTCGCCGATCGGGCCCTGCGGCACCCTCTCGACGCA
>ERZ794949.324-NODE-324-length-15984-cov-3.104024_pt1 | contig 15984 bp, 22 predicted proteins | sample MGYA00511363_ERZ794949 | MGnify/ENA primary metagenome ERZ794949 (study PRJEB30137, sample SAMN04331402) | food metagenome | isolation source: T1 must sample point D1 replicate B | place: Australia: South Australia ...
TGAATACATGCCAGTGCATATCAGGGACGTGCTGGAAGGGTATCAGGAAACACTGGAAAAGCGGCTTAAAATGGGTGAGGAATCCGATACCCTGAAAACGGGTATCGCTGAACTGGATGAAGTTACGGGCGGCATTAACGCTGTCGATTTCGTTGTAGTCGCTGCCAGGCCTGGTATGGGCAAAACCGAATTTGCTCTGACCGTGGCTGAAGGTGTGGCCAGCCAGAAGTTGCCAGGAACGGAATCTAAACGCGGTGTACTGGTATTCAGCATGGAAATGGATGCTGGCCAGATTGTTGAACGGCAACTTGCCGGGGCTGGTAACCTTGCTGTGTCTTCTTTGAGGAAACCGGCGAGAATGAAGGATGAAGACTGGACAAAGGTCACCGTAGGCCTTGGAAAGCTACTGGATCTTGATGTATGGATTGTCGATGCCAGCAAAATGAATGTTGAGCAGATTCGGTCCATTTCGGAACGTCACAAACAAAAATTTCCCGCCCTGTCACTGATTATGGTCGATTACCTGGGACTAATTGATAAGCCAAAGGCCGATCGCAATGACCTGGCCATCGCTCACATATCAGGGAGCCTAAAACGCATGGCCAAGGATTTAAAGACGCCGGTAATGTCACTTAGCCAGCTATCCCGCGATGTTGAAAAGCGCCCAAATAAACGGCCTGTAAACGCAGATCTGCGCGACTCCGGCAGCGTGGAACAGGACGCTGACTCAATTATCATGCTTTATCGTGACGCAGTTTATAACGAAAACTCACCTGCGGCTGGCTATGCAGAAATCATCGTCACCAAGAACAGATTCGGTGAGTTGGGCACCGTTTACCAGAGTTTCGTTAATGGCCACTTTAAGCCATGCAACCAGGTAGAGGCGAGAAACGCCAGTACCAGCCAACAAAACGAAAATGCAGGACGGCGATACTCGCGAGGCGCCAACGTCTAACCCCACCGCCGCTTAATGCGGTTTTTTTGTGCCTGAATTTGGAGAGGAAGATATGAATTATCTACTGGTCATGCTGGGTTTTGGGCTAGTCATGCCTGCAATGATTTTGGTTATGAGCTTTGTTTGTTGGAAGAACGAATTTAAAACCTTCAGTGTTTGGACGCTGGTTAGGTTGGAAGTTTTATATCTTCTGGCTGGAGCGGCAGGAATAGCTGCCAATCACCTTGTTAAGTAGGGGGGAGGAAGATATGCCAGATTTCCCAATAATGACCCCACAAATAGCTTTCGATGCTATCCACAACGAAGCGTTTAAGCATGTGTTGATGGAAACCATGAAAGAGCAGGAGTTAATCGACCAGTTTTGCCGGCTGTACAAATGTGAGCAACCTAAGCGCCGAGATAATCCAATCGAAGATATTGTTGACCAAGTCACAGGCTTTCGTCAGCACCAGTGGAACGAGTTCTTTAAGCAATTCATACCGTTTGTGCATCGCGCGGTGTACATGCCGCTACTGTGCCAGTTAGAAGGCGATCCGACATGCTAGGGGAATGGATAAAACACCAGATTCGAGAGCAAGAGCGAAGGGAACGGCAAGACACATGGGACAGGCATTATCGTCACCTTTGCACGATGCCCGCCAATACATTTGCCGCGATTTATGCAGATTTATTCGAAAATGATGATTTCGTAGACGTTCGATTTAATGGCGAGCTTTACGAAGACACCGCAATTTATTACGCGTCTCTTGCCCGGGACGAAGGGTATGAAGTCCTGGTGTAACAGGTTAAAGGGAGAAACATGAACATCCCAAAGACGGAATCCGGTTACACGCCACCAACTTTCAGGCCATAGGCCAGCAACTCTCAGAACTACTCCAGTCCGGTAACAGCTTCCGCCTCAAGGTCGAGCCCTGGCGAGAACGTCGCAGCCTTTTCACAGAACTCCATGCAACACGCCTGGTACGCAGAAATCAGCCGCTACTTAATCCGTAACGGTCGAAGCTTTGCGTCTGCTGAATGGGTGAAAGACGCGATGAAGCACACCTATCTGGGGTGCGAAGAGACTGAAAGGGTTGATGTGATAACCGGAGAGCGAACAGTAATCCAGACACTCAGACACACATCCCGACTCGATACCGGAGAAATGCACGACTACCTGAGCAGGGTAGAGGGCTGGGCCCGCAGCATTGGCTGCCTGCTCACCGTGCCGGATAACAGCGAGTACCGGGAATTACAGAGGAAACAGGACGAATGACTGATAAATCCAACACGCCCGCAGAGCACAAGGACACCTGGCAGACTCCGCCGGAGATATTCCGCGCTCTCAATGCAGAGTTTCAGTTCCAGCTTGATGCCGCTGCCAGCCCGCACAACGCGCTTTGCCGGAAGTACATCACCGCTGAGCAGGACACGTTCCAGACGGAGTGGGGTGATTATGTTGAGAATGGCTATGCCTGGCTAAACCCACCATACAGCGCGCCGCTACCGTTTGTCGAAAAAGCAGCGAAGGAAAAAGAACTGAATCACGTCGGGTGCGTGATGCTTCTTCCGGCGGATATATCCGTGGGCTGGTTCAAAGAGGCGGTGAAAACAGCCAGCGAAGTCCGGCTGATAACCGGTGGCCGCCTGGCGTTTATCTCTTCGCAAACCCGAAAGCCGGTAGGTGGCAATAACAAGGGGTCACTGCTGATTATCTGGCACCCGTGGCCGACGGGTTCGTGCCAGTTCAAAACGGTGGACCGGGATCAGCTTATTAACTTCGGCAAACGACTGATGGAGAGGGCAGCATGACACCGTTCAGGCAAAAGATACTCGACCTTTTCGAGGATGGCCGCTGGTTAACCAACTGCGAAATAATCGCAGCTACAGGATTTCATGCCAGCAAAGTTAACCAGGATCTCCGGTGGCTGATTGATAACGACAAAATTCAGTGCAAAACCGATCCGGCGCGGGCATGGGCCAATTTTTACCGGAAAAGCACTATGCCATCGGTAGGGCGTATAAAACTGCTGGATAGTTACCTCAGGGGGTGCCATGCAAACTGACTGCACAGCCTGCGGATTCCCCTCAACTGACGGAAAACTTTGTGACTCCTGCGATGAACTTTACAGCGCAAAGAGCCCGAACTTTTATGACCTGGGAGGTGATGATGAACACGATTTACCAGAAAGTTGATGGTAGCAAATACAGGCAGATATTCGTCGTTGGTGACGTTCACGGCTGCTACACGCTTCTGATGAATAAACTTGATAGCGTGGGCTTTGATACAGAAAAAGACCTGCTTATCTCAGTGGGCGACCTGATAGACCGTGGTTCTGAAAATGTGGAGTGTCTGGACTTAATTAATATGCCATGGTTTCGCGCAGTCCGCGGGAATCATGAACAGATGATGATTGATGGCCTGTCAGGGGAAGGGAATATCAACCACTGGATTATGAACGGCGGGGATTGGTACTTCCGCATGGACTATGACCAAGAGGTATTGCTCAAATCCCTCATTGGGAAGGTGAATCAGCTCCCGCACGTACTGGAAGTTACCTTGTCTGGCGGAGGTAAAGTAGTGGTCTGTCACGCTGATTACCCTGGCGGCCAGTACGAATACGGCAAGCCAGTGGACTCAGACAAAGTTATCTGGAACCGAGAGCGGGTGAGTAAAGCGTGGGACGGTTTTGGGTTTGATATCGAAGGTGCTGATTTATTCATCTTCGGGCACACACCGGCAAAGCGACCGTACAAAGTTTGCAACCAACTTTACATCGATACCGGAGCAGTGTTCTGCGGAAACCTCACACTTCATCAGATTCAGGGAGGTGATGATGGCGAAGAATAAGCTGAGACTGGCGGCCCGCGGACGTGATTGCCAGGTAAGAATCCCCGGAGTATGCAGCCATAATCCAGAAACAACAGTGCTGGCCCATATACGCCTGGCCGGGTTATGCGGTACCGGAATCAAACCACCTGACCTGATAGCAACCATTGCCTGCCAGCAGTGCCACGATGAAATCGACAGGCGCACCCATTTCGTCGATGCAGAGTACGCCAAAGAGTGCGCGCTCGAAGGCATGGCCCGGACGCAGGTTATCTGGTTGAGGGAGGGCCTGGTATCGGTATGAATGACTATCACCTGATCCTGCCCTGGCCACCGTCCAATAATACGTACTACCGGCATGCCAGAGGGCGAAATTACATCAGCGAAAAGGGAAAGCAGTACGCCACATCAGTAAACGACATCATCCAGCAACAAAACCTCGCAGTAAAAACGCCTCACCGCCTCTCAGTAACGATTTACGCATCACCACCTGATATCCGTACCCGTGATTTAGACAACCTCTCTAAAGGCGTTTTAGACGCTTTGACGAAGGCTGGCTTCTGGCTGGATGACGGGCAAATTGATGTGTTGCGCATTGAGCGACTGGAAAAGCGGAAAGGAGGCGGTTTGCTGGTCGTTGTTCGTGAGCTGGATGGGAAGCTAAAGCGATGGGAGGACGTTGCATGACCTGGTTAACCCGAATCCTCAATCGCTTCACCCCGATCACCCCGACAGCCCCCTACAAAATATCACACAGCTACCCGGCAAAGCCTGGCAGTAAGCGGAGGATTAATGAATCTCGAAAACACCGTTAAATTTCACAGCCCAAAATCCCCGCAATTCACCGACTCCCCACGGGCAACCGCATCAGAGGCATTAACTGGTACGGATGTTATGGGAGCGTTCGGGATGGTACAGAGTCGCTCCCAACTCGGATTCACAGCTTTCAGCGGCAAAATGGATCTGAGTGAGAACGACAAACGGAAGGCTATTCAGTTACTGACACAACACGGATTGAAGCACTGCGATAAGGTGGCCGCCTTACGCAAGCTTGAAACCAAGGTTAAGGGAAAAGTGGTGCAAACACTCGCAACTTTCGCCTTTGCTTCATGGTCACGTTCTGCGGCAACGCCCGGGGCCCGATGCAAAGACTGTCACGGGACCGGCCGCGCATGTGATCGGGAGAAGACAGAGGAGAGCGGGGTATTCACTGAAAAAGAGTGTAACCGGTGTTCCGGGGTAGGTTATTCGAAGCTCCCGGGGAAGTCGGTTTATCGTGGCGTTGCCTATGCTTTATCCGCCGATCAGTGGAAGCGGGGCGTAAGTCAGTTTTACGACTTGCTAATCTCAGAACTGGATAAATCAGAGAATCACGCCAATAGCATGTTGCGGCTCGTTACCACCTCTTTCGAGTAAATTCGATAACCACAAACGATTGCACTTGACCAATTACACTTTTTTGGGTAAATTTGACACCAATGGTGGGATTTTATGCTTTCCATCCAGTCAAATTCAAAGGGCTCGCAGATTGCGGGCCTTTTTTCGTTTCTGCGATATGACAATTCATCCAGGCTCTGCTACGGCAGGGCCTTTTTTTATGCCCGAATTTCACCCTCTGCCAATCGACGACCTTATGGACTGACCTCTTACCTCAGCGTTAACGGCAGCGGGTGAATCCCCTACACACAACACCGTTCCGTAACCACGGAGGTGAACCTATGAAGATCACAAACATGCCCGACAAAGTTGCTTCGGCGGCCAGCTATTGCGTCTCGGGTGGGCTGATATGTGGAGGCGGTATTTTGCAATGGTTACAACACCTGAACTGGAACACCATTGCGGTTATCGGTGGCTTCATCATCGGTATCGTTACTTGCCTCACCAATATGTATTTCAAGCTCCGCCAGACCAGATCGTATGAGTCCCCCGCCACAGGAAGACTGACCATGGCCATATCACTTTCACTCAGGAAGAAGCTGATTGCGGCCGCCGGTGGAGGTGTTATTGCCATTGCCTCGGTTCTGGTTAGTAGCCAGGAGGGTATAGAGCACACCCCGTACCGGGACGGCGGCGGAGTCTGGACTGTCTGCAAAGGACACACCGGTCCCGACGTCATCCCCGGACGCACCTACACAGATTCTCAGTGCAATGCCTTCCTATCTTCGGACATCGCCACAGCTAACCGGTCGGTCACCCGCCTGGTAAAAGTTCCGATGGACGAAATGCAGGAGGCGGCTCTGACCAGTTTCGTGTTTAACGTGGGAGTCGGTAACTTCTCCCGGTCATCATTACTGCGCGAGCTTAATGCTGGCCACTACACGCAGGCATGTAATTCACTCACCCGTTGGGTATATATCGGCAAAGAAAAGTCCACGGGTCTGATGAACCGCCGGCAGGTTGAGCGTGAAGTCTGTATGTGGGGTGCCCAATGATTTGGCTATTCAAGAATTGGCGGTATGTGGTCATCACTATCCTTGCTGGCATATCTCTGAGCCTCACAAGTCTTGTGGATCACTACCGATACTCTGCCGAATCATGGAAAGAGAAGTCACAGCAGCAATCCGCACTGGCAGACTCCCGACTAAAGACCATCACCGCGATGCAGGAACAGCAGAAATCTGTCTCTGACATCGACAACCAGTACCAGGCAACTATCAAGGCGAAAGACGATGAAATCAGTTCTCTGCGCAACCGCGTTGACTCTGGTGCTGTCCGGCTGCGCATCAAAGCAGTATGTCCAGTCGGAGTGTCCAAAACCTCCGGCACCGCCAGCCGCTCTAATGCAACCAGCGCCGAACTCAGTCCGGACGCTCGACAAGATTATTACACCCTCCGAAGCCAGTTAAACCAGGCCACCGCCCAGATTAACGGCCTGCAGGCTTACATCAGGGAAATTACCAAATGAATTTTATCCAGTGGCTCAAGGGCCTTTTCAAAAAAGAGAGAGAAGAAATGTCAGATCAATCCGTAGTGCAACCAGAGGCAGCTACCCCGGTGGCAACTGAAACCCCAGCAGCTACCGAAACACCAGTATCAACTGATGCCGGATCATCAGGCAGCGACACTGCCGCCCAGGCAACATCCGAAGCAGATACCACTGCAACCAGCTCACCGCTGGAGCAGGCCAAAGCCAAGTTTGACGCTTTCGTCGAATTTGTTGAGCACGGTCTGGAAGTGCTAGGTGAAGACGCCGAAGCCGATCTGGTCGCTCTGAAAGATAAGTTCCTGTAATCAGAACAGAGGCCATTACGGTGGCCTCGATTGTGATTACCCGACAAGAAATTTCACTCCCCAAGCCCACTTTAACCGGTGGGCTTTTTTATGCGCCATGCCCGGCGAAATAACACAGAGTCTTCTAGAAACAAGCCTCGGAGAAACGCCGTTATAGGTGGTGACCTCTCTGTGGGCGTCGTTTCTGGGCAACGAGGCTCGTTTCTAAAGGAAATCACCATGCAATATCCAGTTAACGATCAATCACTGACCATGACCAGCCGCGAAATTGCGGAGGTTACGGATAAGCAGCATCAGCATGTCAAAAGAGACATTGAGAGGATGTTTTCAGAGCTGAATGAAGATGTGTCCAAATTTGGACGCATCTATACGGACAGCATGAACCGTAGTCAGACAGAGTACGTTCTCGATAAGGAGCATACTGAATGCCTGGTCACTGGCTATAGCGCCATGCTCCGTATGAGAGTAATAAAGCGCCTGCATGAACTGGAAGAGAAAGCACGGTTACCAACCGACTATCTGTCAGCTCTGAAAGCACTTACCGCTGAAGTGGAGGAGCGTCAGAAACTAGAGCAGACGTTAGCTATCGCGGCACCAAAAGCTGAGTTCGTCGATAGCTATGTTCAAGCATCTGGCCTAATGGGGTTTCGTGAAGCTGCGAAACTGCTGAAGGTAAAAGAGAACGACTTCCGCCTGTTCCTGATGGACAACAACATCATGTACAAACTGGCAGGAAAGCTGACTCCGTATTCTCAGCACCTAGATGCTGGACGCTTCTCGGTAAAAACGGGTGAAGCTGGTAACGGCCACGCATTTACGCAAGTTAAGTTCACACCAAAGGGCATTGAGTGGATTGCAGGGCTTATAGCAGCAGCCACCATGAAAGGTAAGGCGGCATAACCAGCAAAAAATCGCGGGTTAAATCGAGAGCCACTTTCACAACGGCTCTCTGCATCACCGCTTCAAATGCTAGTATGAGTCATCTATCACCATGAGGTAGTCACATGTCGATAAATGATGAAATCATAAAAGCACTAGCTGCTGGGGAAGGCGTAGAGGGTGCTAGCTCTGATGGTGCATTCATCCTAACCGTTCTCAAGCCTATCTATCAGGATGGTCAAAGACAAGTAGTGCTGGACAAAATCAAGCATTTGCAAAATAGCTTGGGGATCGTCTTTCCAGATAACTATGTCGAGATACTTGAGCAAGACTAGCCGCCATTAGGCGGTTTTTTTATTAGATTAACTATGAAAAAGTTGGTTTGGTATTTATCTGTTTTTCAGGTGATGTTCTTGCTTGGTATTCATGTGCGCCTCAGAGAGGCAACACACTTGTCTTGCAGGTTCTTCATCGCATCGGGTGGTATAGGCGCAGTCATCATTTGCCTGTACGTCATACATTCTGGTGTGGTTTTATCGTGGGACCGCTGATAAGAGCATCCACTTAGTCCGGCAGATAAGAGTAGTAATAAAATTAATCTGGTCAAATCAACCTCCTCAGTTACGAGGAAGTATAGCGGCTGAGCCACCAAAGAAGTGCTCAGCCTGCCAATAATTTCCCACCGAATCACTATCTTGTGGAAAAATTATTTTTTTTGAAAATATTTCGATATCGTCTGGCATCTAAAAAAGCTGAAACTCCAAAAGACACTGCAACAAAAAACAAAATAATTGCACTCGTTAACAGCAGTAAGTTACTCATTTTTATTCTTAAAATTATTGTTTGGGACATTATCTATACAGTGACCTGAGTCACAGCTCAATACAGTAAATCGAGTATTTAGCACATTTTTGATAAAGATCAATTTTTGACGTTATTTTAATTACCTGCACCTAACAGCTCCCGCATGGCTGCTGCTTAACGTAATCAACAAGGAATAGAAATGGCAAAACCGGATTGGAGCGAGCTTCAAGATCGGTTCCTGTCCGAACATGCCGAATCCGGCGTATCACCGAAAGAATGGTGTGAGTCGCAGGGGCTGAACTATGCAACTGCTCGCCGATACATTAAAAAGCCTGCGCAGAGTGCGCAAAAAAGTGCGCAGCGTAAAACGCGCAGTGCGCAAAAACTGGAATGCGCAGAATCACTGACTGTAAGTAATGAGCTGACAAGCCAGCAGCAGATATTTGTCGCGGAGTACCTGAAGGATGGCAATGCCACACAGGCTGCCGCTCGAGCGGGGTACAGCGACCCAAACTATGGCCGGCAACTCATGACGAATCCTAACGTCTCCAAAGCCATCGCCGAACAGCAGCAGAAATCCCTCGCACGAACCATCGGCACCGCTGACGAAATCCTTGCGCAGATGTGGCAATTAGCAACCTTTGACGCCAACGACCTCACGCAATACCGCCGCGGCTGCTGCCGTCACTGCTGGGGCATCGACCACAATTACCAGTGGACCGAATACGAATACCGGCAGGCTGCTGAGAAAGCGGAACGGATGGGTAAAGAGCCGCCTGACGACTCCGGTGGCCTTGATTACAACCGCACCATTGACCCTAACCCTGATTGCCCTGTTTGCAGCGGCGAAGGAGTTGGGCGCGTCTATATGCAGGACACTCGCAAGCTGTCTCCAATTGCCCGACTGGCTTACTCCGGCACAAAGGTGACGAAAGGCGGTATCGAGGTGGTCAGCATCAGTCGTGAAAAGATGTTTGAGGCCATTATTAAGCGGATGGGCCTGTCTGACAGCGAGATTACGCAGAAACTCCAACAGCTCGAACTGGAGCGCAGGCAGCTTGAGATTGAAAAACTGCGCAAGGAAATCAGTGCGCAGGGAAGTGACCAGCCGATAACACGAATGGAGGTGGTAATTGTCGGGGAGAACAATCAGAACGACCCTGACGCCACCACAGGGTAAGTTTTTCAGTCTGCAGTGCAAATATCCGGCCTTTGTCGGCGGCTTCGGCACAGGCAAGACGGAGACCATGGCGGTAAGCGCTTTCCGTGATGCCAGCCATTCATCTGACGCACTGATAGCGATGTATGAACCGACCTACGACCTGATCCGCTTAATCCTTGCGCCTCGCATGGAAGATAAACTCAGCGAGTACGGCGTCCGGTACAAATACAACAAGTCAGAGAACATCATTTACACCTCGTCACCGGGCATTGGTGACTTTGTCCTGCGCACGCTGGATAACCCGGCGCGTATCGTCGGCTATGAGTCCTATCGCAGCCACATTGACGAAATAGACACACTGAAAGAACAACACGCCACTGATGTGTGGATCAAGGTGATTGCCCGTAACCGTCAGCGACCCAACGGATTGCCCGACCCGTTCAACCGGGTAAGCGTCTACACCACGCCGGAAGGTTTCCGGTTCGTGTACAAGACGTGGAAGCGCAACCCGAAGCCGGGTTATGAGATGGTTCAGGCCAGCACCTATAGCAACCCGTTTCTGCCGCCGGATTATGCCGACACATTGCGCAGTTCGTACCCTGCGCAGTTAATCGAAGCCTATCTGAACGGCGATTTCGTCAACCTGACCAGCGGCACGGTATATCACTGTTATGACCGCAAGCTGAATGGCAGTAGCGAGGTTGTCACCGGCAACGAACCGATCCATGTCGGCATGGACTTCAACGTCGGCAAGATGTCGGCCATTGTCCATGTTCTTCGCGGTGAGCTTCCTCATGCAGTGGATGAAATTACGAGCGGCTACGATACGCCTGACGTGATTAAGACTCTGCAAAACCGTTTTCCGGCTAACAAGGTGCATGTCTATCCCGACGCCAGCGGCAACAGCCGCAAATCAGTCAACGCCTCTGAAACAGACCTCAGCCTGTTACGCACTGCCGGCTTTACCGTCCACGTAAACGGCACAAACCCGTCAGTTAAAGACAGGGTGAACTCAGTCAACGCCATGTTGCTGAATGCAGAAGGTGAACGCCGGTATCGCATAAACGCCGACAGGTGCCCTGTGTACGCGGAATCACTTGAGCAGCAGATTTGGTCACCCAATGGCGAACCTGACAAAACGGCGGGCTTTGACCATACGAATGACGCAGGCGGTTATTTCATTGTGAAGCGATTCCCGATCATCAAGCCAACCGGCAAAGTAACTCAACTCCGGATGTAAACCATGCCAGATATCTCAACACCCAATCTCGACTACAACGATATGTGCGAGGCGTGGGACATTAACGATGCTCTCATGGGCGGTACGCTGGAAATGCGCCGCCAGGGTGAGACATATCTTCCACGCTGGCCCAATGAGGACAAAGAAAGCTATAAACAGCGCCTCAGTGTGGCCACACTTCTTCCTGCATACGAAGAAAGCATTAAGCAGAACATCGGCCGTATTTTCGCAGAGCCGACAGTGCTAAGTACATCAGCACCGGAAGCTATTAAGACGCTGGCCGAAAACATCGATATGGAAGGTGATCGGCTGGATGTATGGGCACAGCAGTTTTTCAGCATCGCGTTTCAGTACGGACTAGCACATGCGCTGGTCGACTATCCGAAAACTGATCCGACGACGGTCAAAACCCGCGCTGATGAACAGCAATCCGGCGCACGACCTTATGTCACGATGCTGAACCCGCGACAAATCATCGGTTGGCAATCTTCGGTGCAAGGCGGCAAGGTCGTATTAACCGATCTGCGTATCAAAGAGGTTGTCGTCGTTGATGGTGATGACTTCGGACAGACGAAGGTCGAGCAAATCCGCCATATTATGCCCGGATCGGTTGAAATTTATCAGCCAGCGCAAGGTGAAAACGGAGCCATAGCCTGGACCATGGTCGATAGCTGGAAAACCAGCCGGCAGGATATACCGCTGGTGACGCTTTATACCAAACGTACCGGCTTTATGCGTGGTGCACCGCCGCTTCTGAACCTAGCTCATCTGAATGTTAAACACTGGCAGTCGCAGTCTGAGCAGGACAACATTCTGCATGTTGCCCGTGTTCCGCTGCTGTCCGTCTACGGGCTGACGGAAGGTCAGGAGCTGACTATCGGTGCAGCTTGTGCAACGCAATTCTCTGACCGTTCAACTCAAGGTATGGAGTATACCGAGCATTCCGGAACAGCTATCGGTGCCGGGAAAACTTCTCTCGACGACCTGGAAAACCAGATGCGTCAGGCAGGTGCGAAACTCGTTCGTGCACAGAACACGTCCACCAAGTCTATTGAGCAGAACCATTCCGAGCACATGCAGGAAAACTCGCCGCTTTACACCATGGCGAACTCACTGGAAGACGCACTGGATAACATTCTGCAGATTATGGCTGAATGGATTGGCGAAAAAGATGGCGGGAATGTCGATATCAGGACTGAGCTGGACGTTTCCACACAGACCTACGATGCACCGTCGGCGCTTGCGGTTCAGTCTCTGGAGCAGGGCGGTATTATCCGCAAAATTGACGCCGTCATGACACTTCAGGCGCTTAAATTCATCGATCCGGACGCAGACCCGAATGATGTCGTTGACCAGCTTAACAACCTGCCAGTCACGATGACGCCTTCGCCATCACCCACGCCACCAGTGACGCCGGAATCAATAGCGAGCATGACCGATGACGACAGCCAATGAGACGCTACGTGATGAATACATCGCTCACGCCATATGGGTGAGCAGATTCGGGACCGGCGTTGCAAGCAGGATGGTCAAGATCCTCAATGAGAGCGACGCAGAGCTTACGGCACGATTACTGGTTGCAATGGATGGCCTGAGCGCGAGTAACTTCACTGTGACGCGCCTGGAGGCTTTGCTGGGCGGTGTACGCTCCGTCAACTCGCAGGCAGTCAGCGCAATGATGTCCGGCCTCAATGATGAAATCCATCAGCTTGCCTTGCATGAAGCAGGTTATCAGCTCGATCTCTTTCACCACGCAATACCTGATTCGGTGCTGGCATTGCACCCGCTGACAGGCATTCATCCGGATGCGCTTTACGCGGCCACAATGGCAAGGCCATTCCAGGGGCAATTGCTGAGTGAGTGGGCGTCGAATCTGGAAGCCGACCGGATGACCAAAATCCGCAACACTGTACGACAGGGCTTTTTGCTCGGTGATACTACTGAGCAGATTGCGAAAAAAGTCCGCGGTCATGCGAATAACGGTTACAAAGACGGCGTTTTACAGGTGAGCCGGGCAAATGCTGCCAGCATCGCTAAAACAGCGGTAGGGCATCTCGCAGCAACAGCCAGAGACAGCTTCGCATCGGCTAATGATGACATCATGAAAGGCAAGCAATGGCTGTCGACGCTGGATAACCGCACGACGCCGGAATGCCGCATTCGTGACCGTCTGAAATACACACTGAATAACAAGCCTATCGGTCACAAAATACCGTATTTGCAGGGGCCCGGAAAACTTCACTGGTGCTGCCGCTCGACCGAAACCTACATTCTCAAATCTGCTGCAGAACTCGGCATTAATATCAAAGAAATCCCGCCATCAGCCCGCGCCAGCATGGACGGTCAGGTGCCGGGTGATACGGATTATCAAAGCTGGTTTGCCCGGCAGTCATATGGCCGGCAGAAGCAGATTGTCGGTGAGAAACGTGCGCGGTTAATACGGGATGGCGGTATGAAGCCGGACGCTTTCTACAGCGATAACGGGGAATGGCTGACGCTTGCACAGCTAAAGGCTCGGGACGCCACGGCGTTCGATAAAGCCAGAATCAATTAACAGGGTCACTTCGGTGGCCTTTTTTTATGGCCGCAATCCGGATGGTGAGCGGCGCAACGGTCGGATGACCAAACCAAAGGTATAAGCATGAAACTGAAAACAGTAGAAGTGAACGGTCAGCAATTCGCAGCTCTCGACAACAACGGCCTGCCGGTGTACCTCCATGAAGACGGAAAAGAAATCGGCTTTGATGCTGCACAGGCTATCGGGAAAATCTCGGCGCTGAATGGCGAGGCTAAATCTCACCGTGAAGCGAAAGAAGCGGCAGAATCCAGTCTGGCGAAGTTCTCCGGTATCAGCGACCCATCAAAAGCGCTGGAAGCTCTGGACATGATGACCAAAATCGACCAGAAAAAGCTGATCGACGCCGGTGCAGTTGACCAGGTTAAGGCAGAAATCACCAAATCGTTTCAGGCCCAACTGGAAGAAGCTACGAATCGCAGTAAGGCTCTGGAAGGTCAGCTCTATGACGCGAAGATCGGCGGCAGCTTTGCAGGCTCCAAGTTCATTTCCGAAAAGATGGCAATCCCCTCTGATTTCGTTCAGGCCCGCTTTGGTCAGTCATTCAAAATCGAAGACGGCCAGGTCGTTGCCTATGACGGCAGCGGTAACAAAGTTTATTCCCGCTCGAAGCCTGGTGAACTCGCCGGATTTGATGAAGCGCTGGAGTACCTGGTCGAGCAATACCCGCAGAAAGACCACATTCTGAAAGCCAGCGGCAATAACGGCGGCGGCTCTCAGACCTCGCAGCATGCAGTCGGACAGAAGACCATCAAGCGCTCTGCGTTTGACTCACTGGACGCCACCGGCAGGCAGTCTGCACTTAAAGACGGCGTAACCATCGTCGATTAATCGAGCCAGGCCCAGGATTTACGCGTTTTTATGTTGTTGATAGCTGACTGGCTGACTCCGTACAGGGTGGCAATCTCCTTTTGTGAGGTGGTAAGTAACAATTCCCTTATGTGGAGCACATCTTCAATTTTAAGCTTGCTATTCCATTGAGCCGAGCCTCGATTAGATGTTCCATGCAGTACCCTGTCGGTTTGGTTTTCTGTTGGAGTCGCCCAATAGAGATGTTTGGGGTTTACGCATCCTTTATTTCCATTGCCGCAAGAGTGAGCTGCCTCATGGGTGTCTGAGGGTGGCTCACCATGGCTAGCCATACACATCACCCGCGAAGCAGTCATTAAAACTCCGGTGCTGGGGTTATGCATTCGCCCATAACCATCTGAACCGATGTGGAATGGCCAAAGGAGGCAGCCAATTCCAGGGTAATTCGCATACTGCCTGATGAAATCCTGAGCCGGAGAGGGCACGGGCTTAACGATTGAGGCATCTCCGTGCCTTTTGTATCTCTGGTAATGCATTGAGCAATAGCCTTTTTTCCCTTCGTTTACTCTATTTGCACTTAACTCGCAGCCATCAACCAGGCACTTTTTAAAATTGAATGGTTTGGAAATCTTTTTGTAAACGTCTGGATCACCATGAATTCTTATCCGCTGATAGTGAGCGGAGCAATATCCATTCCTCCCATGATTCTTATTGCTGGCGTCTCTATCGCAGTCAGGTACGAGGCAAACTTTAGATATGGGCATTTTATTACCATTATTAACAAGTGTAATCCCTAGCTTATCCTTGGATGAGGTGCGGCGCAAGCTCCGGATGGGGCATCATTTAACCTATTTAATTTTAAGGAAATTCCAGTGAATACGCTCACAAACTTAATTCCCACTATCTATACCGCTCTGGACGTCGTATCACGCGAGCAGGTCGGTTTTATCCCTGCTGTCGCCCGTAACTCCAAAGCTGACGCTGCGGCAAAAGGGCAGTCAGTCACCGCGCCAGTAGCTCCGGTCGCAACCACTGTTGATATCACGCCGGGTGCAACCGCACCGAATGACGGAGATCAGGATATTGGTAGCGTTAACGTGCAAATCACCAAGTCTAAAATGGCTTCGGTCAAATGGAACGGTGAAGAACAACTGGCTATCGGCCCATCCGGTACCTACAACACTATTCTGGCTGACCAGTTCAAGCAGGCATTCCGCGCGCTGGCGAACGAAGTCGATGCTGACCTTGGTGCACTGTATCTGAACTCGTCCCGTGCAGTCGGTACAGCAGGAACTACACCGTTCGGCGTAAAAGAAGACCTCTCCGATGCGGCACTGGCCCGTCAGGTGCTGGAAGACAACGGCGCACCGACTACCGATCTGCAAATGGTTCTGGGCTCTTCTGCTATCGCTAACCTGCGTGGCAAACAGGCTGTGCTGTTCAAGGTAAACGAGGCAGGCACCGACCAACTTCTGCGCGAGGGCGTCATCGGCAGCCTGGAAGGTTTTAACCTGCATAA
>ERZ794949.327-NODE-327-length-15951-cov-143.634940_pt1 | contig 15951 bp, 9 predicted proteins | sample MGYA00511363_ERZ794949 | MGnify/ENA primary metagenome ERZ794949 (study PRJEB30137, sample SAMN04331402) | food metagenome | isolation source: T1 must sample point D1 replicate B | place: Australia: South Australia ...
TAATGGTTCATTTACAGTGGTATATTAAGTTTAATTATTATTTTTGGAGTGGTTTTGTCATTGCTTAAAAGCAAAAGCAGATGATCTTAGATATATTTTAATACCATTTTGATTTTCATAAAGAATCTTGTATAAAGCTTGTAAAACCCATATAACAAATTATTAAAAATACCAATTAAACTTCTTCACAGTACACAATAAAAAAAAAATGACAATAAAAGGTTCTTTACAAGGTTTATCTATATTAGCCATTATTTCTATAATTCCATCATTTTGTTGGCACATAAAAACAAAAAACATTTCTGCTTTAACTCTACTAGCATGGTTGTTTCTGTACAACTTGAAAACATTTGTCGACGCAACTATTTGGAGTAAAGATATTATTGATTTAATGACTGGTTGGGATGGAAAAGGTTGGTGTGATGTCATGATATATATTGAAGTTGGCGCTTATGTTGCTGTTCCATGTTGTGTTTGTAGACTTGCTTATGAACTAACAACAATTATTAAAGCTGAAAACATTCTACCAGATAGAAGCAAATTGACATACATTTTAAAAGAGCTGGCCATATGTAACAGTTTGTCTTTTCTATGTATGTTGATGAGTTACTTCATCCAAATCAATAGATATGGTTTGACAACATACAATGGATGTCAACCATTTCTATCGGCTACTTGGGTCACTATTCTTCTTTACAGTATCTGGCCATTTTTTGTCAGTACATTGGGTACTTTCTTCTCTTTCAGATTATTGTACATTTTTTACCAAAAAAGAAGAGATGCTAAAGATATCTTACACTGTACAGATTCCGGTTTAACTTTATCAAGATTTTCAAGATTTATCTTTTTTTGTATGCTGATTATTCTGATTATGTTTCCTGTTTCAATTTACAACTTTATCAATACATGCACCAAAGTCAAAGGTAGATATAGCTACCACAAATATCACAAAGACGGTGCTTGGTGGGAAATCCCTAAAATTGGCACTGACAGAGCATTTTACAGTGTTTGGATATACATGGCTATGGCATATGCTTCTTTTTTCATATTTGGGACTTCAACAGATGCATTAAACATGTATTTGGACTTGTTGAAGAAGCTTGGCTTAAAAAACTTTATTGAAAGAAAACAAGCAAAAATGCAAGAAAAAAGGCAAAAAGAGTACAATAAAATGTTACAAACCGCATGCTACAACAATGATGGTGAAGACAGCTTGTTGGGTAAAGCAGAAACTCCTATAGCTGTAAATGGGTCAGGTTCTGTCTGGACCGAAAACTCTAAATTTCAATTGTATGAAGATGTTGACTTTGATTATATGAACACTGCAGGAAACACTCCCACTGGTGACGTTGGAGAAGACTTTGAAAACTTTAGAATAAACTACAGAGATGTCGACAATAGTCATAAAATCAAAATTGATCAATCGGAAGCCAATCAAGGGTTATTTGCAAAACTAAAAAAAGGTAAAAACATGATCTTAAACACCGTTAATAAACCCACGTCAACTGATTTAGAAAACAATAATTCAGAAGACATAAATCAAAGTAATTTTGTATATCATTATCAAGTTTCCAAAAATTGAGAACACTTATATATATATATATATTTCTGATAAAACATTATTGTTTTTTGTTTAATTTAGTTTAGCTGTCATATTCATTAACATTTAAAATGTAGTCATAGATAAATCCAATGGTAGATGCGTGATCTCTAGCATCAACGGCTTCATTGACAGAGTGAATGGACTTCATGGATTCAACTGAAAACTTGATGCATTGGAATCTGTAGATGTTGCTTGTCAAATTCCAATAGTACAAAGTATCTGTATTAACAGTTACAGTGTTTGGTGAAACAGCAAAGATTATATCATCTGATTCTTTTTCGCTCAAGAACCCATTAAAGAATGTGTTGTAAATGGTCTTTTGGAATATATCGTAAACTTCATTTTGAGGAGAAATAGGAGCAGGTTCGATTGAATGACCAAAGGTTTCAACCTTGATAATACCATTATCAGTTTTAGGAAGAATTTCTTTATCTTCCAAAATTAAACCGTAGTTGTAAGTTTTAGCAATAACTTTAGCCAAAGACAAATCTCTTTCTAAAACTTTTTTGACAGAAGATCCAACATCTATTCTGTGATTGACAATAGCAAAAGCATCTTCAGGCAAAGCATTGGCTTTGACACCCCCTGAAATTATGTCGAAAGCTTGGGAGGTTTTAATTAAGTCTTTGAATTCCTTTTGAGAATTCAATATGCTTAATAGCTTATTTTTGTAATAAGGAGAAACTTCTCTCTTTACAATAGCTTCTTTGAATTCAGGATCAAGTTTGTCGTCATATTCTGCAATACATTGTAAAAATTGCCATATAGAATTTTTTTCAGAATACTCAGGTTCAAAGCCAGTGTCTTCCATCAAACTGATAGCTTTTGCTAAAATACCAATGTTAGTGTGACCATTCATTGGAGGACTACTAGAGTGACCACCATTTCCTTCTACGCTGATCTTGACGTCAATTCTACCTTTTTCATTTAAAATAGGAGCAGCGATATAGAAGTTTTCACTAAGTTGGGTAAATCCTGGACCTTCATCAATGATAGAGTAAATAGAGTCAGGACCTAAAGTATCTGTTAAATGTTTGGATAAATAGGCAGCTCCATGAACTCCAGAACTTTCTTCATCAAAACCTAAGGACAAGTATACGCTTCTAGTTGGAACAAATCCTTGTTCCAATAATATTTCTAAAGCATGTAGCTCAGCAATCAACAAATTTTTGCAATCTATGGCACCTCTACCCCAGATCAAGTGGGTTTCCTTGTCGTAGTGACCACTGAAGGCAGGGTAGGTCCATTGGTCTAAAGTGTTTTCGTTTACAAGAACAACATCTTGATGAGCCATAAATACAATCGGTTTCAAATCAGAATTGGTACCTTCCCATTTGTACAATAAACCAAGTTCGTTTATTTTTTCTAATTCTAATTTCTCATGAACCAATGGGAAAGCTTCTTCCAAATATTCATGGAACTCTAAGAATTTAGCCCAGTAATTTATGTCATCTTTTGGAGATGGAGTGTTGTCACCAATGGAGGTATTAACTTTGATAGCACCAGATAGTTTTTCAGCAGCTAAGTCAATAAATGTTTCATTCACAAAAATGTTCTTTAAGTCATAATTTTCAAAAGATGGTGTTAAAGCTTCAGACAATGGACATTTTGATTCTTCCGTGTAAGTGAAATCTTTCAATCTGTCCGATAATGATTTTGAACCATACTCATTAAATTTTTTAGTTAGAGAGGTTTTTGAATTATCCTTTCCCTTGAAAAATAAAATAGAAGTGAATAATACGGTTAAAACAATACTGACATATTTAACAACCGATTGTTTCTTGATGCCTTTTCCATGAGCTTGTTTCTCTAGAACAGACATTTTCTTTTTAATAATAAGTGAGTTTGTTAATGGTTGTTTGGTTTTTTTGTTTGTTTTTTGAACAAAACCAATAGACTTTAAAGTTTAAACTTCTGTTTTTTTTTTTAAAAAAAAGTAACCTTAAATGAATTAATCTGTATATATATGTATAGAAATATGCCTACAACCCAAACTCTGTAGGAATAAATCCCATCTCAAATATTGCTTCCATTCAAGAAAAAAAAAACCTGAAATTAAGGGGAATGAAATAAACAAAATTAAGGGAAAGTATAAACAATATTAAATGGCCTGATTAATCATTACTCAAAATCACTATTTAACTTGATGAATTATTTTAAAAAAAGAAGCCAATGCTAAAGCTCCCCTAAATAAGCACATAATTAACTAATCCAAAATTTTCTGTTGTTTCTTTTGGTGAATATATCAGGTGTAAATTGTTCCACGGATATGGTAGTGTTCCAAAAATCATTCGCTCATATCAATTCATTTATATACTAGTATCGGTATATTTATCAAAAAAAATAGTAATATTCCGAGGTTATTCTGTTATTTAAAAAAAAAAATAATAATAACTAAGGCTTATAGTTGCTTCCCCCACATGTGAGCTCCAAGGGTAAAATTGCATAGTTTACTGTGTATTTTTTTGTTTTTTTATTGTAACATGTGATTAAATACATGAAGAATATCGCGGTGACCAACAAACAAAGCTGTTGTAATTTGGTATAGAGATCTGCTTTCTTTTTGACAAAAAATAAACACTGTATTTTCTAATTGTAAGCCATAAATGTGAACAAATGTAGTAAATATATCCAAAAGGATTAATTAAATGATTCTGATATTCACTCTTTAGAATCTACTTGTAGTAGGTAGAGTCTATGTGATAATTTGTAAGCAGTATAATGGGGTATACAGCAATTTCTTACTTCTTAAATCCGACTTGAATTTGCACTCTATTTTTTTGTACAGAACTTTTCTTTTTTTTTTTTCTCTCTCTCTTTTGCATTCATTTCTCTGCATTTCGTAGCCATACAAAAATTACCTATTTAGGAAATTGTTTATCAGTGCTTTTTTTTTCAATTTTTTTTCACTGCCAAGTTCTTTTTATACTTCTCTTTTCTTTTTTTTCACTAGAATATGAATTATATATCTACTAAAAATGGAAGATGTAAGTTCAAAACCCAGAGAATAAACACCTTACTATATTATTTATAACGATGGCTAAAGGACCTAAATTGAAAGATGTATTAGAATACGAAAAGGCTAAGCAAAATATTGCCAAAGAAGAAAATCTAAAGAAGGAAAAGAAATTCAAAGAATTGGAATCCAACCAACCAGTTGTTATCACCAAAGATGATCTTATAAAATCTGGTTTAATGAACGAAAATAAACCAATTGTTGATGATATTGTTGATGAAGAAATAAAAGCTTTGGAAGGTAAGACTTTATCTAAAAAGCAAAAAAGACAATTAGCAAAGTTACAAAAGAAAAAGGAAGAAATGAAGGAAGTTGTTGCTGAACAAGAATACGATAGTGAAGAAGATCCAGAATTTGACATTGAAAACTTGGCAGCAAGTGATGTTTCAGAAAGTGAAGAAGAAGAAAGTGAAGATGATGATGAAGAAGAAAGTGAAGAAGAAGATGAAGACGATGAAGAAGATGATGAAGAAGATGATGAAGACGATGAAGGTCCAAGAGAAAAGGTATTTGCCAATAACCAAAAGGCTTTAAAGAAGGCTTTTAATAGATTAAGACTTCCATGGGAAGCCACCAGATTTGTTGAACACCAAACTTTAACCACTTCTGCACCAATCCATACCTTGGTTGAAAATATCGAAGACGATACTCAAAGAGAGTTAGCTTTCTACAAAGCCAGTTTAGAAGCCACTAGTATAGCAAAGAAGAAATTACTACAACAAAAAATTGCATTCCATAGACCTCTAGATTACTTTGCTGAAATGTTGAAAACCGATGATCATATGGAAAAGTTAAAACAAAGATTGATTCAAGAAGAATCTGAAAAACTAGCAAGACAAGAAGCTAGAAGACAAAGAAACTTGAAGAAGTTCGGTAAACAAGTTCAAATACAAACTTTACAAAAGAGACAACAAGAAAAGAAAGACACTTTAGACAAGATTAAATCTTTGAAGAAGAAGAGAGGTGCTAACGAAATTAGTGGTGGTTCCGAATTTGATATAGCTGTTGAAGATGCCATAGACGGTAAAACTACAAGCAAAGATAACAATAAAAGACAAAAAATCAATCATAAAAGAGATGGTAAAAATAAGAAGTTTGGTCAAGGTGGTATGAAGAGATTCAAAAGAAAGAACGATGCTCAATCTTCCTCAGGTATTCCGGATAAAAAATTCAATAAGAATGGTAAAAAAAGATTCTAGATTATATACAGCTTTTTTGCCTTTAAGTTTCCTGCTATAAATTCCAAAATGACAACGTATGTTAAGGCTATTTGAATAATCTTACTTATCGGATTTATCGTTTATATCATATGCTTTAGCCCATATTTTAAATTTTTAACAAAAAACTTTCCTTTAGAATTTCACGAAAAAATTGAAAGCACAACAAATAACACTTAGGCTCTTTTTTTTAAAAAAAGCATTCCCAAATTTATTCAACTTTTCAGTATCTTTTTGGTGAATACAGAGTAATATTAAGCATAAACCGAACATAACAAGTTTTATTGTAACTGTATACACTATTTGAACAATGTCTAAAGAATACAACAGATCAAGATTTTTAGAAGAATTCCCTTCTTTGGTTGAGGAATTAAAGGAAATGTTAGTAAACTACGGTTTACCTGAAGATGCCATCAACTGGTACGAAAAGTCTTTGAACTACAACACTCCAGGAGGAAAATTAAACAGAGGTTTATCTGTTGTTGATACTTATGTTATTTTGAAGGGTTACAAATCCATTGATGACTTACCAGCTGAAACATACAAGAAGGTTGCTTTGTTAGGTTGGTGTATTGAATTATTACAAGCCTACTTTTTGGTTGCTGACGATATGATGGATAAATCTATTACCAGAAGAGGTCAACCATGTTGGTACAAGGTTGAAAATGTCAATGAAATTGCCATTAATGATGCCTTTATGTTAGAAGGTGCCATCTACATGTTATTGAAGAAGCACTTCAAAGGCGATGAATGTTACGTTGATTTATTGGAATTATTCCATGAAGTTACTTTCCAAACTGAATTAGGTCAATTATTAGACTTGATCACTGCTCCAGAAGATCACGTTGACTTATCCAAGTTCTCTTTAGAAAAGCATTCCTTCATTGTTATTTACAAAACAGCTTACTACTCTTTCTACTTACCTGTTGTATTAGCTATGTATGTTGCTGGTATTAAGTCCGAAGCTGACCTAAAACAAGCTCATGATGTTTTGATTCCATTAGGTGAATACTTCCAAATCCAAGACGATTACTTAGATTGTTTCGGTAAGCCAGAAGATATTGGTAAGATTGGTACTGATATCCAAGATAACAAATGTTCTTGGGTTGTCAACACTGCTTTGAAGAATGCCACTCCAGCCCAAAGAAAAGTCTTAGATGAAAACTATGGATTAAAGAACAAAGACACTGAGGCTGTTTGCAAAGCTTTATTCAGTGAAATGAAGATTGACCAAATATACCACGAATACGAAGAAAAAGTTGCTGCTGAATTAAAGGCCAAGATTGCTAATGTTGATGAAAGTAGAGGTTTCAAGGGTGAAGTTTTGACTGCTTTTTTGAACAAGGTTTACAAAAGATCTAAATAAATTCAGTTATAAAGAACTTGTTTTTTTTTATATACATAATTTATATCCTTCCATATTATATATGTTCCTTCCATAGAGCACAACCCTTAATGGATACACCTTGGTTTCCAATGAGCTAAAATCCGATTCTTCTTTCTTTTTTCCATACATATTTACTAGAAGAAAAATTAAATTCTGGTTGGCTGATTGCTTGCACGTGCATGTATACATATTCTATTCAATGAGAAAAAACCCACATAAGCAGTAGTACCTTCTTTAAATCCGATAAAATACTTAAAGCGATTGATTTCTCCTATATATGTTTTCGTTGGTGGGAAAAAAAAAAATTTTTACACTAAGCTTGAATATGCGTTCTTAGGAGAAAATTTTTCTATATATTTTCTTTTTAACTAGTTCCTAATAATTATACTGTTGAATACATGATAAAAAGAGGAAGTTAAACCCCAAATATAACATAGTTATAACAACCTTTTTTTCTTTTCACATAATATATTAAAAAAATGGCAGGTCCTCCAGGAGCTAAAACTTACATGGGATGGTGGGGTCACTTAGGTAACTTCAAGCAAAGAGGTATCACTTCTTACGCCGTCTCTCCATACAGACAAAGACCATTCGGTGGTGTTGTTGAAGCTGTTTTCGGTAACTTCACCAGAAGAGTTAAGTCTCAAGTCTTATACTTTGCCGTTCCAGGTTACTTATACTACACATGGTGGATCAACAACGTTAAATACAACGAATGGTTATACACCAAGGATGGTAGAGAAGAATTAGCCAGAATTAACGGTGAATAAATAATTTACAAACATTTATTTATTCTATAATTTTGATGATAAACGAAACTTTCCTCCCTTTTAAAATAGAACTCCATACTACTGTATTTGTGTAGTTCATTATTTATTCGACTTTAACAGATTTAAACAAAAATTAAAATAAATTTTTAGAAAGAAAAAAAAACATTATGAATAGTTTTATGAGATATTTTTTTTCTTTTGAGTAAACATGAATCGTCTATCAGTTAACATCAGTAGGTAAGCTGATGAGATGAGTGGTTATTGAAATTAATGTGGTAATAAGCAGTCAGAAGAAGTATTTTGAGCATCTATAAAATTATTTTTTTTATAGAATGAATAACGTGTTTGAATTAAAAAACAGCCTTATTTGATCCTTTCAAAAGAAACTGCACTATTTATATATCGTTTTATTGAATATTCGACCTTTTACTTTTAAAATACAAGATTTTTTCTACTTTTTCATCGTTGCTTGAAGGCTGAAATTCATAAAAGCTTGCTGTTTTTTCAAACAAATCAGTCCGTTTTGATTCGATTATACATCTCTATACTTCAAATTAGCTTTTTATCAATTATGCTTAGATCCAGAGACATCAACTACATAGCTGGTTGTCATGTATACCATTTAGTAACTACTTTAAGGCGGAGATAAGCTCAATAACAAGGTCTTAAGCTTTGTGTCACGTGCTCCGCCTGGCAAAAGTACACCCGCTTTTCTCTTTATGCTTTGCTTTGATCTTACGTTAAGTCCTGTCTCCTTATGACTTAATTCATTTTTTTTTTAAAATATAGATCGTTAAAAGCTAAGAAACCATCCCCTAAAATATTCACAACCTTTCTAACTCCAAGACTTTACAACAGCTTTTACTTCTTTTAAATTTGTGGATACCACATATATCACAACTTTTTTATTTATATTTCTTTATTTCTATTTTATTGGATGAATCCAGTCAAGAATAAGAAAAGCTAATTCCCCTACTAGAAAAATCCTTACATAATACAAATGACTGACAAATCTAGTAATGACGTTGCTACCAAGGCACGTCCAATACTGAAAATTGTATACTCAGAAAATGAGACGGAAAATTATAGCCCAGAAACAGGTAAAAGACTTGAAATCTACAAAAATGGTCCAATAAAGAAAAGCGGATTCTCGAATTCCCCACAAGATGGCAATGTTAGACATTTTAGTGTTAATGATGCAAATGAAAACAAAAACGTTCTTAAAAACAAACTTTGGAAGCAATTTGCACATCAGAAAAGAAATTTAAAAGCTGATAAGAACTTATCTTTGCTCAAGATTGAGGAGCCTCATGAAGATAATAGAATGGAATCTGATGAAGATGATGAAAATCTTTTGGAGTTATACTTTAAGGATAACACAGATTCCATTATTAACGACAATGAATGTTTGATTCCACTAGAAGCACTGCCTAAAAGCAAGAGCAAAAAACATTTGAAAAGAAAAAGAGCTGCCAGTGAATCCAAACCAGCTTTGAAGAAAGACGATGTTCCTATGATGTATGATGAATACATCCCAGATATGGATTTCATTAACAATTTTCAAAGAATGCAAGAGTACTATGAAATCAATCCAACTTTTGATGATGAAGATGAAGCCAGTTATATTCCCAAAAAGAAAACCAGCACAGATAAAGTTAGCTCCTTGTATAAAACGGATAGAGAATCAAGCTCTGCCAATTTGATGAAAGAGGTCATAGAGCACTCTAAAGTTGGTCCAGTTGAGATCAAAAAAGATTCATCAATTGAAATCAAAAGATATGATGCAAGTACAGCATCTGTCAACAACAGTTTTTTGGATGTGAACAACTTACCAGATAGCTTTGAAGCAATGCCTTACTCCCAGCGTAAAAAGATACTGACTGATATGTGTCCAGGTATCGATATCAAAGACATCCTTTTGGAACTAAAAACCATGAATGCGAAAGGAAGACAAACAAGCAACCAATCTATAAACTCTGTTCAGTCTAGAAACAGTAGTTTATATAACGATAGAGTTAATAGTTTGATGAAAACATATGATTCCCAAATGGGTACATCAAAGGAATCAACTACAAAAAGCTCGAAGGATTTGGTAGTCATGGGTTACAAATTGAGAAAAATCATTGGACAAGGTGCTTGGGGTGTCATAAGAGAGTGTATCAATACAAATGACTCTGCAGACATAAAAGCAGTAAAAATAGTTAAATACAGAGAAAATTTGTCTGTTAAGCTATCTGTTATACAAGAGGTTAATGTGTGGAAAGTATTGAAGCACAAAAACATATTGGCATTGGTTGACTACAAACAAGGAGAAAATGCTATGTTTTGTTTAATGGAAAGGATCCACGGAGGAACCTTATATGATTATGTAGCAAAAAAGTGGTACAATAATGAACAGCAATATCCCTTGGAGGTAAGGGCAAAGCTGATAATGGACTATTTGCTGCAAATAATATCCGGATTGAGATACATGCACGAAGAAATGGGAGTTGTTCATGGAGACTTAAAACTAGAGAATGTTTTGATTTCTGAGAATAACAACGTTGTATTATGTGACTTTGGAATGTCCAAATTTTTGCCAAAAAGTCAAACTATCAAAAGACCTGAATACAAAAAATATAGCTCCTACAGTAATGTGAGATACGTAAACTCGCAAAGCAACATAGAAAATGGATCAACACATTCAGTACTACGGAAAATAATTAATGATAAAAACCTAGCTCATGACGACACAGTGCTAGACATACACTCACTTGATGAAAACATTGGACCTGCATACCAATCAACATCTTTGATGTTGGAAAGAGAAAAGAGCATATTAAATGAAACTTTGTCTATAAATCAAATAGGCTCTCTTCCATATGCTGCTCCTGAGCTTTTGAATAAAAAGAACAGAATCACTGAAAAGACTGACATTTGGGCTTTAGGAGTGATGATTTATACTATGTGTGTTTATAAATTACCATTTCAACATGAATTTGAACCACGTTTAAAACTAATGATTGAAAAAGCTGCATATGATCATAAAAAGCTCACTGATATTATGATGAAAAGCTATCCCTCGTTGTGTTTTGTCACTGAAGGATGTTTAAAAAAATCCATCAATGAAAGGTGGGACTTGGAAAAGATAGAAAGAAACTTGAAGTATTGAATAAGTACATTTTTTATTTACTACATTGCTTTATTATTAGGACAATTTCTAATTGATTAAAACACCTATGCTGTCTTTGAATGAGTTCTTTGTAAATCACGTGATTTGCAAATTGTACCAGTAAAATTTTTCTTTCTTTTTTTTGTTAACATTTTGTTCAATGATTTCTCTTGCTTCTGTCTCTTGCTAGAATTAGGCATATTTAAAAGGAACAGAGAGCTATAAACCCCGATTAAACCAAAACATTTAATAGCATATATATAGATAAAACATCAGAATGATTAATTTGAAAGCTTTATTGAGATGTGTAGATAGCACAGGTGCACAAGTCGTTGAGTGTATCACAGTACTAGGTAAGAAATCAGTGCATCATGCCAAAGTAGGTGATAAGATTGTATGTGTAGTAAAACAAGTAAAGCCATCAACCAGCAACAGTACAAATTTAGTGAAGAAAGGTGAAGTTTGTCATGGTGTCATTTTAAGAACAAAATACGGAACTCCACCAAGAAAAAATGGTATGACCGTAAAATTCAGTGACAATGCTGTTGCTTTAATAAATAAAAATACTGGTGAACCATTAGGTCAAAAATACGACCAAAATTCTAATCTTATTGCCAAGGAAGTTGAAAAGTATTTCCCTAAGATGGCTGCTGTTTCAGATAAGAAGATTTAGATTAGAGTAAATAGGTCAGACTGCTAAGAATTGTCAGTTTTTTTTTTGTTGTTGTTTTTTGTTGTTGCCTGTAGTCAATAAGAATAAAACAAAAACAAGTTTTATACAATAAATAATCGAAGCTTGCATTGAACAAATATTGGGATTAGGATTGAGAAGTATAGATATTAGTAAATGAAATATTTGAAAAAGAAGAAAAAAAAAACAAATGAACGGTGTAAATAGAGTCTATACTCGAGTCTGTCTGGTAGTATATTACAACATGATATGTATAATTCAATGTAAGGAACTAGTTATTTAATTTGGTATTTTATTAAAAATGATTTAATAAAACCCATATTCTTTCTTACGTATATGGTCATAGGAAGACTTATATGTCTTTACAAGATACCTCATTAACCACGTTTTTTTGCTTAAAATGTGTCGGGTAAGTTTTCTTTTTTCATATGAAATAAGCATAGTTTACATTTTAAAAATAAGTTTAAATATTGTAACTATAATTTGGTTATATACAGTTAACTGCTTTTTTAAAAGCTAATGTTACTAACAAGGATATATTTTGTTTATGTAAACATTTAGTTAGGAGTTATAACACCGATGTTACATTATTTGAGTTTTTTCCTTAAATCAAAAAATGCCTTTCCCAGTGCAAGCAACATGAATGTGCTTATACTATATTGATAAAAATTATAATAAATTAGAGCTACACTAGTATATAATTAATTTATACATTGGATCTATAAATAACACAACAATGAGTTCTCTTCATCCAGTTAGAGTTCAAAACGTCTTTAACCAAGACTCTCTTGTTTGGATTTGGATGCAACATTCTATACAAACACTTTTTTCTTAACAGCTTCATTTCAGAGTTAACATGTGCCATTTCTTCAAATTGGTCATATTCTCCGGAGATGATTTCTTGTTGTTTTGTTTCAGCGTTATATGGAATAACAACTTTTAGGGATTCAACAAAGTCAGCGTAATCTGGATCCTTTTCTTTGATTGGAGATTTCCATGGATAATGACCTAGCGCCATAGTAACATAGATTATACCAACAGCAAATGTATCCACTAATCTAGGATCGTACTGTTTATGCGGAATAAACTGTTCAGGTGCCATGTATGGTTCTGAACCAAAACAACCCTTTTGGTAATGAGGCTTCTTTTCCCAAGCTGTTTGAAATACACATGATGTACCAAAATCGCTTAACTTCAATATACCATTTGGCTTGAATAAAATGTTCTCAGGTTTTAAATCACAGTGAGCAACACCATGTTCATGCATAAATGCAACACCATTAATGATCTGTTTCATAAAACAATCGATTTCTAATGGGTGTAATAAAGTATGTTTTTCTTGTTTTCTAGCAATCAATGAGTCTAGTAGATTTTGTTGAGATCCAGATAATTTTTGTTTTTCAGGAATTTCATTCTTGCTATGCCCTTCCAATGTATTGGAAGTGAAGCCTGTACCACCATCCATCAAGTTTAAAGAATCACCAATAAAAACAGGTCCTGGACCAATAGGAGGCAATTGAACTTCTTTAGAAATTGTCTTACCATTTCCATTGACAGCTGTTCTTTTAATAAGGGAATGTAAATCACCAGAAGGACAGAATTCCATCACTTGTAAGAACTTATTAGGAATGTTATCATATTGATACAAGTCAAAAATCTTCAAAATATTTGGATGTCTACCTATGTTATTTAAAGCATGACCGATAACAAATTCAGATGTTAATCTGGTGCAGAACTTGGCATTGTAATCTTTGTTTCTTCTCTTTCTATGTTTGGTTAGCTTGAATCTAATGTTATCCGATAAAGTGGTGGATTTGGAATCACTATCGGCTTCACTATCGTAATCCATGTAGCTAGAATCGCCTGTATCATCTTCATCAGAATCTACTTGACGAACGTTTTTTCTATCAGCTTGAAGTTCTTTAACTGCAAAGAAAACACTATCTCTAAATCTGAAACTCTTTTTAGCAATGTTATCAATTACAAATGGGGTACTGCTTTTGGTTTCAGGGTCTATGTTCTTTTTCAATTTTCTACAAGTAACTTTAACTACCCCATATGATCCTTGTCCTAAAGTACCAGCACAATAACCGTATTTGGATACAAATTCAGATTCTTTGGCATCACCTGTGGCAACAGGAGCTTCTTCCTGTTCATCTATAATAGTTTTCATTCTGGTTGTCAAATCATTGATCAAATGCAATTCATCTTTTGATATGGCAGCTTTTGTATTGACTATAGACGGAGTGCCAGTCTCATTGGATTCCGTGTCACCAAGGTTACTGGAGCTTTGTGCATTTTTCTTTCTCTTCATTGAACAATAAGCATCGATTTTGACTACTTGTTTACAGTGAGGCGCAGTACCATTAAAATGATTATTGGTTTGGATTTCATTCTTGGATGGTATGTAACCTTTACTTGTGTGCACGAATAAATTAGATTTTTCGTCATTTTGATCTTTTGATTGCTGAGAAGTCTTATTCAATTTGAAAAGAGTAGATATGGAGAATGCAGGAGCATCCTTACCTCTTTGTTCCAAGGCTTCTTTCATGGCTTCAGGATCCTTCAACAAATCCGGGTTAACGTCTATCAATGGCAAAGCACTTAATTTGTGTTCATGAGTGAAGTTTCTGTATAGCTTGAAAGTTTCCGACTCCCAAATCATATGTCTATTGTTTACAACTATGCCTTTACCATCCCCATGATGAATACCTTTAACTAATGTTGCGGATCTCTTTATTTGTGAAGAGCCTTCAGAGCTACCTGCCAAATGTGGGTGAACAAAATTGGCTTGACTCACAGACATACCTCTGTTTCTGTACTGCTTTAATGATCTTTGAGGAGACAATGATGGTTCTCTTGAAGATCCTTGTGGAGAATTGTCCTTTGACTTTGTAGATTGTGGTGATTTTGCTTTAGGTCTACCTCTTGATGAAGATCTTTCGCTTAGTGGGTTCAAAGACAAAGGATTTATATCTGAATTAGGATTGTTGATTATGTTTTTATTTATAGCATGAAGTTCTTGGTCAATCAGATTATTTGTAGAAGCATCAGATCCAAGACCAAAGTTTTTACCAAAGGAAGGTAGTCCTGGGCTAGCTTGTCTCATCACTGGTGAACTTGGTGATGTATTCAAATACAGAGCCGAACCACTTCTGGAGTTGGATTCTAAAGAAGAATCATTGCTTGATTGTGACTTCAGTTGTTTGCCTCCTTCTTTGTTATTCAAAGCTGCGTTGTTTAAAGTTGCAATATGGGACAGTGAAGGGTCCTTCTTGTTACCGCTTAAATTTTCTGATGAATTGTTATTTGAAGTAAACAAACTCTTGAATGACTTTGTTATTGATTTCGCTCTGTGAATACCAGCATCATCTACAGGAATGGATCCATTATTTGTAGTATCTTTTTGGGGCATATGGAATGCTTGCAGAATGACGGTAGTCTTAAGTTGTGTGTTAGTAAAACTATATAAACCTTACTTTTTGGTATTATTTCGATGTAAAAGTAGATTTTTAAAAGTTTAAACACTACAAATATTAAGTTTCCTTGCTTTTATTAAGGTTTATCTTCTTAGTTATGTATGTTTCTTCTTTAAATAATATGGAAAAAAAGCAAACAACGTGTTTTACTATTATACTATTTGAATACTTTACTAATTGGCTGGAAAAAAAACACCCTTATGTATTGGAAATTAGATAATAAACTTAGAAAGTTCGCAAAAAAAGTTTTATAGCTAGGGATTTCGACTTTTACAGCAGTATAAGCAACCTTTTTGATATCTGGTTATTTAAAAATTGACACCTAGTGTATGGGAAAAAAAAATATCAAACAAACTCAAAATGAGAAAATAAGCGTTACAGATGTAAGTGAAAAGCCTTTGATTGCCGATAATATTCTATGGTTATTACTCACTACGCTTGTAACACGCAAGCCTTGTCTCTGTCTTAAACAAATACCCACAGCCGAATGACCAAGTGGTTACAGCAAAAATTGATTTTTTTTTTTTTCAGAGCCGCCAAAAAAATACATGTACCATTCACTGCGCACGAGCAAAAAATCAATTATGGATTTTGGACACAGAAAGGGGAAGAAAAAGACGCCATCAAAAAACGTAAG
>ERZ794949.329-NODE-329-length-15853-cov-3.469806_pt1 | contig 15853 bp, 8 predicted proteins | sample MGYA00511363_ERZ794949 | MGnify/ENA primary metagenome ERZ794949 (study PRJEB30137, sample SAMN04331402) | food metagenome | isolation source: T1 must sample point D1 replicate B | place: Australia: South Australia ...
ATAGAAGCTGAAAACAAGGAAACTAAAACCTGCGAGAATTTATAGAGAGTTCCTTAAAATGAGTGAATCAACAGACAATGTTAGTATGAGAATTTTAGAAGAGCTATTCGATGACCAGTTTGATACAAAAATAGCTTTTCAACTGTTATTGACGGATTGTAAAATAAAAAAGTATAATAGTGTGTCTGAACTAAAAAAGGTGACTCTCGAGGATAACAATAAACTACAGAAATTTCCATATGAATTAGATGTTTTTATTGAAAAACTAACAATCTATTTGGTTGAAACAGTAAATCTCCTAAAAAAGGATATCAAAACAGGAAATGATTTGAGTATAATGAAAAAGCACGAGACTCTGACTAAGCTTGTAAAGGAATTTGCTGAAATTACTACTCAAATACTGGATGATGATAACCAAAACAGTGAAGAATCAACCCATAAGAATAAAGAGACTGTAACAATATTAAAACAGTTGAATACCGTTAGAGAGAATCTGGAGCTTTCGGTATCTACGTTGAAGGACTTCAATAAGTTGGTGAATGGAAGTAATTCAAAACAAATCGTGAGTGTTTCAAGTATGGAGAATGAGCTAAAAACTTTGCTTAACAAAGACTCTTCGGAAAAGGAGCTAATTATTACCCAAATGAAGCAATATAAAGACATACTAAAGCAATTTGAATCATTTTATGTTACATTTGTCAATCTTATTTTGAATACAGAAGCTAGTGATACATCGCAGCAATTAGAGCAATTGGTAATATCATGATCTGTTTGCTAAGCATCTGAAACCGTATGAGAATTCTGTTGTAGTATAATAGTGTATATCTTTGTTTATTTTATAATTTAAAAAAATAAAAGTATTAATAATGATAGTTTTTTTTAAGTTAAAATTTCTTTATTTCGGGTTTGTCAAACAATTCTGAAACAATGATAAAACCTGAAAATTTGAACATTTTAAGATCCTAAAATTTAAAAAGATAATACCAGTAAGACTATAAATAAACAGAATTTAGTATTTAAGAAGATTGAAAGTATACTGATAACGGTCTACAGTGTTATACTGAATAAGCAACTTATCAACCGTGCTTATTAACATGATTTTTGACAAGAGACGGTATACTTCAGAATTAAATTCATCAGTGGCCTTTGTATTTGTATACACTACGCTTTTTCTTTTGATAATTTGTAACATTTGGTTTCCCTATACGCTTCAAAATGGTGTAGACAATATACAAATAGTTACAACGACAACAAGCTTATATACTTCTACGCCAACATCTTCGTTGATTCAAACCACCAACTCAAGTTCTTCATATTTATCATCTGTCAGTGTAAGTTCATCATTAAAAACTACATCGAGTAGCATAAGTCTTATAAGAAAAGATATAGTTCAATCTGTATCAAATATTGAATCAATTGCTTTGAAGCAAGCACATTCCTATATAAACGATACCGTGTATTTCATAAATACTACATGCACTAAAAACAAGAACTTTTCTAATGATCAATTCAAAAATATCACAAGCGAAATTGATAACGCACTTGAAGAGAAGTCAAACATCATAGATAAAGTGGTTGAAAAATTGAATGAATCTTCTGTCTCTATTAATTTAGGAAATGATGCTGATAGTACTATTAATCAAACTGATTTGGAAAATTTGAAGCTGAACTATAATTATTTTGATTCGTTTTTTGACAAAAAGAAAATCATGTTTAACGAGCGGTTTAGCATGGGCAACTTCGTGAACACTACAATATACGGTACAAATTTAAACAACACTGATAAATATAATCTAACACTGAACACTACCCAGTTAAAGACAATAGATTTGTTGCTATCAGGGTATTTTAGTGAGAGTGCAAAAACCAAAAGAGAATATGTTTCAACAGATGTAACAACCATTAAGAGTAGAAACAAGAAAATATTCAAAAACTTAACAACAATATTCTGTATTCTATATGTTTTAGGAATAATAGTTTATTTTGTCTCGAAAATGTTATTGAAAGAAAAAATTGAACATTATTTTTTAGAAAACCAGAGCATTACTAATCCTTCAACTAATGGCACAGAGATAAAATCTAAAAGGCATCACTTCCGAAACTATTTCATGAATATTTCTATATTTTTGAAAACAAACACGTTGATATTCGTGTTTTGGAGCATTCTAATAACCGAATACTGCTTTGTTAAATATCACACAAACATAAACTTTGATTCTCAGTCATCATTGAAGAGGGAGGCATATTATGAAAAAAGATCAGAGACTTTAGACTTTGCAAATACGCTAAGTGAAAATATTGAAACATTTATAAAATTTAACTTATTTGACACAGAAAATGGCGTTATAGTCTCCTATGTAAATGAATTAGGTATTGAATCTGACGATCTCAAAAGCAACATCATGAGTACTCTAAAAAGCGTTATATCAACATCATATGATACAACCTTTTATAGTGATTTCTTTGAAGGAAATGTTAGGTCAGGTTTGAGTAAAAGACAAATTCATACCAACAAATCAAACTTAGAAATATTCTTCAATATAGCCAAACAATTAATTTTGAAATATCTTCGAACTCTTATTATTGTTGTTTCAATTTTTGTTATTGTCCAATTTATAACTTTTGAATTGCACATGTATCACTCTTAGTAATTTTGCATTTATTTTTTCAAAAAAAGTAAAGTTGTATGTATTGATGTTAGCAATTTAGTGAGAATTTATATATTTGTATATATCAATATGAATGAGTAACTACAATTAGTTAGCAGGTTTTCTACATACATAAAGCATCATAGGAGTGAATAAACCTTCTTTACCACCGGCAACCAAACCAACAGCGGCAGATTCCAAACTGGTAGCAACATCAACAGAGCCTGGAGGAGCAACACCAACCTTTTCCAAAACTCTCAAGAAGTTAGTGGTGATGAATCTACCAACAAATGATGTTCTGAAGAAAGTTCCAACATCAGAAATACTTTGCATGTATTTCCAGTCACCAGTTAGAGGGTAGTACCATGGGATTGGGTCATCGGCCTTGGCCAAGTCTTCTTCCTTTAATATTTCAAATCCAGAGTCAATCAAGGCTTGGGCAGCAACTTCTCTTGAGAACATTTTTGGAATACCATCACCAACTTCAATGTCATAAGCGATCTTTCTGTGAGCTTCGTTGGTTTCGTCATATTTATCAGTCATGACCCATTCATAAACAGCGAAAACACCGTTTGGCTTCAAAACTCTGAAAATTTCAGAGTATACACCCTTCAATTCAGGAGCATGGCAAGTGGCTTCAATGGCATAAACCTTGTCAAAAGTGTTATCTTCAAAGTCCATGTTCATGAAGTCACCCTTAACAAATCTCATTTGAGCATCCAAACCAAATTTGGCAGCATAATGGTTGGCTTTCTTGATTTGATAATCATTGTTGTTTAAACCTATAATGTTACAGTTTGTGAATCTAGCTATTTCTCTAGCTGGGCCACCAACACCACAGCCAACGTCTAATACTAAATCACCGTTTTCAATACCAGCTTGGTGAGCTAAGTAGTGTTCATGTCTGGCAGTGGCTTGTTGGAAATTTTCACCTGGATAGTATCTGGAGAAATGGAAAGAAGTACCCCAACCGTACTCGTAAAAGTCAGTAACGACATTGTAGTAGGAGTGAGTGGATTCGTTGTAATCAGCCAATCTCTTTTCTTCAGCTTCCTTGTCAGTCAAACCATCCCAATGCTTCAAGTACTTGGAAACAGCGTCTTTTTGAGCTTCTTTGTTTTTACTGAATAAAGCTCTGATACCTGTTTTGGAAACATCACCACCATGTAGATCCTCGGCGAACTTGTTTTGTCTGTTTCTCAAGTTTTGAACATTTTCATCCAATTGCTCAGTCTTTTTAGCAGCAGCAGAAGAGATGCTTTCCAAAGCGGCAGTGTTAGCAAATTTATTAGCGGTTGTAGTTTCAGAAGTCATAATAATTCTTTTGTTGAAAAGTTTATTTTTTTTAAGTCTAATTTATTTTGTTGACTTGATAATCTATATATTGCTTTTTGTTTGAAAAAATAAAAAGCTGTTAATTCGATGTTGAAGAATTATATAGGTGGTTTATTCAAACATATTTGTTTTACATACATTCAAAATACTAATTATAAATAATAAAGTGATAAAACAAATGTTATTCCTTGAAACTCTCAATAAATTGTTTATTACTGCAGAAGAAAAAATTTTCTTGTTTCTACTTTAAATTCAGGTTTACACGAAAAAAAAAAAAAAAAGCTCCCCATTATGGTAATTACCGTTCGTATATATGACATTGGTTTTATAAACGACTGCGAGGTAATCTACAGTAAATGGATATTGTTCAATAAAAGGTGCATGGAAATTCAAATATATAATTGCATATCTATGTTGAAGCAAGAACCGAATATCTTTATTTAGATCAGAAAGCAAAAAAAAAAATCACATATGTCTATAAACATATAAATCTCGTAATCAACATTTAAATATTTGGAATGATATGTTCAAATACATCAAATGAATAAAAAATCCTTTCTCGTAAGACATGAATGATCCAAAGTTTCTACCAACAACAACACACCAGTAGCCACTGACGTTTTCCTTTTTATTATACTCATCTAAGTCAACTTTTATGGATTTGGCTATGTCGATCTCACTGGTGGTTTCAAAGTTGAAATTTGCCATGGAATCACTTACAAGTTGTAAAATATGTTTTTCAAGCTCTTCATTAGCTAAATCCTTCTCTTTGATTATAATCTTTGAATCAATATCATTTGTTTTGGTAGACATCGTTATTTAATTTTTTAAGTTCGTATTTATGTGCCTTTATTTGGTTAGTTAAGGGATTATTTAGAAAAGTTTGTAACATACTTAAAAATCGTTTTTTATTTAATTTGAGATGTGTAAAGAATAAGTTTGTTTTTTTCTTTAAGAAAAAAATGATAATGGAAAGCTAATTCGGATATAAGACTGATAAAGACCGAATGTGTTTATCTCACTTTTAACGCATTAATGTTTTTTTTTGATACCTTTTTTTTTAAAAATAAGTGTCTTAACTTTCTTATTGTTACAAATAAACTCCTAATAACTCCAAATAGCAATTATTCCATCAATTTGTAACTTGTGTTTCTATATATTAATTTGATTTATGTCAGACAGTCTCAATAGCTACAGAAGTCAAACAGACTTTGATAGAGAGCACAGTTTTTTGTTTGGAAATGCTGATCAAAAGGAATCAGACTTCGAGGGTAGTAATGATCAATTAGAAACTAGAAGTCGAAACCATAGCACTTCAAGTGAAGAAGAAGATGATGAGTTTGAAGATAACAACCCGTTTAAAGGAACTAATCATCTTTACTCCGAAGGTCTTCAAAAGTCATTAAATAACAAAGCAGTAACTTCTAGAAGAAATATAATTTCAAGTAATCCCAATGTCAGATTACCACCAAGCGTGTCTTATATAAGCATGCCAACTTTGACACCTGATGATATTGAATATCTGAACACAGAAAACATTAAGGAATTGGATCAGCCACTGTACACCTCTGAATCATATCACGGACAAGCAAGCAACGATGGGTTTGGTCAATATAGCTTTATTAAAAGCAAAGAAGAAGAGATAAAGATTATTTATGCAGGGAAATTTCAGTTTGCAGACGGGAAGATAGCAATCGGATACACAATTCTTTATAATAATCAAAAAATCACACGTAGATACACTGATTTTGTTAAACTGAGACAGATTCTCAAGAAGTTGTTGCCAACCTGTATTATACCACCGATACCCGAAAGACACACTTTATTTTCATACATTTTACAGCCATTCCATTTTTCATTCAATTACAACAAATCCGGTGGTAGTCACAAGTTCTTGGATGAAAGTGATGATACTTTGCTGAAAAGATCCAGACAGTTCCAGATGTTTTTGAACTTGTGTATAGCCAAGTCGAATATCAAGGAGTGCATAGTGTTTCAACGGTTCATCGATGCCGACTTTGCGAATTGGGTAAAGGTGATGAATCAGCCACCAGTATCAATTCTTCCCGAATCAAACTTACAAGCACCACCTCTTGACCCGATAAAGCCATCGCCTTTACATCTTCTTCTCCCACTACCAAAGAAATTTCAGCTTCATTACAAACCTAAAAGCAATTCAGAAGTTAATGATGACACAGAGATGGATACAAATTTACAATCTATTGAGTATCTTGAAGGCTTTAATAAGTCATATATTGATCCAGCTATAAAGATATTCAATAATTTCAAAAGCCACTTGGAAAGTGCAGTAGACTACATTGCAGAGTTAGGTGGATATTATAATGTTTCGAGTATTGAAACGCAGTTTTTCAACTTTCATCAAAACCTCACGGAGGAGGAATATGGCTTGCAAGATCACAGTATGAATGCATCTATTTTAAGCACATTGGACAGAAAGGATGAAGATGGCAATAAGGACGCTTTTGCCTCTGAGGATGTTTTGAACATTTATTTGGAGAAAATCGGACAGATATACGACAGTAACTACATTGCAACGCAATTTCTGGTGAATGACTTGAACATATCCATTAAAGAACACTTAGAAATGATATCCAAGTACAACGAGGAAGCAATTTCCTTGATTCACTTTAGACAATCAAAGATCATGCAGAAAAAAATTGTCGAAGAGAATCATTTTGTTTTACAAGAGAAGCTAGATTTTTTGAAGAAAATACAAACTTTAGATAAGACAGACAAGAAGGAAGTTTCCACAGTGGATGTAACCATTGACCATGAAGAAAGAAATTTAAGTGCAGAGATAACTGGCAATGCATCTGAAATTAACATTTCAAATCAAGATGAATCTTTGGATGTCGACCTTGATGGCAACGAAACAGATGATTTTGTAGAGTCTGTATTGATGAAAAATAAAGGAAATAGTAAGGCCATACAGGCAGCAATAAACCAGTATAAAATCCAAAAGAGACAAAATGCATACAAAAAGGTTATTGCTGAAACTCCATATGAAAAGAAGGACACAAAGAAAAAGAAAAAGTCCTCAATAGACCAAACAGTGATTTCTCGAGAAAAACTAGATGAGGAAATAGAGGAGGTTAGTAGAAAGCTTTCTCATATGGCAAAACTCAAAGAGCTCGCAATGAAAGATGTGGATGAAGTCAACTGTGAGTTTGAAAAGGAATGGGATTTACAAAGTCAAATATACAATGATATTTGGAACAAAGATATCTTGAACAATGTAGAAGCCTCTGTTTATGCTTGGGCAAATGAAAATCTGTCTCATTGGGAGAAGTTTTTGAGTGAAATTGATATTTGAGCATCATCAATTCAAATGGTGTATTTACTTTATAGAAGAGCATTATCCTATGTTCTTTCTATAGAGTTAAATTTATTTTTTTAAAGTTTTAATTAATGATAGTATTTATTTAATGGATATTTAAGAAAAATGTGCCAAAACCATATGAACACCATGTGGATTGACAATATATATTATTCACAAACATTGTTATTTTGATAGTTTTATAACCCATCCAATTAATATTAATTGTTTTTGTTGTGCTGTTAATTATTGAATGGTCGCTTAGGGCCTTTCACGAGCATACACGTGAGAAGTTGACTAATTAAGGGACCACGTTTGTTTTTTTCACATGGGCTCCAATTTAATCTAAAGAAATTAATTTTTCGCCTTTTGTTGCCCATGCGACCCCATGCTTTTAATCTCTGTCACTCCCCCTTGTTCAATCAATGATGTAAAAGCAAATACAAACAATAGGTTTTAATTATTTTTTAATACTACGATTAAACTTTCTCATCTATTTTTTTTTTTTGGCATCTAAACTGTTGTGGAAAAAATACTTAATAGATTAACAAGAATTTATAGATCTTTTTTTATGTTATTTAAGAAAGAGTTTAGAAATGATTTATCAATTTTTCTGAAAAAGTTTCACATGTAAGGTTCCATAATACAATTTTAAAACTTTAATCATTTGATTAGATTGAAAAATAATAATATTATAGACCACAATCAAATATAAACAAAATATGGTCGTTCCCTTCTCAAAAAGACATATCGAAGGTCCTGGCTGGGCCAGAGATATCCCAAGAAATGTAAATGAATTATTTACCAACTGGTATACTTATGGTACAAAGGAATATGCAGGCATTAAGTCATCTGGAGATAAATATTTGGACGAAGATGAAAGACTGGAATTGGAAGAGTACAAGAACAGTGCCAACTACATCAAAACAGAGGAGGAACTTGAAGAAAGTGGAGAATCTGTCATGACTAAAAAGGAAAAGAGAAAAATCATTTTGGACATGTGCTCAGCATCTGCCTGTTTGTTGGGGGATGGATATGTTAATGCCTCAACAGGTGTTATCTCCTCTGGATTAAAGGCCGTCTATGGTCCACAATATTCCAAATCAAAGGCCATTTCCAATATTTCTGCCATTGTTTTTGCTGGTGAAGTATTCTCAATCATGTTCTTTGGTTACTTTGTTGATATCATTGGAAGAAGAACTGTTACTTTGATTGGTAACGTTATCATGTGTTTGTTCTCTTTGCTTTTGGCTGGTGCTTGGACCAAAGGAACTCATTCCAAAATCACCGATACTGCTTTTTACATTGACCCTGCCACTGGAAAGAAATACGCCAAGGCCTCAAACTCATTGTGGTCCTACATCTGTTTCTTAAGATTTATGGTTGGTGTTGGTATTGGTTCTGAATATCCTGCTGCTTCTTCTTGGTCAGCTGATATTGGTAAAAAATTGAAGGCTAAAGATAGAAATCTATGGTTCACAATGTTCACCAACACATCCATTGATTGTGGTTTTGTTGCTTCTGCATTTATTACTTGGATTGTTATCTTAATTTGTGGTAACGGCAATATGGGAACTGTTTGGAGAGTAACAGTTGGTATAGGTGCCATCATACCTTTCTGCTTCTTCATATCTAGATTTAGAATGACAGAATCAGAAAATTTCGAAAAGAATAAATTCAAAACTAAAAAAATTCCTTACCACTTAGTTTACAAATTCTATTGGTTCAGAATCTTATGCTTTGGATTAATATGGGTCTTTTATGATTTTGTATCTTATGGTATGAGTGGTATTTCCTCTTTGATTTTGGATATAATTTTAGGGGATACTACAGACCTAAAGACCGTTTGGGGTTGGAATGTTTTGTTCAACGTCTTTTATTTACCAGGTACCTTTGCCGGTTGTATTGCTGTAAAGTATTTTGGTCCAAGATGGGTTGGTTCAACTGTTTGGATTCAAGCAATCTTTGGATTTATTATGGCTGCTAAATTAGAAACATTAAAAAAGCACATTGCTGGATTTACTATCTTTTACGGTGTTTTCACAGCATTTGGTGAATTTTCATTGGGTAACAACTTGGGTTTGATATGTGCGAATGGTTTTGCCACTCCTGTTAGAGGATCATGTTACTTGTGGTGTGCTGCATTTGGTAAGGCTGCTGCATTCGGATCAAACTACTTATTCCCAAAGCTTATCAAGAACGGTGGTATTAAGGCACCATTCTACTATGCTGGTGGTATGGGATTAGCTGCTACTTTTATTTTGTTATTCTTGTGTCCACCTTTGGATCAAGTTTCTCAGCAATTAGAGGATAAGAGATTTGTTGAATATTTGAAGAAGGAAGGTTACAATGTTAATGAGTTAATCACATTCAATTTAGATTCATCTAGTGACAGTGAAGGTGATGAATTAAAGTCTACAGAAAGAGTAAACACATATGCTGCAGAAAGCGAAAGCATTTAATTCCTACAATGTACATAAATAATAATATAATATATCATTCGCCCTAAATTAACCCCAACATAATAATATTTTTATTTCCTTAATGCACATAATAAGCATTATTATATATTTGAAAAAGTCAATAAAATTCATATTACAAGTACGAATTAATTATTATATCTATTTGTAGATCTACTTACAAGGTTTTCTCTTCTACTGTATATATTTTTTGTTTGAAAAGTTTTGAAAAAGTTCATGTACAAGTTATAATCTAGATATGCTTTGAGTAAGGCTGTATAATTTCAAAGTCAGGAGCTTCAATGTTTTCCTTATTACCAACGATACACTCATGGAATTGGTTCTTCTGACCATGCAAGTACTTTTTAAATACATGTTTAACATCGTCAACTGTACAGCTCAATAGAGCAGTTCTTCTTTGTTCCTTAGCGGTATTGTCAAGTCCATATTCAAATTCTGACATACCTTCATTCATTGGAGAAACAGGTGCATCAATACCTTGGAAAATACTTAATTTAGCTCCTTTCAAATCATCTTCGGTGATTTCTAGACCAAGTGTCTCATTGGAACATAGTTCTTCCACAAATTTCAAAGTCTTTAAAGGGTTTGGATCTCTGTAAGAATAGAAGTTAAACAATCCAGTAATACTACTATAAGTGGCTCCGCCTCCATACGCACCATTTCTTTCTCTAACTTCTGGGTGTAAAACTTTTGTAGTTAATAGATTAGCTAAAACTTGCAATGCTGCAGAGTCTTTATTGTTGTAAGGACAGCATTCAACCAGTCTGGAAGTATGAGATACCTGGAATGGAAAAGATATGATGGTTTTAGATGTATTTTTATTACCTTCAACCAAAGCTTTCATGTCCAGAGATCTATTATTGTTGAAAGATGAGGAACAATTGATAGTATTGACAAATTTTTCAACAAAACCTGCTGCCAAATTAGAAGCATGTTTGTTGTTGTCTGTATGAACAATAATCTTAGAGTCACCATTTTTTATTAAAGATAAGATTATCTCATTAATTTCCTTCAATGGAGCAAAAACTTCTTTTTCAAAGAAATCATTTTCAGCTTCTGGTGTCAATTCAACTTTAGAAATTTTCTCATTCAACTCATTGATAAACTTAGTGTTTTCAATGTTGCTTAGGTATTCATCTAGAGCATAAGACTTGTTTATCTTGGAGGCTGCATAACTTCTGGCAACAGTGTGACCACTTTCGGAGAAAGAAGAAGTGTTCGATGCAAGGGATTTTATCAATGCTTTTATTTTATTAGTTTTGCTAGAGCTGAACTCACTTTCTTGAAGTACTTTCTTCCAGAACTCAAAAATTTTCATGGAGTTTGTATTCAGACCCCAACCTTGTAACTCAAAGACTAATCCACTTTTACTAATGTTGTCATAAACAGATCTTGTATCAATATCGAATTGTATACCACCTAGGTCCAAATTTATTTCATCCTCAATTTCATGGTACTCTTGTTTCTTAGATCCTAAAGTTGTTAAACTCATGACGTATAAACTCAAGTAAGATAGAAGTTTCTTATCAATATGTTGTTCCAAATCTAAAATCTGAGTTTTAATATAACTTATACCATTAGTAGATGTGATTCTCTTGTATATCTCAGCTTTGTCAGACAGTGATTTTTCTAAGTTGAATACAAAGCCATTTCTGTTTATATCTTCAATCTCTAAAGAAGGCAACTTTTCTATGTCACCTTCATTTTTGTTCTCTTTATCAAAATGCAAATTTCTTTCAAAAATCATATCTTTATCCTCGTCTGAAAGCTTGGTCACTAACTTTTCTAATTTCTTGGCTTCTTCTATTTCCAAGTCTTTGTTATAATTTTCAACCCCCTGGTTAGAATAAACAAAGACGTTATTTTTCAAAAAGTACTCTTCAATGATTTCTGTAAACATTTTACTACCCTTTTCTTCAAACTCTATCTTGAAATCTTCAATACGATCGTTGAAGTTCATGATTTCCATTGGATCAACTTTATTCATCCATAATGGCAAGACGTTGTTCAATAAAGACATACCAAAGTTAGCTTTTTGATGCTTCAATTTCAACTCTATCTGATTAACAATTCCTTGAATTTTTTTCTCTTCAAATAAACTATCAGAATTTGCAATAATCTCGTGTTCCCAAATGGACTTTAATTCTTTTTCAAGTTCGAATTCAGTGTACTTGTTTTTGTCAATACCTTCAAAACCAATGTTAAAGAAGTTTTTATTGGTGACACAATCGTAGCCAGCGTTTGGCGTGTATTGAATGGCTTCCCCTGTTTCTATAAATTTCTTGTAAAATGGTGAGTTTGTATTGTCTAATACAATCTTAGATAAAATGGAAAACTTCATATTCATCAGAAGATCTTCTTGTGGTGAATTCAAACTCCAAGTTACTGACTGAGAGAATTGCTTGTCAATTGGTAACATAGGATCTATAGCTGAAGTGTCATTTACTATGATACTGCCTTGATGTAGTTCTAGTGGTTGCTTATTGTCAGATTTTGGATTTTGAGGGATTCTTCCATACCCACTTATCGATTTGTGAACTTTTTCAAGAACACTGTCTAATTTGAAGTTACCAAATGAAAAGGATTTCATGTTACTTGGATGATACTTCATCAAATGGAAATCATATAATTCATCATAACTCAAATCAGTGATGTACTTTGGATCACCGCCTGAGTTATTTAAAGAAGGGTAGATATTTTGTCTATAACCCATGTAAAACTTGTATTGAGAGTTTGACATTTGACCTTTCATTTCATTATACACAACACCTTTAAATTCTAATGGAGAGTTTTTGTCATTCACATCCTTATTTTCTAATCTCCATCCTTCCCTCAAGAAGTCTCTAAATCTCAACATTGGGTGTAAAGTACAATCCAAATATACATCAACTAAGTTCCCAAAATCCTTTTCATTAGTAGTGCTGAAGGGATAATATGTATAGTCATGAGCAGTCATGGCATTCATAAAGTTACTTAATGATCTATTTAACATTTTGAAAAACGGATCTTTAACAGGGTACTTTTCACTTCCACATAAAGTTGTATGTTCAAGAATGTGAGGAACTCCTGTTGAATCTGGTGGATTGGTTTTAAAAGCTACACTAAAGACGTTGTTATTATTTGTAGAGTCCATGTGTAAGTGTTTAGCACCTGTATGTTTATGCTCCAACAATACACCTACAAGATCCAATTCAGGGAATGACTGTACATCATTTATTTCAAATTCGTGTACATTTTTACCCACAGGGTATTTTCTGATTCTATCACGCAATTGTGTTCTATTCAAATTTTTGGCTACTGCATAGTACCTATTATTACTAGAAAAGGAACCAATAAATCTAGTTTTTAGCATCTTCTTGGTTTTTTTTTGTCGTCTTTGGTTGGTTAATAGTAAAACTAATGTACATAGAAGAGAAATGAAATGAAAAATCTTATTGCCCAACATTTTGACATATATCCGATGAATTAAAAAAAAAAAAATTTTTTTTTCTAAAGTGCAACTACAAAAAACATAAACTCTCATTTGGTCAAGAATCAACCCGAAGTTAAAGGTAAAACATTTAACAATAACAATTGACTTGTTTTTTTGTCTTTTATAAAATAAATATTAGAAGTTTTTTAAAGAAGCTTTAACTGAATAACCAAATAAAAAAAATCATATTCATTATGAGTGAAGAGGTTAAAGAAGTTGATGCATCAGTGCATTCCGGCACTGAAAGTCAAAATGAAGAAAAAAATCCAAACACCAACAACATTGAAGACATTTTCTCTGATGACGATGAAGAAGAAGAGATTGATGAACCAAAGCACAAGAAGCAAAAGCCTGCTTTCAACTTTGTTGATGTTGAAGCCGAAGTTAGTGGTGAAGAAGATGAAGATGATGAAGACGAAGATGAACTAGTCAGAGAAGGTTTCATCACTAGAGAAGGTGAAGGTGGTGAAGGAGACGAAGAGGATGAATCAGCCAACAAGAGATCTGATGCTTTACACAGACAACTTGATGCTGAAAGGGAAAAACTACAAGAAATGGAAAATGAAAAAATTGCTGCTGAATTCACCAAAAGACATAAGGAAAATGCAAAGAGAGCTGCTCAACAACTTGAAGCTTATAACGAAGGCTTCATTCCTCAAAGATTCTTGCTACCTAGTGTTGACACTGCTATTATCTGGGGTGTTAGATGTAGACCAGGTCAAGAAAAGGCACTTGTTAGGAAATTGTTTTTGAGAAAGCAAACCTTGGATGCCAATCCAAAGACTAAAAATTTAAAAATATGGTCTATATTCCAAAGAGATTCTTTCCCTGGTAGAATTTACATTGAATCTCCTAAAGCAGCTGTTGTGGAAAAGTTTTTGCAAGGTGTTCCTGATGTTTATTTCAATCAAAAGATTTTGGTTCCTGTGCAAGAATTGCCAAGTTTATTAAGTGCCACCAAAAAGGCCAATGAAGTTGAAATAGAAAGCGGCTCTTATGTCAGAATTAAATCTGGTGTATACAAAAATGACTTGGCTGCTGTATTGGAAGTTTCACCAAACAAATTGAGTGTTCTTTTGAAAATCGTTCCTAGAATAGTCTATGAACTGGATGATGTTGAAGGAGGTGATGCTTTTGGTAAAAGAAAGAGAAGAACTGTTACTGCTGCTAACAGACCTTCCCAGGCTTTGTTCAATCCTACATTAGCATTAAGAAGTGATCCAGGAAATTACTCTATGAGAAATAACGTTTACATTTTCAGAAATGAAGAATATGATGATGGTTACTTAATAAAGGAGTTCAAATTGAATAGATTGATCACAGAAAACATAATTCCTACGGTTGATGAACTAACCAAATTGAATGGTAAAGAAAACGGAGACTTAGATTTATCTGCTGTTTCAAACAGTTTGAAAAAGGCTCAGCAAGCCAATTCTGTCTTTCAAACAGGTGATACAGTTGAAATATTGAGCGGTGAACAGAAAGGATCTAAAGCTGTTGTTCAAACTCTTATAAGTTCTAGTATTGTTTTAGTCAAGTTGTTTGGTTTCAACCAGTCTTCTGAATATCCAAGCTCAACATTACGTAAGATTTTTGAAACTGGTGACCATGTTGCTGTCATAAACGGTGAACATACAGGTGACTCTGGTTTGGTATTGCAAGTCAAAAACGGGCAAGTAACATTCGTTTCAAATCAAACTAAAAAGAACATTACAGTAACTTCAAATAACTTAAAGAAATCTATCGATTCAACACCTACATCCAATGATTATGTTTTACATGATATTGTTACATTAATTAACAAAACAACAGCATGCGTTATTGAGGCTGGTCATACCGTTTTCAAGGTTAAAGACGTTAAGGGTAAAGTTTCAACGGTCTCAAGATCTAACATCTTGAACAAGATAGACACTTCAAGATCAAGAAACACCACAGTTGACTATTACGGAAGAGAAGTTAAAATAGGAGACACTGTTTTGGAAAGAGTTGGTGCTAGAAGAGAAGGTCAAGTTTTATACATTCAGCAAAATGAAATCTTTGTTCTCTCTAGAAATATCATTGAGGATGCGGGTGTTTTCTTAGTGTCATCCTATACTATTGAGGCCTTGGGTTCCAAAGATGATGAGAACAATAAAACGTTGAACCTAACTCAAATGAACCCTGATATTGTAAGACAGCAACAAAAGCAAAGACAAAAACACGAAGATGAGAAGAAAAACGAAGTTAGATTTGGAAGAGATGTTGCCTTAGGTAAAACTGTAACTGTAAGGGCTCTTGGTTATAAGGGTCAATTAGGTAGAGTTAAAGATGTAACAGGTGACAGAGCAACCATTGAACTTTATTCTTCAAAAAAGAATATTGTTGTTGACAAAAGAAAATTGAATTACATGCATGAAGAAGGTGGAAAGAGTATGTCTTACGATGAGCTTGTCAACAAAAGAGGTTCAGTTTATAGACCAGCCAAGACATCAAGTAATATGAATTTTGTTTCCAAAAACAACGGAATGCCAGTTTCTACACAAGAGCAATATGGATTTGACGGGTTTAATGATGGTGGCAAAACTCCAGGATGGGGTGCAGT
>ERZ794949.330-NODE-330-length-15829-cov-2.425257_pt1 | contig 15829 bp, 13 predicted proteins | sample MGYA00511363_ERZ794949 | MGnify/ENA primary metagenome ERZ794949 (study PRJEB30137, sample SAMN04331402) | food metagenome | isolation source: T1 must sample point D1 replicate B | place: Australia: South Australia ...
GGGGCCGTCGTCGAGGTCGTCGCCGCGCCTGCGCCCGCCGTGCGCTGCGGGGGCGGCGGCTGCGGCGGCGTCACGGTCCCGCTCGAGTCGTGCGACGCGACGGCGGCCGACTTTGCGCCGCCGACCTTCTCGCCCGTGCGGCGGTCGATGCGCCCGCCCGTGAGCGCCGCCTGGGCGAGCTCCTCCTCGTCGGCGGCGGTCGGCGCCGGTGCGCCGACGCCGCTCGAGGCCGACTTGGCGGCGCGCCGCACGAGAAAGTCCTCGAGGAGGGCGGCGTTGCGCGAGTTGGCCTTGAAGACGGCGAGGGCGAGGTCGCCGACGAGCGGGACGAGGCCGATGCCGAGGCCGACAAGCTGGTCTGCGGGTGCAAGGGACGGGCGTCAGTGGGCGCAGGGAGAAAGGTTGGACCAGGGAGATGACGCACTGAAGAGCATGCGCTGGACGAGCGAGGCGGGGAGCCTGCGAGGGGAAGAAGGACGAGTCAACCTCGGCGCGACGTAGGGAGTACAGGTCGAAGAGGACGCACTCTGCCTGCTTGCACTTGGCGAGGACGAGCGAGTACCCAAGGAGGAACTGAGCGATGTCGCCCGCGCCGCTGCGAGCGCGAGAGAGAGAGTCAGCGCGCGCTCGAGGGGTACGAGGGGGGTTAGGGAAAAGGTGGACGCACGGGATGAGGCCGAGAATGGCGGTCCAGCCGAACCGGAAGCCGCAGATGGAGAAACCCTTGTCGAGGTAGTGGGCGCGACGGCGGACGGAGCGCTGTAGCGAGGGGAGGAGGAGGAGGTGGGGAGAGGTCGGGGTCAGCGCGCTCGCTCGCCCGCTCACTCGGGTCATCGGGAGGCCAATGGACGCACCAGGACCCGCTCGTCACGCTTGGAGAGGCCGGCGGGGAGGGGCCGCTTGCGCTTGCGCTGCTTGCCGCGCGTGTCGGTGTACTGCTCGTAGTGCGGGTCCTCGGGCTCGATGCCGGCGAGCTGGTTGGCGGCGTACTTGCGGCCGACCTTGCGGGCGATGAAGCTCATGGTGTGGGGAGCGAGAGGCGGCTGGAGGCGAAGTCGCCGGGCGGGACGAGCGAGGGGGACGGGGAGAGGGTGACGTCGACGAGGATGAGTGAGGACGGCGGGACCTGGCGGTGGAGGTCGGCGCGGAGCTGGGCGGTACTGGAGCGGGCGTGGCTATCCCTGTGGTCCTCGCGGATGCAGGAGCGAGTGCGACGGAGAAGAGAAAGGGCGAGGGCGATGAGGCGCCGAGGCGATCCTCAAGCTGCACCGCCCCTTTTCAGCCGTCGGCCAGTCTCTCCTGCAAGGCTTTGTTGAGCGCACTATGGGCGTACTATTGCTATCTAGCCATGCACTTGTGGTCAGAACAGTTGCAGCGAGCGAGGCGCGTGAGATCGCTCATCTTTGACCGCTTCCCCTCGTGCGGCCGCGTGGGGCGCAACTTTAGCTCGCTTGGCTGCTCTGCACCAGCACGCCGGGCACCGCTCTCACCACCACCACCACCACCACCACCACCACCATGGCACACGCCGCCACCACCAGCCACCCGCTCGAGGACGTGAGCAAGGGCAGCACCGACTCGCTCCCGACTCCGCCACGCTCTCCGCCCCTCGAGGCTCAAGTCGCGCACCTCTCGACCCTCGAGGCCGGCACTGCAGCCGTCACGCCCGGTGCCAGTCCCGCCCTCGGTTCGACCCTCGGCTACTTCGCCGCCCTGTCGCCCACCACCTCGCACGACCCGCTCCTCCTGCGCGAGCGCGTCCAGACCGACGAGCAGCTCAGCGAGCTCCGCCGCCGCAAGAAAAAGGCCCACGGGTTCTACCGCGCACAGAACGAGCAGATCGACAACCTCCTCAAGCACATCGACGACCACGTCCGCGAGGCCGAGGAGGAGGAGGACAACAACCGCCTCGCCGTGCGTCGCCTCGCTCTCCCCTTGCCCTGCACCCTTCCGCTCGAGCTGACACATGCCCTCTCCTGCAGATCAAGATCGCCATCTATGGCTCGCTCGCCGCAAACTGGTGCGTCCTCGTCCACTCCTCCGCTCCGTCGACCCCTTCCTGACGCTCGTCCCTTCTCCACAGCGTCCTCGCCGTCCTCCAGCTCTACGCCGCCATCTCGTCCCTCTCCCTGTCCATCTTCGGTACCGCCATCGACAGCGTGAGGCCTCGTCCCGCTCCCTTTCGTCCTGTCCACGCTCGAGCTGACGCAGAGCCCGCACGTGCGCACAGGTGTTCGACCCGGCGGCCAACCTGATCCTGTGGTGGTGCCACAAGAAGGCGCAGCGCGTCGACTACAAGCAGTATCCGGGCGGCGGCAGCAAGTTCGAGTCGATCGGTGCGTCGCTCTCGTCCTCGTCGCTCTCCGGGGCAGGCTCCTTCGCTCTGAGCGAGCCTGTCCACGTGCTGGGAGAAGGGTCGCACGCTGACGCTTTTCTCCTCGCAGGCGACATCGTCTACTCGGGCATCATGGGCGCCGTGTCCCTCATCCTCGTCGTGCGTCCCGCCGCAGTCCGTCCCGAGATGAGGCCGTCCTCCTGACTCTCCCTCTCGCGCGCAGGCCTTCTCCGTCCAGGACCTCGCACGAGGCGAGAGCGACAAGGAGCTCCACATCCCGGCCCTCATCGTCGTCGGCATCGCCTTCGGTGCGCCCGCTCGGTCCCCTCCCTGACCTTCCTTCGAGCGCTCGCTGACTCTCGCTCCCCCTGCTCGCCCGCAGCGACCAAGTTCGCCCTCTTCGCCTACTGCTTCTCGATCCGCGGCAAGAACTCGCAGGTTCGAGTGCTGTGGGAGGACCAGTGCGTCGACGCCGTCTGCGCTCGAGCCCTTCCCCGAACCGGCTGACCTCGTCCTCTCGCACCGCAGCCGCAACGACCTCTTCATCAACGGGTGCGTCTCCTCGTCCAAATGACGCCCCTTCGACGATGTGCTGACGCTCAGCCCGCTCGCAGCTTCGGTCTCTTCACGGTACCTCCTCGACCCGTCCGACTGCGTCTCGTCAGGAGCTCTGCCTGACCCTCCCTTCGTCACAGTCTGCCGCCGGCGCCAAGATCGCCTGGTTCATCGTGCGTGTCGGCTCAACCGCCTGCTCCTCGGCTCCCGTATTGTCGTCCTCACACCTCGTCGTCGCGCTCGCAGGACCCGCTCGGCGCTCTCGTCATCTCCTGTGCGCTCCTCTTCTCCTGTCCATGCTTCGCCTCCCAGCTTTCGCTGACGTTCGACTTCGCAGTCGTCCTCATCTTCACCTGGGGCTTCACGTGCGCGGGCCACTTCAAGCACCTCGCCGGTAAGGCTGCGCCGCGCGAGTTTCAGGTGCGCTCTCTCTCCCTCGCCTCCTCGTCGCTGTCCCTTACCTCTCTCTCCTTCCTCGACCGCTAGCTGACGCTCACTTTCGCCGCTCGCAGATCACGGCCATCGACAGCTGCGTCGCGTACCACAACGGGCCCAACTACACGGTCGAGGTCGACCTCGTCATGCACGCCGACACGACGCTGCGCGTCGCTCACGACGTGTGCGTCCTCGATCTTTCTCCCTCTCGACGCCGCCGCCGCCAACCGAGAGCTGACTCGACCTCCTCACTCTCTCGCTCGCTCGCAGCTCGCAGGCTCTGCAGGACAAGCTCGAGGAGCTGCCGCAGGTCGACCGCGCGTTCGTGCACGTCGACCACGAGACGAGCCACAAGCCCGAGCACCGCAAGACCAAGTAGAGCGCGCCCCGACCTCCTCTTCCTCCTCGACTCTCGACACGACCCGCCTCGCCCAGACACGCACGAGCGAGTTCCTCCTCCTCGCACTACGAGCCTTGTAGACTAGATGATCCTTATCGAGCACGCAAAGGCAGCCCTGTATCACTCGCCTCGCAACCTCGTCCCTGCTCGTCCTCCGCTGCGCTGCTCGAGCCCGCTCTGCGCTTTCGCTTGCGCCGCACCGAGAGCGTGCTGAGTCGATCTCTCTTCTCGATCTGTCTGGTCCCGGTCAAGCGCGCGCAAAGGAAGCATCCGCTCGTCCTCACACGCTTGAGCGCGCGACCGCGAGCGAGCAGGAGACAAAGGTCGGCTCGTCGCGTCCAATCTCCACTGGCGGGACCTTCTGCTGCACCCTGAGCGTTCGAGTTGCTGGCTGTACTCTATGTGCAGCCCAGAGGCCAGAGACGAGCGTGCAGGCGCAGAGAGGGCGAGCATCTCGGGCGACAAGCCGACGCGCAGCTTGGCTCCTCTCCTACCTCGCCTCGTCGCTCTGACCGACTAGAGCAGCTCGCCAGCACCTCTCCAGATCTTCAACTCACCCCGACCAGCACCCTCGCCCCGCCGCGCGCCCTCGCCATGGCTCAACACACCGCCGCGTCCCCATCAGCCGCGGCCACGACTCGGGCTCGCACCTCGTCAAGGACCGACAAGCGCGCTCTGCTGGATGCGCTCGCGGCTCAGCTCAAGCACGAGAAGGCGCAGGCCGAGCAGTGGGCTGTCAAGATGGTCGAGGTCGAGGACGAGGTGCGTCTCGCTGCACCGCCTCCTCCTCCCCCTCCCTCGCGAGCCTCTCGAGCTGACTCTTCGACCCGCTCGCAGGTTCAGGCCAAGCACCGCGAGTTCCTCGACGAGGAGGAGCGCCTCTCTCGCCAACGCGACCACAACGCCGCGACGATCGCCTCGCTCCGCCGCGACCTCGCCCGCGCTCGCCGTGCGCTCGAGGAGGCCCTCCACGTCGAGGCCGACGAGGCCGACGCCTACCTCGCCCTCCTCTCTGGTGCAGCCGGCGCGCGTCAAGGCGCGCAGGACGGCATGGTGACGGCGAGCGAGGGCGGCTTCGAGGACGACTCGGACGGCGCCGACCACGACGACCTGCGGCGCATCCCCGCCGCTCGCCCGCCCTCGCTACCCTCGACCCGCACGAGCGAGCGCACGTCGTCCGGCGCTCGCACCAGACCGAGCTTCGACATCGTCCCGCCGCGGCCCGAGCGCCCGACCTCGCACATCGTCGGCCACCGCCTGCAGCAGCAGCCGCCGCACGCCCTCCCGCCCGGTGCGCGCTCGCCCGGCGCGAGGTCGACGTCGTCGGAGCTCGCGCTCGACCACAGCGTCTGGCGCGACTCGCTCGACGAGCAACGCGAGGCCGGGGCGGGCACGATGCACCCCGAGCTCGCGCGCAACGGCGGGCGGTGGTCGAGGGTCTTTCCGGGGCTCGTCAGGCGCATGAGCAGCACGCAGGCGAGGGCGTGAGCGGGCGTCGAGGAGCGGGCTGGTCTTTGTGTCTCTTGTTTCTTGCTCGACGAGCTTCGGCTCGTCGCTTGCGTGCCACGTGTTCCTTTCGCTCGAGCCTCTTCGTCCGCCGTCCTCCCCGCATCACGGGTCGACTGCGGCCGACTCAGGAGGTCGACTCTAGCGCACGAGACGTCCGTCCGAACCCCTGTCGGCGGCGGGCTCAGCGCCGAAGAGGAGGAGACGGCGATCGTCTGACCGAGGAAGACGGCTCGCCGTCCTCCTCGTGCCCCGCTCTTCTTCGCTTCTCGACACGATGGCGCGAGCTGCACCGCTGCCTGGGACCCTCTTCTCGAGCTGGACGCCGTCGCCGCCTAGCTCTGCGTCGAGCCGTTGCCGCGCCTACTCGGACCCGCCCCGAGACGGCGTCGCCCTCGGCCCTTTGTCCTCGCCGACCTCGCCCATCCCCGCCCTCGACGACCAGGACCGCCTTCGCACCCTCCCTGCGACCCTCGACACGCAGCACAGCCGGTCATCAACCAGCGGTCAGGCCCCTCGCTCGGCGGCCGACCGCCCGCAGCCGCCGCCCCTCGAGACCGCCTCGGTCCCCTCCTCACCGACTGCGACGACCACGCCGACCTCGTCGTCCAGCTACCGCGACATGCCGCCGTTCCCCTCCCCCTTCCGCCGGCGCGCCAACAGCGTCACCTCGATCCCGGTCCTCCCGCCCGTCGTCGACTCGACCTCGTCCCTCTCCCTCTTCCCCTTCTCCAAGTCGCGCAAGCTCCTCGCCAACCCTGCGGCATCCGCCTCGACGAGCGACCTCCCCTCCCTTTCATCCTCGCCCTCGCCCTCGTTCGAGACGCCGACCCGCCCTCGCTCGCCCACCCCGCTCTCGACCTCGCCGCCGACCGCCGCACCCGCTCGCCCGACTCGGGCCCTCGAGCGCGGCACGAGCGCCGCCATCGGCCCCAAGGCGGGCGCGAGGCTCCTCGCGAGCAGGGACGCGCAGCGCGCCGTGCGCGACGCAGAGCTCGTCGCTGCCGCCGCCGCAGCAGGACAAGGCGGCGACGACGAGTTCAGCATCCGCGAGCAGCTCGCGAGCGGTATGGTCGCGCCGGCGCACGACGAGCCGGGCTTGGCGCCAGGCGAGGCGCGCAGTCGAGCGGCGACGGGCTACGGCTCGGGCCCAGGCTCGGTGGCCGAGCGCCTCGTGCGGCGTGTGCCGGTCCCGGCGCTCGCCGAGGCGACTGAGCCGGCTCAGGAGCTCGCGCGTCGGGTCCGTAAGGAGCGCCCGTCGCAGGAGCCGCAGACGCGGCCGCCGCACGACGATGCTGCGCCTCGTCGCCGCCGGCCGAGCCGTCCTCTCATCGGCGGCCTCGACCAGCAGCCCGTCACGAGCGCCGTCACGACCAAGGAGAACGTCGTCTCGCCGACCCGCACGCCTCGTCGCCCGCCCGTCGCCGGCCTGAACAGCGGCGCCGAAGCGGGTCGTGCGGCGGCGCCGAGGCAGCGCAGCTCGAGCACGGGCTCGACGTCGAGCCTCAGCAAGGACGTCGTCCTCGGTCAGCTCGCCGAGGCGGTGCGGCGCGAGAAGAAGAAGAGCGAGATGTACCAGCGCGAGTGCGAGCAGGGCGAGAAGGAGGTCCGTCATCCTCCCCTTCCCTCTTCTCCTTCCTCAAGCACGCCGGGTCCTGACGCAGCTCCCCTGCTCACAGCTGTCCGAGATCGCACGTAACCTCGAGGTCCTCAAGGAAAAGTGCGTCCCCTTCGTCTCGCTGTTTCTGCTCGTCGCCGTCCGTGCTGACGCACGCACCCCTTGCGCAGGTTCGCCACCTCGCTCACGCAGCAAGAGCAGATCATCGCCAATCTCGAGACCGAGATCGACGAGCTCGAGTCGGAGCTCGAGCGCGCCAACGATCTCGACGAGGAGGTGCGTCCAGTCCATCGCCGTCGTCGGCTCGAGCATCGCTGACCCCGGGACCTTCCCGCAGGCTGCGCGCGAGTACCTCGACCTCCTCACGGCCTCCACCTCGATCGAGACGCTCAAGACCAAGGCCCCTGTCGTCGGCGCCTTCGACCTCGACGCGCTGCGCTCGTCCGCTCCGCCCGGCCCAGCCTCGCCGGACATTTTGTCGACCGCCGCCGACAAGCCGAAGCGTCTCCCCTTTGCCTTCCGTCACGGCCTGAGCCTCAAGCGCCGCGTCGACACGCACGTCGCCGCCTACGACACGGTGGCGAGCAACGCGCCGCTCCCCAAGCCGCCTCTTCGGCGCGCGTCGGTTCCTCCTCCCGCTTCGACCTCAGCGCCGACCGAGTCGAGCGGCGCCCTCCCTCGTCGCCCTCGCAAGCTCAGCAAGTCTCGCACGACGCCGTCGGTCCCGACCCTCGCCTCGCCCGCCACCGCCGTCGTCGCCTCGGCCGGCTTCGCGCCGAGCGGGCCGGCGTCTCGCGCTCGCGCCTCTTCGGCGGGTCGGGCCAAGCTCACGGTCAAGGCAGCCTCACCGACGGCGAGCGCGAGGACGGCGGCGTCAAGGGGAGGGCGGACCCTTCGTCGCCCGTCTCGGCCGGTCGCGGGGGCGGGACGATGAGGGTGAGGAGCAGGACGAACAGCTTCAAGAAGGGCGTGCAGGGGACGATGAGGTTGCGTGCGTCCCTCTCCCTCTTTCGCTTCTCGCCCTCTCGGCCTCGACGCGTACTGAATAATCGACGCTTCTTCGCAGTTTTCCCGGCGCACAACGCGACGAGGTCGGGCGGTCGGGCGGGTTCGCCGCCGGGCGAGAGCGTGCAGCAGTGGCTGCAGCGAGGCCGTGAGTCGCAGGAGCTGCACCGATGACGAGTCTAGAAATGGTATGCAGTGCAAGTATGTGCCCCGGTCGTGCTCGTCAGCGTCGAGAGAGCGAGCAGAGCGAGAGACGCTCTCGCTTTGACCTTCTCAAGCTGCGACGAGGAGAAGGAGAGTCGGCGCCCTAGGCATATTGACAACAAGGTGCGCTGCAGTGCGCGTACAGGGTCGTACGGAGAGAGAGAGAGAGAGAGAGAGAGAGAGAAAGGGTGTGCACGAGGGAAGCGCCAGCCGACGTCCATCCCACCCCGCCGCCGCGAGCGCTCAGGCCTCAGCTCCCGCCCGGCTCGTGGTCGTCCCGACACGCCTGCGCCTGCCGCCCGGCGAGCGCGACGGCGTCCATCCAGTTCGACAGCTCGCCGCCCATCGTGTTGGCCGACACGCCCGCCGTCGCCGCCGACGCTGCGAGCTCGCCCGGCGGCGCCGAGGCGCGCTTGAGCTGCTGCGCCTCGCGCGTCTGGTGCTGGTGCTGGCCGTGCTGATGCGGCCTCGACGACACCGTAGGGAGCGTAGAGAGCGCGCTCGTCGAGCGGCGCACGAACATGGCGGGCCGTTTCGGGTGCCGGCTCGAGAGGCGGCTCGGAGCCGACTTGGTCGCGTCGGGCGAGTCCTCGTCCGAGGGCGTCGACGACGACGACGTGAGGGACGAGATGGTCGAGAAGAACGAGGCGACCGAGCCGCTCGACGAAAAGAGGTGCGACAGGCTGCGGGCGGAGCCGAGAGGCGAGGACCGGCGCGACGAGCTGGGCGAGGACGAGTCGGACGAGGGGACGACCTTGGCCGAGGGCGACGGTCGCTCGAGGGACTGCTGAGAGCGGCTCTTGCGCAGGCTTGCTGCAAAGACGGAAGGAGGAGGCAGGGTCAGCGCCGTCGAGGAAAAGTCGCGAGGAGGGAAGAGGAGGAGGAGGACCGACAAGGCTCACTGTCCCACTCGGGAGGCGGTCTCCAGGGTGAAGGTGCTTGGAGAGTCATGCAAGATGGTGCAGAGGAGCTTGAGGGGAAGCAGAGCAGAGAAGCGGAAGCTCGAGCCGGGCGAGCGGGGAGCAAAGTGACAGCCGCACCCAGTTCCCGCTCCTTCCGACGAGGCGTCACAGCCAGCGTGAGCCACCGTTGACCCGGGTGGTCGTAGGAAGGGAGCGAGAGGCGCTCGTCTCCGTCTCGGGGCGCACGTCCCGGTCGACGCACCTGCCGAGCGAGGCGAAAGATCGACAGCCGGGTGAGCGGGTCCAGCGGCGAGTCGACTTTGTCGGCCTCGACATGTGGCACGCACAGAATGAAAGCGCTCGGCCCGGGTGCACGCCTCGAGGTCCCGGTACCAGCCTCTGTACCCGGCCTTCCACATGCGCACGGACGATGACGAGAAACGGCGGATTCCAGGCTCGCGCGCCGGGGATACCGCCTCGACGGCGCCTCGTTCAGCTCCAGATGGTCGCATCAAAGTTCTCGACGAGTGCCGGGTCGTTCTGCGGGAGGCGAGCACTTTGTCGTCGGCGGAGGATCTCATCGGGCGAGCCTTGTTCATAGAGGAGGGAGAGAATGAGCTCGAGAGACGCACCCTGTGAAGCGCCTGCCATCCAGCAAAGCCGTCCCGCAAGACGTACACCTGCTGCTTGTCGACGCCGTCGGTGCGCTGGTGCTGGGCGTACGGATTCGGCGAAAAGTCGGTGTGCGCAGTCGAGGTCGGCTCGGCGGGACGTGCGCCGACCGACGCGAGCGAGTCGGCGGCGGGAGGAGGCGCAGGTGCGGCGTGGTGCTCGTCGTAGGCCTTGTTCATCGCATCGGCATAGATCCATGCGGCCTTCGGGCCCCGGACCTCTGCGAGGACGACAAGTCAGCGGATCGCTCTCGAGTCGGCCGCGAAAAGGAGGAGCGGGAGGGACGACGACGTACGGCTCATGGTGCAGTGGAAGATGACGGTCGGGACTGTGAGTGTCAATCAAAGGCGCATCTCGGTGGGTCAGTGCCATCGCGCAGGATCTCGAACGAGCGAAGGTGAGCGGGTTGCGCACGCACCGTCTTTGAGCTGCTGGACGAGGTCTTGGACGGTCTGCTCGGTGCGCTGCTCGCTCGGTGCCCGGATGGCGCCCTGCATGTGCGTGTGCGTCAGCTTGGGGCGCGGCAGCGAGGTCGTCGAGACGAGCCCAGTCGCGACGCACAGGGAGGTTGCCGCCGCGGTAGTCGTCGTCTGCGGGCGCGAGAGGGGGTCAGCTCGGTCGAGGAGGTCTCGTGAGTGAGGGAGAAGGGACGGACCTCGCACATCGACGACGGCATAGTCCTTGCCGGGCTGGCCTTTGCGGACGAGCTGCTCGAGCTGGTCGGCGTTGAGAAACTGGTAGTTCATGGCGGGCGGAAGCCGGAGGCGAGCGATGTAGAGTTGCTGGACTGAGCAGGAGGGCGAGCTGGTCGCAGCTGGTGAGGGAGAGCGAGAGAGCCGAGGACGACAGCCGCGAGGAGGAGCGGAGGAGGAGGCGGCGGTCTCGCTCTCGTCACACACCTCTGCTGCGCCCAGGGCCAGCCTTGCTTGCTCGCCACACTCTCCCGCAGCCCTCTCGACTCGACCGACTCGACCCAGCCCGCGCCGTCGCCTCTCGAGACCGCCGCCTCGTCGTCATCTCGCCCCCGCCAACCGACACCGGCACCCCCTCGTCAGTCGCCCATACCAGCCTGTCTACAAGTCGCGCAAGGAGCTGAAGAGGATGTGCATGCGCGTGGTGCGCCTCGAGGAGCAGCGGGCGACGAGTGGCCGTTCTGCGACCTCGACGGCGGCGGCGACGGGTCGAGCACTGAGCCAGCGCGAGGGGCAGTGGTGCAGCGGGCAGGATCTACTCGAGCATGCAGAGCCCTCCACCTTCGAATGGCGCGCTGACCCTCCTCCTCGTCGTCGTCACAGGACCCTCTTCCGCTCGTTCCTCCCCCACCCGACCAGCTCGATGGAGGCCCTCTTCTTCAACTCGCACTCGGGCTACCTCGAGGGCGTCCTGCGCGGCTTCAAGGCCGGCCTCCTCACCCAGGGCCAGTACTCGAACCTGACTCAGTGCGAGACTCTCGACGGCAAGCTCCCTCCCTCCCTCCGTCCTCTTCCTCCCCCGCTCCCTTCGCCCTTCTCTGCGGCACCCCGACTGACTCTTGCTCCCCTCGCCTCGCAGACTTCCGCATGCAGCTCACCGCGACCGACTACGGCAACTTTCTCGCAAACGAGACGCCCCCGATCTCGACGTCGACCATCGCCGAGAAGGCGACGCAGCGCCTCGTCGACGAGTTCAACTACATCCGCAGCAACGCGACCGGCGACCTCAAGAAGTTCCTCGAGTACATGACGTGCGTCCCCTTCTCCTCCTGTCGAGGCCTTCACGTGTCGTGCGACGCCGACTGACCCTTCTCCTCGTCGCGCAGGTACGCCTACATGATCGACAACGTCGTCCTCCTCATCTCGGGCACCCTGCACGAGCGCGACACGCACGACCTCCTCGAGCGGTGTCATCCCCTCGGCGTCTTCGAGACGATGCCGGCCCTGTGCGTCGCGACCAACGTCGAGGAGCTGTTCAACACGGTGCTCGTCGAGACTCCCCTAGGTGCGTCCGTTCGCGCTACTCGTGCACGTCGAATCGCCCGACCTGACTCTCCTCCTTTCGCTCGCAGCACCTTACTTCCGCGACTGCCTCTCGGCGCAGGACCTCGACGAGCTCAACATCGAGATCATCCGCAACACGGTGCGCACCTCTCCCTCCCTCTTCCGTCCCCCTCGCTTGCAGAGCCTCGTCCTGACGCTCTCCCTCACTTCCCGCAGCTGTACCGCTCCTACCTTGAGGACTTCCACGCCTTCGTCCTCTCGATCGGCGGCCCGACGGTCGAGGTCATGTCGCCTATTCTCAACTTCGAGGCCGACCGGCGGTCGCTCAACATCACGATCAACTCGTTCGGCACGTCGCTCTCCAAGGAGCAGCGCGGCAAGCTCCTGCCCAAGCTCGGCCGGCTCTACCCCGAGGGCACGATGGCGCTCGCGCGCGCCGACGACGTCGACCAGGTCAAGGCCGTCATCGACCCGATCCTCGAGTACCGGCCCTTCCTCGAGGGTCAGGGCGCCTCTTCGAGCGGCGGCGGCGGGTCCGGCGGCGGCGCTGGGACCGGGATCGACGGCGCGGGCGCAGGCGGCGCCGCCGCGAGCCTCGAGGACCACTTCTTCCAGCACGAGGTCTTCCTCAACAAGCTCGCCTTCATGCAGCAGTTCCAGATCGGCGTCTTCTACGCCTTCTTCAAGCTCAAGGAGCAGGAGATCCGGAGCCTGACCTGGATCGCAGAGTGCATCGCGCAGAACGCCAAGGACCGCATCAAGTGCGTCGCCTCTCTCCCTCTCTTTCTCTCTCCCCTCGAGTGCAAGTCGCTTACCTGTCGTCCGTACGCTCGCAGCGACTACGTCCCGACCTTCTGAGCGTCCTCGCACAGCTCTCGCCCCCCTCGTAGACCCTGCACCCACTCGTCTTGTACCTCGTCTCGCTCGCCCTCTGCAGTTTCAGCCGTTCATACCCTGCGCATTCTCGCCTCTCGCTTCGAGCTAGAGGAAAGAGCTCTCGCAGGCCGAGTCGAGTCGAGCGCACTTCTGTCTATTGCGCTCGTGCGAGAAGGACGACAAGCTACGGCGCCGGCGCCTCTGCCGCATCGTCCCTGACCAAGCCCGCCTCCTTGAAGTCGGGGAGCCACAACGCCTGCGTCGAGAAGATAGAGAGAGAAAGAGACCGTCAGCGAGAGCCCGACGAAGTACGCCGAGCGAGCGAGCGAGCGAGAGAGAGAGAGAAAGAAGGGGTCCGAGCGACGCACGAGTTCCCTCCCCGCGCTCGCAAGCATGGCCGCCTTGGGGTTGAACGCGACGGCGCGCGCCGGGCCCGTCGCGTGCCCGTCGAGGCTCGCGACCGGGTGCAGCGTGCACGTGTTGCTCGGCGGCGGGCGGTCGGCGGCCGTTTCGGCGGGCGGCGGCGCAAAGTCCCAGATGTGGATGCGACCGTCGATGGCGCCTGCGAGCGGCAGAGCGGCTCTCGTCAGTACCGAGACAAGGTGTGCAGGCTGAGAGGGAGAGAGGACGCACCGGCGACGATGTAGCGCGCGTCGGGCGACCAAGAGACCTCCTCGGACGAGAGGCCGGCGGCGGGCTCCATTGGTCGGTCGTGCGGCTTGGTGACGGCTCGCTCGAGCCCTGTTGCGATCGAGTGCTCGGGGACTGCAGGTAGAAGGCGTCGCGCCCGAGTCAGTCATGTTCTGCGAGCGTCGAGAAGGAGAAGAGGAGCGCGAGGAGGGGAAGCGAGCGAGAAGGGAACGCACGCTCTAGCCGCGCCATGACGGCGCCGTCGAACGAGTCGAGGACGTAGTGCACGTCGCCGCTCGTGCCGACGAGGAGCCACTTGCCGTCGTTGCTGAAGCTGACGCTCGTGTAGATGGGCGTCCTCGCGGGAAAGCTGCGGTCGCGCAGGATCGGGTCGTCGATGTGGACCGTGTGGAACGGCTGCTTGTCAAAGTTCTTGACGTCGTACAGCATGACGGTCGAGCGCAGGTTGAGCACGACGGCAAAGACGGCGCCCGACGGGTCGTACGCGACGCACGGGTGGCCGGCGACGTTGAGCAGGCCTTGCGCCGACGCCGTGCGCAGGTCCCACATGCGGACCGTGTCGTCGGTCGCGCCCGAGAGGAACGTGTCGTCCATGGGCGACATCTCCATCGAGACGACCCTGCGAGCGCGAGGAGAGAGTCCGAGTCAGCGAGGCTCGAGAGAGCGCGCAGATGACGAGCGAGAGGGACGGACCGTTTGGTGTGGCCCTTGAAGTAGCGGATGTAGCTCTTGTCGTCGAGCTTGCAGTAGCGGATGTCGTCTGCGCGAGAGAGCCGTCAGCTGCATCGTGGAGGAGGAGGCGGACAAGGACGAGCGAGGCGAGGACGCACCGTTCTCCTTGGTGCTCGCGTGAATCATTGTGCTCTTGGTGTGGGTGAAACGTGCAAGGTGAGCGCCGTACTTCTTCGAGGGGATGGTCGTGAGGTGCCTGCGGGCGAGTCGGGAGAGCGAGGTGGGGGGTGACGCGGTCAGCTCGACAGGCTCGGGAGGAGGTAGCTGCGCGTAAGGGCAGAGAGGAAGGGACGCACTGTCCGGTGCGTGCGTCATAGAGCTGCATCTTCTCGTCCTCTGCGCTCGTGACGAGGTAGCCGCCCGAGTCGTCAAAGTCGAGCGAGGTGAAGCTCGTGTCCTTGGCGTTGTGGCCCTTGAAGACCTTGGACGGCTTGAACGAGCTCTGTTGCAGCATTCCAGGGTCAGCTCTGGTACACTAGGTGAGGGGGGAGAGGGGACGCACGAGGATCTGCGCCGAGAGGACGATTGATGAGGGGAGACGGGTCGTCGAGGGACCTGCCGAAGTCGAGGCTGCGGTGGAGCCTTCCATGGTGTGCTTGGAGCGCTCTGCAGCGTGCAGCAAGCGAGTCGAGCGGTGTGACGAGGCGGGAGAGCCACGGCAAGCTGCTCGTCTCATCTCGTCGGTTCGCTCCCTCTCCTCCGCCGAGTCGTCCACCTCGCACAGCTGCTGCAAGTGCAGCTCGTGAGCTCTTCTCTCGAGCATCATCTTGAGCTGCTCGCCGAGTCTCCCGGTCGCACCTGCACTCCGCGCTCGCTCGCTCTCCTGGCTTCGGCTCGACGACGACGAGCCAGTTCTCGCTCGTTGTACGCTGCAGACGGTCGTCAGAACGATCTACATTGCTGTTGTGTCTATGTACGAAAGCGACTCGGCGAGCGTGCATAGGACTTCCCCGCCGTCCTCGCGCACCCTCGAGCTGCCCGCTCCTCAAGCTTCTCGGCCCGCAGCGACGGCTCCTACTCCTTGAGCTCCTTCTCGACCTTGAGGATCTCGGCGAGCGTGTCCTTGACCGACTGCTCGAATGAGGTCCACTTGAAGCCGAACGTCTTCTCGGCGAGCGACGAGTCGGTCGAGAAGTGCGGCGAGCCCTTCGAGACGGGCGCCTCGGCGACGCGGTCCTTGAGCTCGGGGAACGACTCGCGCGCGACGGCCGCGATCTGCGAGTTGTCGAAGTGGAAGGCGATCGTGAGGAAGCGCTTGTCGGCGCCCTCGTCGGTCGTCGTCGCGAGGACGTGCAGCTCGGCGACGTCCCGCACGTCGGTGCCGACCGGGAACGACGTGTCGGGGATCTTGTCGGCGTCGACGACGCCCCACACGGCGCCGGACGACGTGTTGAGCGAGTCGAGCGACTCGATGACCTGCTGCGGCGGGCCGGACTGCGGAGGGGGACGACGAGGAAAGCGGGTCAGCTGCAGCTCTGGAAGCGGCGAGAGCGAGCCGAAGCCCGAGCGTCGGCTGCGTCGCAGACGTGTAGGCGAGAGAGGTGACGCACGATCAGAGGCGGGCAGATGGTCGAGAGCTTGAACTTGGTCTCGGGCTCCTTGGCGATCTTCCATGCCTCCTCCTCGGCGAGCTTCTTGCCTGCGAGCGGGTCGAGAGGGTCAGCATGCGCAGATCGAGGGTCTGGGCGTGAACGCAGAGCAAGCTGCGCCCGAGGAGGAGGGCGAGGAGGAGAGACAGGAGGACGCACTCGCGCAGTAGACGTAGGTCGGGTTGTCGCTCTTCTTGGCCTCGTCGTAGGTCGCCGGGTTCCAGTCCTCGTGCGAGAAGGTGACGTCGGGCGACATGCGGTTGAAGTCGAGGACGGCGGCGAACGACGACGTGACGACGACGCGCTTGACCGACTCCTCCTTCTGCGCGGCGCGAAGGGCGTGGCGCGTACCCTCGAGCGCCGGGATGAGCAT
>ERZ794949.331-NODE-331-length-15765-cov-3.030236_pt1 | contig 15765 bp, 9 predicted proteins | sample MGYA00511363_ERZ794949 | MGnify/ENA primary metagenome ERZ794949 (study PRJEB30137, sample SAMN04331402) | food metagenome | isolation source: T1 must sample point D1 replicate B | place: Australia: South Australia ...
AGAGACCGCCAAGCCAATAAACAATGACCTTCCGTTTGATATTAAGTACAAAAGGCCCAAATCTTTGCCTGAAAACCTCACTTTTGCAAACTGCAGAGGCAACCCTGTTATGATGAGGAAGCTATTGGACGCATACTTTCAACTTTCAAAGCCTAGATTGTCATGTTTGGTTATGCTTTCTGCCATTTGCTCATATGCATTGTCCCCATTAGCTGCATCAGTTCCTACACTGATCAGTTTGACCGTTGGTACATCCCTGGCTTCTGCTTCTGCCAATGCAATCAACATGGGAAGAGAACCGAACTTTGACTCCAAGATGCAAAGAACCATGAAGAGACCAGTTGTCAAGGGACTACTGACCTCAAATCAAGCCTACAAATTTTCAGCAGTATCTGGTGTTCTTGGATGCAGCATACTGTACTTTGGTGTCAACCCAACAGTGGCTGCGTTGGGGTTCGCAAACATAGTCCTGTACTCATGGATATACACATCACTGAAAAGAAAACATATTGTCAACACATGGGTGGGTGCTCTGGTTGGAGGTATTCCTCCCTTGATGGGTTGGTGTGCCTCTTCATCCATTTGGGATCCTGCTGCATGGTGCCTGGCTGGGTTGCTATACTGTTGGCAGTTTCCTCATTTCAACACTCTTTCCCACAACATTAAAGAACAGTACAAATCCGCTGGCTATGTCATGACTGCTTGGAAAGACCCAATGCTCAATGCCAGAGTGTCTTTGAGATACGCTCTCCTGATGATTCCCTTGTGTATCGGTCTTTCATACTACAATGTCTGTGATTGGTACTACAGTATTGACTCATCATTGGTTAACTTGTGGCTCTCATACTGGGCATTTAAGTTCTATTGGCAACAAAGAATCAACTTTAAAAACACTAACAACAAATCATTTGACATGAACCAAGGTGTTTTGAATGCAAACACTTTTGCAAAGAAATGTTTCTGGGTTTCTGTTCTCCATCTACCTCTGGTTTTGATTCTTGCTATTCTTCATAGAAAAGGTAGATGGGACTTTTTATTTGACGAAGATGATGATGCTCAAAAGTTAAGAGCTTAGCAGTAGTACATACTAACTTGTATATAGCAATACAGTATTTGATTACCTATATTTATATAAACTATATTCTAAAAACAAATAATTATCATTCGGAATGTATTTACTAAAGTGAGACGAGAAAAAAAAAATTGAAAAATAAAAAATTACCATGAAGGATATCTATCAATAACTTGAGAAATGGCCAATGATTTTAGAAGCCGAATTGGAAATCTCCAGCATCTTCAAGATCTTCATCATAATAGTCATTTTCGTCACCAGTTTCATCGCTATCAGTTTCACTATCGGAATCGTCCTCCTCTATGACATTTTCGTCATCCTCTAGCAATGACTTTTCACCATCTTGATTATCGTAAGAGTCATCCATATCATCAAGGTCATCTCTCTTTAACATCTCACCCTTGAACATACTACTTTCAGGAATAACATATCCACCTTCAACCTGACAGTTGACCATCTTTGACTTCTTCTTGATGATGGAATCGTAACCAATTATACAGTTTTCAATGATACAATTATCTTCAATTTCAACGTTATCCAAGATTATGGACCCAGTGATTTTGACCTTCTTACCAATCTTACAGTTGAATCCTATCAATGACTTCTTCACATTGGATTGAGCCATCAGCACTGTCTTTTCACCTATTTGTGACTGTTGGGATATACCTGTTTGTTGCGTATCATTGATGACATTGACAGTTGGATCCAAGTTGTCCAACATCTTAGGATCAGTTTCTTGAATCATGTTCAACATCTGTCTGTTGGTTTCTAAGTAACTCACCATGCTGTTCATTTGTGAGAACTTGACAACCTCAGGTAGTATGAACATGGCAATTCTTTCCTTAAGTTCGGAATGAACCCATGATCTTCTGGACAAGTCTCTGAATATTTTCTTCAATGGTCTATGGGTAAAATCAACTTGGTTCTTGGTTATGTTCTCGATGATTTCCAAGACTCTTTGGTTACAATAGTAAATACCAGAGTTTATCAGTAACTTTGATCCCTTGACCTTACTGAACTTCCAAAGCAAGGATTCTCTGATTTTTAAGTATTTTTGCTTCTCTATGTTTTCTTGTGTGTATGCATCTAAGAGTATATTGGCATATGGTGTTGTTCTATCCAGTTGTTGATACAAAATGTAGTCATTTGTGTTTGATTTTTTCTTTTCAACTTGAGACAGTTGACTTTTGTAAAAGCAAGACATCATTATGATATCATCGCTTATTGGCAAGTCTTCAGCAGTTGACTGTTTGTCACTTTTAACTTCATCTTCATCATCATAATAACCATTGGAATCATCGTTTGAGAGGTGATCTTGCTTACACTTATTAAACTTGGAGAACTGGAAAAATTGATGGTTCAAAATTTGTGGAGGCAAGTCAGTGATAAAGTCTGATGGCAACAAGACAAACTTGTTTTTTATTCTATTGGCTAGAGACTTCATCAAAACCTCACCTTCATTCTTGTATTTGGTGGTGATGATGTTAATTCTTATAGGTTCCTTAATGGAAACTTGGTTGTTTGGAACTAAGTTTCCCACAATATCCTTATCAACAGAGACGTTATATGCGTTGCTATCATCAGTCTTCATGGCGTGGTCTTTCAAAGTGGCTTTGTACATTTTCCATCTGAAATCAATAAAAGGCTGAACAATTTGCTTAAGCTTGGCAACTTCGTAACTGTCCGCAATATCCTGAGTACTGTTCTCATCGTCAACACTAGAAGACTTGTTTGATAATTCAGAAAACTCAATGACATGATTAGGGGAATGTTCATCGTATATGACTAAATTAACTTCAGTGAAAAATGCTTGTTCACACCAGTCTAGAACATAGTGGATCATAGGTCTATTACACACTGGTAAAATAGAATCTGAGATTTTATGTTTTGTTTGAGTCTTGTTGTTTACAATGGAAGTCAAAGGTTGTAGATACTGTGGTTGTTTGACATTATTGCTGCTGTTAAGCATAATAAATGCTTGAGAATCTTTAGCACCCATGGTATTTGATAGTTTTTAGATAGTTGTTATGTTGGGCTTTTGGTTAATTTGTTTTTCTTTAATTACCTTTAAACTGTTTTATTAATGATCAGAAGAAAGATAAAAATCTGGAAAATGAAGAATCAGATCATCATTAATTAGAGTAATTTTTGTATTTGTCATTAAAGAAAGAAGAAATGCATTTTTAAAAAGAAAATTTTTTTTACTAATAAAAAACCAGCTATGTTCATCGTGACTGAAAAAAAAAAGAAAAATGTCATTGCCTGTCCATTTGTGGAAGTGTTACCGTGTCAGGGTAATCTATAAGATTCACCAGTGGAAACAAAATCTCCACCCACTTAGTAGCACATATTTTTTTTCCCACCTTCCACACACTACAAGTACTTTATTTTTTTTTGCCACTCAATCATTACTACAAATCATTTATCTATCATATATAAATACAATACTTTAAATAAACACCAAACATCAAGAATTTGGTAACAAGTAGGTCTTAGTTAAAACTGCTATTTTTAGTTTTGTTGTCATCTTTTGGCCTTTTTTAATATTTGTACATTATTTGCTCTTTAACATATAGAAGATACCTATTCAATCTGTATACCACAATTCCCTAAACAATAATGAGTAATCAAGATCAAGAATCACAAGAACCTTTAATCAACAACGATGTTGATGTGGAACAAGAACCTCAGCTATCTCCGGAAGAAATAGCTGCAAGAGAAGCAAAGGCTATAAGAGATGAGGCTGTTTTAAAGCTTAAAAAGAGAATCATAGACCATCAAAGACAAGATGAAAAGTTAAAGAATTTAAGAAAAGAGATCAAGACCTTGGAAAAGAACTTTGATAAAACTGAATACGACATAAAGGCCTTGCAATCCATAGGTCAACTTATTGGTGAAATAATGAAGGAGTTGAGTCCTGAAAAGTATATAGTCAAGGCAAGTACCGGGCCTAGATACATCGTTGGTGTTAAGGATTCCATTGATAGAGCTAAGTTGAAAAAGGGGGTCAGAGTCACATTGGACATCACCACACTAACAATCATGAGAGTGTTACCAAGAGAAACAGATCCTTTGGTGTACAACATGACATCATTTGAAAACAATGATAAATCAGTATCCTTTGACACCGTCGGTGGTTTAGAAGAAGAAATTAAACAATTGAGAGAAGTTATTGAATTACCTTTGAAAAACCCTGAAATCTTCCAGAGAGTTGGTATCAAGCCTCCTAAGGGTGTATTACTATATGGGCCTCCTGGTACAGGTAAGACCTTGTTGGCCAAGGCAACTGCTGCCACCATAGGAGCAAACTTTATATTTTCACCAGCTTCAGGTATTGTGGACAAGTACATTGGTGAGTCCGCCAGAATCATCAGAGAAATGTTTGCCTATGCTAAGGAACATGAGCCTTGTATTATATTTATGGATGAAATTGATGCCATTGGTGGTAGAAGATTCTCTGAAGGTAACTCCGCAGATAGAGAAATCCAAAGAACACTTATGGAATTGCTAACACAAATGGATGGGTTTGAAACTCTAGGTCAGACAAAGGTAATAATGGCAACAAACAGACCAGACACCCTAGATCCTGCCTTGTTGAGACCAGGTAGATTGGATAGAAAAATTGAAATCAAGCTTCCTAATGAAGTTGGTAGAAAAGAAATCTTCAAGATTCATATGCAAAATGTTGCCAAGGAAGGAGAGTTTGATATTGATGCTGCCATAAAAATGTCCGATGGCTTCAACGGTGCTGATATAAGAAATTGTGTTACTGAAGCCGGTTTCTTTGCCATAAGAGATGATAGAGAAGCTATAAATCAAGACGATTTGATGAAGGCTGTAAGAAAGGTTGCTGAGACTAAGAAGCTTGAAACTAAATTAGAATATAAGAAGATTTAAAATGTGAAAAACATCCTATTGTGGATTCTTTTGTTTTTTTTTGTTTTGATAAAAATATCAATGATTTATATATTTTTCTTACTATTATTTAAATTTCTTTATATACAGGTTATGATCATACAAATTAAGCAATATCAGCATTCAACTTTTCAAATATTTTCTTACCAATATCTTCCTTTATCTTATCATTGAAGTAGCCAGATCTTAGATTATTAATGGATTGAAGTTGCTCTCTGTAAAGATCTCTAGTTCTTTCAGAAGGAGTCTTAGGGAAATCAAATTCTCCGATCAAAGCACTTCTAATGGCTGGAGTTACCAGTCTACTCAAGGCTTTGTCTAAAGTCTTCATAGACTTTGAGTTCTCGAAAAGATCATCTGGCAATCCTGAGTCAAAGAAGTTTGTAGGGTTGTATGTTTGTTTCAACACTGTTGATGAGCTGGTTGATAGATCACCAGCTTCTCTTTCCTTGAATGGAATTTCCAAGGCTAATTCAGGATGATGCTTGACAAATCTCTTGTATTCCATGGTATCAGTTTTTGGGTTGTAGAACTTCTCTTCGGAAAAATCAACATCATCAACAATTGCTATTTCGTTAGTTGCTGGATCTTCATATACCAATCTTATGTCCTCTTGCTTTACATATCCATCCTCTTCAGAGAAGTAAGAGATTCTTGAGGTTTCATCTTTCCAGTATATCATAGGAGAGATTGATAAGTTCTTTGGACCACCACTCTTAAGACCGAATAAGTTGGTTTTTGTACCATTCTTGACTAGTTCAGTAATTTCAGTGATGTTCCCATAGCCTGGCAAGTCTTTATTAACGATAACAACCTTGTCACCAACTTGGTACTTCCAGTCCTTGACGGTTCTGTATCTATCTTCTGGACGGATTGATTCGTATAAAGGATTTCTCATGAATAAAGGATTGGTTAACTCTGTAGAAAGCTCCTCTTTTAATTTACTTTTGGTATAGAACTTGTTTCTAGGCTTTGTTTTCAGTTTTTTCATTCTTTGTCTGAAGGCTTCATCTTTTTGATTGTACAAAACATTAGCATCCTCTTCTATTTTTTTCATTTCAGCACTTCTGATAACGTTCCATTGAGAACGAGGTATGAATTTAGTAGGCTTTTGCAATCTCCAATGTCTGCTTAGAATATTAGTACAACTAACCATTTTGTCAATATTTTTATTAAATTTATTTGACAGAAAATGATAGAGCTTTGCTTGTTTATGGATTTGTTGTTTACTTCTTTTGATACGATGAATATATCATATAAGATGTTCACATTAAATATCAAAATTATTTTAAAAAAAATTGCAATATAAAACTAATTTTTTCATAGTGAAAAAAAAGAAGAAAAAAAAATTTTTTTTTTGGCCTATTTCAAAAATAAAAGAGCAAGAAATTCCCAAAAGAGTAATATAAACCATGTAAGCGGGTAATAAACAGAATATCCACAGATCACACATATTTGTTTCCTTCAACAACAGAAAAAACAAAAAGTTGACACTTATAATTACAATTAATCAATACATATGTCAATGAACTCTTGCTCATTGATACCACCATCATCATCTAAGTCAAATTCATCAATCATCTTATGAAGCTCTTCATCCGATATGTCTTCATTTAGTTCTTCGGCCACAGTCTTTAAGTCATCAAAAGTTATGAGGCCCTTTCCGTTGAGATCAAACAACGCAAATGCTCTCTTCAATTCTTCTATAGGATCCCTTTCAAGCACCTTGGTAGCTGCAATTTTGTAGAAATTGTCATAGCTGACTCTTGACTTTCTGCTCTTAGCTGGGTTCACAACTTCTCCAAAGGTGTTCATTATGGTCATTAGTTCACTCTTACTCAGTTCAAAGCCTAATGCTCTGAATGCCACTTTCATTTCATGATAGTCTACGTATCCGTCATTATCCAAGTCAAATAGTGTAAAGGCTTCGTATATTTCCTGTCTCTCAGCATCAGATATGGTTTTTTGTGAATCTGAAGATGACTGGTGTCTCTTTTTAGGAGACACAACAGGTTTACTGTAACTAGCTGAGGAATATCTAGAACTCATTATTTAGATATATATATCAATTGATTTTGTTTTTAAGCTCAATGGTCTTTACTGAAGTTACGTTAAGTTTAGTTGTAGAAGTCGATCACCATACAGAGTAACTGTAAACAAAGAAAAAAAAATAAAATAAAAACAAAAAGTTCAAAAAAAATAGTATCTGAAGAATACGCGCCATTTAGGATTCATTAGTTAAACACACTTATATCCGATTGTGAAGTTCAACCTATGATAACTACTCACTCTTTCTATTCCACTTGATTGCTGGCTCTATATTTTCTCTAGATTCCCATATGTAGTCCAGAAACAGCAAATATAATATATCAACAGTACAGCACAGAGCGTACAGTATTCTGCTAAAGACTCCATCATCGTTATCCAATCTCTTAGAGTAATATAACATTATTTTTTCAAGCATCGATAGCGGGTACTTCTTTTGTTCCTCATAAACAATGTCGTAGACATGAGCTGTTCTGATCGCAACATTTTCCCAGTTGTAAAGTTCTTTTATCTTCTTATGGAATTTCCACTGGAATGGGATATCATCATTAGCATTTTGCTTTTGCTTTAAACTCTGGAACTTCTGTATGCCTTTGTTAACACCGTCTATAATACATTTGCTTGTCAACTCGTGGCAATATACAGCCATGTCATCTGGAAGCACCTCTAAAATTCCACCAACAGTTGTTGTTACTATGACAAGCCCCGTGGAAGCTGCTTCAACCAGTACAGTTCCAAAAGCCTCAATCAAGGAACAATGCAGGTATATGTCCCCTCTAATCATGACATCACGAACTTTTTCATGTGGTACTGATCCAATGAGCTCTATTCTCTCTTCCAGGTTATTTATCTCAATCATTTGTTGCAAATCTATGAACATGGGACCGTCCCCTGCAATAATGAAGTTCAAATCTGGATTTATACTGCAAAGTTTTGGAATAACATCTATGAGAAGTCCAATGCCCTTGTTTTCAAACAATCTGGATATGATGACAACTCTAATCTTATTTTGAGAAATGCTTCTGAGTTCATTTATTGCCCTTGGTTGGAAGTCAGCTGATATCACTGCATTTGGAATCACAAAGCAGTCTGATGGGTTTCTTCCTGTTCTTACACAGAGATTTTCCTTTGTTGTTTGTGATACTGCAATCAAGCGGTTTGCCAATGTTGTGGAGAATCTCAACAATTTGTTTACCAAAATGTGGGAAATGCTGTTAAATGGAAATAAGGAGTGATCCGTTATCACAGTGGGTATATCCATTGTTGCAGCGTGGATTATTGCTTCATGTGATATTGTTGTGACAGTTCCATGAGAATGAACTATGTTTATGTTTTCCTTGATAAAGATCTTCCTAAGAACTGGCAATGAAGAGAACACAGTAGGGAAACTGGTTTCTCTTGTGACTATTAATAGAGGTATGTAATAAACCTTAAGCCCATTGGCTATGTATCTGACATTCATTCTTTCTCCATAGCTGTGTGTTATTATAATGACATTGTGTCCCTGATTGATAAGTTTCTGTGCCAAGTGGTACATGTGAAACTCCACACCACCCAATTGTGGATAAAAGAAATCACAGCACATAGCAATATTGTATTTTCTTTCAGTCATATTGCATCTAGTGTTAATTAATCTATAGGTTATACTAGATATAAAAACTCCTATTGGTATTTAAACAGTGAAAAAAGACCTGACGCTGTGTAGTTTATCCGAGATTCGATGAAGAAAAATGTGTCCGTGTAGAAGAACTTAAGTATAAGTGAATGGAATTACCCCTTCTATTTTTTTTACCGCGATATTCGACATAATTAGTTATTATCTAATAAGACCCAATAAACAATATTCTATACACACACCTACATAAACTTGTAGAATATTTGCACTTAGGCAATGGTAGACGAAGACTTCAATCATGAACTTTTAGACCATATAGAGCATTTGGATAGAGGTGTCAATCTTGATCCACCAACATACGAAACACTTAACATAGATGACAGCGGAGAGTTTGACATAGACGATGAATCTTTAGATGATGAAGATGACGGAAATATCAATGTGGACAACCAGCTGTTCATGAGTAACAGTGAGGTTGATCAAATGATTGCAGATGAAAACATAACAAATAGCAACACCCGGATAAATAGCAGACCTCGCAGACGTAGAAGACAAAACAACAAATCCAAACTTGTCAGGTTTCACAACGATACAATAAATGCGATAAATGCCATAAAAACAAAGCTTCATGACTATATCTATATTCCATCAAGAATATTATTGATTGATCCTTTTCTCAGGCTGTACTATTACCTATCCTTCAGGTTTGAGTATCATCTCAATAAAGTTGGGAATCCAGTTATAATTAAGAGATTCGTGTATGTATTCATGATGTCCATATTTGTGTACTTTGTTTATATGTTCACAAACTCAGAAGAAAACAACGGGACTATAGGTAAATTTACTGATCATGACGAGTTTCTTCACTATGCCAAAAAATGCATCGATTTGAAGAAATTTGAACAAGACCTGGAATACATCTCATCAATGTCTCACCAACCAGGAACCATCGGAAATCAACTAATCACCAATTATATGCATGATTCATTTAGTAACAATGGAATAAAAAATTTGGGCATTCATCAGTACGATAGCTACTTGAACTATCCAAGTGATGAGACAGAAATGTTTTTTTATAATGACAAAGAAGAAAGAGTTCAAATAGACTTGAACTTCAATAATTTCAATCCTATGTCGATTAACGGAAGTATTGAAAAGACAAAACTTTACTATGCAAACCTAGGTAGAGAGGAAGATTATAAAAAGTTGAAAGATGTCAATTTTGAGGAAATTGCTGTTTTGTTAAAATACGACAATGAACTTGTGAGTGAGCAAATTTTAGTAGCTGAGAATTTAAAAATTAAGGCTATTGTGTTCATATCCAATGATGAAAAAATCAACAAGATGAAGGAACATTTAGCAAAAAAGCCGTCTCTTCAAAAGGAATATGACTATCTGTATACACATTTTAACAGCTGTATACAAAGTATATCAGTGGCAAAGCAGCAATTCGGTCTAGGAGATCCGTTAACGCCAGGTTCAGGTTCTGATGCATCAAATGACTACATCAACAGGGGCAAACTGTCTGATTCCAAAATGGTTCCTAAACTTATTACCATACCAGTGTCCATTGATCAAATAAGAGGATTTTATGATCACTTGGTGGCTGATAGTAACAATCACGTTTTAATAGATTTAACAGTCAAGCTGGAAACATTTACCAAACACCCAACCATGTCTTTGTTGGCCAAAATTGAGGGTAAGGAACAAAACAACAAGGCCATAGTCATAGCAAGTGCAAGAGACTCGTACAATAACGGAGCCCAATACCCGAACTTTGGTACGGCAAGTTTGTTATCATTGGGTCAACTGTTCCAGCAATTAAAGTTCAAGTATAAATGGAAGCCACTTAGAAACATTTATTTAATATCATATGATGCAACAGTTTATAACATGGAAGGACCCACGGAAATTTTGGAGGCAAAGCTAAGCTCGATAGTTGAGGAGGTTTACACTCTGGTTGATATCTCAGGTTTGAACATAAACTCCAATGGCGTGAACATCCAAGCCACTCCGATACTCCATGATGCAATTAAAAAAATGAATGAGAAATTTGACATAAGAGTGAACCTTGAGAATGTAAAGAGCTATGGGACCTGGTCCCCATATATGGCAGTTGGAATGCCTGTTATTGCCATTGGTGATAACACCAACAAAATACCGTACTACAGTAATCTTGACGTATGGGAAGGGATGTATGAAATGATCCACAGAGAGTATCCAAACGGTGATATCGGTTATGAAAGAATATCAAGACTGTTGTTGTTTGTATTGGAACTAGTTTTGGATATAGCAGATGACCCAATCATACCATTCAACTTCAATGATTTCAAAAACGACTTAAGCTTCAAGCTGCAAGATTTGATGGCGATGTACGAGCATTATATCAAGGAAAGCTCTGAAATTACGGAAGTTATTGATTTCAATAAGATATCATTATCACTAATGAACTGGCAGTATGTTATCAATGACTGGGAAAGCCTTTTGAGAATGTGGGATCAGATCGTTGTTGCCGAAGGCTCCAATCAAGAACCATCATTAATTGCCATGCATAGGTGGTCATGGAACAGAAGATTGAGTATAATCCCATTCAAACAAGTATCCGAAAACGGTATATCTGAAGACAGAAAGTTTTATAAGAACTTGTTCTATGGTCCAGCATTATATTCCGAAAGGGACTTTGACTGGTGGACCTTCCCTGGGATAAGAGACGCCATCAGAGCTAAAAATTGGAAGAGAGTTAAGGAACAGGTGGATCTTGCAAGTATGATTTTGGATGAGACTTCTAGACTCTTCAGAGATGAAGGTATCTAATCATGAATTATCATTAATGCTACATGAATAAAGAGAAAAGTGGATTTACTTATTATATATATCTTTTGTTGGACCTTTTATGAATATTTCAACAAAAAATTGTATGTGTCTAAATTTCAACTGAATTATTTTCATTATATTTTTTCTCATAAAAAAGTGAACGTTATCTGGTTTTTCTTTCTATACGAAGGAATGGTTTGGGGGAAAAAAATATAATTGAATCACTTATAACACCTTAACATACTATCAAAAACCATAAGAGAAACAACCTTTTTACCACACCATCCTATTTATTTCTATACTATATAATAATGTCCTTTTTATACAACATGATCACAGGTAAGGGTAACCAATCTGAAGACCCTACAGGTTTAAGTCAAACTCAAGATAAACAAGCACAACCTGCTGAGAGTGCATCTCACTCTGTGGTTTTAAGGGATTACACACCAAAGGAGCTGTCCAACTACGATGGACACATGGATCCAAAGATATACATTGCAGTCAAGGGCTCTGTCTTTGATTGTACACTGGGCAGACAGTTCTACGGTCCATCTGGCCCATACTCCAACTTTGCTGGGAGAGATGCCAGCAGAGGGTTAGCCATGAACAGCTTTGATAACGAGATGGTTAGGGATATTGACCAAGATATTGATGATTTAAGTGACTTGAGTGTACAACAAATGGAGGCTTTGGATAGCTGGTTTGAACATTTCAGCAGAAAGTACACATACGTTGGTAAACTAGTTCCAAATAAGTAATATATGTAATAGCTTAAGGATTAAATAATTAAAATATACAAAGTTTCTATGTAAGAACATTTAAATGAGATACTTATTTATCTTTATATTTTAAAGTTTTTTTATCAAATGGATCAAAAATGGTTAATTTGTTTGCACCACTATCAGTTATTTCACACACACTTCTTGAATCAATAACAATCGAATTCGGTCTTGCTTCACCATTGGCTTTAAATTTCTCTCTTCTAGAACTGACAACGGTTTCATAATGTTGACTTATTCTTTTTCTTATGTGTGAGTTATTGCAAAAGTCATTGTTCATTTCAATGTTTCGCAACAGTGTTGAATCCAATTTCAAAGAGACATCCTTGTTTAACTCTAGAACTTCATTTGAACTTGACGACTCTGTAGAGGCGGATATAAGCGGGATGCAAATTGTCTTCAACGCATCTGTGCCGTAATAGTAATCATACTTTATGTCCAATTTGGAGTCTGGTAAGATGCTCGATAAGGCTTGTGCCTTTTCAATTGGATTTAAAGTTTCAAAAAAATTGGCAAATTCCTTTGTAGTATTGTTACCTTGAGCGTTACTGTTTATTTTTTTGGTAAATCTCTGACTATCAATGGTGGCTAGTTTATGAGTTCTGTTTGAAATAAATACAGTATTCCAATGATTTTTTTTCAAGTATTGTATCTTGATAGTTGAGTCAGTTCTTCTGTTAGGGTTGAAATGCTTAATGCCAATAATTACTAATGGTTGATTTTTCTTCTTAACTGAGAATAAATTACTAATAAATCTTGAAAACCAATTTTTATGTTTTACCTTTGGATTGTTAATGTTTATATCTGGGTTGTTTTGTTTGAAAGACATGGTTGTGTTAAACCATTTGAATTTAGTTATGTTATATTTGTTAGCAAAAACTTGGTGCCATTTGAAATACTTTGTTATATTGTTTAAATACCTTTTGGCTTTCTTCCTCTTTGAGTATGTTCTACCCTTTGGAGCTGTACGCATGGTGAAAATATTTCAAGTCCTTTTAAATTAATAATGATTATTTTTTTTGGGGGTTTAACTAAACTATCTGCTATATATGTAATTTTACACTTTTTTCTATCTTAGTAAAACATCATTTCTGTTTTGAACCAGTTTATTAATTAAACTTTATTGATGATGGTTTATGTGTATTGATTAAAGGCGCATTTCCACGTGATCTACAAAAAAAGTAGTGTCCGTTTTGGATTTACCGAACGAATGGCGGGTAAAAAAAAAAGAAACAAAAAAAAAATTTTTTCCTTAGATGTGACATTCAATAACACACTTAAATGCAGCGATGGAAACTATTCACAGAACTCTCATGTTCATTACTGATTTTGTATCCATTTTGATATTACAGAAGCAGAAATCTAGATCCCAAAAAATAAAAGCATTACATCAAAACAAATAGTAAAGTTATTCTAATAGTTTTTGCAGCAATTTCTTTCTTCTTTTTTGTCATTTAAGAATATTTTCATTCATTCAAAAACTCATGTACAATAATAGATATAACAACGGCGGATATAATAACCACAACAACTATAACTCCTCTAACGCACACCCCAATAATGTTGGTGTCAAGTTTACTGGTGGTGGTATTCATCCCAACATGAATGGTAAGGATTTCCAAAATTTCATATACAAAAAGACTAAGATTAATTTGTATAATTACCAAGTTCCTAAGCATCATCAACAAACTAATGGTGGTTATTACACATACACCGCTGAAGTTTCCAATAGAGGATTGGCTCAGAACCTATGCACATTTTCCAGCATGTTGAAATACAACAATGCCCATCCGTCAATTAAAATAGAAATTGCAGATGGCAACAATAATCCGGCTTCTCGTCTGAATCAAGTCACTGCAAACACCACCTCAGGAACCGGAAAGGTATTGAATGAGTACGTATTACAACGATACAACCCAGCTGGGAAAATGTTGAACTTGGCTAATTTTGCTCAAGACCAATTGTTAGCAGCAACTGGTCTTTTAAGCAACACTCATAAACTAACCCTTGGTCTTTTAAAAATCGTTGATCTTTTACAAAAAAATGATGGTATTGTTATAGAAACCTTGGACTTATCAGGTAACGGATTCAAAGACTTGCATGATATTAAGGAGTTACCTATGATTATTCCAAATCTTGTTAACTTATCCTTATCCAATAACATGATAGGAAAGTCAAATATCTTCACATTGAATTGGAAAAACAAGTTCAAGAAGTTAAGAGAGTTGATTGTTACTAACAACCCACTTTGTAATACAGCAGGTTTCCAAAATGATATATTGGTTGCCTTCCCAAAGTTAATAGTATTGAACTCTCAACTAATCAGAGATGAAGCAAAGGTCAACACCTTGTTTACAGTTGTTCCACCAAATCCAGCACAACCAACTGAGCAAGGAAAGCTGCAACAATTTGTCTTTGAGACTCCTGATATTGGTTCATACACAACCCAATTTGTTGCTAATTTCTTCAATCTTTGGGACAACCAAGCCAATAGACAACAGTTAACATCCTTGTATCAACAAGAATCTCAGTTTTCCTTGTCTGTGGACTCCTCAATTCCTCCTTCAGCTGTTGATGATGCTGAACAGAATCCTAACTTCAATATTTACAACAACTTGAATAGAAACTTGAACAAATTGACAATGACGTCTTCCCAAACCACAAAGAACAATAGAACTTCAAGAGTGTTCATGGGGAACATGGCCATTGGCCAAGTATTCAACCAACTTCCTTCAACAAAGCACTTTTTGGTGGAAGATCCAAAAGCATATTCAATACAAAATATCAAATACTCAACCATCAACGGTATGATGGTTACTATACACGGGTATTATGAGGAATTGGCAGACCCTATAGACAAATCAAACATGCCTAAGCAATCAAACAATGTTAGAAGAGGAGGAAGATACAACTCATACAATCAAGGAACAAATATAAAGTATGGTAAGAAATGCTTTGATAGAACTTTGTGCTTGATCCCAGGCGAAAATGGAACACCAATAATAGCCTCTGACATATTGAACATCAGAGCATATGTAAAGGCCGCTTGGAACTATGAATCTCCTGCTTTGAACAAGCCACTCAGTCAAGGATCAACTGCCTCAAATCCAGCATACCCAAACGGTGCTCAAGCAACCCCAAGCACGAACATGATTGCTACCACACCAGAAGAAAAACAGCAATTGTGCTTAAAGGTGCAACAGTATACAAAGTTGAACCAGGAATGGGCTATAATGCTGTGTCAGCAAAGTAATTGGAACTATGACCTGGCCATAAGAGGCTTCACTTCAAGTCAAGCAAACATTCCACCCAACGCATACCAGTAAATACAATTTGTTATATACACTAAAAGGCTGTGTCCTTCTTTTGTTTTTCCCTTTTAGAACTACTGATGTTATCATTATTTCATAAATACTTTATATATGATTGTTTTAATTAAACTGAATCCCAAGAGCAGGGTAAAACATTAAAAAAAAATTTTTTTTTCCTGAACTTTTCTAATTTACCAGTGTGAAATGTTTCGT
>ERZ794949.332-NODE-332-length-15762-cov-105.343732_pt1 | contig 15762 bp, 7 predicted proteins | sample MGYA00511363_ERZ794949 | MGnify/ENA primary metagenome ERZ794949 (study PRJEB30137, sample SAMN04331402) | food metagenome | isolation source: T1 must sample point D1 replicate B | place: Australia: South Australia ...
ATCAAGAATCCAACTATTATGTATCTCCAATTTTTTACCAAAAAGGAAGGTTCCTTTTCTTCAGTTACTTCGTCTTCAAATGCTATCTTTTCTCTTTGTATGATATTGTTCTTCTTCATAGAACTTGTTGTACCTTTCTTTTCTTTTTTGATATCCTCGTATTTTTTGGTGATCTTTTTCAGAGGGTCTAATGGGGTACGTGGTACTTTAACGTTGGTTGATATATCAGCAGAAATGTCAAAACTTCCAGTGCCATGATTGATTTCTTTTATACTAATTTTTTTATTATCTCTTGGGTTAATCAAAACCTTGTAATCACTATTTTCATCAATGTTAATCAATTGGAAGCAATCAGCATTGCTTGAATCATAGCTCAAACAGTATTTTCCTGTTGATATATCCTTATCAACACTGGAAATCATAAAAGATGAACTTTCAGGAATGAAGTTGTATTCGCATAAAACTCCAGAAGTTGCCTGCGTGTCATCTCCGACTTTTTTGTAATAAATTTTAGTTCCTTCTGTAAGCTTCAGCAAAAACAATAAGGTAAAAGCAAGTTGTGTTTGTAATATCTTCATGGTGGTTTGGTTACATTTGTAAGTCACTTTTGCACTAACAAATCTACACACAAATAACGAAAGGGGAGGTATTTTTTATGCTAGTGTTTTCTTGGTGCAAAAAAACGTGACCAAAATTAAGTCACGTGTTTTAAAAAAAAAGTGTAAACAAACTAGCATTATTTAAGTGAAAAAAGTAGTTTTATGTTTACATTGAGTTAAATTAAACTTAAATTTGTGTATGCTACAATACAATAAGAATAAATTATAAATAAGATGTAAACAAACATTACTAGCATTACTAGGACTTCAATTTTCTTGTGATACAACTAATATTTGTCATACGTCGTTTCAAGCATAAGCTAAAAATGAGCTTTCTAAAAACTCCTATAATGTATATATATAATTTTTTTAAAAATTAAATGAATATTTATATATTTTACAATCTAGCTCTAAAAAAGAAAAGCTAGTTTAAATATATATAACAAGATTAAAGCATAAGTTTCATAAAAACCTAGTTAGCATTAACCTTTATATTTAAAATGTAAAGTAATAATTAAAAAATTTCTGTAATATTAAACTTTAGAAAATCTCTATTTACTATAATTGTGTTGTTTTCTTATATTGTTTTGTAATGTGTTTTTATTTTATCGAAATGTATTTTTTTTTTTGTAGTATAAAAAAAGTAAATCAAACTATAAGAATGACTTATTTAATCAGCAAATCGATTATTTGAACTTCTTACCGAACATGATCATTTGTAATTGATCGTATAAGGAGATAACACCGGCACCGGCAACACCTCTTAAGATGTTAGCACCACAACCCTTGAATAAGGAAGAGATACCTTCAGCAGCGACAACCTTTTGGAAACAATCAAAGGCACCAGCGTACTTAACGGCTTGACCGGAAGTCATCATCATTCTTCTTCTAACGGTATCTAATGGGTAAGAAGCGGTAGAAGCACCGGTGGTAACAACCCAACCTAATAAGAAAGAGGCTAAGAAAGAACCTTCCAAAGAACCAGTTAAAACAACAGGCTTTAAGGAATCATATAAACCGAAGTATAAACCTCTGTAAACAACAATACCGACAACAGATGGTAAGAAACCTCTGTATAAACCAGCGAAACCATCGGAAGCAATGGTTTTCTTGTAAACATCAACTAAACCGTTGAATTGTCTTTCACCACCCTTCTTAGCGGACTTGGAGTCAGCAGCTAATCTAGTTCTAGCGAAATCTAAAGAGTAAACGAATAATAAGGAGAAACCACCGGCTAAACCACCAGCAGCTAAGTTACCAGCAAACCATTTAGCGTAAGATTCTTCCTTCTTGAAGTTGAACATAACTTTAATCTTATCCTTGAAGGCGAAGTTTAAAGCTTGGGTTGGGAAGTATCTGATAACGTTAGCAGTGTTACCTCTCCAGAAAGAAGCAACACCTTCTTGGGAAGCAGTTCTCTTGAAACATTCAACAATACCGTTGTACTTTCTGTCTAAAGTACCTTGCTTGATCATTTCATCTTGGTTTTGGATCAATAATTTGACTCTTTCAATTGGAGCAGCGGCAGTCTTGGCAACAGCGGCGGAGACACCACCCATTAAGAAATCGATTAAGAAGTTGGATTCAGCCATTTTTATAAGTGTGAAAGTTTATTCTTAGATGGGTTTTATGTATATTCTCTCTCTTTATTGATAAATACCTGATTAAAAACATCTAAATATACTAATTTAATAACATATAATCTGTCTTTAAATATATCAAATGTCGACATAAATCCAAGTAATATAACCAGCTAAAAAATTTTTCATTTTTAAAGCAGTGCGAAAATTTTTTCTCCACTAGTTAAACCAAAACCGAGACAGCAAAAAAATTTTTTTCCCTAACGAGCGATAAATCCTCACCAGTGAAATTTAGCAGTTGTTATGACTTCTGCTGAGGATTGGATCAGTAAATCCGAATATGTGAAAAATTGGAAGAGGAGATAAGAAGGAGATAAATAGGAGGGTTGAGCTTGTGTTGAGAGGGTTTGGAATGTGTTTGGGTGATTTTTTTTTTTGCTCAGCTTGATTTTATTTGATGAAAATCATGTATTTTCAGGTTTGTTCAGTGCTTGTTGTAGGGATGCTGACTTGATAGGGGTTATTGTTTATGATTGGCTCTGTATCTCTAGCCAATCAAATTGCTCACTTTTTTTTTGCATTTTTTTTCCCATTGATTTGGCCAAAAAAAGCTATGTTAAATTTTGCTGAGATTAGAGTTAACTCCGAAAAAGTCCGGATAAAACATTTTGCAACAGCTTATATCCGATATTTTGGTCACGTGCATGTTTTTAATTAATTCAAATTCTTTAAACAGTTCTTAGTGAATTTATCCATTGTAGTTACATAAATTAACATTTTCTTAAGATTGTAATGAATTAAAAATAACTTCTTTCAAAGTAAATATATAAACTTTAGCTTGCTTAATTTTTTTATGAGCAAGACAATTTTTATCATGCTTTGTATTAGGATAACGCTTCAATAGTTTTGTTTTTCACTATGCCCAGCTCTTTTTCTTTACTAAAGTCCTGTCTCCAATCACAAACAGGGCATTTTAATTGTTTCCCCCAATATATTGGTATCAATGGAATAAAAAATATAGTTATGAATTCTTTTCTCTTGATTGGTTCAACAGTTAGGTTTTTACAATTAGGACAGTAAAAGCAATGATCATTGCAGATGGACGGTTTTTTATTTATCTCCTTGACTGAAGGCAATATGCTTGTGTCTTTTACTTCATATCTAGAATCAAAGTCGTGTTTACCAATTAATAAAAAAAATGACATTGTGTAATATTGGTGTAGCTATGGGTGTTATATTTAATGTCTTTCAAGAGGTTATATGTGAGTGAAATGATCATTGAAAAAAAAAACTGTCTTCGTATCTGTTTCACTTTTTTTTTAAAGGGTAATCTAAAAGAGGAAATCTGTCAATCAATGGTGTTTCTGTAAGATACGTTTTTTTTGTTGTTGTATGGTAGCAAAATAAATGTAGCTTATATCCGACAATCGGACATAATTTGGGTATTTTGTCTGGTTTTAAAAATTACTGAACTATGTAGGATATAAAGGCTACTTAAGTCCGAAACAAGTTTAGAACTAGGTCTGAGTTCAAGTATACGCGCTAAACAAGAAAAAAAAAAGGCAATGCTTTTTAAAATGAAATCTTTGAATTTTCCTCATACAGCCACAATGGTATGAACTCACTTTGATTAACCAAATCTGTCACATGTAGCCTTTGTGACTATTTTTCATTCACTTTCTTTTTTTTTTTAAATCACTCTTATCTAAACACATTGAACATTTGATATTTTTTAAAAAAAAGATAGGAGAGCTGCTGGCAGAAACTCATGTGTGATTCTATGCACAGTACTGCTGAGCTTGCCTGCGAACGCTTATCATTGCCTCCAAAAAGGCAATTCAAATATATTTTGGGCGTGGAAAAATTATGGCTCAAAAAAAATTGCGCTTAATTTAATTTTTTAATTTAAAAAATGTTCAGCGTGGCTTTCTAACTATAACGGATATATGTGCAAAATGAGGGCAAGGAGTGAACAAAATAGTGTTTAAAATTTCAAAAAAAAAACAGTGTAGATAGTCAATTTCATTGCTTTCTGAGTAGAGGTTATATTAAAAAGCGTATTTGGAGGAAAAAATATCGATTAAAACATAAATTAATTACTCGCTTGAAATTATATGCCTTCATTAGGAAAATAATGTTACAATGTCTACATTTGCTCACGAATTCGACTTTAAGAGCCCAATTTAGTTTTTTAAAAAAATTATATTACTATGTCTGATAAATTTCATCGTAATTTTGAAAGAAAAAAAAAAAAAACAAAAGATGAAAATTAGATCTATTTGAAAATTATATTAATTCATACACTTTCCTCGCTATATATATACATTTTAGAAATGTCTCTGGTTCCCTTTTTTTTCAGATTTAAAAAATAAATCCATTGAGTTTATAATAATTTTACATCAGTCATTTTAAATTTTGTTTTTCGATTAAAACATTATCTGAAGACAAAGTTTATCGTAACGATAACTGCGGTTTTTTTTTTATATTTGGGAATCTTAGTGTATTATTGCCTCAATTTGAATTAGCATTTATATAAGGCTCGTTTAAAATTTAAAATATAATTTAAAAAAAAAAGTCAAAAAAAACTAATAGTACTTGAATTTATTGAAACCAAAAACAACTTAATAGTGATTTTATATTTATTTATTTGTTGATAACTCCCCAATCACCATATTTCTATTTTGATAAAGACACAATATCAGTATACAGCAACCTTCAATACACTTATTCTAATTCATATTGAAGATGGTTTTTACAGGCAACGACCTAGTTAACTTGGATTCTTCAAAAAGTGCCGAAAAAGGCAATACAGAAAATCTATTTTCACCCCCTTTCGTGTTTTCACCAATTGCAATGCCATTTTCATCAGAAGATGTTAGAAATTATGCTTTTAATAAACACGATATGTTTGACTTAGGTAAAAACGAGATCAAAAGCATGTCAAGAGCAACTTCACCTATCTTTATTACTCAAGATTGGGATGCTCAAAACAGTGGTTCTCATATGAAAAATGACATATTTAAACCTTTTTACGAAAAGAACTCGATTCTAAGCAGTGGCGGATCAACTGTTATGAACAATGAAGAATCACTTGATGACATTTTGAGTTACAATTTTAGCACTGAGAACATATATTCCTCAGTGGATTTTGCTGAAGATGAGCTTTCAAGCAATATACATCAAACAGCAACACAGACTCCAATTAATTATGACTCTTCAACCACTAATATTGCACCTTCAGAGTTGATTCAATACAACATTTCAAAACCACAAGGAACTCCTAGAGAAAACTTTCAAAAATCAAAGAGTATATCACTAGCCACAACAATAGGACACGAGTCTGAAACCCACAGCATTTCATCATTTGATGACGAGAATTTGAACGATATTTTATTAGAGACATCATTAGATATAAACAAGTCGTTTTTTGAAGAAAACAAAATAACAAAGACAATAAAGTATACTTTAACTAAATCCAAAAAAAATAAAAAGAAAGTTACAGAAAATCAGCAAGATAACGAAACCATTAGGGTGCAAAAGGTATTTAATACTAAAGGGAAGTCTATCTCTGACTCAAGACTGTCAACCGAGTCTTTAAGACAAAGTTTTCAATTGTCATCTGCAACAGCAGCAAACAAACTAGAGGAATTTATTGAAAAGCTGTTGGTAGAACATTGCGATTTTAAATTAGGTTATCGTACATGGGTTAGAGATACTGAAAAAGATGAGCGTGATGGCATTTTAAATGTGCTGGAGTTTCAATTGAACAAGAATATGGATTACTTATACGAAATTACAGGCTTGACTAAGAAACTGGAAAAAAGAAGTATTGAAACTATTGTTAGAAAATGCACATATGCTAAGCAACAATCAAGATTAAGAAAAGAAAGAAGAAAAGCTGCTCAAACAAAAACAACACACAACATTGAAAACCTTTGACAAAAAGTACGTCACAATCTTCAGCAATGTATATCAGAATACCAATGTAATTTTATCTTTCAATAATTTTCATTTTTTATTTCATTTTTGCTTTTTTTTTTTTTAAAATGTTGTAGATAAGAGTTTCTTTATTTTACGTTCATTTCTTTTACATCGGACTTATAATTCATTTTGCAAGGAATGGGAGGGGTGGGTTTTTCTTATCAAGATGAAATCTAGCAGTGAGTATTTTACGGGCCAGTGAACATTCTGTTTGTTAAATGCGAGGTGTTTTTTTGGTTTTTCGCACCTCGAAAAAAAACAAAAATTAAATAAAAAAAAAATGATCAACGATGTTCTGATATTCTTAAAGCCGTTTAGAGTGGACAACACAACAATTTTTTTTATATTATCTCCGGATTGATACTTGTCACGTGAAAAGAACTCTTGAGGCATGTAAGCAAAGAAAAAATTGGCCTGTAAATAAACCGAAGCAGATTTAGTTTTCAACAGAGGCAAAAAAAAAAATGCCGCTGCTCAGTGCAGATTTTTGTTTTTATTAAAGCAATCCACAGATAAGAAGCAAAAAAAAAAAAATTTTAAGCAGTACTAATGAAAGTGATTTACTTATTTGAATAATTACATATTTTGTATACTATATTAAATACGAACTAGCCTAATATACATTAAGTTGATTAAAGCACTTGTATTTTAATTTTTATTTTCACAAAAATAGAAATATTTCCTGAAAAGGAAATTATTTTAAAACACTAATCTCCGCTTTTGTAAAGAGGATACCTAAAATTTGCATTAGCTTGTTTTTACAAATAGACAAGACAAAATTGTGCTTTTTTCTTAGAATACACCGCACAGGTGATAAACATTTTTTAAGAAGTAGACAAACATTACAATTTTGTCTATGTTTTGCATCAAACAAGACAATTTTGTCTACTTTAGAAAAATAAATTATTTACATGTGTATTGCCTATTTCAGAGGATCCAGAAATAGGATTATCTTTATTAATTATCCGTATAGAAAATAATAGCATATTTAATCAATTGTGTGCTTAATTTTAAAATAAAATAAAAAATTAGTGTATTTAATCAATGAAATATTAGACTCAAATTAAAGATGTGAAAATACATTTTTGAAGCTGTGTTAATAAACATTTATCTCCTAGCTCTTTATTTTAGAGGTAGTAATAAATGAACAAATAAAGTTGGTATACAAGTTAACAATTGATTCATCAACTATGTGTTCATAAATTCACGAATTTTTTTTTTTTGTTGTTGCTTCAATCTAACTGTTCTAATTTGGTTAACCAATGATTTTCTTTTTTTTTTGTTTCTGGTCTTAGGAAACATACAAAAAAAAAAAGTCTGCCACACTATGTCTAATCATCTTAAACGAAATTGACTTTATTGTTTAGACTCATAGTCAGCATTCCATGATTGTATGCATATCTCATAGTTACAATGCCGATTAATTAGATACTTTATGACAAGAAAAGAAAAAAAAAAAGTTCAAAGAAATTAGTCACTCCAACAATTAAGTGCTACTAAACCAAACCAAACACTAAATCCCCTCTTAACATTGGATCATTCCTTCATGATTAAAGGCTATTTGAATTCTGTAAATAGTAACAGGAACTCTTCTCCTGCTTAACCGAATATTTTTACTAGCGTGATTTTTTTTTTTTCAAGCGCATAAAAAGCATTAGATCCGATTTTTTTTCAAAATCCCAAAAAAACGTAATTCCTCTAACTGGAAAAAAAAAAGCAATTCAGTTCAATCAGAAAAATACGTAATCTAAAAAAATATCTAGCTTCTTAAAAAGTTAATTTCACCCAGCGTAATTTTTTCGTTTTTGCTGGAAAAGACACATCGATAACTTTAAAATGGTTATAAAAAAAAGAAAAAAAAAATGTGTTTTATCTATTTCGTTTTATTCGTGTTTGAATCTTGAAAAAAATCAGCTTTTTAATGTTTAACAATAATTTCTGTGAAATATATAAGCTCTTTCCTGAATCAAAATGTTGATTAATTTGAAAAATATCAGTTTAAAAATTTTTCATATTTAAGATATTTCCCCTTAAAAAAAAAGAGAGGGAGAAGGGAGAACCAAACCTAAGATTTCATTTAATTCTTAAAAGACATAGTTTTTTTTTTTTAATAAAAAGAAATAACACATTAATTAACCAGACTTAGCTTATATAAACAGAATCAGAATTATTATCCATATTTGATTTATCTCATATAAGAATTAAAAGACACCAAAAAAAAAAAAAAGAACATATACAAGAATATACAAATAAAAAAATGGCTGATAGATTATTAGATATTGCTAACCATTTAAGTCAAAAGAAAGCCAATGATTCTGTTGAATCATTTGAAGCCGCTAAATCTCCTTCAGTCGGTATGACCAACTCTTCCGTTATTGACGGTGAAATTGATCCTGAAAAGAAGCCATTAAGAGTTTCTGTTATTGGTGGTGGTAACTGGGGTACCACTATCGCCAAGGTTGTTTCTGAATCCGCCTTGGAATACCCAACCTTATTCGATATCAACGTTAGATGGTGGGTTCACGAAGAAGATATTGTTTATAAAGGGGAAAACCACCCTGCTAAAATCTCCTATATTTTAAACAATTTCCATGAAAACGTTAAGTACTTACCTGGTGTTAGATTACCAGATAACTTACATGCTACCGGAAACATGTTTGAAGCTATTGAAGATTGTGATATTTTAGTTTTCAATGTTCCTCATCAATTCTTAGGTTCTATCATTGATACCCATATCACTCCTATCTTAAAAGAAAAATCTCAACAATTAGGTAGAGAAACTACTTTCAGAGGTGATGTTGTTGCTAGACACTGTATTGCTATCTCCTGTCTAAAGGGTTTCCACATCAACTTAGATGATCCAAAGGACTTAAAGATCCAATTGTTATCTGATTTCATTGATGAAAAGCTAAATATCCCAACTGGTTCTTTATCCGGTGCCAACTTAGCTTCTGAAGTTGCTAAGGAAAACTTCTCTGAAACCACCATTTCTTTCCCACCAAGATATGTTACTGATAAAGATCACGTTTCTGTTAAGTGTAACTCTATTGCTCATCCTCATGATCCAAAGATCTTGAAAACCTTATTCCATAGACCATACTTCCACGTCAGAGTCATTGATGATGTTGCCGGTGTTAGTGTTGCTGGTGCTTTAAAGAATATCGTTGCCTTGGCTTGTGGTTTCGTTAAAGGTTTAGGTTGGGGTGACAATGCTGCCGCTGCTATTCAAAGAATTGGTTTACAAGAAATTACCAAGTTTGGTATCAAATATTTCCCAGCTTCTAAAATGGAAACCTACTACGTTGAATCTGCCGGTGTTGCTGACTTAATCACTACTTGTAACGGTGGTAGAAATGTCAAGGTTGGTAAGAGATATGCTGAAATGTACTTGGAAGGTAACAGAGAAATCAATATCGGAGATTTAGAAAAAGAAGTATTAAACGGTCAATCTGCCCAAGGTATCATCACTGCTGAAGAAGTCAACCAATGGTTAGAATTCAAGAATGAAACCCAAGATTTCCCATTATTCTCTTGTGTTTATAAATGTTTGTTTGAAAAGGCCGATCTAACCGAAATCCCATCCATGTTAGATACCGAATAAATGAATAAAATCAAAACTTAGGATTAAATTAAACTTAGTAAATCATGATGTTTAATCATTAGTATTAAATAAATAAATATATATATGTACTGTCAATTGAATAAAAAAAAAAAAAGAAAAAAAAAAAAGCAACAAATCTTTATTAATTCTTGATTTATTGAAAACAAAAAAAAATATCAATGTATGGTTATCCTTTCAATTACATAAATATTATATAAGCTTGTAGTACATATCGTTTACAGTATTCATTCATTGATAGGCAGCATCAACTTCCTTTTGAACAGCAGCTAAAATCTTCTTTCTTTGTAATTTTTGAGCAGAAGTAACGAATCCGGAATCTGGAGTCCATTCACCATCGAATAGAACAACGTTCAAGATCAATTCGATACCAGCCAAACCTTGTGACTTACCAGTTTTCAATAACTCTTGTAAAACAGCATCAGTCAATTTAGGATCGTTTAAGACATTGTGTAATTCATCTTCGTGTTCGATTAAACCCAACTCAATAGCCTTTTCAGCACACTTTTTATGGTTTGGAACAGCAATACCAATTGGCTTGACCTTGCTTTGATCAGCGTAAACACAAATATTATCAAGGTAAGCATTAGATCTATAAACGGATTCTAGCTTTTCCAAGGCAATGTATTCACCATTCATGGTCTTGACCAAGTTCTTTTTTCTATCAATGATCTTCAATTGACCTGTTGGTGTCCAACAACCTATATCACCAGTCATAAACCACTTCTCATTGGTTTCAGGATCAACAAACAAAGCATCTTTAGTTTCCTTATCGTTCTTGTAGTATTCTTCCAAAACTGGATTACCATTAATCCAGACTTCACCTTGATCGTTCTTGGCAAAGTAGCCTAATTCTTCAGCATCTACTAATTTGACCTTGATGGCACCAGTCAATTGACCACAAACATCAAATTCAAAGTTGTTTGGAGACAAAATAGCTGTGTTGGCAACGGTTTCGGTCAACCCATAACCAATCAACATAGGGCCAATCAATGTAGAAATAAACTCTTGGGCATCATGGGATAATGGGGAACCACCATTCAACATCAATCTGATATTACCACCAGTAGCCTGCTTAACTTTCTTAAAGATGACATTGGATATGATGTTAGGTAAAATTGGAATCTTGTATTTGTCACATTTTATTTTGGTATGGTAAGCAGCCCAGAATATCTTTTGAGTCATTGCAGGTTGTTTAGAGATTTGACCCAAAATACCTTTTCTTACCTGTTCCCAAACAGCTGGAACACCAACCATGATGGATGGCTTGAAAGCCTTCATGTCTCCTTCACAGTTTCTGACAGATGTATCAGATAAGGTCTTAACACCAGCATAACCTAAAATACCACCCCAATAAAAGGTGATCAATTCAAAGGCCAATTCAAAAATGTGGGCTAAAGGTAAAAAGGCAATGATTCTATCTTTTTCATTGACGGTGGATTTATCAATAACACTGGAAATACCACCTAAACCACCTACAATGTTTTTGTGAGATAAAACTACACCCTTTGGTTCACCGGTAGAGCCAGAGGTATACATTATACAAGAGATGTCTTCTGGAGTTGGTGGGTGTACTTCCAATTCGTCCTTGGCTGCTAAACCTAAAGCAATGACTTCTTGCATGCTGATTATCTTAATATCTGGTCTGGCTTCTTTAATCTTTTCAACAGCATCATGAGCGGCTTTGTATATTTTCCCATTTTGTCTTTTGTCATTAGGATCAATTTTTTCGGAGTAAACAATGAACTTTATGCTTTCACATTTTTGAACAGGAACCAAAAGCTTGGCCAACAAGGCATTGTCGGTAAAAATTAACTTAGAGCTGGTTTGCTTGATAGAATGGATTAAACCAGATTCACCTAAGGTGTCATAGGCAGTGGCAACAGTCAAAGCTTGAGATTGAGCAGCTAAAAAGGTCTTCATCCATTTGTCAGAAGTAGAAGCGAAGATGTGAACTTTGTCTTCACTGTGTGGTTCTAAACCTAATTTGATCAAACCCTTACCGTAGTTGGTGAATGTATCTAATAATTGCTGACCCTTTTCGTACTTGTAATCACCTAATTCATAAAATTGCCATGTTTTTTTGGTTTCAACTTCTTTACCATTGACTTTTTTGGTCAAGATCTTTTCTTCATCATGAACATTAACCAAGTTTCTGTAGGCTAAAACATCTTTGTTCTTAGATTTTTCCAAACATTCAATAATGTACTCATAAACTGTGTTACATTTCATGTTTGATGGTCTGACCAAAACTTCCTTGTTGTGGTCATAATAAACGTGACTGTTGACTCTTTCAGCGGTTTCACTTGGTTTTTTCGATTCACCTAAAGGAACGTTTACTAATCTGGCCATTTTTTTATATCTATTGATTCGTCTTTATTGGTTGTTTCTATATATATTTTGTTTGATAGAACTTTAACGTTTTATTTTTTTTTTAAAAAAAAAATTTGAAAATAAACTTCTCTAAAATTTCGGGGGAGTAAAAAGGAAAATTCTGAGGCTCTTAACAAATTTTTTGTTGAATTTTTTTCTTTCTTTTTTTTCTAGAGGATTCTTCCGTTAAAAAGCTGAACCCGATTTGGTGGCTTTAACTACGTTTAATGGAGTTAAGAGAGATTTGATTAATAACTATGTGAATATTGTGTCTTACAGCTTACTCTTAATGACGGTATCTGTAGGTATTCAATAATGAAGTTGATTTGAGATTGTGTATGTAAGATTTTTGTTAATCTTGAATGGGGGGTTTTTATGGGGTTTGTAATACTATGTTTGTAATACTATGCTTGTCTTACGAATAGCCACAAACATCAGGTTTGATTCTTCAGATAACAACTTTGAAAGGCCCTAACGTTGTCTTTATATCCCCCTTTGTAACAGCTAACACTTCAAAGCATATTCTTGAAATCACTGTAATAACATGTCATCATTAAAAATTGTTGATGTTTTTTTTTTTGTTCGTTAGTTTTTACATAAGACAAGCATAAATTTCTTATCTTTGAGCCACAGAAAAAATCAGGAAATACGTGGGAAAATATGACACCTTTTCTATAGATGGATACGGCCCCTGAGAAAACAGGAGAAGTGCACATACAGTTAATCGTTAATGCTAGATGGAAAGTTTTGGTGTATTTGAGTTCTATGCTCAGCCTCTTAAGATGTCATCTCGTTAAGGATATGTTTGGGAGAGCCACTAAAGTGCTGATAAGCTTCAATGCAGTTTGTGTTTAATCTGGGTTTAAATGATTACGTAGTAAAGTTGAATACACGGGTTGCTGGGGATAGTCATATCAATCAAATACTTCTCTTTTTTTTTTCTTTTTTCTTAAACTTTAGCTATAGAAGCATTGATTCTTACTAAGTGGTGTACATATTACGGGTTTTAATTGCATACATGGACTATGGAAGTTTCATTAATAATTTATCGGATTTAACGCATTGAAGAAAACGCTACAAGTTAACTAATTTAAAACCTTTATTTTACAAAATCCGTCTTTTTTTTATTTGGAAACTTGGCAATTTTCTTCATTTTTATGTTTTTTATATTGCTAATACTTGGAGAGGAATACTTATGTATTGAAACCAGATTCAGCGTACTGTAACATCAACTTCACTAAAACATACAATGTGGATACCTTTTTTTAGCTCAGCTAAACCTATTGACGATCAAAAACATGCCCCAGATAGACAATCCAGAAAACTGTGCTGGGAAAAAAGAGATAACTTTTTTAAATGTTTAGATAAGATCAATATTTTGAACTCATTGGATCCTAAGAACGCCAAGGCTGTTAAGGATAACTGCTCAGCTGAAAAGTCTGAGTTTGAGTTTAACTGTGCTACTTCTTGGATTGAATATTTCCAAGAAAAAAGAGTTGCCGAATATAAAAGGCAAATGGTCATTAAAGAATCAAATGATTCTTTGAAGTAAAATAAATAGAAATAGGTTTACTTTTTCTGTTCACATGTAAATAAAATATATTAAAGTTCAAAAGAAACAAAAAAAAAACTTATGCCAAAATATCACATTGTTTTTGATATAAAACAAAATATACAGATTTAATATATATACAAAATTTGTTGTCAAATTCTCTTTATAGTTCTTGCTTCATGTAAGTAGCAAAGATTTAAAAAAAAAATTATTATTATTATTATTTTACATTTAGTGTATGTATTTTCATTTAAATTTTGTAAGTGCCAAGTAGGATTATACAGTTACAGTTACAGTTATGGTTTTTGTTCTTGTTGAAACGATTCTGTCATGCTCATGATGTTCTCTTTTTGCATTTGAAGCATTGCTTGATCCACTGCCTGCTTGGAAAACGTTTATGACTGCTTTGTTTTTGTTTTTGGCAGTGACAACACAAAAGTTGGACTCAGTTCCATCTGGGCCAGAGACTTCATTCAACCCAACTTTTTCAGGATCAATGGAGCATGGCAAACCTTCACAATCTCCATCAGCACAAGTAATACTTAGTCCAAAAGTGGGTTTAGTGTTTTTATAGGGTGAAGAGTCCTCAAAGTAAACCGGATTCCAGCCAATTTTTACAAAGGTATTACCGCTATCATCCATGTTTGCACCGGCAACATAGGGCGACCAATTCCCCCAAGGATGTGAAGTTGAGCCCCAAATGCATCCATCAACTGTGGATACCCCAGGCGGGTTTACATAATAGTGAGCAGCTGTCTTAGCCCAATACTCAGTTCCAGGAACAGCCAGTACCTGGGATGACCCAGATTCAACATTAGTTGGAATAAGCATTTCTTCGTTGCCTGGTAGTACTGTTTGACAAAAAGCAACATTAGAGTTGAGAATATTGTTAACAGAAACTGTTCCTTTTCCGTTGTAACAATACCCTTTACCTTGATTTTTTAATTGAATTTCACCACTGCTACTACAGAATATACCACCTCTCATAGAAGTGGGAAAGCCTTCATAGGTAGTGACTGAAGAATCAAACTGAGCCATCAACATTCCTGGCTCACAAGCATAAGGACACCATGAATTATAAGTGCATGCTTGATCATTGTGCATAGCATAGCCGTTATTTAATCCTGATTTACCAACTGCCACAACACCAGCACCATTAGAAATAAATGGGCAAGTACCTCCAGAATCCGATCTTTTGAATAAATTAGACAGAGGTTTTCCTTCAATAGACATTTTTTCTTTTAAGTCTTCTTTTCCAGCAGCTTTCAAGCTATCGTAGTCGTTAGGAGCAAATTTGTTTGCACCGCTATTACGCTTGTGTGCATGACCTGTCAAATCGCTTAACCCTATACTACTGATGTATTCAAGAGTAGAAAGTAGAAATATAATAAAAGCTTCAAACATGATTTGTTGTTGTAGGCTTTTGTTTTTGGTTACAAATGATTTCAGTTTTCAAAATCCACTCATTATAAACTACATTTTCAAATTCAGTTTCAGACTACTTTTTATATTTGAAAAAAAAAAAAAAAAAACAAGAAGTAGTAGTTTATCACGTAATGTAAAGTAGTTCTATGTTCAATCAGAACAAATTTAATCAATTAAGCCAAACTTTTTACCCTTAAAAATGCATGTCTTGAGGAATATATAGATTTACCCTTAATTATTGGTTCATATGTCTGTTCCCATTGATTAATTAATCCTCTTTTTTTTCACCCTTGATGCTCTACTGAAAAATTGTGAAATACAATATTAAGTATTGTTGCCGCCATAAGTTCCTTAGTTATTTGATTATTCTAGTTATGTTAGAAAGAAAAGGAAAAAGAAAAAAGCAAAGCTTTGATACAAGTTATTTCATTCAACACTTATATAAGCTTCATGTGTGCATTTGCTTACGAAACCGATATCTATGTATCATTATCGGAGTTTAGAACACTTAGCGCATCGAGCCATTAAAGTCCCTCATATTTAACACGCAAAATACACTACTTTTAATATTAATGAAGCTTCAACCATACGATATTTCAATTAGCAGATAAGAAAGAAAAAAAAAGAAACTAT
>ERZ794949.333-NODE-333-length-15716-cov-161.213077_pt1 | contig 15716 bp, 10 predicted proteins | sample MGYA00511363_ERZ794949 | MGnify/ENA primary metagenome ERZ794949 (study PRJEB30137, sample SAMN04331402) | food metagenome | isolation source: T1 must sample point D1 replicate B | place: Australia: South Australia ...
ATTAAGTACTTTGGCAAATTTACATAAATTTGAGGCAGATTATGACAAATCTGACAACAAAATAGAGGTGATGAACAATTTTATAAATTCAAATTTTAATCTAACATCAATGGCAAAAAGTTTTACTGTTGATAAGTTTGTAGACTTTATAGATTATAAACTTTTAGCAAAATACTACTATGAAATATTTTCTTCAAGTAATAAAATGTACAAAAAATTAAAATATAAAATGATACTAAGATTTTATGATATAGTGTCCAATGTAAATGTGCAAGATACCATGTGTAGTAATAATCACTTGAGAGCAATATTAATTATTTTAGAATGTCCATTTTTTAAAAACAATATTTTCTCTAACAAAGTCCAAAGCAAAGCTTATAAAGAGATTCAAATGATTGCATACAAAATTTTAACAAGATGCATTTGTTTCATAGCAAACTGTTCACAAGAAAAGAAGTCATATTTAAAAAAGCTTTGGTTAAATTTAGGTAACGAGGAAATGATGCAAAAATATTTAGAGTTTGTTAATGTTTTAATAAATCATATATTTTCAAAAACCATTCAAAATTCTAAAACCCCCAAGAGCTCAGGATTTAGTTACTTTTTTGGTTCAGCACATATAAAAGAAAACAGCAACAGTACAATAATAAATGCCAAGAATACTCAATTTGAAATAAAAGTGGAAAGTTACAAAAATAATCTATTTTTACTCTCTTTTTTTAAGTTTTCCCAATTCTTATTTAATGTTAATGAACAAAAGGAATTTATTTCAGATAAAACATTGTTTTACAGTGTGTATATTGACTGTATTGATCTAGAAAAAGATTTCGTTCAAAAAGAAATTTACAAAAACAATGATAGTAAGTACTGTTACTTCTTTGTAACGAATTTTTCACATACAATACCTCTTGGTTGCAAGTTTAAATTTTTAGAAGCAAGATTTAGAGACACAATGAAATTTAAAGCAGAAGAAGCTTTTTTGAAAGCAATCAACAAGCGAACTATTGAAAATTTGTATTTTCATATAAACGTTAAAAGAATCAGTGTTTTACAAGATACTATAAACCAAATCAATAATCAGCTAGAAATCTATAAAACCCTTAAATGCTTAAAAGAAGGAAAAAATATAGACTTTTATATTCAAAAAAATTATTTAAATAACACTTTTTTGAATAACGTCGAAATGACTATGCATAAATCACTAAGAATTAGTTTTGTTGGTGAGCCTGGATTAGACGGTAGTGGATTAAAAAGAGAATGGTTTCAAAAACTAATTCTAGAATTATTCGATACTCAAAAAAATGCCTACTTTAAAATCTTAGAAACTAGAAAGTTTTGGTTCAAAGAAGACATATCAAACAAATACTTGAAGACACAAGCCTCCATCGATTTGTATTTTATTATAGGAGTTATTATAGGCTTAAGTATTTATAATTGCATAAGCAGCTACGTGCCGCTACCAGCCACATTTTACAAAAAATTATTAAATGTCCCATTAACAATTAGAGATTTTAGAGAGGTTTATCCACAAGAGTACTTATATTTAACAAAAGTTAACAATATGAGTGAAGAAGAGTTAGAACAGATGGATTTGAGATTTGAAGTTACTATAATCTTAAATGAAATAAACTCAAATAGAAAAGTTCTAAAAAAATTGGCAGTCAAGAATGTAGAAATAATACCCAATGGCTCAAACATCAAAGTGACAGCTAACAACAAGCTTGAGTTTATCAAAAGTTATATGAACTATTACTTGAGTAGCTCAGTAGAAATAGCATTCAAGCGTTTACAAAAGGGATTTAAGCTCATAATAAATGAAACACCATTTTATGAACTCATTAAACACTATGAGCTCTATCAATACTATAATGACGGTTTGCTGGATTTCAAACATGATTTAAGTAAAGATTATGATGCACGATATGACTTGATCAAAGAGTCCGATATCAGGTTATTATCACACGTGACTAAATACATGAATGAAGGAAAAAGTAACTACAACAAGTGGAATGAGGAAGAATCCGATACTATAAAGTGGTTCTGGGAATTAGTCATTGAAAAAACAGAAGAAGACAGACTAAAAAAAAAGTACGAAGACAGCTTCTTCTACAAATTGATGTTGTTTACAACTGGGAACGGTGCTCTACCCGTGTGTGGGTTACATGTTTTGGAATTGAAGATAAGCAAGATGAAGAATCCCATTAATTCAAATGCAACATTGTATCCCATAGCCCACACCTGCTTCAATGAATTGTGTGTGTATGAAAAATACAGAAGCAAACAGCTGTTGTATGAGAGCATCCTAGTGAGCATATCTCACGATAACACTGCCTATGGCTTCCGATAAGATCACGTGCCCCATATATTAATTTACCTCCGTGAATTAATATATGCGGGTCTATGTTTCCCACCAAAAAAAAAAATTCTGATTTTTTGATTGGTTTATGATAGGCTGCGCTTCATTTCTGTGTGTCACGTGCCCAAAAAAATTACCTCCGAAATATCCTCTTTTTCCACCAAAGGAAATTCAGGAAATCCATTAGAAAAAAAATTTTCATTTTTTGGCTCTAGCGGCCCAATAGCGTATACCAAAAGCCAATGAAAAATTTTCTGTTTTTTTTTCCTCATATAATGAATATAGCTTACAGTATGAATTTAAAATGATAATAAGCAGGTATTTACAGCAGAAACCAGGGAAAATTTATCATTAACTATAACGACACCAGTATAGATTTAAAGATTTTAAATAATTATTAATTTGAAAAGATCAAAATACCTTCATATTCAACAGTACCTTATATAACAAAAACGTACTTAGTAAAACATAAGAATCATATTCTAAACACACATAACATATAAAAATGATGTCTCTAAGATCCACTATCGGTAAGACCTTAAACAAGTCTTTCACCAAGCAATTCCAACAAAACGCTTTAAAGTCCACCTACCAAGCTCCAAACTTCAACAAATACTTAAAGGACCACAACGATGCCGACAAAACCAGAAACTATACCTACGTTATGATCGGTGGTTTAGGTTTATTAACCTCCGCTGGTGCCAAGTCCACTGTTGAAACTTTCATTTCCTCCATGTCTGCTTCCGCTGATGTTTTAGCCATGGCCAAGGTCGAAGTTGACTTATCTTCTATCCCAGAAGGTAAGAACGTCATTGTTAAGTGGCAAGGTAAGCCGGTTTTCGTTAGACACAGAACCGCTGAAGAAATCCAAGAAGCCAACTCCGTTGATGTTGCCAGTTTAAAGGATCCTCAAGCTGATGCTGATAGAGTTAAACAACCAGAATGGTTAGTTATGTTAGGTGTTTGTACCCATTTAGGTTGTGTTCCTATTGGTGAATCCGGTGACTTCGGTGGTTGGTTCTGTCCTTGTCACGGTTCCCATTACGATATTTCTGGTAGAATCAGAAGAGGTCCAGCTCCATTGAACTTAGAAATTCCAACCTACGATATTTCCGGTACCACTTTAGTTGTTGGTTAAACTGAATTACGCTAATGACAAAAAAAAAATATCATAATTAAAAAATATAAATTTACGAAAATACACTTAAAATATCAAGATAATATATCAACGAAGATAATTCATAAATGCAGTATCAGATCATTAATGACTAGAAGATACAATCTTGGATTCTTTAATAATAAAAATGAGGAGTGTAAGATCTAAAATCTTAACAATAACAATAACAAAAAAAAAAACACTGCTATACTCATTTATATTTATAAATGGTATTAGTTTTTATTTATTCCTTTATAGGTGAATATATTTATGTATATATTTATTAATGTATCTGATAAAATGTTGATAATATAGATCAAGTTTTGGAAGATATGTAAATCAATTATTCAAAAAAAAAAAAGAAGAAGAACAAGAAATAGATTAAAATTGAATTTTTTAAGTATATGAAATGTGAATGTTCACTGCTTTCACGTTCTCTTAACTCTGAAAAAATAACTATATTTTGTTTAAACTCCTGAATAACGTGAACACCGAAACTTGCTTTCATTACTCGGGATAAGCTGTGGAAATCTGTCCTTGATGAACTGAAACCTGTTTTTTCTTGTTTACCTTTATGAACTTTAGCAAACGTAATGTTTCTTATTGAAAGCTCTTCATTCAATTGTCTCTTTTTGTTTAAATCGATGTTCATTACCTTAAGTTAGGGTTAAAAGACGACTTTGCCTTTAATATCGGCTAATGTATCGCAAAATTTTGTTTCGCTTGCAAGACTTGGTAATAAATATGTATGTATTTTACCTTACTTTTTCTTTGAACCATGTAAAGTACAATTCTTGAACAGTTCACCATACAGCTTCATACAAGGAAACGGAAAGCTCTACTAGTTGAAACTGCTAATGTGTTTACCACATCAAAGAATCCAAACCCCCAAAGAAGCTATTTCTCATATAGTAATAGCAGCTGGTTTATTATACGTATTTGAGGTTTGGTATATAAGTATCCAAACAAGTTTAATCAATTCAGCAACTACTATTTACGTTTTTTTGCTGGTTCCAAATCTTCCTCAAGCTTTCTTCTTCTAAGCAACTTTGAATTGTTTCCGGACTTACCTACATTCCCATGCTTACCAGTCCAAGTTACCTTTCCATGCTTTGCCAGGTTTTTTGTTTTTTTGTTCAAACTTTCTCTTAATTTCTTTGCTGCTTCCTTGGCTTTTCTTTCAGCTTCTTTGCTTGTTGTTAGATCCGACTTGCTTAAGTTTTTTTCATAATCAACGGACCCAAAGATTCCTTGTACTATTCTATCTCCTTCAGTTGTATTTCTTTCATTTTCTGCTTCTTCGTTCAAGTATCCTTCCAATTTTTCTACTCCATCAACGTTTTCTACTTCATCGTTCATGTCCTTTGTCTCTCTATCTGTAACTTTACTGATAGCTTGTGTTTCTTCATACGAAAGACTTGAAGATGCATCATCAGTCAGAGAAAACAAATCTTGCAATTCATCCATTTTAAAGAATCTCTTTTGATTAGGATCCTTAAGAATCTTGTTAGTTAGGAACTGCTTAAATATTTGTCTGTGATAGATCTTTTCTTCAATAGTTCCACCAACCAATAATCTGTAGATAATAACTTCCTTTGTCTGTCCTATTCTCCAAGCTCTTTCTCTAGCTTGCAAATCGGTTGAAGGGTTCCAGTCTGGATCATAAATAATAATTCTGCTAGCCGAAACTAAATTAATACCCAACCCACCGACTTTAGTTGTCAATAAAAACACAGCAATGTCTTTATTATTGTTAAATTTGTCTACAATACTCTGTCTGGATTTAATAGAAGTTGAACCATCCATTTTCAAATAACTGAATTCAATATCATTTTTCAAAAATTCCTCAAGAATCACCATCATTTGCCTAGACTGGGTAAATAGCAAAGTTTTATGGCCTTTCTTTCTGAAATCTAATAGCAATTGTTTTATAACTTGCATTTTACCTGATCTCAAAGGATTCCCGTAGTCCTTTGGTCTCTTCTTCGAATCTAAAGCTAAATCTGGATGATTACATATTTTTCTCAAATGATCAATACCAACCAGTGCTTGAAACCTACCTTTTCTTATTCTGTTCAATTCTTCTGAGTTCAAAAAGCTAATGTATTGATGTCTTTGAGCCTTTGTAAGTTTACAAAATAATACTAATTCCTTTTTGTTAGGCAAATCTTTAGCAACATCTGCTTTCACACGTCTGAGTAAAAATGGTGAAATCATATTTTTTAATTCAACTGCACAGTTGTAACCTGTTTGTACCTGTAAGTTAGTTGCGTTAGAATAACCACCTTCATTAATAGGACGGGAAAATTGATCTTGAAATACTGGTAGAGTACCCAACTTTCCTGGATAAATAAAGTCAAATAAAGACCATAATTCATTCAAGTTATTTTGAATTGGTGTACCAGATAGAATCAATCTGTTTTCACATTTCAGCTTTTTAGCTGTTATTGCCACAGATGTATTAGCATTTCTTATTTTATGACCTTCATCTAAAACAACATAGTCGTACTCCTCAGCCAAAAGAAGCTTTGAATTTGTTTGAAGACCAGCATATGTAGTGATGATTACATGACCTTTTTCTTTTATATTTTCCAAGGTGTTTTTCAAGTGATTTGCTAATGTAGCTATCTTTGTTACGTTCCTTTTGGTTGTTTTTCTATTCAGTACCTCATTTTCTTTGCTGATGCTTATTTGCTCATTGACATAATCATCATAATCAATGTCTTCGTTATTAAGCAAAAATCTATCGACTGCTTCCTTATCAATTTCATCCATCTGTCTATCAAAGATGGCACCCATTGAATGAAAAATTACACATCTGAAGGATGGCCACCAAGTTGATAATTCTGTAAACCATTGTTTCATGACAGTTGCAGGACAAACAATCAGAATTGGTTTATTGATTTTATTGGAGTGGTGCAAACCTGCTAAAAATGCAACTATTTGAATTGTTTTTCCTAATCCCATTTCATCACCTAAGATACCACCTACGCCTTGCTGGTGTAGTTCCCACAGCCATTGCACACATGTCTTTTGATAATTGAACAGTTTCGAAAATATTTCCCCAGGTATTTTATATCCACCATTTAATGAAGCACTTTTAAAATCAGGATCTGTATTTAGCCATTCTTCGCTAATGTCATGAACAGCTTGTATTCCCTTTTTGTTTCTCTTCTGTACTCTAGCATTCACCCATTTTTTCAATCTTTTCTGATACATGTATTCGTTACCATCGTCTATGAAGTAGTCATTTTTTGCATTAGTGCTTTTATTGTATGTCAACTCATCATATTCATCTTCTAAAACATCAATGTCAGAAACATCACTTTCGTCTTTGTATAGTTCTTTGTCATTGGGGATATATTCGTCATTTGTAATTTCATCTTTTACGACTGTATCACCTCTCTTTACGTCATTAAACTTTGTTTGATCCGAATCCTCTTCTATTTGGAAATCATTGTTCGTTCCAAATGCTGTTGTCTTACCTGTTCTGATTAAAAACTCTGTTTCGGTTTCATTAGGTAGTTTAACATCCATGCTACCTCCATGCATATTATCAACATTCTTCTCTTCTTCTTTGAACTCATTTTCTTTGGCTATTGTTTCTTTCAATAGCTTAATCCTATCTCTGATTTGTTTGATATCTTTGGTTAAAGGAAGTATTTGTTCTTCTTCTAAAGTCTTAATTCTTGCTAAATACTTTTCCTTATCTGATATTTTTGTAGTGGATTTAAAAGCTTTTCTTTCAAGTTCTCTCTTCTCATTATGCCAATTACTTAAATTGTCTTTTACTCTCTTTAATCTTCGTTGTTCTGTCTTCAGTTTTTGAGTGTCAATATTTAATTGCGCTCTGTTTTCAACTTGATGTTCTAAAACATTTTGTTCTACCACTGTATTCAAAAGATTCTTCAAATTATTGTCTTCATTGTTGTTGATTTCATCATTGAAATCAACATATTTTCCATCATCGTTTTTTATCACAACCATTATCAAGATATCTCAAGTTGGTTGTTGTTTTCAATATCGTTATTTGAATTCTCAATGTCCTTCTGATTACTTCATCGACTTCTTGTCCGACAAACGGCTACGCTTAGGTTATACGTATATTTTTTTTTTTTTGAATCATAAATCGGATTTAATAGAATCAATGCCTAATAAACAAGAGCAGCTTGAAAATATGTACATATTGAACAAACATGAGTTATAAGAATGGTCTATTTACATGTGGTATATAAGCATAGATTCAATTATCTTTTACTTTGAGCATTGGCTCTTTGAACACTTTCCAATTCAACCCTAGGATTGAAGTCCCCTTCACACATTCTCTTATACTCATCATCATACTTTCCTGTTGACAACGGAGCATTACCAACAATTCTTTTAGTTTTATCAATTATACCTCTTCTGCACTCCAAAAAACTGTGTAAATAAGCCCTGCACAAATCAGGCATTTCTTTTTTTAGTTCTTTATCGTTTATACAATCTGCTGGTTTGTTTCTATATATTAGCACACATGGTGACTTTTGTATGCATAATACAAATTGCATTCTTTCATCTTTACAACTGGCAACCATCTTTGTTTTTATTTCCTCTTGGTGTATGATGTTTGTTTTGGGCCATGTTGAAGTCCATTAAATTGGACATTTGATGCAAAAAAGGAAAAACTGGAAGGGGACTTGGTGAGGATACATAGAAGGCGTGTCGGAGATTAGGAATGTTGCACACGGTAGCGAATTGGATATTAAAAATGTTGCACGTGATAGCGTATCGGAGATTAAAAATGTTGCACGCGGTAGCGTTATTCCATTGCCTATGTCCGAAACGCACGTGATAAAAAAATGATGAATATTTAAACACTTCCCCCCCTTTAAAAAATCGAACTTGCCCATTAGACAGTTATACAATATTAATACATTGAATATGATATTTAATTGAATAATACCAAAAAGAAAAAAAAACTAACATAAAGTAACTATTATTTTTGAAATCTTACAATAAAATGGCTGATGATAAAGACTCTAACAACGATATTTTATCGGAAAAGAAGAAGGCAATTTCAAACTGGTGGGATCAGACTACAGATCTTTATTCAAGATTAATGAATAACGAAGATTTCGACAAGGAAAATATTCAAAAACACATCCAGAAGATTGCAATTGACAAAAAAGATGAAATTTTTAATGACATAAATGGAATTTCCAACGAAGTGATTTCAAGTGTTTTTGAACAAGTATTTGGAATGCCCATCCACAATCCTGAAAAGCTGGATGAAGTTTTACCAGTTGTCATTGGACCTTTAAAAACTCCTACTGAATTGCAATACATGAAGTGTTTAGAAAAAAGTGGTACAATTGCTTGGGATACCAAGGGCCAATTCAACTGTCTTTTCCCACAAAAATACTTAATTGAAAGAAACTTACAAGATTTGCATTTATCCAAAGAGCAAGTTGATGAAGACAAGGATCATAAAAAGTATGGACAATTTTTCTATGATTATAGCAAGTATTTATCTTGGAAATTTGAAAATAAACAAAAACAAAGTAAGGAGAATGAAGTCAGTATACTTCCAATCAAACAAGATACAGATAAGTACAATCAATTTGAATCTTACAGTTCATACACAAAGCAATACGTAGACGAAGAAGGTAATGTGCAAAAAGAAAAGGTAATAGAAAATAAGTACAATACTCCTGAAGGATTAAAGACAAAAATTGAAAGAATCAAATATCCAACAGACGGATCTGAACCAATTAGTGAAATTGAAGAAAAACTAATAAGCAAAAAGTAAAAAAGCTTTTTTATCTATTTTTTGGTCAACCAATATATATACGCAATCTTTTTCAATAATATCCAATAGATCAGTTTTAACTAACTCATAGTTCTTCATCATTCTCAGACAAAGCCTCATCAATGTCCTCTTTTTGATATGCATCTTCGTCATTTTCAGAGTCGGAGAAATCAAAATCTCTCAATACACCTTTTTCATTGGTAATGCCGATGTTTTTTAAGGTTTCTTCTGGTTTTTGGCCATCCTCAACAAACTTAAATCTTAGTAAATGCTCATTATAGGCATCTATTAAAGAAACTCTTTCTGGTATAAGCAGCTTTAAGAATACAAAAGGTTCTATGTTTGCAACTACAGCGAGATCATCATAGGTTATTTTATTTTCAACTTTGTCTCCACCAGCATTCAGGTTATGAACAGATAAAGCTTGGTCCACAAGTTTGTCTATAAAAATTTGGGTCGCTAGTCCCACTGCAATATGAGCTTTTTTCAAGGCAGATTTATTTTCATGATCAGATGCAAAGACCTTTTTTATTCTAGCAAGAGGCAGCTGTAAAATATCTTGGGTGTTTAAATCATCAGATCCGTTTATTTCTTCTACTTCTTTCATGTTGCTAATAAGTAATTGATGGTCTTCAGCTCTTTGCTTCACTACTGTATAGTAGCAACAAGTATGGATTGGCAACAACCCCGTTTGCGAAAAATACCAAACTGAAAATCAAACGCGAAAAAAAAAGCTGAAAAGAAATTCTCATATGGTCACGTGAAACCGGAGTTAAGATATTTTGAACTGGTAGCGAATGCTTTACACTTGGTACTTCATAATTGGTAGTGAACTCTGACTTAAGTTATTCGACTACCCTACAAGTAAAGGAAAATGCCTAAGAGATACAAAGTAACCATCACCAAAAAGTTTGGCAAAATTAGTGCTTGATTGCTTTTATCGTATATACTATGGGAAAAATTCCCCGAAAAACTATAAAATTTGAATAAACATCAGTGAATATTCCACACATAAATTCATTATACATACTTAATTGATTTGCTTACATTGAGTAACAAAATTCTCCGTCGGTAATCCAGCCGCAAAGTCTTCTATGTAGAAAATCCCCTTTCTATCAATAATATACAACTTGTGGCCATTTTTGCTAAACCTTATGCTTGCAGATTCCTTTAATTTATAAGCATTGCTAACGTTATCCAGTATTAAAATTCTTCTCTTCTCGTTATTCTCTACAAAATTATTGGAACTAGAGGCTAGTAAAAATATGGTCCCGTTTTTGTCCAAAAATACTATACTATCATTTCTTGGTGATATCTCGGCTTTGTATATTTTGGAACCTAGCTCGTCTAATCTTAGCAGCATTGAAGGTTGCAAAACCGCATTTTTGAAGCCATTGACTTTGGTTTCATTGTTATTAGAAAAAGACATTTTCCCATCATAAACTTTTTTGTTGTTGCTCTTTATTTTTGTTTCTATAATTATAGGTGGTGAGTTGTATGCTACTGAAGTTACACACATTAATCCTGCGTTTCCGGGAAACATGTTAGTGCTAGTGATACCTTCACTCTCCAAAGAATTGTCTATATTCCTGATGGATTTCATGATTAGTCTTGGTTCTTCTATTTTTTTAACTGAAATCACCAAAAATCTGTTTTCAAAGCAAGTCGTGCATGACAAGTATAGACCATCGTCAGAAAATTGTAAAGTATTTATAGGATCTCTATAAGGCAAAGTTATTGTGATTGGTGCTGAAAGCAAATACTCCGGTTTATCTTTATTCAAGTTTTCATTATTGATGCTAATTTTTTGAAAAACTATTAATGCTTGTTCAGCACCATTTGTTCTATCTTTACCAGTGATCCCACAAGCAACTATATTTCTTGAACTATCAACATCAATGCATCTTATAGGAAAACTATATTTCAGTGTTTTAACAATCTTTCCTCCTTGGTCTAGATCAATGATTCTTAAAATTCCTTTGGTTCCAGCAATCACTAAGAAGTTGTTCATTACTTTACAAAACAAATGATCCCAAACACGTACCTTTCCTCCATCATTATTTATGTGTATATTTTTCATACTAGGCCCGTCTCCTTTCATCAGTTTATAAGAATCATCAGGAGTTATGCTTAAAATATCAGTGTTCTTTACTAATGAACTGAATGAAGATCCGTAATCTCCATTGACTTTTCCGCAACACTTCATTACAAATGGTTGATCATTACTTTTACTGGAACTCGTTTTCGTCTCTTTAATATCGTAAACTTCCCATCTATGTTCAGTCAGCAAAACAAATTTGCTGCAATCTTTAGAAATGTCAGTGTTGATGAAAAGTTTGGATTTTGTTGAAAATAACTTTGAATATACACTGTAATGTGATCTTTTTCTGTATTTTGGAAAACACTTCACATAATTAATTTCTTTGTTTTCGTCATCCTCAGTTACTTTCAATAACGATGCATTCTCCCTTTTGTCATGAAATGCAGATGTATAGCTTAAAAAGGCGTTTGATGCTTTCTGTAATGTTTCTGATATATGAGAGCTGGATTTATCTGAATGATTTTCTTCAGAATTTTCCAGTGATTGTTGTTTTTCTGGTATTATAGGCACATTCAGAGAAAATGCATTTGAAGAACTTTTGGTATCTTCATCTTTGTGTATGCTATTTTTGTTTGAGAATGGGTTATTCTCTTGACTTTTCAAACTTTCGGTTATATTACTTCCATTATTGATGCTTTTGATGTTGCCAAATTTCAATTCACCATCTTTTTGTTCGTTTGACTTTTCTCTAGTATCTTCTTCTTTCATAGATAAACTTACAGATTCAAACAATTGTAATAAGGTTTTTGTTTTCATTTCGCCTTGTTTAGATGAATGCTTACCAGAGCTTTCATCCTCAATTTCATGAATCTCATTAAATTGCTTTTGTATAATTTTCTTTCTTTGTTTTATTGATTTTTGCAACAATTGGTCGTAATCTTTTTTTTTATCATTTTCGTAAGAAGTAGTAACAAAGTTCAAGTATTTTGTCTTTAAGAATTCTAACTGATTATACAACTGTCCTAAAGGCTTTATGATCTTTGCATTTCTAATATCTGTTGTTTTAAAACATAAAGGACAAACATCTCTATTATTTTCAAAGTTAAGTTTAATTTTGTGTATGTTCTTCGTTTGAAAGTCATCAATATCCTCTGCAACAGTCTTTTTTATCAATAAATTTTTATGTTGAAGGAAATCAAACACTGTATCTAAATCAAAGTACTGTAGCCTCATATCATTAGATATAGTACATCCACAATTAAGTTGCAAAGGATTTTTAACTATTGAATATGATATTTTGTATGGAACATTTGAATCATCCTCGCTTATGTAGATATTACTAGGAAGATAAAGAGTATTTTCGATGTTTTTTAATATTGTCTCCAGTTCATGTAGTTTTATAGATGTTTCATCCATTTGAACTCGTTTTTTTTTTGTTCAAATTAAATAAATTTTATATGATGTATCAAACACCCTCTTGTGGTTTTCACTCCACAAGAATATTGTTGTTCTAATAAGGTGCTGAAGACTTTGTTTACCATGATTAACGTGATTCAAATCTCCAACAACGAGAATTATTTTAAAATTTTTTAACGCCTAAGAAAAAATATGGACATATGCTAAAAAGGGTCGCTTAGATGATTAAATGATGAATCTAGATTGAGGGAGTTGTTTTTGGTCATGTGACTAGATTGAATGGAATTTTGAACTATCATATCTCCGATAATTGGTTATTCAATTCTGTATACACTGCCAATACTGTTGAATATATATACATATATGTGTGTGAACCTAGGTGTAGGAAAACATTTAATCTAAATATTTGAGTGATTTTCTCTGTTTCTCAGGTTTTTGTCTCCACCGGTAAATGACAATCTTTTGGAACCCACAAACTGCTTTTGGTCCATATGGTTACTACTCTTTGAACCTAGTGAAATGCCGTTATTATCTTTGATCTTATACGAATTTGAACACATAGTTGAAAATTTGTTAGTATTGTATTTTGTTAAACCAGGAGTCTCGCATTTATTCTCTAAGCATGTAATGACGGTTTTCTTATATTTTTTATTTTGACATATTATATTTGTAGTGTCTTGAATATCTATATTTTTTTTTAATATTCCAAAGTCCGTAACCATGCATTCCATTAAACACAGTGTAGGAATTTTAGCAGCATTTACTATAAATGTAAATGTGATTAATATATTCAATAAAGCGAAACATTGCATCTTTGATAAGAGTTCAACAAAGAAAATTTTAAGGATGGTATAGAACTATATTCTCCTTTAATTAAATAACACTTTTTTTTTAAAAAAAAATTAAAGCCAAAGATTTATCATGGAAATATAATAAACTTAGTTTTGATATGACATTATATTTATTGTGTCATATTAAAAGTTGTTTCTTACTTAGTTATCCTATTGATTAAATACAATGTGCAAAAAAAATGCAAAAAATATAATTGCTCTGGGGGAGGTTCGAACTCTCGACCTTTAGATAACTCGATTTATTACTAAATATGAGACTAACGCTCTTCCGACTGAGCTACCAAAGCTAGCTATATTTTTATATGCAAAAAATTAAAAGTCAAATTAAATATGCTGGTTCAATTAGTGTTATCCTAGCATGAAGCATTCTTTTTATATAAATACAGAAATAATAGCAACAAAAGCTCAACAGTAAAAAGGTGCTTGTGTACAGAAATAATTGCGAACCTTTTTTTTTTTTTCCCTTTAAATTGTAATTCATTGAATATATTATGAAGGTTTTGAAAATTTTACCTCTTCAAAATTTAATTAAAAAATATACGATGTAAAGTATATATATAAAAAACGTACTAATATCAGTAGTATCCATAAATCAAAGGGAAGCTTCTTTTTCCTTTAATTTGTCATCTTCTTGCTTTTGTAACTTTGCTAGTTGAACTATGCTAACAAAGGCCTTTTGACGAAGTTCACTTTTTACCTTTCTGGCATTTTCGTCGTCTATAACAGAGAGTTGAGCCATTTCTTTTCTCATTCTATCCAAGATTGTTTCTGATCTTTGTTTTTCAGCATCATTATAAACCACATCTTCTTCACTCGAGCTACTTAAATTGTATTTTTCTTTCAACTTCTTCAAGTTGTTGTTCATGATAACAGCATGAATTGCAATTTGTAGTTTTCTTCTATTATTATAAGACTTCTTAATATCTGGTAACAAGTCCTTAGTTGGTACAGTACCAGCATTGATCCAAGGATCATTTTTTAATAACTCTTCAGCAGTATATCTTTTTTTAGGATCAACTGTGCAGCATTTTAATATAAAAGATTTGGCTTCATTGGAAATGTTATTCCAATATGGCTTATGGAATTGAATAGGATATTCGCCTGAGTTCACTTCTTCTAAAAATCCATCAACAGAATCAGCCACAAATGGTGAGTATCCACATAACATGGAATAAACAATTACACCTAGGGACCATATGTCACATGGTTTACCGTGACCTTCTTTTACTAGTACTTCAGGGGCAACATATCCCATGGATCCAGCCGATTTGAATATCAATTCATCTTCAGTAGCTAATTCCTTTGAAATACCAAAATCTGCTATAACAATCTCATCTCTTTTATCCTTGCTAATACTTTCATCATCAGCTTTGTATAAATATAAGATATTTTCAGGTTTCAAATCACGATGGATTATATTTTGGGAATGTATGTATCTAATGGCATCCAGTAACTGTCTAACAATAACAACAGCATCTGATTCCGCAAAATTTCCTTTTTGAACAATTCGGGTAAATAGTTCACCACCAGTAGCCAATTGTGTCACAATGTAAAACTTCTCATTACTTTCAAACCAATCTTTAAACTCAATAATATTTCTGTGGTGTAATTTTTGCAATATGTTAAGTTCATCATACAACATGTTCCTGCTTTCATCGGATAAAGCTTCTTTCAAAAGAATCTTAACAGCAACGTTTTCATCGGTAGGCTTGTATTTAGCTGTTCTAACAATACCAAAAGATCCTGCACCCAAAGTCTTCCCAAAGTAGTACTTACTTTTCTTTTGAATGTATTCCTGAGGTTCAGGTTTTTCGTCGTTATTTCTCATGAGTATTTTGTTTTTAATAAAATTCTTTATTCCTGGTGACTTAGATTTAGATTTCTGGACTACTGGCAAGTTTTCGTTCTCTTCCATAAGCTTTTGTTTCTGTTTATCTAAATTCATCAAACGATATAGATGAGTAAAACTCTTTATATGATAAATATGTGTAATAAACGTGTAAAAAAAAAAAAGTTATTTTTTACAAATAATTATAACAAAATGCAGCTCTTTTTCTTTTTTGGTTCATACAATTATATGTTCTTCACTAGGTAAAGGAGTCATTGTA
>ERZ794949.335-NODE-335-length-15657-cov-2.955454_pt1 | contig 15657 bp, 8 predicted proteins | sample MGYA00511363_ERZ794949 | MGnify/ENA primary metagenome ERZ794949 (study PRJEB30137, sample SAMN04331402) | food metagenome | isolation source: T1 must sample point D1 replicate B | place: Australia: South Australia ...
AATGACATATATGATATACAATTACAGTAAAATAAACCAGATAGCACACTTAACATCACATTGGTTATCAGATTTAAGCAAAAACATTTCCACTATCAAAAATTAATAGTAAAAAATAAAAAAATAAATTCTATAAAATTACAATATATTACTTTTTTTTTCTTTGAGGCTTTTGGACTTTACCTTTTTGAATCTTTGAAGGCTTAGCTTCTGAAGGCTTGACTTTGAAAAACCCATCTAATCTCTTTTGGTTACCTTTTTTCAAGTTTTTCTTTAATCTTTCAATTCCTGATTTTATTCTATCTTCAGAGAACCCATTTTTGTTGACCATAAAGTCAATCAATTCTTCTTCTTTTGGTGGATTCCATTTCAGATCTACATCTTCAGATTTGATAACATCTGGTTTCAAAAATAGCTCTTTAGACTCTTTGTATAACCAATCTTGAGGAATCTTCCAGTTTTTTTTAACAATATCACCATTTTCAAAAGCCTTAACAATGGCATCAATAGATCTATACTCATTTATCAACTTGTAACTGTTAGCTGGTCCACATCCTTGAATTGTTGGACAATAATCACATCCCATCATTATACACAAATCAATGAACTCATCAAGGTTCATTTCTAATGCATCCAAAATTTTTTCAGTTTTAACTTCAAGAATTGGCTCTTTTCTTTGTTCACTTAAAGTCAATTTTCTAAGCAAGACAGGAACATTGTAACAAAGAGTATCCATATCTTCTGAAGCAACACCGTATACTTTCCCTGATTTACAAAGTTCCACACACTGAGCTTCTGCTTCTGCTGGAGCATTCACATAAGGAATACCCATAAGATCTAATAAATGCTTTGCTTCATCATTTTGCTTTTGAGTAACCTTGACTGTTCTTCTTTGTAATTGCATTAATCTTTCTTTTTGTTCCTTTTGTAAAGCTTCTTGTTCTTCTTGCTCTTCCTCTCTTTCTCCCTCTTCCAATTTGCTTTGCAGTTGCTTGATTTCTTCTTCAGCCTCATCCCTTTTACCTCTTCTTTTGTCAAGTTCCCCTGATTTCAATTCAGGAGGCTTACCATCAAAGACATAAACAGGCTTAATTCCATTATCACATAATCTCAATGTTCTGTAGAAAAATCCCATTAGGTGAGATGTTGTTTCACCCTCAGAGTTGTTCAATTGCATACCACTATCTTGCTGTCTAACAGCAATCAAAAATTGGTATAGACACATAGAAGCATCAATGGCAATTTTTTGACCTGATAATGATTTAATGCTGATTTCCTTTGTGCTTTCAGGAGCATTGTCCTTCAAAAAGTGAGATAAACCTTTAATACCCATATTGCTTGATACTTTTTGGCTTCTTTAATGGATTTACAATGAACAATCGTTAATATTATATGTTTTTATATTTTCTTTTAAACTATTTTTTTTGAAAAATATTAATAGAGTAAATTAGAAACGTTTTGAAATTTTTTTTTAAGACGCGTAAGTTTTTCACGTGTCTTTTTCCATAAAAGGTAATTTCATATTACTGTACTATAAAATTTTCCTAGAAAAAGAAGCTTTTACGATTTAATGCTTGAATGAAAACTTTGTATGGAAAAGAAAAACCAACGTTATTAGTTCACTAATAAGTTTGTATCTCATTCGAGTAAAATAAATGGTTATGTGCTCCCTTCTTCTGTTGCTTAACCTAATGGTGAATTTATTGCAAGGATGATAAAAGTGATTTATATCACCTATGAATTCTTAAGTGTTCTTCGGTAAAAAAAATATAAACCCCGCCTATTCATATTTAAGCTATATGGTTTTCAGTTTTCATTTTTTTTTTGGTTTGAGATAAATACCTTAATCGAGATTACTTCTTATTAGATAAACTATGTGCTTTGCAGCAATTTTGATATTGCTTTGAACCACGAAAAACCATTTAAAAATAAACGTAGCCGAGAGCTAGTATTTTAGAATTTTAAGATAAATCTCTCTTTTTACAAAGCAACATTTTGACTTATCACCATGAAATTCTTTCCAAAAGTTACACCAAAAAACGCTATTTTATACAAACCTGATGAAAACCCATACCCATCACAAGAAGCTGTTGACAACATGCCAGATATTTACTGGCACAAAGTTGACAACGAGCTGTGCTTAAGATATCAAATTTGGAATTTTAATACAATCAAACATTCATATAACGAAGCAGAAAAAACCTTTTTTCAATCTGATAACAACAAGCTTAAAAGAATTATAATCTCACATGGATTTGGTGAACACATCTTGGTTTATGCTAGACTTTTAAATGACCTTTTGAAAAAATTCAAGGATATCGAGGTTTGTATTTTCGAGTACGGCGGCTCAGGTTTGGGACTACCAGTGGAAACTTTGAAAAAAGAATATCAAGAAAAGTTAACAAACTATAATGAAGACTTTATCTATCCTGGACCTTTGAGTGAACAAGCTCTTTATGAGGCTGTAGGAAATAAAGGGAATACAAACAGGGATAAGCAATTATTTCAATTGGCTCATTTTGTTAAGTTCTTTAAATCTGGAAATGCTGTTGGACAAATACCAGAAAACCCAAACAACTGCGATACTATATTATTTGGTCACTCTTTGGGAAGTCAACTGGCCACTGAATATGCCTTCAAATATGTCCCATTTGATTTAGCTTTGAAAGATAAGTCAGTCAAAGAAAACTATCTTGTTGATAATTTGATTTTGTGTGCTCCTTTGTATTTACTGTCATCTCCAACCAGACCCCCAAGTCCTTTGCTTTATATTTCTAAGATGTTATCCAAGTTGATGCCTAACGTAAAAATTGACTCTGAACTATCTGTTGAAGAAATTACTGATGACAAATCAATGCAAAGATTCTTTTTGAATGACTACCCTTATTTAGTCCCTTGTATTGGTAGTATTTTGATGTTTTATCAAATGATATCTACCGGTGAGAATATGAGTAGTGGTGATTTCTTCAAGAAAAATAAGGAAGCTCCTAGAGAACTTTTACCTAAAAATGTTAAGTGGGTTCATGGTGATGCAGACGGTGTCAATGATATCAATGGAACCAAAAATGTTGTTAAAATTGTAAAAGAGACATTTGGTGAATCAATAACCGGCCAATTAAAAACCATTAAAAATGGAAAACACTCTCTATTCGCATGCACTGATGAAATATATAATGACTTTTTAAGCTACATTTCCTCTTAGCTTTTCCATTCTTTCAAGAGAATGGAGAATATCCTTCATTTTGATGGAAAGCGCTGCATACATATTCTTATAACTGGTATTTTTATTAACTCTGTTTTTTTGTTCTAAAAACCTGATATTATCTTTTATCACTTGCTTGAGTTCTTTATTTCTTTTATTAGACTTATAAATTTCAAGTACATTGTTTGCAAGATAGCCCTCTATGAGATCTATCAGTTGATTATATTCATCCATGAATTTTATTATCTTGTTGCGTACTCTGAGCTGGTATTGAAGGTTATTTAATATTGTATAGTTTTCATTTGATACACCGATTAATTTCTCAGCTTCAGTTTCATATTCACTTTTTGTTGTTTTCAAATCTGTTTTACCATCTTCTACAAGAAAATCATCATCAAACTCCACATTGTATAGAGATTTAAGTTGTTCAGTGATAACTTGTAGTTTTGATATAAGCTTTTCATTTTCTGATTTTTGAGAATTGTATTTTGCAATTGAATCAGCTACAAGCTTTAGTTTTTCAACAGAAACATCTACTTCACTTGACGAGTCCATTATCTTGAAATAAGTACGATTGATATGTCACTATACTATTGGTATTTTGTTTTACTTATCTTGTTTTACAATGATTTACAAAGCAAAAAAAAAAAAAAAATAATAATACTACACACATTTTTTTTCAAATCAATCTAAATGTCTGAATTATGTGCGAAAATAACGTAATCAAACAATGTTTTACATGTTCAATATTTATACAAATTTTGACCAAGAATACTATTCAATAAAGCTAATAAAACCAAGATAAATAACATGGGATTTCATGCTGAACTGTCAAACCAGTTTGCTTCTTCCACGGAAAAGCTAACAAAAGAAGAAAAGATCGAGTCTTTGGAAATGCTTGTTGAATCTTACAAGGCATTAGCAGCAGATACCAAAAATTTGATATCCAATCTTGCAAATGCATCATCTCTATTGTGGTTCTGTTACAAAGGTATGAACGTTAATGTCAACTGGACTGGTTTTTATATTTTGGACTCCTCAGATGACAAAAAATTAGTATTGGCCCCATTCCAAGGGAAAGTGGCTTGCCAAGAGATTTTCTTTGGCAAAGGTGTCTGTGGAACTGCTGCCCAAAGCGGAGAAACTCAACTAGTTCCAAATGTTCATGAATGCGAGAACCACATTGCGTGTGATGGAGAAACTAAATCTGAAATTGTTGTCCCAATTAAGTACAATGACAAGGTGGTTGGAGTTATTGACCTTGACTGCTTAGACTTTGATGGCTTTGATGACACCGACAAGTTGTACTTAGAATCATTGGCAGAAAGCATTGCTAGCACCTGTGACTGGGAAAAGTACATTTAAAAATAAAAGCTATGCTGAAAAAATTAATAGTTAAGAAGTAATTACATTAGCTTGTCATGCATCACAAATGGATACGTGACGATCTAATAAAGTAATACCTCATTAAAATGTCTTCTAAACTATAAAACCATTGTATATATTCCTATTTTTTTTATAACATATCGCTAATAGTATATACCTACGAAGATCATAAATATGGTTCTCATCTTATCTGTATGATCTCTTTTTCCAATTGTACTGAATCTCCTCACGTGCGTTTATTTCTTTTTTTTTTTTCAAAAAATAGTAATTTCTACTGGAAAAGCATAACCTTCTGAATCTAAATCTTCCGAGAAAGGAAATAATTGGGAGAAACAGAACTTTCAAGAAAAAAAAAAAAATAAATCTAGAAAGTATCTTAAAGCTGTTTAATTTTTTTTTTATTTCAGAACATTTTGCTAGTTATGTATGATGATTTATATTTAATCAAATTAGATAGTAATTTGTTTCAAATAACCAAAACAAATTCGAAAAACATTTAAACAACATATTTAAAAGAACAGTTTTTGATATAACCTGTCTATTTTTTTATACATACACTTTGATAAATTAACAAACAGAGAATACAATCATTAAAAAAACAATAAAGTAAAATAATGGTTTCTTTTAAGTCAAAAAAAATATCAAATTTGTTCAAGGGCAAATCTGGTAAGACCAGCGTTGAAGCTCCTAAGAGCAAAAAAAGATCTATTGAAGATATTGAACAAGAAAATGATGACATTGATGAAATGGAGTTAAAGGGAATGATTGATGTTGCTGATTCTGAAGACGAGGAAGAAGCTAAGTCTGAAGGTGAAGAGGAGGAAGCAGTCGAGGAATTTAAAGACATTGACGAAGAAGAACAGTCTGCTCAAGAATCAGGAACTGATGTCTCCTCCATCGCTGAAGAAGATGAAATCAATACCGGAGATGAACAGGAATCCGAATCTGATGTTTCATCTTTAGATTCTAACAACATGTATACACCAGCTACATCTATTGATGAAAATAAAGACAAAGTTGAACCTGGTGTTACCAAAACAAGCTATTCTGACGGTAGTCTAAGACTTATAAAACCTGAAGTTGACCCTGTTTATGAATCCGATGATTCTGACTTTTTCCAACCTAAAAATACCATAGGTAATATCCCAATTGAAGTTTATGATGAAATGCCTCATATTGGTTACGACATTAATGGTAAAAGAATCATGAGACCTGTCAAGGGTAAAGGAGGCCAAAGTGCCATTGATAAATTACTTGAATCCATTGACTTACCTGCTGGTTGGACTGGTTTGGTTGACAAGGATACTGGTGGTTCTTTGAACTTGTCCACTGAAGAATTGGAATTGATCAAGAAAGTTGAAATGGCTGCCAGAGGTGAAGTTATGGACGAAGGTGAAAACGAATATCCTGATTACGTTGATTGGTTCTCTAGACACCAAGAAGTCATGCCGCTACAAGCCGTTCCAGAACCTAAGAGAAGATTCGTTCCTTCCAAACATGAAGCTGTAAGAGTCATGAAGATTGTTAGAGCCATCAGAGAGGGTAGAATTACCACTGGTAAGAAGGTCAGAGAAGATTTAGAAAGTGGTAAGAAGAACTATGATTTATGGGGTGATAACATTGATGAAGGTATAGATCATATCATGCAACTAAGAGCTCCTAAGCTACCACCACCAACCAATGAAGAAAGTTACAATCCACCAGAAGAATACTTGATTCCTGATGAAAATAAAGAAGAGCAAGAAGAATTCAAGGCCACTCATGGTTTCCTTCCAACTAAATTTGCTGCATTAAGAAAGGTTCCTGGTTATGCCAACACAGTTAGAGAAAGATTTGAAAGATCCTTGGATCTATATTTGGCTCCAAGAGTTAGAAAGAACAGAATTCAAATTGATCCTGAATCTTTGATTCCTGAGTTACCTTCTCCACAAGATCTAAGACCTTTCCCAATCATGACAAGTAACATTTTCAAGGGCCATTCTGACAAGGTAAGATGTTTGGATATAGATCCTACAGGTGAGTGGCTAGCTACTGGTTCTGATGATGGTACTGTTAGAGTTTGGGAAATTTTGACAGGTAGAGAAGTTTACAAGGTTCAATTATTTGATAGAGCTGATGAAGATTACGATGACAGTAAGATTGAAGCTATTGCTTGGAATCCAGATGAATCCACTGGTATATTAGCTATTGCTTTCGGTGAGCAATTATTGTTGATTGTACCACCTGTATTCGGATTTGAAAAGGAAAATAATGGTAAGTTGAAGATTGAAAATGGATTTGGATTCTCCACTTTTGGTAACAAGGCTCAAAGCTCCGGTGTTGCTGGTGTTGATTCTGACAATGAAGAGGTTAATGATGAAGCAACTTCAGGAAAGAAGAAAGCTCCTGTTGCCTCATGGAATAAGCCTACTGCTGCTCAACAAGAAAAGGACATTCAAATTTCCATTAACTGTCATAAGCAAGATAGCATCAAAAAAATTGATTGGCACAAGAAAGGTGATTACTTGGTCACCGTTCAACCAAATTCCGGATCTACTGCCATTTTAATCCATCAGCTATCAAAGCACATGACTCAATCTCCATTTGGGAAGTCCAAGGGTATCATCATGGATTGTAAGTTCCATCCATTCAAGCCTCAAATAGCCATTGCCACCCAAAGAGTGATCAGAGTATACGATTTACAAGAGCAAGTATTAATCAAGAAGCTTCTAACTGGTGCCAAATGGTTGTCTGCCATACAGTTCCATCCAAGAGGAGGTGATCACATCATAGCCACATCCTTTGATAAAAAACTTTTATGGCATGATTTGGACCTAGGTAACTTACCTTACAAGACCTTGAGATACCACACCAAGGCTATAAGACAAGCTGGTTTCCATAGAAGCTTGCCATTGTTTGCCACTTGTGGTGATGATGGTATGATTCACATATTCCATAACAATTTGTACATGAACGACTTATTGAAAAATGTTTTGATAGTTCCATTGAAGAAGTTGAAGGGCCATAAAGTTACACACAATGTCGGTGTTCTAGATTTGTGCTGGCATCCAAAGCAACCTTGGTTGTTCTCTTGTGGTGCTGATGGTACTGCTAGATTATGGACAGCTTAGTTACATATAATTACTATTTTGTATATATACTTCATTAAATTACTGTTGTTGGATAGATTCTTTAAATTTATTGCTTTTGAAAAAAAAAATTAAAAATGAGTTTAAGATGTATAGTACAAGAGGGTTGTTATTTAATGTCATAGCAAAACTCAGTGATGATAATTAATTATCAATTGTGTCATCGTCATTGATCAACACAAACGCATTACAACATTATATATGATAGAACATTCTAGAAATTAATTAAACTTGAATGTGAATTGCACTTGCAATGTTTCTTAAGTTAAATAATGCATTAAATGGACCCACCGATAAGAAGTTAAATACACAATTAAATTATTCGATGATTATTTTCAAATTTAAGGAGGATTATCCCACAGTTGCAAAGGCGCAAAAAACATGAAAAAACGGAAAAAACACTAGCCACATTCCCAACAGTATTTTTCTTGGCACATTTTCTCTACCCAAAAATAATAAATGTGCTAATTTGCTTCTTCCTTTTTTTCACTTGCCTCTTATTATTATCGTACTGAAAAAAAAAAAATGTTCCTTAAAATATTTGAAAGTATTTTAAAATTTGTTCATTGAACATATGCCTCATAAGTTTACTCCTATTAGTCACAATTGGGATATGGATATAACTTTTAGTTTCTTAAAGACTTTCTATTCTATTTTCTTATATAAAGCTTGAAGAAGACGACAAAATTAAAAATACAAAAAACAAAAAGGAAACCAACAAACCAAAACTCTCCTTTACATATAAACATAGATTATATTGAAAGGTTCAACATTTATCCATACATTTTTAACATCGATCTTACTTTGTCTGGTACAAAAAGATTAATAAATAGACATATAATATTCAAATAGTATGGAAACTTTAATTAAAGTCGTCATTGGTGCCTCCAATAATGGGGGTAAACTAGGTACAATCTTTACCTATGTCAGATACGTTTTATTTCTGATAACATTAATAACCTTTGTCAACAAATTCTTCTTGAAGAGAGACGCTGATGAAATCAGATTCATGCCTGATGAAGTGATTGTTCCCAAGGCCACTGATATCCGTGGAAGAGTAGCCAGACACATCATGAAACAACAAATGAAAGCCAAAGACATGGCTTTGAAAGATTACGGTAAGTCTTTGGAAAGAAGAGAATACGAAGCTGGTCTAGATTTATTCCCAAAGCCTGTAGGCTATGAGCGTTTCATTGAACACCAACAACCTGAACAAAACTTAACCAATATCACTGCTTACGTTTATGATGTTGAGAGAGATGAACCAACAAAGCTAGACTCCTACTTGGAGGAAGTTCCAACTTTAGAATTTGCCAAGTTTTTCAATTCTAAGACAAATCCTCAACTTTTAATACCTGCTTGGTTACCAAATGATAATTTGGATTTATCTTTGGTATTTACCGATTACAACGATTACTCAAGTGAAGTCAACAAGATTGAAAACATTACTTTGAACACTATTGCCACTCAAAAAATAAACTTGCCATTTGATCCATCATTTGACTTGTTGTACAATGGTGAAGATGATTTGTTTTTAGAAGTTACTCTTCAAAGATCTGCTGATTGCCAAAAGAGATTTAGTGATGATGATTCATGTGATATCAAGGCTACTAAAAGAATCAATTTGATACAAAAGTTCACTGACATTGACTCCAAGACTAATGAGGAAGTTGAAAAGTTATATTACAACCCAAACCCATTAGTTCAGCTAATCTATAATCAAGGCGAACTGTTAGTTTCTGAATTACATCCAAACATGGCTGAAAATGTCATTGTTGATGACTTCACTGGAAGAAGAGATAATTCATCTGGTGTTGCTACAAGATACTTCCCATTCATTCAGTATGACAACTTCAAGCACTCCTTTGCTGATTTGATTGAAATTAAACCACAAACAGAACAAAATTTGAAGATCACCCTAGGCGTTGAAACAGAAAACTTATTCAAATGGAAGCTTGCTATGGACATAACAGAGTATGCATTAAAAGTCTTTGTTAAGATTCCATTTACCTTCGTTGAGTCCAGATTCCATTTTATTTATAAGTTGGATGCTTTTAAGAAGGCCATGTATGAAACCACATACACCGAAAAGGTTTATACAACATCCTTGGTTGTTGTATCAGTAATCTTTTCCAATTTGTTCTTCTTCAAAACTGAGGCAAGATTCAATGGTAACATCTCTGCCAACAAGTCCTTTATATTCATTATTTTGAACATAGTATCTGCAGTATGCTTGATTGCCAATGGCTTCAAGTACTCCTTGACTGCTATTGGATTCACTGCTGTTAATGTCATTACCCTAGCCCTTAGAATCAATGAACAATACCACTGGAGATTCTATGAACCTGTTGATCCAAAGCCAAAACAATTCACATTCAAGAAGAAATTTGGCTTGAAAGAGTTAATTGCCATTGACTTATATCCAAAGTTCAACAAAGATGTTTTGAAGCAGGAGGAAAAGTTCATCAAGAATGAAGGTTACATGTTAGCCTTGTTTGTTGTTGTTCCTATTGCCAGTTACATAGCTGGATCCACCTTTGAAAGGGACGGTCAAGTTTTAACTTTGTTCAGTGAGTTCATTTTGAACATGTCTTTGGGTATTATGATGATTTTGAAATTGTCACCATTGGCCAGAAACTTTGAAGATAAGAGAGTTTACCCATATGACAAGTACTTATTGGTAAGCAAAGTTGCTAGCTTGATTATCAATGGTTACATTTGCTACAGTTTCAACATGGGTCTGAACTTCAAGATTTTCTTGCTTTATGATGCCTTCATTTTGGCTGTATACAAGTACCAAGAAAAAACCTATAAGTTGTGGAAAAACATCAAGTTGCCTGAAGTCACAATCTTGGAACCAAAAAGATTAACATTGGAAGAAATCAAAAAACAAAAAAATGTATCTGCAGACTTTGTTTCAAGAATGAAAGTTGCTGCTGAATTCGATGCTGAAGAAGGTAAAAAGAAGGCAAAAGAAGCTGCTGAAAAGTTGCAAAAGGAAAAAGAAGCCAATGAAAAGAAGTTGTAAAATAATTCATTGAAGCTGAAATATGAATGCGTTGTCTTTTCTTTCTTAAAATTTATATATATTTCCTTGTATTAACCCCCCACTTTATACTATTATCTAATAAATACCTAAACATTGTCAATATTGTTATTAGCTTCAAATTGAGCTATCTCATCTTCAAATATATCCTGTTCAGAGGTGTTTTGTCTGTTATTGAGAAGGGAATCCGATTCCAACAAAGCTTCATCTTCTGCTAATTTTTCTTCTAGTGTTTTCTTGGCAGCATATTTGATAACTTGCTGATTTCCTGAAGCCTTTGCTTCTCTCTCTGCAATTCTGTTATTTAGATCTAACTCAATACATTTCCGTCTGTATTCTTTAACTTCTAAACTCTTCCCCACTCTGTTCACCAACTTCACAGTATCCTTCAACTTGTATTTAGGAGCCATGTCATGAGCCCACAGTCTGTAAATTTTTATCAGTTCATCGTAAACAAGTTGATTTTTATTTTCTGGTGATTTGTGTAGCTTTGCAATCTTTCCAATGCTTTTGTTCATGGTATTTCTAAGTCCTGGCAATCCCAATCTGCCATCAAGTAAGTTTTTTTCAGAAAACTTATTGGGATTGATAGGTTGTACGTGTTCTGTTAAGGACGTGAACTTGACTATCTCCTCCGATTCAGTAGGTGTAGAGTCTAAACCAACATCTAAAATATTTTTATTGCTCATGGATGTAATCTGTAATGGTAGACGCAACTGAGATATCCAATAGTTGTATATAAATTATTTCACTATATTAATGTACTTTGATAAAGAAGCTCCAAGCTTGTTGGAATGATGATTGTTGGCGTCTGTTTTTTTTACGTGTTTGGTTTCCCAAAATGGACACAAGAGAAAAGAGGGCAAAGAGGGGAATGAGCAGGGTAATAATCGGATAAAGTGCAATCTGGTGTCCATAAAGGGAAATTTTTTGGTGTAAATTCATTTATGAAAATTTTTCCTCTCCTTTTTTTTTTTCGCAGTGTTTATATTTGTTTTTCACCCTTGATTTGTTTATCGTTAAGTTTACTTCAAAAACTCACATTTTGTCTGTAAACGGAAGACAGCATGAAAAAAAAAAACACCTAAGTTATAAATTTCCAATTTGAGTAATCAAGTGTTTATCAAATACTAAACAAGTAATTTAATTAGCTATCCCCTTTTGTATATATCTATATTTACCATATCTAGTATACATAAAGACCAAAACATCCTTTAAAGATAAAGAAAGCAATATTGCCAAGAAGAAACTCTTTTAATACATTCAAGTTTATATTATCATATTAATTTGTTATTATTCAAACTTCAATACTCCTATCTTATTCTTTAGAAAGTAAATATAATCCAAAAAAATGAGTGACACACCAGAACAAAACCCAACAACTGTAAAAGAAGAAGAAACCAAATCCACCACTGAAGGTGAAACTCCGGCCCCAGCCAAACCTGCTGACAAGAGAAAAATTGCCATCAAGTTCATTCAAAACAAGACTAAGAGACATGTTACTTTCTCCAAGAGAAAACATGGTATTATGAAAAAGGCCTATGAATTGTCTGTCTTAACAGGAACCCAAGTTCTTCTTCTGGTTGTATCTGAAACAGGTTTGGTATACACTTTCACCACTCCAAAGTTCCAGCCTATTGTTACAGAGCCTGAAGGTAAGAACTTGATTCAAACATGTTTGAACACCCCTGATGGCGAAGAAGATGAGGAAGAGGAAGAAGAAGAGGAAGAGGAGGAAGACGATGGTGACCATGAGGAAGAACATGAAGATGGTAGCAATCAAAACGAAAATAACAATGAAGATGTTGATAACGGTGACAACAACGAAGAACACGATGCCAATACCCAAAACATCGATGATGTTTTAGAGGACCCAAACATTGACAAGAACATCTCCAACCATGCTAACAACAACGAAGAACATGTTGACAACATATTTGAAAACGAAGAATATGAACAAGCTCCTAAAAGATTGAAAGTTGACAACGATTCATACCAATCAAACAACCACAACTCTTCTGAAGCCTTGTTAGCTTAAAAAAGTATAAAAAAAAAGGAAAAGAAATTTTCATGTTTACATAACTTATGTACTAATTAAATAGGTTCATCATTAGAATAATAATAAAAAAATTGTTTTTATTTTATCTATATATGTTTATATGGATAGCATTAACACATTTGGAAAATCAACCAACCGTTTTTGTTATCGTAGCTCTCAAACTTGGCATCCTTAATATTATCTATCTTTCTCTTCAGGTTCATGACATGACTCTTTATTACCGGATGGTTAGGATCGGTTATAGGCTGTCTGTTTATCTTGTCTATAGGCCACATGCTGTACTTGATGATTCTGCATTTCTTGTTAATCAAGTTCTCATGGTTTAGCTGGATGTGCACCTTGTTGAATTCGATGATATTTTCGTTGAATATGGCTTCAGAAAGCGGTATGTTGCTCATGTCAACAGGTTCCAAGAACTCAATAGATCCGTATTTTTTATGTCCCATTTTCAAATGATCAACTTTACTCAAGTCCAATAAACTCAATGATTTCAAATAGTTCAAAGATGGCTCAATGTAAAAGTCACCAACATGAGTGGTTGAATTAGCATCCTCCTTAACAGGTTCTTCTTCTTCAGACTCAACAACTTCCACAACTGGATGGTCCTTGACTTCAATTTTTTGAGTTTTTTCCTCTTCAGCAGCCTCTGGTATGTTGATGATTGTGTTTTTCTTGGCAACAACAGGAACAACTTTCTTTGGTGAAAACAAGGAGGTGTTCATGACCTTCTTGTTGTCATTGTTTTCCAATTCTGGTGTCTTTTCAATTTGGAACTTCTTGGTCAAGTCCTCAATGATATTTTCCTTTTCATATTCCAGGGCATTGGTTTCCTTTTCAACTTGTGTATTGGAAGAGCCTAACAATTCCTTGCTGAATAGCGGCTTTGGAATGACACATCCAATGGATAACCCAACACCTGCAACATTGTCCAATTCCTTTTTGACCGATTTGGTCACAATTGGAGGAACAACAGTACCGTTACTTATTTGTCCTTGTTGGGTCAATGCGTTAGGCATAACGATGTTGGAGAAGATCTCACCCAAGCTTGAGCCATATGCCTTCAGGGAAGTAATTTCCACAGAAGCAGAGCCTGGCTGTTGGTTGTTGGTGTTGGCATCCATGCCTCCCTGCTGGGTATTGTTGAACAACCCATTGTTCATTGTAGAAGTGGCTGGCTTGGCACCAAACAAACCTCCACTTTGGTTGTTGTTTCCAAACAACCCATTTGAAGTTGTGGAATTGTTTAGAGTGGTACCAGTGTTGGTGTTTCCAAACAAGCCTCCAGTGGTTGTAGCAGGCTTAGCACCAAATAACCCACCACTGGTTGTTGTGTTTGTGTTATTGTTGTTGCCGAACAAGCCACCTGTTGTTGTTGCAGGCTTAGCACCAAATAATCCACCACTGGTTGCTGTATTAGCGGTATTGTTGTTTCCAAACAAGCCACCAGAAGTTGTAGCAGGCTTGGCACCAAACAAACCACCGGTTGTAGTATTGTTGTTGTTGTTCCCAAACAAGCCACCAGTTGTTGTGCTGCTTGTGTTATTATTGTTTCCAAACAAACCACCGCTTGGAGCTGCAGGCTTAGCACCAAACAAGCCACCAGTTTGTTGGGTTTGGTTGTTTTGTTGACCAAACAACCCACCTTGTTGAGGCTGTGTGTTTTGTTGTCCAAATAATCCACCACTTTGTTGAGGCTGTGTGTTTTGTTGACCAAACAATCCTCCACTTGTTGCTGTATTGTTTGTGTTACCAAACAGACCACCGGTTGTTGTGGCAGGCTTAGCACCAAACAACCCGCCCTGTTGAGGTTGAGACTGGTTGTTTTGCTGACCAAATAAGCCACCAGTTGTGGTGGCAGGCTTGGCACCAAACAAACCGCCTTGTTGCTGAGTGTTATTTTGACCAAACAAGCCATTGCTTTGTTGGGGTTGGGTGTTTTGCTGACCGAACAATCCCCCAGTGGTACCACTTGTGGTATTGTTGGTGCTACCAAACAGCCCACCTTGCTGAGGTTGATTATTTTGCTGGCCAAACAAGCCACCAGTTTGTTGCGTTTGAGTATTTTGTTGGCCAAACAAGCCACCTTGCTGAGCTTGATTGTTTTGTTGACCGAATAAACCACCTTGCTGAGTTTGGTTGTTTTGCTGACCAAACAATCCTCCATTTGCTGTAGAGGCGGTGTTGTTTGTGTTTCCAAACAGTCCACCGGCAGAAGTAGCCGGTTTGGCACCGAACAACCCACCACTTTGCTGATTGTTTTGTTGACCAAACAAGCCGGTATTTTGTTGAGGCTGGTTATTTTGTTGGCCAAACAATCCACCGGTTGTTGTATTATTGTTGTTTCCAAACAAACCACCTTGTTGAGGTTGAGTGTTTTGTTGGCCGAACAAGCCATTATTTTGTTGAGGTTGAGTGTTTTGTTGACCAAACATTCCAGTTGAAGTGGCAGGCTTTGCACCAAACAAACCACCGCTTTGTTGGTTGTTCTGTTGACCAAATAGTCCTGTTGATTGGTTGTTGTTTTGGCCAAACGGAGAGGAATTGTTTTGTTGTTGACCAAACAGCCCAGTTGACTGGGTGCTGTTATTTTGACCAAATGGAGAGTTGTTTGCTTGTGTGGTGTTTTGTTGACCAAATAACCCACCACCTACATTGTTATTGGTTTGACCAAATGGAGAGTTGTTTGTTTGTGTGTTTTGTTGACCAAACAAGCCACCAGTGTTGGTATTGTTGCTTTGCCCAAATGGAGATGAATTACTTTGTTGACCAAACAAACCAGAAGTTTGTGGCTTTTGTTGACCAAACAGGCCACCAGTATTGGCTGTGTTGTTGTTTT
>ERZ794949.336-NODE-336-length-15631-cov-3.721495_pt1 | contig 15631 bp, 10 predicted proteins | sample MGYA00511363_ERZ794949 | MGnify/ENA primary metagenome ERZ794949 (study PRJEB30137, sample SAMN04331402) | food metagenome | isolation source: T1 must sample point D1 replicate B | place: Australia: South Australia ...
TTTTTCATCGTGTTTATACGAAATCCAAAAAAAAAAAAATGAGAGTAAAAATTTTATGCTCAGAACGTGATTTGCACGTGCGCTACTAGATTAATAGATTGTTGTACTCGTTGTGTACTTGTTGGTTATTAAAACATTCAATGTAATTTCATTAGCTTAGATATGTAATAGGAGAAAGTACTGGATTTTTGCTGCTGCTTTATAAATTTGTCTTTTCAACTGGTATCTTTAATATAATGATGAGTGTTGAGAGACTTTTCACACCAGTAAGATTGTTTTTCTCACTCTTTTGTGCTTTAAAAAATCGGAGATAAACAACAGACGGGTCTCCGCTATCCGGACATGGGGCAAATATTAAGAAGGGAGCATCACAGTATTAACAATGCCATGTGGTAGGATTCAAAAGAAATATCAAGGAGTTTATGATTTCAGGAAATCCAATATTTAGCAATGACAGTATTAATATTATCATTTCAAAGATAAAAACTGAACAGTAATGTGTAAAACATTGTTGTATAATGGCATATTGCACTGTCTTTATTTTTTGACAGTAAATGTGCAGAACATTTCAAGGAGATCGATTCACATCTACAGAAGTTCATTACCGTTTCTATGCTTTCCTTTTTAACATGTATAGAAAACAAAAAGCATATACATATATATCGATAGTACAAGGGTATATTTGACTACTTTATCATCGGAGAATCACGTATGCGATAAGATATTGTTGAACATCTTGAATGCAAATTCACCTGTAGAATAAGGACTTAAGCTTCTTGCTAACTTTTGCTTTCCCGTCCCCCTGAAAACCGTTTCTTTTTTTCTTTTTTTTGGCGCTCTCCCCTTTTTTCCTATCAAAGCTATCGCAAAAAAAAAAACTTTATCGTGAATGCCTGAACACACAAATGGAACAAAATAATCATTTCTTGGGGGAGACGAAAAACAAAGCAACGTAATTATTTCAGGCTACATTTTGTTCACTAGTTAACTGGGTTATTACTTAACACATTTAGGCAAACGAAATTACTAAAAAGAAAAAAACAAATTATTAAACCGTACACAAAATGTCTTCTCCTATTACCAATGCTAGTAACTACGAGCTGGTTGACGCTACATTAAGTCCTAGCAAAAGGGAAGATCACGACCACGACAACGACATCTTACCTGCCTTGGACCTTGATGACACATTGGTTGAAGAAAGCCATGAGTTAGACAGGGAAATACACTACCAGGGATCTGTTATAAGATTATACCCATTGGACCCTAGAAACTTTTTGATACAGACACAAATAGCAGTTTTGCTTTTTGTATTCACTACTCTTGGTCTTAATGACCAGGCAACAGGTATGCTTATTCCCATTCTTTCTGAGACTTACGGAATCTCACAAGTTATCATTGCAAACATTTTCCTTACGCAGACATTCGGATATTTTTCAGCCTGCTTTTTAACCGAGCCTCTTCATATCAAGTATGGACAAAGAGGCTGCTTGAGCATTGCCTGTCTGTGCATTGCCATCCCTTCCGCCATCTTATTTAGCAAGCCTCCCTTATTTTTCATATATGTCTTATGCTACTATCCTATAGGTTTGGGAATTGGGTTATTGGACTCCTCTGTCAACTATATCTTCTCCTCATTTTTATGCTACAAAAATGAGTTGTTAGGCTGTGTCCATGGCATGTATGGTATCTGTGCATTCATAGCTCCTATTCTTATCAACAGTTTGGGAGAGGAAAACTGGAACAACTTCTTTTTAGTCCAGGGTTCGGTTGCTATCTTAGGAGCTGTTTTATGCTACTATGTGTTCAGACACGAAACGAAGCTGAAGTATGAGTATAAAGTCAAGCTGTCTCAATCATCACAAAAGTCGGCATCTCCAGAAACAAATATTTCCATGTTCCAAATGATGAAGTCATACCCATTGGTTCCTCTTTATGCAATTGCATTGTTTTTCTACATGGGGTCAGAAGTAGGTACTGCATCATGGATTTATACATATTTGTTGGAATACAAAGAAGGTAAAAGCAAGTATATGTCTTGGATAGTGTCTGCATACTGGGCAGGGCTGACTTTTGGTAGATTCTACTTTGGTATGATGATAGATAGGTGGTTCACCAATGAATATCAAGCAGTTAAGTTTTTTATCAAATCGACTATGCTGTTTACAGTTTCTGTTGTTCTCTTGGGAGCCATATACTCGCACTCGGCTGTATACTTTGTTATGCTTGGTATATCATTATTTGGCTGTGGGATGTTTATTGGCCCTATCTTCCCATTGCTATCGATCATAGGTATCGATATCTTGGATGAGCATGTCCAAGTCAAGGGATTGTCAAGTGCTATTTCTTTAGGATCGATAGGAGCAGCATTCATACCATTCCTGGATGGTGTGCTCATGAATCATCTTGGATTGGCAAGTCTTCCATTTTTAATCATGGCATCGACTGTCCTTTGTGTTCTAGCGATTGAACTGTATCCAATCTTGATAAAGGGACATGATCACTATTTCAACCCAAGACCAAGATCAATCAGTGTAAACTCCAACTTTTAATACAATTAATATAGATGAAGCATGAAAGTGATTATTTATTTATATATATTTTCCTAATGCTTTGAAAAGCAATTATTATTTATATACCACAGATACTTAATTATAGGTTCAAATCAAATTCCTATCAAAAATCTTTGTAAATTGTAAGGCGTTTTGTTGTACATGGAAGTTGACCACAAGATCTCTACGATGTCTAACCATAAATTATATATGCAATCATACTCTATATTATAACCGTCAAAGTGTAGACCACATTCATATAAGTTGAGCCATTTCCAACGATTCTGTTGATTAATCCTAAGATAAGGTATCCTGGGAGATTCCTTCGGCCGTTTTCCCGGCTCATTATTTTTTGTCGATAGCCGCCAAATTCAAACCGGACTTAAGAGCACCTTTTTTGGAGCCATGATGAGTCTTTGGGGAAAACATCACAATTGGCTGGATGGATTCACCATGTGGATTTCTCAATTGTCCATACACGCCAAGCATTCAGTTGTTTCTTTTTTTTTAAATGAGATTTTGACTAACCTAAAACTCTTCTAGATAAACATTCATTGGTCAATAAAATAACACCCATAGCAGCCTGTACCCAAAATGCATTCTCCTAGAAATAATGCTCATGATTATGAGATGGTTGATGCCGCATTAAGTCCTAGCAAAAGGGTAGAACTGCACCATGACGATGATACCTTGCCTACCTTGGATCTTGATGATACATTGGTTGAAGAAAGCCATGATTTAGACAGAGAAATACACTACCAGGGATCTGTTATAAGATTATACCCATTGGACCCTAGGAAATTTTTGATACAGACCCAAATAGCTGTTTTGCTTTTTGTGTTCACAACACTCGGCCTTAATGGCCAAGCAACAGGTATGCTAATCCCAGTACTATCGGAAACTTATGGAATTTCCCAAGTCATCATCACAAACATCTTTTTGATACAAACATTGGGGTATTTCTCAGCTTGCTTTTTGACTGAATCCATCCATATCAGGTATGGACAAAGAGGCTGCCTAAGCATTGCCTGTCTCTGCATTGGTATCCCTTCCATAATTTTGTTCACCAAGCCACCTATCTTTTTCATGTATGTTTTGTGCTGTTACCCTATAGGTATAGGTATTGGGTTATTGGATTCTGTTGTTAATTATGTTTTCTCATCCTTTGCTTGCTACAAGAACGAGTTGCTGGGTTCTATTCATGGTGTCTACGGAATTTGTTCATTCCTAACTCCTATTCTTATCAATGCTTTGGGAGAGGAAAACTGGAATAAGTTCTTTTTACTGCAAGGTTCAGTCACCATTTTAGGAGCTGCACTATGCTACTATGTGTTCAGGTATGAAACCAAGCTGAAGTATGAATACAAGATAAAGATGTCTCAAGCTAAGCAGAATTCTTCTCCTCAAGAAAGTAACATGTCAATGCTTCAAATGATGAAGACATACCCTCTGATTCCACTATATGCTGGTGCATTGTTCTTCTATATGGGATCAGAAGTGGGCACAGCCTCATGGATGTACACATATTTGCTGGAATTCAAAGAGGGTAACAGCAAGTACATATCCTATATCATATCCTCATACTGGGCAGGATTGACCTTTGGTAGATTCTATTTCGGCATGATGATAAACAAATGGTTCATCAACGAATACCAAGCAGTTAGATTCTTTATTAGATCAAGCGTGTTGAGTACTCTATCTGTTGCTCTACTGGGAGTGATATACTCTCATTCGGCTGTTTACTTTGCTCTGTTTGGTGTAGGACTATTCTGTTGTGGTATGTTCATTGGCCCTATCTTCCCACTGTTGTCCATCATTGGAGTGGATATTTTGGATGAACATGTGCAAGTCAAGGGATTGTCAACTTCCATTTCTTTGGGATCTATAGGTGCAGCATTCATGCCATTTTTGGATGGGGTGCTCATGAATCATCTTGGATTAGCTGCGCTTCCAACTTTGATTCTGATAGCAACTGTTATCAGTGCTGTGGTCATTCACATGTACCCAATTTTAATTCACGGAAAGGATCACTACTTCAATCCGAGATTAAGATCACTCAGTGTAAATTCTAATAGCTAATATATATTCTTATAGATAAATCCGTAAAGGAAAACAGAAGACTATTTTTGATGTCCTTTGAAAGCTATCTGCTCAGCTCTTTCTTTAAATCCTGGCAAAATAACATAGTTAATCCCACTGTCTAACAATTTTTTCACACTGGTGTTATCCTGAATGAAAGTTTGTGGTTCAGCACATCCAATGAACACAGTTTCGATATTATCCTTATGTTCAATGATTCTATCAACACAGGGTAAGTTTCCACTTAATCTTTCTGAGCATGGCTCCATAGTGGTGTATAGATCTGTACCCTTTGGAATCGATATTCCTTTATCTTTAATTTTCTGCAAAGCGTTTTGTTCCGCATGGGTGTTGCCCTCAAGCTCTCTAGAGTAACCTACACTTAGGACTTCATTGTTGTGTACTATAACACACCCAACATTGAAGGCCTTATCTGTGGCCTCACACTTATCAGCCTCGTCCAGTGCCATTTCCATAAAGTCCTTATGGACGTTGTTGCACCAGTCAGGTAACTCTGTGCTATAAGACCAGTTTTTGCTAGGATCCTCATTCTTCAAGGATTCATATTTATAAGCATGCAACCACAGTTCAAGCTCATCCATTCTAGGATCCTCGTGGATGTCACCACCACACTCTTCACACATTCTGCCTGTGAATCTTTCACCCTCATCCTCGTTTATATCATTGTTTTCACACCACCAGTTGGTGCTAACAGTGGTTTTGCCAACTTTTTCCAATTCCCCACAAATGTCATCCAAGGACTTTTCATATATGGCATTTTTGCCCAAATTGGACCCCCACATCTTAGGACTTGAATACAGTGGATCATTGGCGATTGGGTGTCCCAAGTATTGCAAATGCAATCTGATTTGATGTGTTCTGCCTGTTAGCGGTTTACACAGGACTATGGATGTGTTGGAGCTTTTATCATAGGAGATTCTTTTAAACTCTGTTTGTGAGGGCTTCCCATTTTCTTCATCAATGATGTTTAAGGTGACCCTTGGGTTGTAAAGCGCTATGGGCTTGTCCACAGTGATACTCTCGTTATTGAGTGTGAGGGGGAACTCTCCAACAACTCTAGCCATGTATTGCTTGGAAAACTCTCTTTGAAACAAGGATATTCTCATCTCATTGGCCTTCTTTGGGTTCTTGCTCAGAAACATCAGTCCTGATGTCAATCTATCCAGTCTGTTGATTGGGTGTGCCAGTATGTTCATTTCCCTTTCTAAAATCTTTGTTACAGTGTTGAATCTGTATCTCCCTGTTGGATGAGCCGGAATCGAAGAGGGCTTGTCAATAACAATCAAATCATCATCCTCATGCACAATCTTTATCGGCTTGTTGGATACCTTTGGTTCGTGAGTGTGCGTTGTGTGTTGTAGCAAATCACCATTTCGTATAATGTATGTTTTGTCAACTGGCTTTTCATTCACCAGCACCTTCCCCTCTTCCAAGGCCCTTGTGTAATCCTCTGGTTTTCTGGCTCTGAACTCAGTTGTCAAGAGCTCATGGATGTTGGTGTTTCTCCATCTCTCTTTACAGTATGTCTTGTATGTGAAAGAATACGGTTCAACCTTTCTATACTTGTCATCTATGGTGTATATAACCTCCTCAGGTTCCTGATTAATAGCCTTGTGGGTAGTTGTTCTGAATCCCTGCTTGTCAACTTTTTTTTCAATTTTGAACTTCTTCTTCAATGGTCCAGTTGTTGTAGTTTTATTTTCCATGTTGTAACTTAGTTTTGTCAACTTCTTGAGCATACAAATTTGTTTTTGGTAGATACCAAAGAGTTTTTTTTTCAAAGGAAATAAGGTAATCTTTAGATATGGAACTTCATATGATAGCTATTCATCATTAGATGTGATGTGAAAAAATCAAATCTTGATTCCCCGTTTACATTCAATTTTCCAGGAGCTAAAAAAAAATTTTATTTTTTGGTTCTGTTTTAATTTTGAGTGTATTTTTCGTTATTATCTTGTTAAACTTTACTTGAGCAAGTTGTAGAAGAAAACCACCAACAATTACAACCATCTACAAATAACTAACATAATGTCAACAGCCAAGCCTGATTTGAAAGATGTCAATCCAAGAGGGATCCCTAAAGCCCTGTTTATTGACTTGAATGATACCAAAATAACATCAAACCTTGAACTAACAGTAGTAAATGTTCAACAAAACCTTCAGAAATACGAATACATGCTAAAATCCAAGGATCAACAACTAAAGACAATAACTGACATCACTAAGGACATCAAAACAAACGTTAAAGTCATAGAAACATTGATCGCCCAGAACGACGACAGTGATGATGAAGATGAAGAGTTCCAAGATATCCAATATGAACTTGAAGATGGGTTGTTCGCCTTTGCCTCCATACCTACAAAATCTGAGACAAACACAGTTTCCTTGTGGCTAGGGTCTGGGATTCTGATGGAGTTCACATACGAGGAAGCATTGCAGATTCTGAATGAAAAGAGCTCTGTTTATACAAGCAAGATTAATGAGATCATGGAAGACATAGAATACTTAAGAGAACAAATAACCACATTACAAGTCAACCTGTCCAAGGTATATAACTATAGTGTTTTGCAAAAGAGAAAGCTGGAGCAAAAACAGGGTGTTAAATAGTTACTGATTTATATATTATCTGGTAAATATCAATGTGTATATGCAGTATTGAAGAACTAGGGAAAAGAGTTCTGTGTGGTGAGTAATCAGATAGAATGTCATTATCGTGTATGTGAAGACATTAGATGGTAACTTTATGTTCAAGAACCTATTTATCTTTAGTGACCAAATATATTTTTCTTTATAGTAGTACTTATTGAAAATGCAAACCATACTAGCACTCAATCCTGTTGGATAATCACCTAATAATGTGTATAGCAAAGAGCTGTATTTCATCTTTGGAATGTAGATCTTCTTCAGTAGAAGATCTATGATCAGGCTGTTCATCAGCAGTATTATGTATGATTGGATGAATATTCTCTTCATGCTGATTTTGTACAGAAACTCTATACGCTTCCCCATGTGGTATAACAACAGACATGTCATCAAGAGATCATTGGCGGTTCCATCACAGGTTATCAGTAATGGATATGACAAATATCGAAGGACACATCTTAAGATATTCACAGGCTCAAAAAGCACATACTCGATGTTGTTTGGGTTCAGGTACTCATACAGGAACCCAGGATACAAAAACACATTGTTGAAGAATAACACTACTGCAGTGAACAAGATCACCTTGAAACTTATGCTCTCATAGAGTAGCTTGTCTCGAAGTAGGAGAATTGTGCGCACATTGGGTCTAGGCAGATTGCTGGAGTTCATTTTGATATATTTATTGGTAATGATAGAGTCTTAAATTGATTTAGCTCTGTGGTGATTCCAGAATGAATACTGCTATGATTGTTTGATTTTCGTTTTTTGTTTTTTCTAATTTTTTTTTTTTGAGGGAAGGGGAAAAGTGATAAATACACATATCAAACGTGATCCAAGATAAAAGTTTAATATCAATAAAATTACATATATAAGCACTTGTGTCTACTCATTGGATAGTGTCTTTTGCTTAGACAACAAGCCAAAGTACTCAACATTAGTTATTACATGTTGCTGGTTTTTCAAAATCTCATCATTGACAGCCTTTAGGGGAATCAAGATATTAATGCTATGTCTGATCCAGTTGAACCATAAGGAATTTGCAAAGTTGCTTATTTCAAAGCATATTTTGGATGCCGTGGACATTTCACTTTCGGTTTCCAATTTCAGCGATTGGTTGTGGTTTAAGGCTATTGAGTTTTGAGTCATTAATTTGTACAAACCCTCTCCAATAACTCCATCCATTTGGTAGGTCAAAAAATTGACAAACATTCTTGAGTTCTCAACATACTCCAATCTTAATAAATAGTTGACTGCATATACTGATAACACAACGATACCTAAGAACTTGTTTTGTCCGCTCTTGCCATTTTGAATGTCAATTTTATAGATGTTGAAAAATTGATACATGTCTATTATGGTTATGACAAACAACAATGGGTTTGCAACCAAATGTAGTAAAGGTTTGAAGGCATCTTTGATCCTTTGAATGGTACCAACATCCAGTAAGTTAACTTCCTTTTCGTCCTCATTTTCCGACTTTTCTGAGCTTACAGCATCATCTTCAAGTTTGTTACTTTTAAATTCGTATAGTAGAAAGTTAGCTAGATTTAACCAACTAAAGATGGCAAAGCTTGCAAGTTTCCATATTGATTTGTTTTGGTTTGATAGCAAAAACAAAGCACAATTAACAATCAAGTGAAAGTTCTCTGTTTGGAAAAGACAGCTCAATGGTAGTATAGCCATCATCGTGTTTTGACTCAACTTGTTAGTGAACAGCAATGTTTTCAGCTTTGTGGTGTAGATTCTGTATAACACCAATGAGTATGTCCACATACTGGAACTCAAGCAAACAACATAAACAAAATTGTTGCTTTGGTTAATTTTTTTTTTCAAAATCACATTTCTGAAATATATCACAAATGATACTATTGTTGACAAATGTGAAAATAACCACAGTTGATAGAGCAAAAACATTTTATTCTTTTCAAAAGTTGTTGATTTCAATGATTCTTCTTCATGTACTGAATATTCGTCAAAGGACTCTTTGGGAGTGAACTTGGTGCTGTCAGTGGGATCATATGTTTCAGCAGGTGACGAGTCCTCATAGTAGTACTTGTCATAGTTTTGTTCAAACTCTGCTTCAGTGTACATTGTTTCAGCTGATGAGCCGTTGTTCTCATCATGCTGGTATGAGGAAGAATTCACACGTTTTGACTTTTGTTTAGATTTTCTTCTACTTTTTAGGTTGTTTTTCTTCCGGTATAAAGAGGGTGTATTCATTATAAGTTTATTGATTGGATCTATGAGTATGCTACTTTCGATTAAAGATTTTTTTTGATCTACATCTGCAGAACTGTTGTATATATTTAGATGATGTGCCTCTATCAACTTCGCAGCTAATATTACCAAAGCCTTTTTGTAAAATTTGAAATTATTAAAGGTTATTCTCTCAAATCTATTAATTCAACTTTTTGCCATATGTGCAATCATTATTATCATTTTTTTTGAGAAATCAATATTGTACAAACATAATTAAAAAAATGAGACAAGGCCTAAACTCCACACATGGCTTTTTTCCTCATAAACTTAAAAAAAAAGATAACCAAATCACTCTTGCTCTACTTTATCCAGTCTGTCTGACAATATGCTGAAATAGTGCTCTAGCTGACTGACTGTTTCCTGCAGACTTTTTATGGTTTCCTTCATGTGGGCTATTTCCAAGTCCCTGCTTATATCCGAATGCGTGGTTGACAAATCATCCATCATGGCTGCACCATACAGAATCGACAGCTTCTTTCCGTTGTTGCTGGTGTTGTGTATGGAATTATATGAGTGGGTTGTGTTGCTCTGTGATGCTGTTTCTGTGGAACTTAAATGTGCTTGCTCCTTTTTTGTTGATAAGTAACTTGATCTGGGCAAGACCTTTATGGTATCCAAGGGTTGTTCTTCCTCATTAGCACTATTTTCTTCATCTAACATATGATGAAAAGTTTCTCTTGATAAACTGTCGTCTACACTTGCATTGTTCTTTTCACTGGTTATGGCTATGATTCTTTTCAACAGATCTACATCTTCATCGTAAAAATACTTTTCCAGGTAAATCTTATTGTGTGACGAATACATTGATATCAACTTTTGGTATCTTACTCTTAAGGTTCTTGTTTGTTTACATCGTTTAGCATTTGTGACAAGATGGTTGTATGAGTCTAGGATGTATGGCCATTTTTTGGTATTAGCCTTGTTTATACTGAAGTTATTATTTTCGTATTCTTCTATTGCTCTCAGCAAACAGTGTGTTTCTTCTTTTCTAAGAAGGGTTTTTTCATCAGACATAAATACAGACTAAAGGATGATGTAGTTATTTTTTCGATTAATAACTACTGTTATGGTTAGGTTTTGAATGGGGACTTATACTTCTTTCATATCATTATATTTGCTCATAATGATAGCAGTTGCTTTGAGCGCATAGCAGCCATTGTTGATTCCATGATATGCTGTTTTTTTCCCCCGATTTTTATGTTCGGACCTGAAGACAACAGAAACGTGACCTGTATGACTGACTAAGAAAACCCACACAGGGAAGAAAAAAAAAATTTTTATTTTGGAAAACGTTCAATGTGGTTATTTCACGTTTTTTTAAAATATAGCATATGGTATGATTCAATTGTACAGTTAATAATCACCAACATTACACTTCATCCTCTTATTTGAATGTTAAATAGATCCCTATTAAGTAGAGAAACCTTCAATCTCTCCAAGCCATCTTTTATAACTTCTAAACTATTCAAGTCTGAAGATTTTAAGCCAAAGGTTGTAAACAACTTTTACCAAGAAAAATTACTAAAAAAAGCCAAAGAACAAGGCTTTAACACTATAGAGGAACTAAAGGAAAGTCTAAAGGAAGAATTAGTAAAGAAAAAGAAAGAATTCAGCAAAGTAGACCCATTAAATACTTTGAAAAAATACCAAGAAGCTCAAGGAAAAGAAGTTGAAGATATGAACAAACCAACTACAAAGAGTTTAGGTGCCATACCTACAGACAAGGAAAAAAAGCCATACAAGACTTTGAGCTCATATGTTAACAAGGAGAAGTTCATGGAACTATCTCCCCAAGAAATTGAATTCTTATGGAGAGCAAGATTCACCAGTGGTCAAATGGCTGAGAACCATCTCCATGCTGTGTTACAAAAGAATGTATGGACTAAGATGTACGAAAATGCCAAGGAAAACCCAGTGTTTGTGTTACCCTTGCCTAGAGACATCACACCAGAGAAAGAGACAGATGTGAAAACTGGTGCTGAGCTGTTTTACGTGCAATGGACCTTCCCAGACAAAAACACCACACACTGTATAATCACATCATTGGTTGAGTACCAACTGCACAAGGAGTTTGCCAAACCATACCTGTCCATTTCCTTCTTCGGGGACATGCTAGACAGAAAGAACATATCCCTAATGGTTGGTCAACTGGACTTGGAATGCTCAATCAACATGAGCGATAGCACTCTGTTGCTGTTGAACTTGCAAAGATTCTACGGGGTCATTGAGGGTGGCCTATCCAATGAAAGATTGGCCATGCTAAAGGCATTCAACAAGGGTGATACATCATTTGATGTCAACAAGTTGGTTGATCTAGCCAACTCCATGACTTAAGTTTATGAATGAAATAAACTATGTATATATTATTGTTATTAATTTTTTTTGCTTTACAAAGCTATTTCTTTGCTGAGCTTTACAAGATTTTACGATGAGGTTATGAGTTTTTCTTGATCCGTAGGAGACTCAACGTCGGGAGAAGTAAAAAAAAAAAAAGGAGAAAAAATTCAAATTTAAAATTTAAAATTTAAAATTTAAAATTTTAAAGAAATATAGGTAACTTTAGTCTATTTTTCATTTGCAATGGATTGGCAAAAAAAAATGTTTTCCCCAACAAGCATTGTTAATAGCCACTCATATCACACTTAACTACACATTTTGATGAACAGACAAAAAGTAGCCTTCTTAGGTCCAAAGGGAACCTATTCCCACCAAGCAGCATTGCAACAATTCCCTGATGAAACGAAGTATGAACTCATTCCTGCTGTAAGCATCCCCACATGCTTTGAATCTGTTTTGATTGACCCTCAGATCGAGTATGCTGTGATTCCCTTTGAAAACAGTACTAATGGACAAGTCGTTTTCACTTATGATTTGATCAGAGATGTTTTGAACCAAAACCACAATGACGAAAATAACCAGTTCATAAATGACTACAACAACAGAAAGTATCCACCTTTGAACATCATAGGGGAACAATATGTCAAGATTGAGCATTGTCTTATTGTGGCTGACAGTGATGATTTAAACAACTTTGATGGCATACAATTCGAGAATCTGTATTCACACCCACAGGTATGGGGACAGGTCAGCGAGTACTTGAACAAGCCTGATTTCAAAACCAAGTTCAAAAACATCATTGATTGTAAGAGCACTGCTGAAGCCATGGTGAAATGTAAAGAGGACAAGGAAAGGGGTGTACATTCCCTGGCCATAGGTTCTGCAGCCGGTGCAAAGGTGAATAAATGTGAGATTGTTGAAGAGGGCATAAACAACATGAAGGGAAACACAACAAGGTTCCTGACATTTGTCAAGAGAAAGGATAACGAAAAGCAACTGTCCTCTCTTTTGCTCAATTCAGAATCACTCCACAAGAGCAATGAAGATAAGATGGTCATGCTAACGTTCACAACTCTGAAGGACGGTCCTGGATCCTTGGTTGAGGTTTTGAAGATCTTCCAGAACTTCAACATCAACATGACTAGTATTTCCTCAAGACCAATTGGCCAACAGTCAGGTAAGTGGCAATACATCTTTTACGTCGAGTACGAGTATATTGAAGGATTGAACTGGAGAGACGAAATCCTGAAAGAAATTGATGATAGATGCTTGACATGGGCCCTATGGGGGATCTTCCCAAGAGACCCAGGTTACTATTCATAATCTTTTGAAACTAAACAGAAGATAACAAGCATTGTATTTCGTTCTTCATAAATGTTGAATAAGTTTTTTTTTTTTTTATAAAAGGTGTTTCTTTTCTATATATTGCACTAATGTTATTATAAATTAATTATGTGTCCGTTTTTTCTTTCTTTAATACAAAATACTTCCATGTGTGTTTTATAAACTTTTTCTATTTATTGTACTTCTTGAACTCCCACGGTTGTGAGTCTAATGGGCATACATTTCTCTTAGATAGCCACTTGTTGATACAATGCAAATGGAATGAGTGTCCACAGTCACCAGTTGCGGTTATGCACTCGAACTTCTTATCGTGCTGCTGTGTGTTTTGTGCATCGTTTTGACAATCAACACAGGGCTCCATCAAGTTACTCTTACAGATTGCACAGTCTGCACTGTCCAAGTCCCATGACCACAGGCCTACAGCTGTCCATTTCTTTATTTTGAATCTAGGTTGTTCAGATGTGTCTAGTTGTGGAACGGATGACATCTATGATATATAATGTTATTGGTCGTTTGAGTGTACTTTTTTGGCAATGATCCTGAATATTTTAATTTATTTTTTTTTTCTTCTTGAGAGACTTTTGAAACGGTGGGAAAAAAGTTATATGGCGAAATCCAAAATCCTAAAATCACATGTGATGCTTCAGTCTGATAAATAAAAAATGAAATATATAATTTCTATAGTAAGCCCATAACATCAGGGATCTTGAAGGATCCAGCCTCATCTTTGTAGTGCATCTTATCAATCAGGAGGTTGTATATCCCAAAATATGCTTCTTTTTCGTACTCGTTCCTGCTGTTGTTGTTGATTGTGGCTCTCAGTATGCAGACCCATATATCCTTGTCCTTAAGTGTTTTTTTGATTACATCGTCTGTAACATCGTATTCTTGGTCATATGCTTTGTTGATATCAAAGGTTACATTGTCATTTAGAAACTCTATACTGAAAAACACTATCAGTTTTGTTATAAATTCAGCAAAAAGTTTAGGCTCGTAAATGTGAAATCGCTTACTCTTGACCATACTTAATATAATATACTTTATAAAGGACCCACAAAATTGACTCTTGTTGTCCATACTTGCATCTAAGAGTTTGTAAGAGTTATTTGACTTCATCAACTCCATGTTATTACTCATGTCTAACCCAAGCTGCACTATATCCCCAAAATTTTTAAAATTCTTGTTGGTGAACATCTCTAAACATATATCATCCAGTGTATAACACAACCAGGGGAAGTCCGTATAGCTACCGGACTCAATAGATATAACTTGAAACATGGGGTAATATATCCATAAAAATGCCCTTAAATCCTTGTTTGCTTTGTACAAATCCGTATACTTGACAAGAAAATCGATCAAAACTTGGGTATTTTTCTCATTTAAGACTACATTAGAAGAAAATTTGTTCATGTTAGACAGAGAGACAGTTCTATGGCATTTTCCATTCAAAATAGCTGTTAAATACTCCTCAATATAACGTTCATTTTCATATAGCTGTATAAAAAAGGTGTGATTGCCTTCGTTTAGCTTGATGTTCATGTATGAAAATCGCCAATATGAATCATGTGCGAATATATCATTGAACTGTGATTTTAAAAAGAGTGGTAGGTTGTTTATATCTGAAATATCAAGGTGTAAAAATATTTTCTTTAGGATATCAAGATGAATGTCAAGTATGTTCTTGTTCTTGACCAATCTATGTTGTGTTTCACTTTGCTTTTTTCTGTAACGAAAAGCCTTTTGATCATAGTGCAGAGCCTTTAGAATGTTACTTTCATTCACAATAACATTTGATTTGTTACTTAGAAGTTTTGTGTTGTTTCTTCCTGGCACTATGAATCCCATTTGTATGTCATTGGGTAGTGTAAATAATATTCTTCAATGATTCGTTAAATAGCTTTTGAATTGTCCTTCAGTAGGAGAAATACCTCATCGCATCTGTTCTTTACTCATTTTTCTCGGACTTAACAAAAACACTTACTTAAATTCTTAGTATATGCTTTTTTTTTTTGTTTTGGCACTGAAGGTTATCTCAACTCATTAGTGAATATTATAGTTCAATTGAAAATAATAATAACACCATAAAAAAGATAGCTTAAGAACTATAATTCTATACAACAAACACTGAAATGAGTGCTGATGAAAACAAATTAACGGGTGTGTCCTCTCTGTATCCTGATCCTCCCCTATACTACACAGACTTTACCACCGATGATGATTTATATTTAAAGACATACAAGAACATAAAACAACAAGAGATTGAAAACATAAACGATATAGTCACAGCAGTTAGCAAGAGCAATGAAATGTCAGCTGAATTCTATAAAGAAACCAGGAATACATTAGCAGAGGAACAAGATAACACTAAGATTCCACCTAATCTCCCTGAAGATGACAGT
>ERZ794949.337-NODE-337-length-15621-cov-2.811769_pt1 | contig 15621 bp, 17 predicted proteins | sample MGYA00511363_ERZ794949 | MGnify/ENA primary metagenome ERZ794949 (study PRJEB30137, sample SAMN04331402) | food metagenome | isolation source: T1 must sample point D1 replicate B | place: Australia: South Australia ...
TAGACCTCGCGGTCGTGCGCGATGAGCTGCGTCACAGGGACGCCGGTCGAGATGTCCCACACGGTGCAGGTCTGCGAGCGGGGCGCAAGAGAGGGTCAGTCGGGGAGGATTAGAGAGAGAGCGTGGAGGAACGAAGAGGGACGCACAGTGTCTATGGACGACGTGACGATCTTGGTCGGCTCGAGCTCCGACCACGAGAAGCCCGTCAACGGCGCCGAGAAGTCGGCCTTGGCCTGCGCGCGCTCTCAGCTTGTGATCAGCACCTGCCGCAGCGACGACACGCATCCGAGGAGAGAGAAGAGCCACGCACATTCTGCAGCGTCGCTCGGCTGACGAGCTTGCTCCTGGTGTGAGCCTGCCCCTGCCCGACGAACCCGCCGCTCTGCCTCGCGGCCGACCCATCGTCCTGCTCGCCGACGAGGTCCCACAGCCTCAAGCACTCGGTGCTCGTCGCGAGCACCTCGCGCTCGGTCCCATCGCCCTGCGCCGACGCCAACGAGCTCGAGAGGCGCGCGGGCGCGAACCGGACGGCGCTGGGCGGGTACAAGAGCCCTGCGCGGGCGATAGGGCTCAGGGCCGACCCGCCGGCGGGGACGCGCTGTCGGGTCGAGCGCGAGCGGTACGCCGTCTCGGACTCGGAGTCGGACGCGTCGTCGAGGTCGGCGACGGCTGGGCTCGGCGCCGCGACCGTGAAGTGGTTGCCGCCCTGCTGCTGCTGAGGGGGCGCGCCGTTGATGCCGCCGTTGGCGGCGGTAGAGGAGGAGGACGAGGTCGAGGTCGAGGAAGGGGCGCGCGCCTCGGAGTAGGACCCGACTGCGAGCTTGAGGGACGGGGCGGACGAGGTCGAGAGGGGCGAGATTGAGAGGGCAAAGGTCTGGCAGTCCGAGTGGTAGTCGAGGATGGTCGGTGCCCTGTTCAAGAGTGTATCGCCCGAGCGTGTCAGTCCTCGGGCGCTGTGCTGAGCCGAGTGCGGCTCGGAGCGATGACAGCACCCACCCCGCGCGAGCGAGGCAGGGCGGGCTCCACCAGGGCTAGTGCGAGTGCGAGAGGGGACGCACATGGTGGCTGGTAGTCCTACGAGTGCCCCTGTGCTCGCGCTTGAGCTGTGTTGCGAGGCTGAGGGCGCGGTGTTCGTGGGCGAGACGAGGTGGGGGAGCTTGACGCGCAGGGGCTGGCGAGAGGGCGAACGGCGAGCGCGGGTGGTCTAGGCGAGGTCGTGAGCGAGTAGAGCTTGTAGCTGAGCCAGTCGGCGCGGCAGCTGGTCGAGGAGCGAGAAGAGGTCGCGCTCACGCCGCCGTCCGCTCGTCCACCGCGAAGGCATCCGGCTCAAGGCTCGCCTCGCGCTCTTCTGCCTCGAGAAGCTGCAAGAGCAACGGCGCAGTGCTTGCAAAACAGTCTAAGCAGACGCGCAGCTCCCGGCCCCTCGCTCGAAGCACTCCCGCACGGTCCCACCCGCTCCTCGGGCGACGACGACCACGACAAGACGGCGACGCTCTACCACTTGTGCTTGCCCGAAGCCGTTGCTGCGACGAACGCCTCGCGCGACGGGATGAGCGGCTCGTCGATGTCGTACAGCTCGATGGCCTCCTGCGAGCGCGAGCGTCGTCCGGGTCAGTCTTCTTCCCGCTCGGCGCACGACGACGAGGGCGAGTGGGAGAGAGAGGGACGCACCCGCCACACGTCCTCGGTGAGCTCGAGCACGACCTGATTCTTGGCGGCGACAGGCTGGCCCGCAGCCGCGACCGCCTCGGGGTCGACGCAGACTGCGCACGAGGAGGAGGGGAGAAGCGTCAGTTCTGCCCGACGACGGCGACGAGCGAAGGGTGAGAGAGCACGCACAGGCAATCATGTCGCCGGCGAACTCGCTGTCCGGGTCGTCGTCGATCTCGATGGCCGCCTTCTGCTCGCGGATGAGGAACGAGAAGTAGAAACAGTTCTCGACCGTCTGCGGGCAGCGAAGGGCTGTCAGCCGTGGCTGCGCGGTATCCCGCAGCTCGGCTACTCCTGCTCGTGCAGGATGCTCGACGGGCGAGGGCGCGAGAGGCCTGCGAGAGACGCACCTGGCTGAACGAGTGCGGGTTGACGACAAACTTGAGGTACGGGATGCCCCTCGCGCCTGCCACGGCCGACAGGTGCTTGCCGATCTGCGCGACATGATGCAGTCGAGAGTCAGTAGGGCACGCGAGGAAAGAGGGCAAGGAAGGGAGCGCACCTTGGCGACGACCTTGCCCGTCTCGTTCTCGTTCTTGGCGACGTCCTCGGCCTGGAGCTGCGCGAGAGGAAGATCGAGAAGGAGCGTCAGCACGGCAAGAGCGCGAGGATGGTACAGAAAGCGCGAGAGCCGGTGCGCACCTCCTCGGGCCGCATGCGGTCGGCCTCGTCGACCTTGTTCTTGGCCCTCTGCGTGCGCGCCTTCTTCTCCTTGATCTCGAGCTGCAGCGGGCCGTACCTGCGTCACCAAAAACATCATCAGCTCAGGGACCATGTAGAGAGCTGGGAGGTGGAGCGAGAGAGAGAGAGAGAGAGAGAGAGGGCGACGCACATGAAGTCGAGCGGCGCCGGGCGCTTGCTCTCGCCGGCGAGGACCTGCCCCGCACGTCCCCACAAGAGCGCGACATCGTCGTCGTCGTCGCTGCCCTCGAGCTCGTCCTCGTCGCTCGCCGCCCGCCTGCCCCTCCCCCGGCCCGTCGTGCGGTCGCGCCGCCTCGCCCGGTCGCTCCTCGCCGCGCCGCCGTCGCCGCCGAGGAAGCGCCGCAGGCGCACGAGGAACTCGTCCGTGTCGAACGCGTCGCCGTCGATCTTGAGCTGGCGCGCCTTGAGCGCGCCGGCCTCGGACGTGGCCATGAGGACGCGCGAGTCGAGGACGGCCTCGGACGGGTTCTGGACGCGCAGGAAGAGCGCGTTGGCCGACGAGACCTGGTCCGCCAGGGCGCCGACCGACGTGTTCTGGAGGTCGCCGCGGGCGTCTGTGTGGAGGGAGGGGAGTCAGCGGCGGCGTCGGGCTGGGCGAGGGGAGGGGAGCGACGAGGAGGCAGAGAGAGCGAAACGCACCGTCGACCTGGTGCTGCAGCGAGCGGTACTTGCTCCTGAGCCTCCTGCGCCGCTCAATCTTCCTCTCCTCCCTGCGCGCGCGCTCCTCCGGGCTCATGTCCTCGTCGTCCATGTCTTCGTCGTCGTCGTCCGCCTCGTCGCTCATCTCGGCCGCACCGACCGCACCCTGCGTGGGCGTGACCTCGTCCTGCTGCTGGTCCTGCTCCTGCTCGTCCTCAACTGCGCCCTCGGGCTCGCGCGCGCGCCCCTTGCCCTTGTTCCGAGACGCGTCCGAGGCGGCGAGTGTCGAGGACGACATGCGGTTCTCCTTGTGGCGGCGGTCGGGCTCGTGCTGCTGGGTGCTGCAGGCATATGCTCGTAGGCGGGCGACGGAGCGTAGAGCTGAGAGGGGGCTCGTGGTGGGGGAGATGAGGAGGCGGACGCGCTCGGTCGCGTCAAAGGACTTGCTCCACCGCGAGCACAGCTTTCTTTGCCTCGTGCGACTGTGGGAATGCAATGCAAGTGTGTTACAAGTCTATCCAGGGCGCGACCAAAAATCTAGGTGCCGCGCGAGGCCCGTTCGGCCGCCTTCCACTGCTCGAGGCACGAGAACCGCCAGTCCTTGTCTGCGAGCGAGTCTGTGTGTCAGTGCTTCATCTCGGTGCGCTCGATGCACCCTCCTCGACGAGACGAGAGAGGCGCAAGGCAGGGAGGAAGCAAGACCGACGCACCCATGTCGACCGTCTCCTGGCCCTTCTTCCTCCCCTGCAGCTCGCCCTCCCTCGGGCACTCGCACTCGCACCCGAGCACGTCGTCCTCGTCCTCGTCGCCGTCCAGCCTGAGCCCGACTCGGCGCGTCGAGCGCGCCGGGCAGTGGAAGAACCAGTCGTGCTGGTAGCCGAGGTCGGCGAAGCTGCGAGCGGCGAGGGGCGGCGCAGCAGCTGTGAGCTGCCCGTTCGGCCAGTCCGGGAAGAAGAGGAGGTGGAAAGGACGCACTAGTGGACCTGGTCGATCGAAGCGAGGGCGCCGAGCGCGAGAGCTCGCACGGGCGCGTCGCCCCACTGAGCGCGGCAAGTCGGGCTCGAACATCAGCCGACGCCCTCGTCCTTCGGTAGCGCAGCGACTGAGAGAGAGAGAAAGGCGCACTCGCTCGGTGTAGAACCCGCCCTCGGCGTCGAGCGAGCGAAAGAGGGCCTGATACGCCTCGGAGCGGAAGAAGCGCAGGTCGCCGATCTGCGAGCAGTGGCAGCGGACGTTAGCGCTCGTGCGCTCGTGCAAGACTGTTCAGAAGAGATAGAGAGGATGAGCGCACCTCCATGTTGGTCCAGAAGTGGAAGCCCGAGAAGTGCTCGTCGCCGTCGTCGCCTCGGCGGGTCAAGAAGCTCCACAGCGGGCCCTCGGGCTCGAGCCCGCGTCGCTCGAGGTGCCGCCCGACGGCGCTGAACAAGGTCGGGACCGTGTTCATGTTCTCGACGACCGTGATGACGAAGCCGTACACCTTGTTGCGCTGGGCGAGGAGGCGGAACGGGTCGTACGTGACCGAGCAGAAGAAGCTCACTGCGGGCGAGGCGAGAGGCCGAGTCAGCGCGTGCCTTCGAGGCAGAGAGGCCGCAGGAAAGAGAGAGAGAGAGGGACGCACCGCCCGGCTCCAGGCGCCAGAACCAGTCGTACTCGTCGAGGAGCTCGTGACGGACCCACAGGCCGGCGTACCACCTGCACATGTGGTGGTACGCCTCCCTGCCCGCATACTGGACCCCTCGGCGCTCCTGCTCGGCGAACGCTCGACGTACGGCGTCCACGTCGAGGTGCGGCGGGATGCGCCAGTGCTCCTCGGGGACGACGCCCCACCTCGTCTCTGCTCTCTCGGGCAGCGCGCGCGCGACCGCCTCGCGGAACGCACCCGAGAGTGCACCCTCGTCGGGCGAGGCGAGGAAGACGTACGGGTACCGGAAGCGGGCGTTGAAGCGGAGCTCGAAGTTGGCGAGGGTCGGGACGAGGGCGGCGAGGTCGCGCTCGCGCACGAGGACGACGATGGCGGCCTTTTTTCGCGGCTCGAGGGTCGTGAGGCGGGTGTCGGCGCAGCCGCTGACGGGGCGTAGGCGGGTCGGGAGGGCGAGGTCGAGAGGGCGAGGGTGAGAGAGGGCGGTCCAGGCGATGAGAGCGAGGGCGAGGACGGCGAGGAGGGGTGCGAGGCGGCTGGTCGGTCGAGACTTGCAGTACGAGGTGGATCGTGGCTCTGTGCGACTTGGCGAGCCGGGGAGCATGCGCTGGTTGATGACGCGATGAGGCGGTGCTGGAGGTGGGGGAGGAGGCGAGGGCGGTCAGCGGGTCGCTCTGGGTGAGGGACGGGCGCCGTTGGGCTGGGCAGGTGCGAGTGTGAGGACTGAGCGGCTCACCTCGGAGGTTGGTGCGGCCGTGGGAGGACGCTGCTCCTTGGAGCGAGATGACGATGTGAGGCGGCGAGGCGGGCGGCCGCGTGCGCTCGGTCGCGGCTCGGTGAGTGTGGCTGAGGAAAGTGGGCCTCGGTGTAGGGAGATTCCGGCGGACAGGAGGCGCGGACGACGAGGTGCGAGCCAGCTCCGCCTCGCCCGGACTCTCCGCCGCGCTTCGGAACGGCTTGCTCTCCGTCGACGCCGCTGCCGTGCTCAGCTGCACAGCCATGTGAGCCACAGCTGCTCTCTCCCTTCTCCCTTCCTCACGCCAGCCGCAACCGCCGACCCGCCATGGCCCTCCAGCGCCTCCAGCTCACCCTCTCGCACCTCTCGCCCGCCCTCGCTCAACACCCCGCTCCCTTCACAAGGACTCAAGCCACCCTCGCAGACGACACCCACAAGGAGCTCGCCTACACCGTCTTCTGCGGCTCGAGCCCGGGCAACGACCCCGTCTACGCCGCCGCCGCAGACTCTGTCGGCCGAGCCTTCGCTCGCGCCGGCGTCACCCTCATCTAGTGCGTCCCACCTCCCTTCTCTCTGCTCGTGCGGTAGCCAGTCACTGACCAGGTCGACCCCATGCTCGCAGCGGAGGAGGGACGGCCGGCGTCATGGGCCAGGTCTCGTCCCGCACCCTCGACCACGGCGGCAAGGTGCACGGCATCATCCCCTCGGCCGTGCGTCTCCCTCTCTCTCTTTGCCCCGACTTCCTTCAGGCCCTCCTCTTCTTGAGCGACCCCGCCCTGGACGAGCCTTCCTTGACGCCCCTCCTCCCCTCCTCCTCCTCGTTCACCCTCCCGCATCCCGCCCGCAGTTCCTCGCCAACGAGGCACCCGACCGAGGCCCGCTTCGGCCGAACGAGGAGGAGACGATCGTCGACAGCATGCACCAGCGCAAGAAGCTCAGTGCGTCGGCTCGCTCGTCCCTCATCCGCCTTGAGCGCAAGTGCCCGTTCGAGCATGTGCTTGGCGCCCATGAGCACGCCCAAGTAGCTACGCTGACTTGCTTTTTGCGCACACAGTGGCAGACCTGAGCGAGGGCTTCATCGGCCTGCCCGGCGGGTACGGCACCCTCGAGGAGGTGCGTCTCTCTCTTCGTCCTCGCTCGGACCCCTCTCCCGCTCGACCGGCCGGTACTGACTCGACCTTGCCCGTCGCACAGGTCGCAGAGATGACGACCTGGTCCCAGATCGGCGTGCACCTCAAGCGTGCGTCGTCGCTCTCTCCCTCGTTTCTCCAGCTCGCGAGCGCGCACTGACCTTCTCAAACCCGACTCGCTCCCGCACGCCGCAGCCGTCGTCCTCCTCAACGTCAACGGCTTCTACTCGTCCCTGCGCGAGTTCATCAACAAGTACGTCCGCCTCTCTTGCCCCTGTTCGAGCTCCAGAGCCGCGCACTGACCCTCCCCCTCGCCCTCTTCGCTCTCGCCCCTCCCGCAGCGCCATCTCGTCGGGCTTCATCTCCGAGTCGAACCGGGCCTTCCTCGTCTTTGTCGACGGGCCCTCGACGGCCAACCCACTCCCGTCGTCGTTCGACTGGGGCGATGCCGCGCTCGAGGCGATCCGCGCGTGGAAGGCGCTCGGCAGCGGCGGGGCGACGCCGTACAGCTTCGAGTGGACGTCCGAGCAGAAGCAGGGCAAGGAGGTGCTGTAGCTGTTGCGCGCCGACTTTCCCCTCTCGTTGCATCGTGTCGTTCTCAGGCCCGGCTGGGCCGGTCTCTCCTTTTCCTCTCGTCCTCTCGATGGAGAGCACGCAGACAGAGACACAGCGACAGCGCACAACTCAACTGCACAGCAAGAACGCGCACCCTATCGAGAGAGAGCGCTAAGCAACACCCCTCAGCTCGAACGTCTCCTCGCCCTCGAGGTCAAACTCGGCCCTCGCCTCGTCGAGCGTCATGCCGCCCTCGAGGCGCTCGCCGTCAAACTCGACGATGATCTTGGACTGGCGCGCGGGCGGGATCGAGTACTTGCGGCAGAAGGCGCGCACGAGCTGCGTGACCGTCGTCGAGGGCTTGACGGCGAGCGAGAACGACTGGGTGCTCGAGCTGCGCAGCGTGAGGGGAAACAAGCCCGTGGATGCGGCGGTCCTGGGCGATGAGGTCGAAGCGGCGGCGGCGGTGGCGGTGGCGGTGGCGGCGGGCGAGGGAGAGTCGCTGCTCGGCGCGGCGGCGGCCCGAGCGCCCGGCGGCGGGAGGAGCTCCTCGTCGTCGTCGTCGTCGTCCTCGAGGTCGAGCACGATTGCGCCCTTGCCGCGCATGTTGCTCGCCGCCCCTGCCGCCCTCTCGCCGCCGCCGTCCTCCCCCTCGCCCGACCCAGCTCTCGCCCTCGCCCGGGCGAGCGCCGTCGCCTCGGCCTCGTCCTCGTGCGCCTTCATCTTGGCCGCCGCCTCCTCCTTGGCGCGCTCGCGCACCTTGTTCCACACGTCGTGCGTGTACGCGCGCATGAGCGGTTCGGCGCCGGCGCGCAAGGCAAGCGAGGCCGGCGTGCCGAACTCGTACAGCTGCGTCTGCTTGGTCGAGGCCGGGGCCGAGGCGGACGAGGAGGCCGCGAGGAAAGACTGGGACGAGGTCGAAGTCGAGGTGGACGAGGAGGAGGGGCGCAGGTGGGTGATGACGAGGTCGGCGCGAGGGATGCCGCGGCGCTGCGAGATCTCGTAGAAGAGCGACTCGAACGGCTCGTGCTGCGGGCGTCATCGACGACCACCGTCAGCGCACGTCTCAAAGAGGTCCGTAGGGAGAGACTAGAGAGGGAGCGAGAGGGAACAGAGAGAGACGCACGAGCCCCATCTCGACCACCTCCTCGCGCTCGTACGCCCGCTTGGCCACCTCGGGCGCCTGCCTCGTCGGGTCAAACACCATCCGCAGCCGCACCGTCACCTTGTCATCGTCACCGCTCGCCGCCGCTGCGCCGCCCCTCGGTCCTGCTCCCGGTTCGGCGCCGCTGCTGCGCCCGCCCGGGCTCGCCGACGCCGCCTTGGCCGGCGAGGAGAAGGGTCTCGCGCCGCCAGCGCCGCCCGTCGTCGACGCCGTCGTCTTGGTGCCATCGCGGCGCGCTGAAGCGAGCGATCTGCGGATCGCGGCGAGCGTCGCGTCGATCGGCATGTCATCGTCGTCGTCGTCGTCGTCGTCGCTGCCGAGCGCGATCGTCATGCCGGCGCTGTGGTCCGACGAGGTCGACGAAAGCGAGATATGCGACGCGCGCTGAGGGGAGGAGCTGAGGAGGTTGTGCGGGTTGGGGAGGGCGCGGCGGGGGGAGCGGTAGGGCGACTTGGCCGGGGCGGGGCCGGCCGAGAGGCGGTCGAAACTGCAGGAAATCGAGCCGCTCGTCAGCTTCGGCGCACATGAGCCGAGAGCGAGAGAGCAAGGAGAGGCGACGCACCTCGTGTGCGAGTCGGCGCGCAGGGACCGCTTGCGGGGCGAGCGCAGGGGCGGCAGCTTTGGCGGCGACGAGCTGAGCGTCTTGCTCAACGAGCGCTTGCTGCCGTTGACGAGGGCGAGCTCGAGGCTGTCGTCCGTGTCGCCGTGGTCGTCGCCGTCGCCGTCGCCCATCTCGACGAGCCCGCCCGCGTCCTTCTCCTTCTCCTTGCCCTTGCCGCGCGCTCCAGCTCGTCCACCTGCGCCCTCGTCCGGCTCGGCCTCGCTCCCGCTCTCGCCCAGCTTCTTGCGCTTGCGGTTGCGCCCTGCGCCCTGCGCCGCGCGCTTGCGGTCGGCGCCGCTGACGGCCGAGCCCTGCATGGCCCAGACGGGGAGCTTGAGCGCCTTGGTGAGCTTGCTCGGGCGGGCGTCATCCGAGTCGGACGTGAGGGCGAGGGCGTTGCGACGAGGGGACGAGTCGCTGTCGGACGAGGACGAGGAGGAGAGGTCGAGGGTCGGGGGGCGTTGGCGCTTTGCTGCACGACACGCGCGACACGAATCAGCGCCGCTGGCACGAGGAGAGCGAGGGACGACCGAGAAGGAGGAGAGAGCAGGCGCACCTGGACTGGTCGGCCTCGGCGTCGCTGAACCACTGCTCGCCCTGCTGTGCGCCGCCGCTCCTCCCGCCGCCGCCGAGCTGCCCGCCCTCGCCGCCGCCGGCACGCGCATCTTGGGCTTGGGCTTGCGCGCACCGAAGAAGCTGTCGGCCTCGTCGGACGAATACGAGGTCTTGGGCGGTGGGGCGGCGCGAGGAGGAGGTGCTGGTGGTGGTGCGGCGGCGGCGGTGCTGTCGGCCGGGGTGCGCGAGCGGCGCGCGACGGGCTGAGGGCGTGCAGCGAGCGACGCTGAGCGTGCTGGGGCGGGTTTCGAGGCGGGTGCGGAGCCGAGAGCGGGTGCGCTTGAGGACGGGTTGAGGGCGGGCGAGGTCGAGGTGGTGGTCGGGGCGAGGGGCGGCAGGGCGGGCAGGGGAGGGAGGGAGGTCAGTGGCGGGAGCTGCATGCGCGAGGTGGAGGCGACTGGCCCTTGCTCTGCTGCTGCTGGGCCGGCCTGCGCGTGCTTGATCGGCGGCTCGAGGGCGTCGTCCGAGTCGTCCTCTCCTCGCCGCCTGGACAGCACCAGCTCGCCCTTGTGCGCGCCGAGAGCACCCGGTAGTCCAGTCGGGCCCGCACCCGAGCCCGTCCTGGCCATGGGCGCCGCGGCTGCGGCCGTCTCATCAGGCCCGCGGGGGACTCGACGCGCCCGACCCGAGCGGCGAACCTCGAGCGACGATGTAGGCTTGCGCGGCCTCGAGACGACCTCGAGCTCGCTGGAGGAGCTCATGACGCGTCGTGAGCGAGACGAGCGAAGATGAGGCGAGGTCGGGAGCGGAGGAGAGCGAGCCGGTCGAGGCGGCGAGTTGGACGAGCCTGTCTCTCAAGCACAGCGCAACATGCGATACGGCGTGCTGCGTTGCAACGAGAGCGATACGAGAGCGATACAGAGTGGCATGCGAGCGTGCCGCTCGAGATAGTAGTGCAAGGGCGACAGGGCCCGACCGCCTCCTCCTCGCTCACCACCTCCCGCCCGCGCCCGCCGGCCCCTCCTCGTCAGAGCTCATGCCGACCATCTGGCCCAGCGAGCTGCTCCTCAGCCTCCTCCTGACGCCCGACCCGCCGAGCGGCATGAGCGGCGGCGCGCCCTCACCGCCGCTCGTCCAGTCCGACTCGCCCTCGCCGTCCTCCGTCTCGCCCTCCCCACCGCGGTGCAGGTATCGCCCGTCAACCGTGCCGCCGCGAGGGCGCATTCCGCTGTCGCTCCCGCTCGCGCTGCCGCTGCCGCCGCCGAGCGGCGGCGCGCTCGCGCCTCGCCCTGCCGCACCTCGCAGCCCGAGCCGCTCGAGGATGGCGCGTCGGCGCTTCTTGGCCGCCGCGCTGTTGTCATCCACGCGCACGCTGTCGAGGCCCTCGTCGTCGTCGCCGAAGTCGTCGTCGTGCTCGGTGTCGCCCGAGCCCGAGCCCGAGCGGTCGGGCTGCGCCTGACCTCGAGGAGCCGGGCTCGCCGTGCGCGCACGAGCCGGGCTCGCGACTCGAGGCTCGCGCGGGATGAGGAGGTGGTCGCCCGACGAGTTGTGGCGGGTGAGCGGCGGAGGGGCGAGCGAGGCCGAGCCGTTGCCGTTCGAGGCGGTCGAGGAGGACGAGGCGAGCCGGGCGCGCGCTTCTTGTCGGCCGAGGTCGACTTGGCGCTCAATCTTGAGGCGGTTCTCGATCATCTTGATCTGCACGTCGAGGTTGAGGAGGGTCAGCTCTGCGTTCGTGCACCGGCGAGAGAGCGTGAGCAGCGACGGACCTTTGGCCAAGTGACGCGCTGCCCGACCCGGATCATGCGGGCGAGCTCGTCGCGGTCGGGGTCGGTGAGGAGGCGGAACCAGTCCGAGACTGCGTGACAGAAGGGCCATGTGCATCAGTCACTGCTCGCACACAGCGAGGAGGGAGAGCGAGAGGAGGACGGTCGACGCACAGCGGCTCTTGGGCCAGATCGTGACGCTCCCCTCGAACTTCTGCAGGAATACTCCGCTCCAGTTCTGCCCTGCGAGCTCGGGCATGAGCTCGAGGTCGCGGATGACCTGCGGGCGGAAGGAAGTGCGAGTCGAGAGCTCGTCAGCGCTCGTTCCTCTTCTTCTTGGGCTCAAGATCGACGACGACGAGCGCAAGAGAGAGGGGCGACGCACCCTGAACCATTTGACGAGCTCAATCTTGCAGTAGCCCTCTGCGGCAGCGAGGAGGAAGCCGCCGCGCCATCCTCGGCCTTGGCGGTGCGAGACGGGTCGGCCGGGCGAGCCTCGAGGCGCAAAGTGGAACAGGTGGATGTGCGCTGCGTGTGGTTGCTCGAGAACGTCAGCTTCTTGACGATCGAGTGGGACAATGCGGCGAAGGGGAGGACGAGGTGGGAGGAGGGAGGAGGAGAGGAGGACGAGCGCACGGTTGACCTGCGAGACGATCGAGAAGTTGACGTTGTACAGCAAGTGCAGGGCCTCTGCGAGACGTCAAGGCGTCAGCTCGACCGCCCCCGCTCGACGAAGAAGCGAGAGAGAAAGGGAGAGAGGAAGGCGGACGCACGCAGGGGGATGTCGACCCGGAGCGAGCCGTCCTTGTGCTTGCCCTGGAACTCCCACGGGTGCAGCTTGCCCTCCTTGTCCTTGGTGAGGAGCACGACCGGGTTGAGGATGCCGGGGACGGCGGCCGAGGCGATGACTGCGAGGGCGAGGAGTCAGCGGCGGGATCTTCGAGTCGGCCCGAGGACGAGGGGGAGAGACTGCGACAGGCTTTGAGCGCGAGGGAGAGAGGGAAGGAGAAGGAGAGAGGAGCGCACCGGCCGTGTAGATGACGCAGTCGGGCGCCGAGAGGTAGTTGAGGAGCTTGGTCGGGCTGTGCGTGTCGCTCGGGATGACGCTGACGTTGAGGATCCGCCCCGTGCGCTCGAACGCCTCGCGGAACGTCATGCTCCCGAGTGTGAAGAAGCTCGCCTTGCGCGCCCACTCGACCGTGTCGAACCTCGCGCCCGTGCGCCACGCGCGCGCGGCCCACACCGTGATGCGCTCCTCGCACGCCGTGATGCGGTCGGCGAGCTCGGGCACGAGGAGCTCGCGCAGCTCGGCGTCGGTGCGCGTGCAGCACAGGGCCGCGACGATGGCGCCGCCTGACGTGCCCGTCACGACGCGCGGGAGCCGGTCCTCGTCGAGGAGCGCCCGGATGACGCCAAAGTGGTAGTACGACATCGAGGCGCCGCCCGACAGGCACAGCGCGCTCGCGCCGAGGTTCTTGGCCGCCGAGCGGAAGAAGTCGGCCTTCTCGTCGGGCGGAAGCTGGTCGTCCGAGGCGTTTCGGACGAACTCGAGCGAGCGGGCGACTGCGAGCAGCGAGGAGACAGCGTCAGTATCGCCTTCTTGACACGCCGAGTCTCGAGGAGAGAGAGAGAGAGCTGGGACGCACCCTCGTCGAGGTACTCCTGCACGAGCTCCTTGGTGCCAAAGTACGACTCGGAGTAGAGGTGGAACGACTCGACGCCGGCAAAGTTGTTGCGCACGCACGCGTGGAGGACGGCGCACACGCCCTCGGCGTCGCCTTGCTCACGCAGGGAGCGCAGGGCGCGCAGGACGCGGCGCACGAGCGGCGCGTCGTAGTAGGCGTTGGGCGCCGACGCCTTCCAGTGGTTGAGGCCGAGGAGCGCGTCGAGGGCGAGCGCGCGCGTTTTCCACTGTGTGTACGACAAAGCCCAAACGATCAGTACTTGCTCCCGAGGCTAGCGAGACAGAGCAGGACATGGGCGAGCTGTGGACGCACCTCGTCGTACGTCGTCGCGTTGCGCAGCGCAAGCCTGAGCCGGCCTCGCTCGCCTCGCCCTGTGGATAGATGCCGAGTCAGCATGCACGGCTCGGTGGGAAAGCTGGACCTCGGGCATCGAGGAGGAGAGGGAGAGAGACGCACAGCCGGCAAAGAACTCGATGACGTTGACCATCTGGCGGATGGCGAGGTAGGCGACAAACTCGAAGATGATGATGAGGAAGATGAGGAGCTGCAGGGTGCAGGAGAGGCGTCAGGGAGGCTCGCAGAGAGAGCCAAGGAGGAGGAGGAAGGGACGCACGAGGAGCGGCCAGCGCGAGATGTGGTAGGCCCACCCCTCGCGGACGACGTCCTTGCGCTTGCGCGGGTTCTTGCTGCGCTTGCGCTCCTTGACCGGGGCCCAGTCGCTCGCGGCGATGATCTTCTCGGGCTGGTCCTGGTCGGCGCCCGGGTTGGGCTCGTCCGAGAGGGCCTGCGGGCGGAGGACGAGGGTCAGTGACTGTGCCCAGAGGGGTGAGCGAGACGCTTCCGAGGAGATGGACGAGTTGAGGGAAGGCTGCGCTGCCTTGGCTGGGTTGGCCGCGGCGAGGGAGAGGAGGGGGTAGGAGCAGCGAGAGGGGAGGGAGAGAGGCTCACCTGCTGGAAGGCGCGCATGTCGTCCTCGTTGACCCAGTCCCAGGCAAAGTCTACGGCATGCTGGTCCCACTGGTGGCGGAGCTTGTCGGCGAGGTCGGGCGCGGCTCGTGTTCGGCGAGACGAGCGGCGCGAGAGGTGGGGAGGGCGGTCCTGCTGCCCCTGCTGGTTGGGCGCAGGCGGTGGACGCGCCAGGTCTGCGTCCATGATGCAAGCTGGCGTGCTCAGCTGGTGAGCAGGTGGTGGAGCGAAGGAGAGCCGTCGTCGTCGTCGTCGTCGTCGTTTGGCCGGCGACGATGACGCCGACCTCGCTTGGCTCTCTGTGAACTCGCTGCTGCACCGTGCTGCACCCTGCTCAAGCTCGCTCGCATTGCATCGACCCGCCCGATTCAACAGCACTCGCCCTCGTCCCACCCGCCGCCCTCCTCGCAGCACAGCCCACAGCACAAGATCGCCCACCTGCGCCCGCTCAGCATCAGCACGAGCTGCAGCAGAGGGAGCGAGACGACACGCACAGTCCAGCACAGCACCCGTACCCGCCCCAACCGCCCCGCCGCCTCGCCAAGTACCGCCTCTCCTCCGCCTCGAGCGCTCCGACCGGCCTCTGCGCGCATCCCCTCGCTCCTGCGTCAGCTCACCGCTCCAGCCTTACGACCACGACGACGACGAGAGCTCGAGACGACGCACACTGTGCGCCTGCGCGACGAGCATCTCGGTCCTCGTCGCCGGGTACCACGCACGCTCGCGCTCGAGGCTGCTGCGGTGGTGGTGGTGGTGGTGGAGCCCGAGGTGCGTCGGCGCATAGCCGTACGGCGGCGGGTGCGTCGCCCCCGTGTAGGCGAGCGGCGGGCGGTGGAGCGACGTGTCTGCGGGCGTGCAAGAGGACGACGAGGGACATCCCGAGGAGCGGGTCAGCGCGGCGCGCGGGCGAGCGGGTGGAGGAGCGCGAGGGCGCACACGAGGGGGCGTAGTAGGCCATGGTGGGGCTTGCTCGTTGAGGTCAGGTGCGGGAGGATGGAGGAGGGCGGTCGGCGGGAGGAGGAGGACCGCGCGGCGAGGGAGATGTCCCTCTCGAGCGCCGCGGAACTGGCTCGGCGGGCGCATTTGCTGGAGTCGACGAGCTCAAGTCGCTGTGCTCGTCCTTCTGGCTCGACAAGGCCTCTCCCAAAGGTCGTTGCCGCGCTCGACGAGCCTCGCTCGCTGCCGCCGCCGACTCGCTCTTCGAGCCACTACTCGTACGCACGGCCGGCGCCCTCGAGCTTTCCAGTACCACACGTGCAACGACGTTCCTGATCTCCTCGCTGCCACGGTACCGTCGACAGCCTGTCGGAGAGCCGCAGCGAGAGCAAGGAGCGAGTTGTCCATGAAAGCGCGCAGGAGGAGAGGGTCGCCACTTTCGCTCGCAGGTGCTGCTCTTGGGCAGGTCGGAAGCCAGAGTAAGCTTGCAACATCGCCCTCAGCGCTCACGGTCCAGCTGGGAGCCGTGGACCCGCTTGCTCGAGGTGACACGGGCATCTCGCTCATCCTCCGCTCTCCCACCTCGACTCGCCAGCCGGCACAGGCGCACCGAGCGCCAGCACAGCCAGCTCGGCACCGCTCAACGACCCGTCACCACCGCTCGCCTCAGCCTTGCAGCCTTCAGAGGTGCGCTCCTTCCCCGCTCGCGCTCATCGGTGCTCGCCGAACGAGCTGACGCCTCTCCTTCGCTTACAGGACGAAAGCACGCAGCAGCAGCGCGCACCTGAGCATGGAGCTCCTCACCGACAGCGAGACGCGCGACTTCAGCCGATTCCTCG
>ERZ794949.338-NODE-338-length-15618-cov-3.489816_pt1 | contig 15618 bp, 11 predicted proteins | sample MGYA00511363_ERZ794949 | MGnify/ENA primary metagenome ERZ794949 (study PRJEB30137, sample SAMN04331402) | food metagenome | isolation source: T1 must sample point D1 replicate B | place: Australia: South Australia ...
AGCACCACAACATTTGTGGGACATCATGGGTGATTCACAAAGATTACAAGAGGAACACCCCCTTCAAGTTGCTAGATGCACAAAAATCATCAAGGATAAGAAGAAAAAGAATGCAAACTTAGGTAACCTAGGTGATGTCGTTAACCAAGCCTTACAATCTGGTGAAATTCCTAGGGGTGTATTTGATGGTGTTGAATCATCATTTAGCCAACCTTCTGAAGAAAACGATGAAGATGAAGAGGACGATGTTGAATATAAGTATGTCATCAACATGAAGCAAATTGCCAAATACGTTGTTGCCCTTGGTGACAAGTTATCTCCAACTGATGTTGAGGAAGGAATGAGAGTTGGTGTTGACAGACAAAAATACCACATAGAATTACCACTACCACCAAGAATAGACCCAAGTGTCACCATGATGACAGTTGAGGAAAAACCAGATGTCACCTACAATGATGTTGGTGGATGTAAAGAACAAATTGAAAAATTAAAGGAAGTCGTTGAATTACCTTTGCTACAACCGGAAAGATTTGCTAAGTTAGGTATTGATCCTCCAAAGGGTATTCTTTTGTATGGACCTCCTGGTACAGGTAAGACATTGTGTGCCAGAGCCGTTGCAAACAGAACTGATGCCACATTCATCAGAGTCATTGGTTCTGAGCTTGTTCAGAAATATGTTGGTGAAGGTGCCAGAATGGTCAGAGAGTTGTTTGAAATGGCAAGAACCAAAAAGGCTTGTATTATTTTCTTTGATGAAGTTGATGCCATTGGTGGTGCCAGATTCGATGATGGTGAAGGTGGTGACAATGAGGTTCAAAGAACCATGTTGGAATTGATCACCCAATTAGACGGTTTCGACCCAAGAGGAAATATAAAGGTCATGTTTGCCACCAACAGACCTAATACCTTAGACCCTGCCTTATTGAGACCAGGAAGAATTGATAGAAAGGTTGAGTTCAGTCTTCCTGACTTGGAAGGTAGAGCAAACATATTCAAGATCCATGCAAAGTCCATGTCTGTTGAAAGAAAAATTAGATGGGAATTGATATCCAGATTATGTCCAAATACCACCGGTGCTGAATTAAGATCGGTGTGCACAGAAGCCGGTATGTTCGCTATAAGAGCCAGAAGAAAAGTGGCTACCGAAAAGGATTTCCTACAGGCTGTGGAAAAGGTAATCAATGGTTATAAAAAGTTCAGTAGTACATCCAGATACATGCAATATAACTAGCTTTTATATATGTTTAAAATGCTTTAAACTTTGTTATTATTGATTAAAAAACGATATATAAACTTAAAGATTGTTTATAATTTTTTTTTTTATAAAAACCTTTCATATTAACGTAAAACAATAAAGAATCAGTTGAGTTACTAAGATTTTATGATTGAAATAATAACAAAAACAGTAAAATAAATACATAAAATTAAAGAAAAAAAGCAAAAAAATTGTTAATCTAGAAAGCAGAATAATTTGTTAGCTATTCTTCCCACCAAGCAACCAGCCCCATACCATCAGTTTGACAACTACCTATAATAATGTAAGGGGCAGGGTCATCATCTGAAGCTACCTTTTCATTAGTATCATCAGTTAGTGCATCTTCACCCTTTTCCTCTAGTAGTCTTTCTTTTTCTTGTATTTCCTTCATGTTAGGTTTTATGTCAAAGAAGATTTCCTTTTCCACTCTGAATCTAACTTTTTCATTCAAATCAAAGAAGACCTTTGTTTCGTCGCTTCCATCGGTGTTCCAAACCCAAATCTGTTCCTCCACAGAAAAGTAACACCCTTCAAAAAGCATTTCTTTGGGAATATAGATATCATCGAAGAATTCAACACTTCCTTTCTTCGCATCAGAAAGATACTTACTATTACTTTGGTTGTTTTTACTGTCTATAGGTGGGAACAAGGTCACTCTGATACCTTGGATGTTACTTGACTTGATGAATCCCGTGATGATTTCTCCAACCATTGGCTTGAAAACTATGAGCTGGAATGTCACTTGTATATAGGCGTTGGCATCACCTGGTTTAATTTGTCCGTCTTCCATGTCTAATATGTCATAAAGAGAAACACCCAGACCTAGTCTGTTTATAACCTTGTTGGCGTATTTCTTATTGATTTGGTATTTTATGGCTGTTATAGGGTCTTCATTGAATGTGTCTGGAGGTAGTTTTATAAGATCTGATATCTTTGTTAAAATGAACATACTAGCTTATGACTGTTGATGTAGAAAGGTAATATTTATAAAATAAAAGCTAGGGTTACAATATTATGACAAATAGCTTGTTCTTGGACTTCTTATATAATATTTCTTTTGGTTTACAGCTCTTAACACTCAGATATGTGTCTTCTCTCTAATCCATTAATCTAAAAACACTTCCTAAAAGTTTTCAAAAAAACACTAAAAAATTGATTTGAACAAATATTGAAAATGAAAATTTCTTTTTTTTTTTTTTTCCTCATCCTTTGGAATGTTACCTTTTTTGGTGCGAAACGTTAACAAAAAGAAAAATACAAATAATTTCAATTTTAACCATATTTTGCATTGAAAGCCTAATCTTTGTTAAACAGCTTCATCAAAACCAACACAAAAACCAACTTGATATTTGTAATTTAGATAAAAAAATGGCCAAGAATAGTAAATTCCAAAACAAACAACAATATGAATTGGTCCCTAGACCAATGGATGATCCATTGTATTACGATGAAAGCGCCCCTAAGTTCATCTTGATGCCTACAGGTAAGAAAACTAAGGCTAGAAAACAAGAGCAGAATATGAACATGATGATGTCTAGCATGATGGCTGAATCCAACTCTGATATCCCAGAACTAGTTACCACTAACCCATACATCAAAAAATCCACATCCGCAGAACCTGTTCAACCTGCTGATAAGTCTAATGAAAAGCTTGGAAGAGCAGCAGATTACGGGATCTTATATGATGACAAGGAATACGATTATCTTCAACATTTGAAACCTATAGGTGAAGATCCAACTGCTGTCTTTGTGGCAGCTCCAGGAATGGAAAATGCTCCAGCCAAAAAGGAAGTAACCTTGGAGGAGTTGTTCGGGGACTTGATGTTGAAGGAAGGGGAGGAGAAGCCAAACTTTGAATTTGGTAGAGCCACAGATGCTTACTTGGAAAGACAAGTTGATATTCTGGACTCGTTGAAGGGGTTCAAGCCAGACATGGATCCTAGATTGAAGGAAGTTCTTACTGCCCTAGATGATGAGGCCTATGTTGTCAACAAAGATACAGAAATCAATGAGGAAGTTAGAAAGAAAATGGAGAAGGATGAATTGAACTTGGAAGAGATAGTTGAAGCCGATTCCGATGATGAGGATTTCTTCAATGAACTGCTACAAGGTGGGAAAGGCGATGATATGGACGAACTTGACGAAAATGAAGAAAACTGGGACTTGGATGAATTCGATGACCAGTACTACGACGATGAAAACTTCAATGCAGATGATCATAAAGAAGAAGACATAATCAAAAAGGAGATTGTAAATACAGATGATCCTTTCAACATAGAAAACATAGCCAAATTGAATGAAATCTCATGGGGACAAGATATGAGAACCATGAAGAAGGAACAAAAAGAAGTGAACTTTGGCTTTGGCAAGGAACAGGACTTAGACTCCATGGATAACTTCGGAGAAGACATCTACTCTGAAGATGAGGATGACTTTGGCGATCTACCCACATTCAACAATACTAAAAAGACAGGTAACAACTCCAGAAAGCAAAGACGTAAAAAGGGTGCCATGTCTGATGTGTCCGGATTTTCCATGTCCTCCTCTGCCATACCAAGAACTGAAATCATGACTGTTCTGGATGACAAGTTTGATCAGGTTATCGGAGGGTACGAAAACTATGAGGAAGAACAATACGATGATGACTACGAGGAATTCGACATGACTAAGGAAAGAGGTGATCTGGAAAACTTGCTGGATGATTTCCTAGACACTTACGAACTTGCGGAAGGTGGACGTAAGCTGGCTAAGAAATCGGAAACTGCAGACAAAATTCAACTGGCAGCTGACATAGCAAGCAAAAATAACAAGCACTCTAAGAAGAGATTGAAAGAGTTAGGGATGATTAAGGATGACGCTACTCCACAAAAGAAGAGCAATGCCTGGTAGTATATTTATAGTTTGCTCACGTTTATAAATGTCATATGACAACAAACATTAAATACGTAATTGGATTTTTTTCAAAAGACTTTTTTTTTGAATCTTCTACGGTGTTCGTTCTACGTTCACTCCATTTTTTTTTTTAGGTGTTGGCGTGGCATTACAATGGTAAATCATAAATCCCTTTAAAATTATAAAGTAATGTGTTTTTTTGGAATAAAGATTAAAACTGACTATACAATTTCAATATATAACCAAGAACTCAAAGATATTATAATAATCTTTTAAATAAAATGACCAATACTGACACCATTAACAAATTACAACTACAAATCAATCAGCTAACTGCTTTGGTTGAAAAGCAAAACAAGCTGATTCTTTCCACTGGAGAAAGATTGATGTCTTTGGAAGTTAAACAACAGAAAAAGAACATTTCCAAGCTGGGTGGCTCTTCCAAAGATGACGGCGACTCTTCCAGTGATGAAGAGGATGATGATGGTTACGCCAGAAATGAAGACTTGATTCAATTGGTTGGTGAACTGCAAGGGCAGTTGATCAACTTGGACTACAAGTCTGTCAACAGAGTCAACAACAGCAGTATCAAGGATAATGAACCTTTGGCATTGATCTTAAACGCAGACGGAGAAGAACCTTCAGAAGGTATTGATTATCCAAAGACTAAGAGTGATCTGTTATCATTCACCGATATTCAAATCTTCAAACTTGCCATGTTCTATGAATTGGTTCCACCTATTGTACTACACAACACTGATGAAGCATTGGACAAAAAGTTGAAAGAATTAAGTGTTGATGAAAACCAAGAGGACTCCTTGGAAAGACACATGAATGTTTTGCTACCAACTAAAAAGGAAAAAATAGAATTATTCAACAACGTTGCTGCATACTTAGGTGTAAATTCAAGAAAATAGTTTACTTCAAATAATGATTTATATACTTTATTATTTTTTTTTCCACTACATATCATTATCTAGATCTTTTATAGTTCTGATCATATTCAGGCTTATCTTGTTCATATTTTCTCTTTTCTCTTCTAGGAGCAAAACTGTTATATGTTGTTTTTGGACCTTGAGGTTTATTAAAGCCACCTCTTTGTGGTTTTTGCTGTAAAGGCTTTGAATCTGGGAACAACTCTGTATCTAGATCCTTACACTTCTTTTTCCAATCCATCATTTTTCTTTTATATAGTTCTAATGACCAATTCTTCCAGACCATTTTTCCGTAATTACTGTTTTTGACTTTTTCCTCCTCCTCTAACATTGCTTGTGCTATTCTCTCCTTGTTGATCATGACTTTACTGGAAAAGAACCATAGTTTGTCCATAATGTGAGACCCAAATGCATTGCATGATAACTCAACAGCATATTGACTGAAAATGTTCAATAACTGTCTTCTCTTGATGATTTCAACCTTGGTTACATCCAATGCTGTTTCTACAACATAGGAAAAGCAACCGTGCAAACACATATCAATCAATTTATGTTCTTCTACATATAGAAGATTGTTTATTAAAATATTCAAAAACTTAGGATCGTACTTGATCAATGTTTCAATGAACAATGCTCTTCTTCTTTCTTCTGAAGTTGGCCAATCATCCTTTCTGTTACCCAATGTAGAGCCCTCTAACTTCAAAACATCTTCCATGAACTTATCGTTGTTTTCAGAATCTTTACTGTAATCACCTAACAACTTCTTGACGATCTTTTCTCTCATGAAATTATCGTTTTTATTGGAGAATTCCAACAACTTGGCAACCAAATCCATGCTGAATTCATTCTGATAAATTTGTGGAACCTCAATTAAAGGAACAAGCAAAGTGAATATTTTTCTGGCATCGTTTAAGTTACAGTTTTCGATCAGGGCCTTCAAGATGAAGATACCGTTTTGATGGTCGCTTTCAAACATGGCTCTCTTGTAGAATTCTTCGACCTTAGACTCTAGGTAAAGCTTGAACAGTCTGTTTCTGTAAACAGGTTTGATATTGATTAAGCAATTTTCCAAAAAGTGACAACCAACGGAATCATTGATACAGAAGTTGACATAGGATTCTTCCTTAGAATCTCTGGAGTCTAGTTCCTTGGATGGATTGAATATAAGCCCGTAGAACTTTCTGTCCTTGTCATAAATACCCTCGATCTGAATAATCAGTTGCATCACTGGAGAGGCAATTTTGTTTAAAGCTAATTCTCTCAAGATTTCAGTGGCCTTTGATTGATCTTCATTCACTGGCAAACTTTCATAGAAGTTGGTTAAAATCTTTTTCAGTTCAACCTTGAATGAGCTAGGAGTCTTGTAACTCTTATTGAAGGTTTCTGTATCTTTAATTTGAATCATTTTTCTGGCAATTTTAGATTTCTTGGATCTTAATTGAGAGTTAGTTTCGGTGGTGTTTGGAATGAACTTGGAAGCAAAAATCAATAGTAAAACTCTTAAAACATGAGATCCATATTGGTGGGTTAGTAAATGATCAATGTGGTCTTCAAATTCATGGATCATCTCGATCATTAACTCCTGCATTGACTCTGGTTCATCATATTGAGCTAATAGTTCCTTTTCTACAATTTCAGCGGATTTGATCAATAAGGTTTCAACAACATGTGAAGAGTATTTTTGACATGAAAGGTTATAAAAAAATCCCAGTGTGTTCTTAAAGATTTGCTTGATAAGATCTGTTTCTTCACATTCTAAAATTAATCTTTCCATCAACTTGGAACAAATTTGTGAAGTTGCCAACTTCAACTCTTTCTTGTTAGCTTCCTTGATAGTGTTTTGAATGAAATTTCTCTTATCCTCTTCAGTTTCAAAGGTGTTTATAGATAAAGTGGCTTCTTGTCTTTTGAAGTATTCTAGTTCTTCTGTGTCCAAAACACCAAAGAAAGTGTTTGGATCCTTACCATTGGATGAAGGGGTGACTTGTTGGCCATCATCGTTTATTTCAGAGCCATAATTTTGCTGTTGTAAAACATTGACATCAACTTTTTCTTCGTCAACTTCGTGTTTATGTAATCTTCTACCTCTAGGCTTGGCCATTTTGACTTTATATTATTCGTGGTGTTTTGGTATTAGTTAAGAGAGGATTTATAAATGTTTGATGAAGATATACCATTTCGAAACTTTTGAAAAATAAAAGAAAAAAATATATATATGTAGATCACTCTAATTTTTCCTTTTTGAGAACATGAGCGCGCGTATGCTTTGCCAGCGCCACTGAAAAAAAAAAAAGCAATTTTATATCCGAAATTTGTTTAATCAACTGCTTACAAACCCAGATACATAACTAACTCGATACCCATTGACATCAAACACTTTGTTACTGTAATTGTAATCAACAAATTCAAAACTGGCACTGTTTGATAAGTTAAAGAGACTTCTCAATGTTTCATCATCTAATATATTGAGCACAACGATTTTAGGATACATTCCACATATTGTGTCTTCTGTATCCAACAAATACTTCTTGAAGTTGCTTAAGATCGATGTGGACTGTCTCAATGGGGACATATCAGCAAGTTCCAAAAGGTCCATTTTTTCATAAACATCAGTGTGTATTTTCTTATCTGGGGACAAAATCAGCATGGAAGCCAGGTTCAGCAAATTGATGCCTTTGTTAATATCCACCTTTAGACTGATGTCTTCCTTTGATATGTATTTTTCAAAGTATTTAGAGCTATCCAATGTAAAGTTATAGTTATATGGTGGTCCCCAGTGTGTGAAATCACTTGAGATAATAAAACTTGTTTCATGTGGATTGAGCACTTCCTTAAATATATGCTGTATTGTGTCTTTCAAAGTTCTGTCTGAATCAAACTTTGAAATTAACATAGGTATGACCTTAACAACGGTCTTATTGTTCAAATCAAGGAAATGCTTCAATACTGGATAAATGATTTCCAGGCAGTGCTCGTTCTGGTCCATGGACTCAGGAGCAATACTAAATTGCTGTGGTAAACTTCTCGATAATTCATTTATTGTTTTGTAATCAACATTCAAGTTACCCAATGGTGTTTGTAACTCTTTGAAACAAGACAAATAGATCTTATTTTTGAAAGCGACTCTGTGACTAGGTCCGATAAGAATAATTGTTTTTGTTGATGAATTGATATCTAGATGATTTAAGGATGATAAGATCTGAGATAAACAAAATCTGTGGCCTGCATGAGGTGCTAATACAAAGGATGATTTTTTAACATTGTCATGTTTGTTTGATGTGCCTTTTTCAAATGCCTTTTTCAATTCAGTGGCAGAGTCTGTGTACCAACTACCTGCAAATTTATTATATCTTACTGATCTCATTTACGTTTACAGCTTCCATGATTATCTTATTTTTAATATCTATTTCTTTATCTAGTTCATTTCAATTACAAGTTGATAAGCGGGGGCAAAAATAAAAAGTAAGGATTTTCCCCCATTGATTAATATACCATTATCGGTAAACCCAATTGAAAATTCTATCATAAGAAAAATTCATAATACATAAAGCTTTAACATCAAAAAAATTAGAAGAAAAGTATCTAATGTCTTTATAAGATATGAATATATACTAAACGATTTACTCATCATCTGATTCTTCATCACTATCTTCATCACTACCCTTTTCTTCCATTTCCTTATTTTCCAAAAGAGCCTTCAACTCAGCATCTTCGTTGGCAGAGATGGCCTTTGGAGGCATGACAACGTTACAGACACCATCGTATTTACCAATGTATTGACCGATCTTGGCAATGGCTTCTTCCAGCTTTTCAATACCTAGGTTTTTATTGTAGCATTGGGTGGAGATCACATATAATGGAGCAGCAACTAGCTTGATCTTGATGGAAATAGATTCGTCTTCATCGTTTGCGGCTTCAGTGGACAATTCTTCTTCAACCTTCAATAAGGTTTCCTTGATGGCATCAATACCTTCGTAGTTGAAACAGGAAACCTCAACATCAGCTCTGAATCTCAAAACAGTTGGAGTCATTCTTCTTTGGATTTGCTTCTTGATATCCTTCAAGATGTCTTCTGTGACTATGTATGAATCGCCAAAGGCCTCCTTGGCTAGGATGGAGTCATCGTTGATGGATAGCTTGAAGGCGTCGTAACAGTGGCCGTACTTCTTGGCTAATGGCCAAACAATGGCTTCGTATAATCTCAAAATGTCTTCGTTGAACTTTTCGGCAATTTGTCTCATGATGACATTAACGGCCTTGGACTTTTGGTACTTACCCTCACACAAGATGATATCTTCAGAGGAAACCTTTCTCTTGGACAAGTCAATGTATCCCTTTTCCTTGTCAACTCTTAAGACAGTGACAACTTCGTTTCTGCCAACTCTGATTAGCTTTTGAATGGATCTGATTCTTCTGTTGGACAGTTCAGACAATAGAACCATACCTTCGATGTTGTCGTATTCCAATAGCTTGACATAGGCACCCATTTCAGCGATTTGTTGGACATTGACCATGACAACGTCATCGACTTCAGGGTACTTGTTTTCGTAGAATCTACATGAGTATTGAGAGGACATGCTGGTTTCAATTACTAGTGATGTATATATGGTTTTATGACAGATGAATCCTATTGATCAAATGATATATGATGAAGATCCTTTAAATGTTTAATTTGTGTTTTCTATATTCAGTGTACTTATTCAATGATCCATAATTGAGAGTAGCCAAAAAAAAGAAAAGAAAAGAAAAAAAATTTTTTTGGTATGTGAATTCCGCAGTGTGTTCCAAATGAGTGTCTCTAGGGGAAAAAGAGAACACGCATAGGACTTAACAGGTGGTGAAAAACTTGGAAGCGCCAAAAAAAAAATTTTACTAAGGTTTTGTAAGTGTTCATCGGATATAAGAAATACAGCAAACCATACTGTAAATCTGTTCCTAGTGTTTATTTTTTCTTCCACAGGTGGAAAGTTACAATCTAGACATATATACAATTAACTATATAACACTGTATAGTATATTTAAGCATACCTGGAACACATCTAATACCATGGCTAAGAAGAAATCTAGTAGAAAACCAGTTAAGAAGGTGAGAGTTGTGTTGGACACATCCTTTGACTGTCCCTTTTGTAACCATAACAAGTGTATCTCTGTCTCTGTTGATAAGAGAGTCTCCATGATTGGCTCCCTACACTGTAACAAGTGTAATGTCAGCTTTGAAACAAAGGTCAACGTTCTTTCTGAGCCTGTTGATGTCTACACCGACTGGATCGATGCTGTTGAGGCTGTCAACGATCCAAAGGCATTGAATGATAACGAAAACAGAACCCAAGTCGACTCAGATAGTGACCTATACGACACTGATGACGATGATGTGAAACATTTAACGGAAAACGATGATGAAGATTCTGATAGCTCAGCCCAATCTGACCATCAAGCTAGCAAAAAATCTTTATCCAGTGATGATGAAGATGATGTTATAGAAGATCAGCCTTTAGTAAAAAAGAGAAAAATTGTTATAGAAGATGACGAAGAATAGACCTAGGATATATATGATGAAGATTATAACTTATTGATTTTTTTGAACGTTTTTGTTGTTATTAAAGATAATGTATCAAGCACGTACTAATTAAATTTGTAACATAACTTCGTAATATCTAATTGCTTTTTGTAACAATATATCGTTAACTTCGGAATATATAACTTATTAATTGTCTTTATGCTGCCTTTCACTTTTCATTATAGAAACATGGAAAAAATAAGCAAAGAAATTAATCAGAATAATAAATAAATACTTCAATTTTCTGGCTGAAGAATAAGTTTCATTATTATTTAAAAGTTATGGTAATGAAATTGAATCTCTCTCTTTGATTGTTCTTTTTGATGATTATGTTTTGAAAAAATTATTTTTTTAAAATTCATATTTATTCTTCCTTGGAAAACAATTCTTCCTTCAAAGGAATACCTAATTCCTTTCTTAAGTCTTCTAATTCAACCAAGTAGGCTTCGTATTGGTCTGGAGTTTCAACTTTGTATTTCAAGGCTTCAAAAACTCTCATAGCAGTTGGCAAGTCGTTGACTCTTCTGGCAGCTAATAAAGCTCTTTCTATCACAGCTGGGGCTGGAACTAAGTCATATGAGAAACAGTTGTTCAAAACTCTTTGTACTTCGAAAACATCGTAGGCTTCGTCGAATTCCTTTTCGTATCTAGCGGTGAATTCTTCGAAGGATTCTTCATCGTGGGAAGAGTACATTCTGATTGGCTTGATGAAGACAGTTTGTAAAGCAGCCTTGTTGAAAACAGGGGCAATTGGCTTGATGGCTAATCTAGCAGTAGGGATTCTGAAGGCTCTGGAAAACATTATGTGTGTATATTATGGATTCAATAACAATATGTGCTAAATAAGATATTATAACTTAATTGTACAGGTCTTTATAGTTCTCTCTTTAATTAAACAATTTCAAAAATATCTACTGTTTAATTTGTGTGTTACATTCAAAGTCTAACAACGATATAAAATATCAAAGCTTCAATCCAAACAAACTGAATCCAAGAATTCAAAATCACACCAGCATAAAAATTACTATGTTGCTTTCGCAGAGAAAGATGCACAGGGGGAAAAAAAAGAAAAAAAAAATTTTTTTTACAGCTTTGCGCTCTGGATTATCGGACTTATTCGCACATTTGGCCAATAAGATTACTCCAAATCATCAAAGATGGACCGTGGTGGTATTTGAGTTTTATATACACAATCGTGAGTGGTTGAGTCTTTCGTGTCCTCACAGAAATCTGTTAAGGTTATGTTCACTCCAGACCCAGTGTCTTTAAGTAATATCCGTGTTTTAGCGTCACCTTCAACCGTTTCAGCCTCATCCAGTAGCTTATTGTTCAATTTGTTCAACTCTATAGGATCTTCTTCATAAACTACGCAACTGAAATTCTTATACTGTGGTGTGTGTGGTGGAGATATGAGAAATTTGGACGTAAAGTCCTTTGGTATCTTTAAAAAGCTTTGGTTGTTTTTTTCTTTATCAATGGCTGTATCCTGTCTAGAATAGTGTATCTTATAAAATATGTTTTCCTTCAGTAAACATTTGTAGATCTGTTCAGATACGTTGCTGTCCTTACAAACAATCAATACCTTTTTGAATGATTTCACTAATGAAATGATTTGTACTTCTTGCTTTTCTAATAAATCGTTGAAATCTTCCAAGCCAGTTTGTAATCTAAAAAATGCAACATCGCCGCAAGCCTTGGTAGCCTCCTCATTTGTTGAGTCATCTTTATTTGGTGTAAGAGTTAAAACTACTGTATTGGTTACCATTATAGTATGTATTAAGAAAGTTGCTTAAAGTTGATGTGAATTTGGTTTTTCAGTATGCTATTATTATTTCACTTTATTTCTTCATAAGCTAAAAATTGGACATACAATTTCTCTGCAATGTATACTTCAGCTGACTGATTAATTGGTCGTTATGATCTGTTCATGCCATCAACTAAGAGTATAAAGTATAAAATCTATATGCTCAATTGAGTAGGATCATCCATTATATATATCACAAATACGAAAAAAAAAATTGAAGGGTGTCGAAATGCGTGGCTGTGCAGATCATTTTCTCTCGCATTTCGTAACTAAATTTACTTATTTTCGGAATGAAAGAGTGGCTGATTTCTATATACTTATCACCCATGATCATTATAAACTGACGTCTGACCCTGATGAGAAATTGAACAACAAGTAGATGTTCAATCCAGAAACCAACAGCCACAATGCTACTGCAAAAACGGTGGTTAGCTTCCCGTTGGACATATCAACAAGTTCGTACTCTTCATCTTCGTTTACTTCATCACTAGTGGTGACACTGTCAATATTTTTTCTTCTTTTAACACTCATAATTTTCTTATTGCATGTGAAATATATCAATGGGAAAGTCACAAAAGGCAACAACAAGGACAAAATTACTTGAGAGGCATTCAAAGCTGCACTCAACCCACTTTTTCCAGATACAAATACCAGTATCAAACAAGGCAGGACAGCAACAACTCTACTCAGAGATCTTCTGATGTTCAAGGGCAAAGACCAGTCCAAAAACCCATCCGCTATAATTTGGCCAGTTAGTGTTGTTGTGAATCCACCACACAATCCTGAAAATAGCAAGGCAAATGCAAAAAACGTGCCTGCTGTTTTAGACAAGTTCTTTGACAAAATGTTGTATATTGTGTACAAGTCAGCGTCGTTCATGACATCGCTTGAATCAGACTCTGTCATTGATGCAGCTGCAACAACTTCTATGGCTGCATTTGCAAATAGGGCAACTGTGAAGATTGACGCCAAAAGCTCAATGACAGTGTACTTGTACGCATGCTTAACAGCCTCGTAGCTTGGCTCGTACTCTGAAAAGTCTATAGTGTTTTCATTTTCTTGTGTTATATGATCCGAGGAATTTTCCAATTCCGTAACCTCATCTATTTTATTCTTTGATCCCTCCTTGTTTGTTGTCATCTTGTTGTCCTTGATGGAGTAGTTTCCTAGCTTTATATCATAATTTCTTAGTCTGGCATGAACAATGTTGGATTGTAGAAGTATGGATCCAGCCATGCACACAGAACCCAAGATACTTAAGGAAACAAATAATCCATCATCTTGAACCAAGTCCTTGGATGGTAGAAAGAATCCCTTCCAAACGAGATCTTTGTGGGGAATTCTGATTTGAAATAGCTCTACTACAAAGCATAACACTGTAAGCATGACAAAAAAGGCAACTATGAACTCAAATGTTCTGACCACCTTCATGTTTCCATTGGCTGGGTTAAAGTACTTCAATATCACCAACACATCAACAATGGTCAGTAGGACCCCAATCGGAAGGGGAATGTTGGCCACAAGTGAAAGTCCGATGGCACACCCAACAACCTCCGCCATGTCGGTTGCGACTATAACAACTTCTGATATTATGTACAAGAAGATATTGACATTCTTGGAAAAGTGCTGCTTGCACAGCATGGGTATGTCCTTCCCAGTGACAATCCCCAATTTGGCAGCCAGTACCTGAAACACAGAGGCTGTTATTGTTGATAGAAAAATAACATGCAGAAACTTATATTGATGAAGAGAAGCCGCAGTCACTGCTGTAGAAAAGTTACCTGCATCTAGAAAAGATGTTGATATCAGAATCCCCGGCCCTATGAACTTCAAGTATGTTATGATGTGATAAATGATCTTTGAAAAAAGTGTTCTGTCCTGATACCTTGTTGTTTCCTTTATAGGCTGTGTAGTATTGTTAGTTGGGAAATCATGAAGAGAAAACATCTCCTCTGTTTCCAACTCATTGGTGCTTTCCAGTCTCCGTGTTGACATGTATGTTCCTTACAAGGTGCAGTTTGGTTGATGACTGTTATATGTTTTTTTATTTATAAACAAAAATCTGATTATTTGTCTTTGATTTTTTTGATGTTTGCTGCCCCTTCGAAAAAAAAAAAAGGAAAATTCAATCTTGACTAAAAATGTATTTAAATGAAAAAAAAATATGTTCAAAAAATAGTATTCAAAGAAAATTTATTAAACTCATGATATATATATCATTAGAAGATAGATCTCTTGTTGGTTGAATAAAAATTAGTTAACTTTTGGATATATAATCTATTCTAAGGCCTTCTTGATGTCTTCAACGATTGGTCTTAGGAAATCCTTTTTGTTGACAACAACGTGACCACCTTCGTGAACCAAAGACTTAACAGAGTGACCGTTTTCAGTCATGATCTTGTTTAAGAACTCAGATCTGACTCCTGGAACAGCATTGTCTGAGGAACCATGGACAGAGATGATTTCAGTGGTTACTGGGTCTTCCTTGTTTGGCATTTTGTAAGCATCAACGTACTTTTCAGTGATGACAACTTCATCGTTTTCGTTTTTTTCACTGAATGTGTAACCAGAGAACAACACACAGATCTTGAAGTATGGGTGGTCTGGGCACAGCTCCTTGATCTTGTTAACTAAAACAGAGGATAATCCTGCACCTTGGGAGAAACCTAAGATACCGTCGTAAGGACCGTTTTCAGTGATGTACTTTTGAACTAAGTCCAAGGCTGGTTGGATGTCAATTTTGTGAGATTCATCAAAATGATAGAACCAGGCCTTGTTGGTACCTTGTTCAACAATGGCTTCCCACTTTTCATCATCAATGACAAATGGTAAGTCCTTTTGAGCCAAGGTGATTGGGCCATCTAAGTAGTCCAATTGGATGTTTTCCTTCTTCAATAGTTTTCTGATACCAGATGACTTTTCAGAAAACATCTTTGCGTTTTGTAAGAAACCGTGTAAACATAAAATCTTTTTTGGTGCTGCAGTGGACATGTTGTGTTTGTGTATATTGCTCGTTATAAAGCGTTCCGTAGTGTGTGGTTGGCTTCTATGAAATGTGTTCTTCTTTAATATAAGTACATTCCAAAAGAGAAATATTACTCCATGAGTCGTTATAAAAATGAAATTTTTAAAAAAAAAATGAAAGCTCGGTTCGTTTCGGAAAAGCTGTTCTTAA
>ERZ794949.339-NODE-339-length-15613-cov-152.337704_pt1 | contig 15613 bp, 7 predicted proteins | sample MGYA00511363_ERZ794949 | MGnify/ENA primary metagenome ERZ794949 (study PRJEB30137, sample SAMN04331402) | food metagenome | isolation source: T1 must sample point D1 replicate B | place: Australia: South Australia ...
AAAATCAGCTGCTACTACCAACATACTCACTCTGGGTTATCTCTGAATTGCTGCTACCAACATATTCATGCTGGGTTATCTCCGAATTGCTACTATCCCGTTAAACCAACTACATTCTCATTTCCATTAGGTCCTTAAACCCGATAACTTTTCACGGATACGGAGTGGAAATAGGAGTGGATAATTGCCGTGCTCATTTAACCGCATAGCATTACATGAAAAAAATACACCCTTTAAATACAACAAAAAAACAAGGTGCAAAAGAAGTTTTAAACGCATATTTTGAATTTTAAATTTTTTTTTGCACTTGGTAATGGCTGATATGTTCATATATTAGCAATAATAAAATTCCCAAAAAACATAAAATTTAGAGGTGCATATCTTACAGAATTATCAGCCTAACGTTATTTTTTTGTTTTCTTAATTACTCCATATATAATATACTTGACGTAAATTTCAAAAAGTAGATATAGTCGAAGAGACTACCGGTTAATCAGTTGTACTAAGAAAAAAAACCGATATAATATACCATATAGTAAAATTAGCTCATCGCGCATACACTAATAATGAGGAATATAGCTTTGAATTACACTGTAAAAGGAATGACTTGCGGTGCTTGTGTATCGAATATTGAGCAACAAGTCAATTCTGCTTTAAAAGAAGAAATCATCGATAAATACCAAGACATACAAAATTTTGTAACTGTAATATCTTTAGTAACAGAGGAATGCCACATAAAGTTTGAGTCCAATATTAATAATGAAGAACTTGACCAAGTTATTCAAGTATTCAACGAAACAATCGAAGATGCTGGTTTTGACAGTTTATTTATCAGTAAAGATATCACTGTTCAGAGTGATACTTATACCTTTTTATACAAAATTGGGGGAATGACATGTGGTGCTTGTTCATCAACAATCACAGAACAAGTAACTAATCTAATACATGACTTAGAGTCTCAAAACATAATCACAAAAACCAAAGGTATTGCAGAGAACGTATGCAACGTTTCACTTGTGACAGAGGAATGTAAAGTGACATGTAATATTGTAAACTATGATGATATTGACAATGTCAAAGAACAAATTTCTGAGTCCATAGACGATTGTGGGTTTGACTGTACTTTCCTATCAGCCAAAAAAGTTGATAAGACCATTGATTATTTGAATTCCAAGAATTCTAATAAGCTGCAGAGAACGGTTAATTTTGAACTTTTTACATCATCTGCTGACTTTGAACAACAGTTACTCAAGGAGTACTTGGAAAATAATAATGATATTGAAGAAGTCAATATTGAAGCTTCTTATAATAATGATAATACAAAAGAAAACTCAAGGGTGGTTTTTGACAAATCATACAATCTAACTGTAACTTATAACATAACTCCAGACACGAATATCAGAACAATAGTAGACGATATAGCTTCTGTCTTTGACGTTGATGTTTTTCCTCAAATTGGAAATTCCAACGCTGTTCAAGAACAACAATTGAATTCATTAAACAGAACAAAGGAAATTGCCTTTTGGAAGCATAATTTTTTAACTTCTGGTATTATAGCTATTACATGCATGACATTCTACATGTTCATTCCAATGGGTTTGAAAACAAAAAATCCTAATGTAGGTCCTTACAAGCTAATAAATGAGCAGTATTTTAAGATATCAGTAGTTAATTTTCTGGGACTAATATTGGCTTCTTATTTACAGTTTGGTCCTTTAGGTGCTCATTTCTGGAGAGCTTTCAAAAAATCTTTGAAAAATTACAGTGGGACTATGGATACATTGGTCTCTATATCTACACTATCTGCTTACACATTCTCTGTTTACTCTATTTTAAACGTAATCATATACAACGGTAGATCACAAATACTATTTGACACTTCAACTATGTTGTTCTGTTTCATAAGTTTTGGTAAGTACTTAGAAAACAAAGCAAGAGCTAGAACTTCATTTGTTCTTTCAAAAATTATGACAATGTCACCAACAACTGCTTTATTATATGATGCAGCAACACAAAGAAGTTCTGAAATAACCACTGAAATGATTGAATTGAATGATATTTTGGAAATTAAACCAGGTTCCAAAATTCCATGTGATGGTGTTTTATTTGAGGGAATTTCGGAAATTGATGAACAAATAATCACTGGTGAATCCACTCCTATAGTCAAATTCAAAGATGACAAGTTGGCACACGGATCTGTTAATTGTCAAAATAGATTTTTGATGAAGGTTGAAAAGGCAGGTAACGATACCTCACTTTTGAAGTTATTAGAAATATTAAAAAATGCCCAATTATCAAAGGCGCCAATGCAAGAACTTGCTGATAAGTTGGCTGCTAAATTTGTTCCGTTTGTCTTACTGTTGAGTTTACTGACGTTTGTTTTTTGGATGTTTTATTGCAAATATCTTGGTGTTCCAAAAGCATTTACCAAAATGTCACCAATTAACCCAATTGGTGATGAAGGTAGTTCAGAAACCGCTAGCGTTGCTACTGGATATTTCTTTGATATTTTTAAAGTTGCAGTAAGTGTCATTGTAGTAGCTTGTCCATGTGCTTTGGGTTTAGCTGCTCCTACTTCCGTTATTGTTGGAACAGGTCTTGCTGCTGAGTACGGTATATTGATGAAGAATGGTGAGATTTTGCAAAACCTGCAGCATATTGATTCTTTTGTAATGGATAAGACTGGTACTTTGACTTTGGGTAAACTGTTTGTAAATACTTTTGAATACTTCCAAGACAAACAAGTCTTAAAAGAAAAAGGTTTGAACAAAGATGATGTCTTGAATATGGTTGAGCTATTAGAAAGTGTTTCGGAACATGCTGTTGCTACTTGTCTTGTTAAGTACTGCAAAGACACTAGATCAAACAAAAATGAATTGAATAATTATACTTTGATTGATGTTGAGAATAAGGTGGGCCAGGGTGTTTACGGTGATTTGAAAGACAATAAAACTGGTGAAATTTACAAGGTCGTTATTGGTAACAAAAAAATATTATCTAAGGACTGTTTGAATTATACTAATAAAACAAAGAGCAACAAAATTGTAGGATCTAATGCATTCATTACCATTAACAATGAAGTTGTTGGTGAATTTATTTTAAGTGATGTTTTGAAAGCTGATGCCAAAGATGTTGTTTACTATCTAAGAAATATTTTGAATAAGGAAGTTTACATGTGCACAGGTGACAACAGAGATTGTGCTCTTAACTTTGCAGATAAGTTAGATTTACAACATGAATATGTGAGAGCTGAAATGACTCCAACAGGTAAATATGACTTTATTACAGAACTACAAAATCAAAAAAAGAAAGTAGTTTTTATTGGTGATGGTATCAATGACTCTTTGGCTTTAACACAAGCAGACTTGGGTGTTTCTATTGTTAATGACGGTTTGGATATTGTTATGGGATCAAGTGATGTTGTTATAATGAATAACAAAACTTTAATTCAGATTATTCATTGTATAGAAATTGCCAACAGAACTTTTAGTAAAATCAAATCCAACTTTTTCTGGTCACTGATTTACAATACTTTTATGCTGCCTGTAGCCATGGGTTTATTGATTCCGTTTAATATCACTTTGAACCCATTAATTGCCGGTGGAGCAATGGCTTTGTCAAGTGTTTCTGTTGTTCTAAACTCTTTGTTGATCAGAAACTGGGAACCTAAAGTTATTGAAGGAATCTCAACTAATGCCAACATGGTTATAAAAAATAGAGGAAGTTTTGAGAGAATGTTAGAATGGACAAGAAATAAGACATCAGAAACCATTATCACTAAAAAATATTCTACTTTGAACAATCCCCAAGAAAGATTGTACGAGATGGTTTAGCTTATATTGCCTCACTTTTCTATTCTTTATAACACCCAAGTAGTAATATATCACAGCTTTGTACTCTATCTATATATCAAATTTATACCTGTTAATTGATTAGTAGATGCTATAAACTCGCTTTATTCCAACCTCATCTCGATTTCAATTTTAAAACAAGAAAAAAGAGCTTGTTTCCCTTAATGAAAAAAAAAAAAGGCTATTTCCCTCATAACTTTTTTTACGATCTCAAGTAATAGCGTTAAGGGAGATACTATAACAAGAACAGATATTAAAAGTAATCAAGTCCAAACAACACGGTCATTTAGCAGTTTAAAAAAAAACATGCAAATCAAACCTTTGAAAATGAGATGGGCCACAGGTGGTGTTAACTACAGTTATTTGTTATCTAAGTTAACACCACCTTCCATGAGAGCCACAAACTGGATAATCGATCCAGCAGAACCAAATGATATTCAAAGCCAATTGACAGTGGAAGAATTCCAATCAATTACCACTATCGTCAACACTCACCATCACTACGACCATGCAGGTGGAAATATTGAATTTGCTTCTCTTTTGAAACAAAGAAAATCACCTGAATTTGTTATTGGATCTAAAAAATCAGCGGTTTTAGATTCATCAAGTGTCATATTGCCACAAGATGGGAAAATTTTTGATTTGGGTGACAGTATTACTGTTGAGGCTATAAGAACACCATGTCATACACAAGATTCTGTATGCTACTTGGTTCATGACTCGGACAATGCTGATGAGTATGGTATTTTCACTGGTGATACTCTTTTCACAGCAGGATGTGGTAGATTCTTTGAAGGTACAGGAGAACAAATGCACAGTTCTTTGAATCACATATTGAAAAGAACTGAGGGTATTTGGGATAAAGTAAAGGTTTATCCTGGTCACGAATATACCAAATCAAATATTAAATTCATAAGAGCTAAGATTTGGAAGCATACTGGCGAAAACCCAGCCTTTGATAAGCTAGAAAAGATTGCAAAGGAAACAGAAGTTCTCACTGGTTTATTTACTTTGCAAGATGAATTAAACTTCAACCCATTCCTAAAGTTGAATGATTCTTACGTTAGATCTGCTGTTGGTGATACTGAAAATTCATTGGAAGAATTTGAAGTTATGGCCAAGTTAAGAGCATTAAAAGATTCTTTCTAAGTTATATATCAGTAGAATATTATCTTTTTTTTTTTCTATTTATTAACCAAATTACCATTACAAAACAAATCACTAGTTGTTTACATCTTAATGTTTGTATGTATATATAAAATAAAAGTAAATTGGTTGAATTAAAGGTTTTTATAATGTAAACATATTTTGTATATTATAATAAAACGTTGTTTTACACGTGATTACATGTAAACAATTTTATTATTCATATGAATTTTACCTTTCTTGGCTGGTAAGTGGTCAAAAGGATCTTTTGCTTTACAAAGCTTATTTCAGCTTCAGTATTTTTTATATATTTTACTACTGAATAACGTCATATTGCTTTATGAAAGTGAAAAACTGCTTGTAAAAGTTTAAAAAATGTCACATTACTGAGTAGATCAAGGTTTAAGTGTGTATATTTTTTTTCGTGCTATTAAGAATGCATGAATTTCAATTTAACAGAAAAAAAGCGCCCTTTGCTTTTCCCTTAGTAATTTATAGTGAATATAAATATAGGTTTGTAAACAAACCCATAAAACATAAGGAAATAAGCAACGTAGTATGGTTGAAAAAGAAAATATTGAGGATGATTTAAATCTAGATGAAGAATTTGTTGATAATAAATCAATTGAAAAAAGTGGAGATAAAGAAGATAAAGAAAATGTTGAGCATACTGAAAATACAGAGGAGTTAGAAGAAAACCAAGAGGTGCAAACTCCGAGTGAAGAAAAGAAACCAGAAGAAAACAATAAGGTTGGAAAGGAAGAAGAACAAAAAGCTGATATAACAGAAAACTCAGAAGCTGTAATAAATGAAAAGAAGGAAGACCCACCAGTTGAAACAGCTGAGGAATCACCTAAAGATGAAGTGATTGAAAAAGATATAGAATCAGTTCAAGAAGAAAAGACTGAAGATTTAGAGGAAATTTCATTAAGTGAACAACCTGATAAAGAATTTCCACCTATGAAACCTACAAGACCTACAAGACCTGGAAGACCACCTAGACCTGCTAGCACAACACCACAAACTTCAAGATCTGTTACTCCAAATGGCAACAACAACCATTTGGTTGCTCAATTAAAAGACGCATTTCCATCTATACAAACCAAGATACTAACAGCAATTGTTATAGCTGCTCAGAACAATATTGAGTCTTGTTATGATGCTTGTTTATTCTATATGAATCCAAATGAATTTAAGCCAACTTTTCATCCTGAAAACTTTGTTTCAAAGAGTAGAGATACATTAACTGAACAAGAGAGACAATTGAAGAGGGATGAAGAATTAGCAAGAAATTTGGATAGAAAGTACAATAGCAGACCTACACAATCAAGAACTTTATCTGAAAGAGGTTCAAAACTAAACAGTGGAAGACGTACTAGAGAATCAATTCCTCGTGAAGACGACAGTGACGAAGATGACGAATTTGGAGGAGTCCAAAGATTCATTGATTCTGAATTGCCTATAATGAAAGAAAACGTATCTAAGACTTTGAGAGAAACATCAAGCAGAGTTGGATCTTGGTTTAAATCATTTGGTGATAATTCAAATGATCTACAAAGAAACAAAGAAGAGATTAGAAGAAACAATGACTCTTCAAATAGAGCATACGACTATGATGAATGGGGCAACCCTATATTCCGTCAGGAAAAAAGCTATAAGATTGTGGAAAGATCTCCAGGTTTTGAAAATAAAGTTCTGCCTCAAAGACCTAGCGAAAAAACACCATCTAAACAAAGATCAAACAGTAAGCCATTCATCAATACTCCTGGAAATGGTGCAAACGACAAGATACCTAACGCTAACCAACAAAGAAGCGTCAGTGGAAGTGGAAATAAGAGATTGGTTTTTGTAGAACCTGTTGAAAACGAGGTTAAACCAAGATCATCTGTAGACGATGACTTGAATTTGAGTGATTAATAATATCTAAAAAAGAACTCTTTTTTTGTATACTATTAGTTTTATTTGAAGTTTTATTACCATAATTTTGTTTTTTTTTATAATTATTAATCAGAAAAGTATAAATGTTTATCTTCAAATGATTTGATTGCAGATAATGTAGATAAGTTATTATTTATTAAATTCATCATTCTTAAAACATATGATATTAAAACTTCATGTTAAGTATTGTAAAAGTGTGATGTTCACTCAAACCAGGTTAAAAGGACTCTTTTAATAGGGTTTAACAGTGCAAATTCACTCAAAATACGCCTTAATATTTTTTACTGGTCTTACAGCTTTTTTTTTTCATCTATCATATATTCTTGTTTCATAAGATATACATTCAATGGAACAAACTCTTCCATTATAGGAAATATCATTTATACTGAAACTATTTCCTAAAAAAATTTTTTTTTTCTTTTTGGGTAAAAAAAATTTAAGCGCGATGGTTTCTTCCCAAAGAGGAAATATGATATTGGTCACCAAAAAGAAACATCGGATATAAAATAATAAGAGAAAAAATTTTCTTTATAAATTGGTTGCGTGTTTATACTGCTCTGTACAGTATGGATTTTGGTAGCTTCTGGCCCCCTTCGGGAAAGGGTGAAAAAAAAAAAAAAATAACGAAAAACATAAGGTACCCATCATAGATTATTAATTGAGTACTCGAATTGTTCGTATCTGACTGCTTCTAGCATATATATGATTTATAGAGCATAAGACCAACCAAAAGAGATACCCAAGCCTTTGTGAAATAAACTTAATTGTAAAGAAAAAGAAATTAGAATACAATTTACACTTATATTCACGGTTAGAATTATAAAAAACTTGCTATTATTTTTTTGAAAAAAGGCTTATCTAACCCATAATAATTTAAAAAAGCCAAAGAAAAAAAAAATTTTTTTTTTAATTCTTTTTATACTAACAACATTGACAAATATCTCTACAAAAACCAATCAGAAACCATGAGTAATCCCAACAAATTAGTGACACAAGTATCTAACTCAGATTCCAAATTCATTGGGGCTAAATTAGGCTCACAAGTTTCTATGACAAAGAATGGAACAGATGGTGGCAAACCAGTATTGAGTAAAACAAAAAGTGGAAAACTAGTTCTTCCAGACGACGAATATTTAAAATTGAAACAAAAGAAAAGCAACTCCAAGTCTAGATCTCCTTCCGCTAAAAGATCTAAAGATTTAGATGAAGATATCATCATAAACCACAAGAATCATCACAACTATAAAAAAGATCCAAAAGCTAAGTATTATTTTGACGTTGATGAGTATTTTAGCAAAGATCACGAAAATAATCTTATTATTCATTTGAATATTCAAGAAAACCATTACTATATCACAAGAGAGCAACTTTTAGCCTTGCCTGAATCATTACTACTTTGTTTATTTCCAAACGGTGTGTTTTCAGACAGAAACGGTGATGTTATCCAAACACTTACCGAAAAGGATGAAGTTTATATTTACAATTTTTCTAACAAAAGTTTTGAATACATTATGGATACTTACACTGAAGCAACTTATGACTTAGCGAATCATTCTATACAAAAGTTGTACGACACATATGGGGATCCAAAGAGAAAAAACAACGAATCATCATCAGGTGGATTCTTTTCACACTTTGGTTCTAACAGCAGTACTCCTTCTTTGTCTTCAAAACAAACAGAAATTAACTTATTGAATGAGAATCCTGCCATTATTGTTTTAAGGGAAGACTTAGATTACTACGTTGTTGAAACGGATATTAAAGTTAACCCAAATAACCATGAAATTTGGGATATTTTAAAAAGAAGTTGTAAATTATCAGTAGGTGCTTACTTACAAAATGACCATGATATCTACGATGGCTTGTATTGTTCTAACAAAGTCACAAGCAGCACTAATCCAACTGAGTTGGGCTCTGCAGAACAACATTTAATGGATATGTTAATTTCATCTGGCCTGAAGAAGGGCTCTACATGGGGCCAAAGATCCCAAGACCCAGATAAAACAGTTATATCTTCTTTAACACTTATAAGATTGTATAACGCATCAACCAAAGAATACAGAGAAAAAGTATCAAAGAGCTATGACGAGTTTTTAAAAAGTAACAACATTGACCACAAAATACTAGCAAGAACCCAATCACAAAACATGCTGACTCCAACAACATCTAGAAAGTCCAGATGGTCTAAGTTGTCTGCAGTTACATCAGGGTCTAAATCCAGAAGCAGAACACCGAATATTGATGATTCTATCAATGGAAGCCAATTATCTGGAAAGTGTTTGTATGATTACGAACCAAAGCCAGAATTAAATTCTAAGTTGCTTCTATTTTGGAAAAAGCCTGCCAGAAAGTGTTGGTGGGGTCAAGTTGAGATGAGAGTGCCTATTGAACTTCCGTTCCACGTTGAACTACAAAAAGACCCTGTTGATAATTCTTTAACCATAGTGAAAGTTTTGTCAGGTGGATATAGTAAAATAGAAATTCCAGTCAGGGTACATATAAGACACGTGTGGACTTTAGAAGCTTCCATAGTCGGGGCATAAAAAACCATTCACATGACAGAATAGACATTTACGACTCATGAAGTCGAAACTAGGAACTATTTTAGATCTGCTGGTATCAGATCTTTATTTGAATAATTAATATATAAGATTTGTGATATATATCATAGTAATATCTTAATCTTAAACTCAATACATTATTTTTCTTGTTTAATATTTCGTTAGCGATAAGATGGGTCAATGGCACTGAGGCGTCTCATTTTTTTCTCTCTCTCTTTCTCTTTTGAAGTGCCAATATAAGAAAATTAGGTGTTGTAAGTATTAAAATCCGCAGAACCATACACAGTATTAGATCAATTATTCTATTGAACCATTGAAAGTTAAGACAATATTCTGATAGTACATACTATTAAACATAACAAAACATGATTTCTTTTTCAACAGAGCTATTCACGCTGTCAAAAAATGACACCAGCATCACATACTATTTAAAAAATCTCCTCGCCATATACTCCAAAATTATGTTCTCTATAGCCAAACTTATAACTGGTGTACTGCTGTTGATATATGTACTAGATTTTTTGGTTTATCTGATAAGACTAATGAAGAACGTGCGCAAGCAGAAGATTGATTAGAGGATATGAATTCACAGCGGAAGAAGATTCAACATTGAGATTAAAACTTATATGTACAAATATATACACCAGAAGCTCACAAACAAAACATATGAAACTTTTTATACTTAAAACTATTAGTAATAGTGAGACATCTAAGATTGTCTTTATGTTTATAGCAATTTTGATCTCTAAAAAAACTTGGTAGCGTCAAGCAAAAAATTGACAAAAAAAATTATAACAGAAAATGCTTTCAACCAGAGTTGAACTGATGACCTCCGCATTACTAGTGCGACGCTCTACCAACTAAGCTATGAAAGCTAGTGTTATAATTTTTGAAAATTTTCACCTATTGAGCGTTTATAAATAAGACGTACATACTTTGAGAATAAAAATATAATTGGCAGGTAAAGACTTTTATGATATTGTACTTCTAAGTTAGTGTATTATCAGTGCTATATCTGTAATTTTTAATGCAATTTTTGTTTATGAGAAAACTTTTTTTTTAAAAACATTTCAATATAACACCATTATGTACTAGCACAAGGCATACATCAGGTACTTTGTAAAACAAAAACAATTATTGGTAAAACAACGTAAGAATATAAACATTTCTCTTAAAGGTTTACCATTTATTCAAAGTTAATACTTAATATCGTAAGCTGAAACACCAAGTTTGGATACTTATGCCGTCTTTTATAGGAGTGAGTATTTAATTAAACCTTTATAGTTATGTCCGATAATGTGTAGCAGGAGACTTACACTACGTAAAAAAAATCACATATTGGGAAGGAAAAATTTTCATTAGGTATCAATTTTTTTTTTTTTCGAATTCTCGTTTGGCTACACTCATATTATCCACTATATGTCAATACAAGAACTGAAAGAAACCAAGGAATATAATACACTTTACTGAATTAAAATACCTTATAACACAATCTCAATACACATAAATAATGAATTTCCAAGCTACAGGTGCTCCATCCGCCCAAGAAAACCAATCTTTCATCTCTAAGTCTATAGAAACTCTAACTCTTTTGAAGGACTCCCCAATAGGAACATTAGCCACTCATGCTTTATTCTTTGCTGTTGGTGCCATTATTGTCAAGTCTGATGCTGCTGAATTAATTGTTCCTCAATTATAATGAAAAAAAAAAAAAAGATAAAAGAAATTATAGGAAATGATATTCGGATGTCTATGAGACATTTATACAATTACGAAATTTATTAATGATAATGGATCCATGTAAATACAAACTTCAGGACTAGTTTATAATCATATTATATATAATTTAGGTAAGATTAAGGATGTTTTGTTTAAATTATCAACTGCGGCTTTTAATTGTTTGAAATAAGCTATATGGTTACCTTTACCGTCAATTCATGGCGATGGACGCACTTTATAGCAGTAAAGTGTACTCTAAAAAGTTCTTGTTAAACAAAAAGAAAAATAGAAAAATTAGTAAATTCATTGAATTATTGCTATTAAAATAGTGCGTTTTCATATATAAAGATGCTTTAATACATACAGCATTGCTACGGCAGAAAGTCAAATAATTAACTAGAAGAGTAAAAATCTAACAAAAATATCATTGGATTTCGTTTGTCATCTTTCTTTCATTAGTCATGTTTTATTATAAAAATCTTCCCTCTCGCAAGGCAGGGCATCAATAATTGTTAATCAACTTTGTTTTTGTAATGTTTTGAATAGTAAAGTTGGAAGGTAGCCGTTTTTTTTTGTTTAAAACCGTGACTTATTCGTTTAAAACCAAGAATAAAGCATGTAACATACCTGGGAAGAAGAAAAAGATTGTTAGTGCTAAGTTGATGTAGAAATCTCTAGTACAGTCTCTGATCATGAAAACAGCTAATGGTGGTAAGAAGATAGCGATGATGACATTGATGATTTTAGTGGAGTCCATTTTTAATATATTTGGTTAAGAATGGGTTGTTTAGCTATCAAAAAACATTTGTTTCTTTCTTTTTTAAACAAAATTAAATAAGGTTGTATGATTTTATATCTCATATTAAACTTATATAAGGGAGAATACGCCTATAAGCAAATAAGGGTGGCTTCTCAAAGCCGAAGAGACATACATTTTTTTTCTCTCATTAAAAAAATGAAACCCAGATGGAGGTTTCGGAAGGCTGTATATACAACAGCGCACGTGCCAACTTAGAGGATTACTTCATGACAGAGTATTAATTAACAAAATGAATGGGTTGTATATAGGGATTGATTCTACTTAAACAAGTTCTTGACCATCTTTTCCAATTCATCAATATCATCGGTTGGTAGCTGTTGAATTTCAATGTCAGGGTAATAACTTTCGATGTCTTGTAGGACTTTTTTGGAGTTGGCATCAGATACAAAAGATACAGCTACACCAGGTCTACCAAATCTACCAGTTCTACCAATTCTATGGACATATGTTGATGGATCAGCTATGTATAGGTTTTTGTTTTTTGGATTTGGCATGGTTGGCAAGTCATAGTTAACAACCAAAGAAACAGATGGAATATCTATACCTCTGGCTAAAACATTAGTTGTGATCAATACCTTTGATTCACCGTTTCTGAATTTATCCATCAAAATATCTCTTTCCTTATTTTCCAAGTCAGAATGTAAGATAGAAACCTTATGGTTATTTTCTTTCATGTAGAAGAACAATTCATTAGCAGTTTCCTTTTTAGCAACAAAAATGATACATGAAGCTATAGTCATTACACCGAAAATCTTGCTTAAGTATTCTTTTTTGGCGGAATCATTTTTGCAATCGATATAGCATTGTCTAATAGCCTTGACATTGACTTCATTTCTCTTTAATTCCAAACTGTTGGCATTAGGAACAACTTTTTTACAGTAAGCTCTGGTGTTATCATCAAAAGTAGCAGAAAACAAAACCAATTGGCAAGTAGCTGGCAAAAACTTCTTAATTCTCAAACATTGATCACCTAAACCAGATAGTTGTAACATGGATTCAGCTTCATCCAAAACATAACATCTAATTTTCTTAACATCAAGTAATTTTCTCTTAATTAACTCAAATACTGTACCTGGAGTACCAACAATAATATTGCTGGTAATCTTGGTACTTTTTGGAAAAGCTTCAGGCACAATTAAACTGTATGTGGTCTTTGTATACTTACCCATTTCTTGAATGACTTCTAAAGTTTGTCTTGCCAACTCTCTTGTTGGGGATAAACATACACATTGTGGAACATCACCTAATGATTCATCAACTCTAGATAACATGGCTAAAGCAAAAGCAGCTGTTTTACCAGTACCTGATTGAGATTGAGCAATCATGTTTGTAGGTGGGTTCTTTAATAGTAAAGGTAAGGCTTTTTCTTGAACCTTTGATGGCTTCAAAAATTTCATACTGTACAGCCCTTTCAATAATTCAGGGCTTAAATCCAAATCTTCAAAAGATTTAACGGAATATAATGGTGAGTTCGGATCCGCTTGTTGATCAGCCAACTTGATCTGAACTTCATATTCAGGTTGAACTAAATTGGTTTCTTCTACTTCCTTTTTTTCGCTGATTTTCAAGTCAGAAATCAGTTCTTCCGGGGTTTCCTTAACGGAGGGTTTAGCAGCTTCTTGATCAGACATATTTGTATCACAATAATTTGATAAAGTGTGGTTTCGGTTCTATACTTTCTATGAATTTGTATGGCATTTAAAAAGTCACATTCACCGATGTTTAAAACAAACACATTTTAAACGTTGACATATAAGGCCTTTAAAGTGGGAGAAAAAAAAAAGTTGAAAAAAAAATGGGAGCAAAGTCATGTGACCAGTTTTAGTGAAGAACTCTACGCTACCAAAGTTGATTATTCTTTAATCAAATTGTAGCCTTGCCAACTGTTACGTTATAAGTGTTGCTGTTTGAATATTGGAATATAAAGTTATAATGGTTATATATACATTTATGAATTTAAAATGTATCAGGCTGCCAATCAAGACCAACTCTATTATAAACATCCTTTTGGATCTGCTGCCATAATAAGGCCTTTTCTTCTTTAGTTATAACTATAGGGGTATTGTCTGTTTGATGTTGAGATTTACTTTGGGCTAAGAGTTGTTCTTGCTTCCATCTCTTATATTCTTTGCACTTTATTTTGAATTCTAATCTACATTGAGCCTCAACTCCTATATTCAGTAAGTAATTGTCTATAATATTTCTCCATTCAGGTTTACTTAACAACATGTTGAAGTGAACACTATTTGGCCCATGCAATGCCGAATACTTTTTTCTAGCATTTTGTACAATATATTTGGCTGTCATTAGTTTGAAGTGAGGATCTAGGCCGTGCTCAAAGTATAAATCTGAGTATACCAAAGTATTGACAATTGTGTTATCATCACTGTTTAAGGGTAATACAACAATCTTAAAATTTATGTTCTGTTTTTCTCTAACACCATTTTTAGAATTAGTTATTACTATTTCTTCAGGGTATATAGTAGGCTGCTTTCCAAACCATTCGTTTCTTAATTGGTCTACAATTAATAATGATCTTAAATCGTTTAGATTCCAATCAACTAATCCAGGTCTATGTGAAAATTTTGGTCTTCCATTAGGCAGTAGTTGACTTTTATCCATTAAATTTTCCGGAAAATAATAATCATTGAAATTCATTGGTAAGGCATCTTTTAGATAGATGCTTGTCATACCATTATCATATTGCTCATTTTTAGATTTCATATTGGCCTGTATGAAATAATGGTTGTTATTTGAGGATAAAGTGCTACCATCATTTGATGCGTTGGCATAACTGTTAAGGGAACTAATCTCACTTAAATTATGAGATACATAACTCTTATTCGAGGTTTGAAAAAACTTACCATTTTTGGCAGATCCATTATTTGATGATCTGTAAGAAATACTGGAGTTTCTTGATCGACTATTAGCGGTCTTTTTGGGCTTGAAAATGTTCGAATTATCGATTTTGTTATCGTTTGAGTTGAACAGTTTTTCTTTAATTTCGTTTCTAGCTCTGATGTTGTATTCTTCCGGAGCATTGATAAAATCCTTGCTTTTGATGTTGATACTAGGTAATATAGGAACATTTCCACCTGAAACTGGAGTTTTATTCTGAATTAATGGATTGATGCTAGGAAGAGTAGATGTAGGCGGTAAATCGCTTGTAGGCATTTTAAAGTAGTGTAATTAAAGTGAATATTTCTAAATATAATGCTGTTTTTTGGCGAATAGTTTGGTTGGATTCACACACAAAAATAAGATATTAAAAGAGCAATCAGAAACACTGACAGTATTAACCTAATTATATATATACTATTTGAACATATCTGGGGAAACCATAGATAGGTAATCTATTGCCAATTTGGCAAGAAAAAACCCCCCTCCCCTTTTTTCCAATTTAAATTTCACATTTTCTCCAATGGGGGAAAAAAAAAGTGAGTAAAAAGATCTTTATTTTTTTACATACAAATCCCTATTGAAGATTAAGCGGAGATAACTCAGGAGAGCATCTTAAAGCATCGTGACAGGCGCAATGCGGAGATAATGTAAGAATACATCGTTGCCCTGCTGAAAAG
>ERZ794949.343-NODE-343-length-15498-cov-19.042997_pt1 | contig 15498 bp, 11 predicted proteins | sample MGYA00511363_ERZ794949 | MGnify/ENA primary metagenome ERZ794949 (study PRJEB30137, sample SAMN04331402) | food metagenome | isolation source: T1 must sample point D1 replicate B | place: Australia: South Australia ...
TTTTCCATTATTCATCCAATCCAAAAATTCTTAGTGCGTTTTGATAAGTTGCATCAGCAATCTTATCTGGGGTTGTATCTCTAAAGCGAGCGACAGCTTCGACGGTGTATAGAGTATATCCCGGTTCGTTTTGGTGACCACGTAATGGTTCAGGTGCTAGATAAGGTGCATCTGTTTCCACTAGCATTCTATCGATTGGTGTCTTTGAAACGGAATCATGGATTTCCTTGGTCTTTTTGAAACTGGCAACACCAGAATATGAGACGTACATCCCTAAATCCATAATCTTGTTTAACGATTCAGCGTCACCATTGAAACTATGAATGATACCGTTGTTAACGCCTTTTTCTTTTAAAATGGCGTAGGTATCTTCAAAGGCATCACGGTTATGCACAGAAATAGGCATCCCTAGTTCTTGGGCAATATCGATTTGACGTTTGAACACGTTGAACTGAGCTTTTTTGGGTGCGGTACTTTGATTGTAATCAAGACCGATTTCACCTAAAGCAACCACCTTGTCATCTTGTAGTTGCTTGTATAGGATGGCTTCTTCTCCGTCGTTATAGTTCAAAGCGTCTTCTGGATGGAAACCTACGATTGCGTATAGATTATCGTATTGGTGCGCTAATTCAATCGCTTCTTCGTTCATTTGACGGTTTGATCCAACGATTGCCATCTTGGTAACGCCCAGCTTTTGGGCGTGTTCAATGTATTCTGGCACCTGTCCTCTAAAAGCATCATCGTTTAAATGCGTATGTGAATCGAAAATTTGCATTATATTTGCTCCTATCGTAAAAATAGCCATCAATTCATTTTGAATTAATGGCTATTTTTTAGTTTGTTATCTCACCATTATTCCAAAGTGGCACCATTTTCAAATTGGCTACCAATTGTAACTAATTCAATGTTGCCATCGTCATGTTCAACAGATAGTAACATTCCTTGGCTCAATTGGCCACGCATCTTTCTAGGTTTCAAATTGGAAACTATGATTACTTTCTTACCGATTAGTTTTTCGAAGTCAGGATACCACTTAGCAATTCCTGAAAGGATTTGAGTAGTTTCTTCCTTACCTGCATCTAGGGTAAACTTCAATAACTTGTCTGCCCCTTCCACACGTTCAACATTCTTAACTTCGGCAACTTTTAGTTCTACTTTTTCAAAGGTATCGAACTTGATTTCTTTCTTATCAGCAGCACTTTGAACGCCTTCTTGAGCAACTTGAGCTTGTTTCTTGGCTTCTTCTTTGGCTGCACGACCTTTTTGCTTGTCTGACTTAGTCATTTGGTTCTTGATAAAGTCAACTTCTTCTTCCTTATCTAGACGTGGGAAGATTGGAGTTCCCTTAGCAACCACTTTGCCACCTGTTGGTAAGTCTTCAATTGTAATGTTAGTTAAATCAATTGATTGATTGTCTAAACCTAATTGAGTGAAGATTTCCTTTGGTGCATGGGTCATAATTGGGCTAATTAATAGACCAATCACGCGTAAGCTGGCAGCTAAATGAGCCATTACATTAGCAAGCTTTTCAGCGTCACCATCGTTTTCATTCTTAGCTAGAATCCATGGTGTAGTTTGATCAATGTACTTGTTAGTTTGAGAAACTAATTGCCAAACAGCAGCTAAAGCATCTGAGAAGCGTGATTCATCCATCTTAGTCTTGTATTCAGCAATAACATCCTTGCTTAGTGCTTCTAGTTCCTTGTCAGGCTCTAAAAAGTTTGACTTAAATTCTGGAATCACACCGTCTTCGTACTTGTTAATCATTGAAACAGTACGGTTTAATAAGTTACCTAAGTCGTTTGCTAGGTCATAGTTGATACGATCTACGAAGTCTTCTGGTGTGAACACACCATCGTTACCAAATGGAACGGCCTTTAGTAAGTAGTATCTTACAGCATCCAAACCGTATCTTTCGGCTAAGACTTCTGGGTAAATAACGTTACCCTTTGACTTAGACATCTTACCATCTTTCATGGTTAACCAACCATGACCGATAACATGTTTTGGCAATGGTAAACCTAAAGCATGTAGGATAATTGGCCAGTAGATAGTATGGAATCTAACGATTTCCTTACCAACCATGTGGACATCAGCAGGCCAGAATTTTTGGAATAGTGAGTCATCATCAGTATCGTACCCTAACGCACTAATATAGTTTGATAGCGCATCAATCCATACGTAAACTACGTGTTCAGGATTTGATTTAACAGGAATTCCCCAACTAAATGATGTTCTAGAAACAGCTAAGTCTTCTAGACCTGGTTTGATAAAGTTATTAATCATTTCGTTCATTCTTGATTCTGGTTGAATAAAATCAGGATGATCTTTGTAGTATTGTAATAACCAATCAGCGTACTTGCTCATCTTGAAGAAGTATGACTTTTCGTTCACTAGTTCAACTTCGTGTCCTGATGGAGCCTTTCCACCAATAACGTTACCGTTATCGTCTTTGTATACTTCGGCTAATTGTGATTCAGTGAAGTATTCTTCGTCTGATACTGAGTACCAACCAGAGTATTCACCTAGGTAAATGTCACCTTGATCTAATAATTGTTGGAAAATCTTTTGAACAACTTCTCTGTGTTGAGCATCAGTAGTTCTGATGAACTTGTCGTTTGAGATGTCCAATTTCTTCCATAATTCTTTAATTTGTGCAGCCATCTTGTCCACATATGCTTGTGGAGTAGTGTTTAATGATTCTGCCTTTTCTTCGATTTTTAGTCCGTGTTCATCTGTTCCTGTTAGGAAGAACACGTCAAAGCCTTCAGCACGTTTGTAACGAGCTAACGCATCACAAGCAATAGTTGTGTATGAGTTCCCGATATGTAAACGTCCTGATGGGTAGTAGATTGGCGTTGTAACATAAAAAGTATTGTTATCAGCCATGTAAATCATCCTTTCAACCAGTAATTAATATTAACTATTAGTATATCATACTTGAATTGTCAATAATATTGCTCTTAGAACAAATCTAATTGCATCGGTGCCAAATCGTTAAATGACACGTGCAACATCTCTTTTAATTGTAGCGCGTTCGGTGCGGCATCCCTACCTGAGTTGTTGTTAAAGATCACACACACCTCATCGACTTCTTTGTTTAACTTAGTGACGATGTCGGCGAATTGCTTTAGTTCATCTTCGCTATATTTGTACAACGTTCTTTGACTACGCCAATTCTTGTCTTGGTTAAACCATCCCTGGGCGTTTCGACCGTGCAATCTTAACATCGCCATCTTAGAAGTAGTCACCATTGGTAATAACTCAATTCCGTCGTTTAGGTTATGTGGTTCATCTGCAATCACGAAGGTCATCCCTAAACGTTTCAAATAATTCTTAATTGAATTTTGCATCGATTTTTCTGTCCATGTTGGATTTCTAAACTCGACTGCAATTGGCACCTTTCTGCCCATCAATTCACGGATGGTCATTAGATAGCGAATATTGTCATTATTGCGTTGGAAATATGGTGGAAATTGAAATAAGACCGTCTTCAATTGACTGGTTTCCATTAAAGGTTGAAGCATTTTCACGTAATCATTAAACGCCTGTCTTCTCTGATTATCATCGGCAGCCATCTGTGAACGCATGTCATGCTTGGTCATTAATTGGTTAGCTTTTAAGATAAATTGGAATGATTCTGGCACTTGGCGCATCCATTGACGCACTGTTTTTTCCTGTGGAATGCCGTAAAACGGATTATCGACTTCCACGACTGGAAAATGGGCAGCGTACTCGTTTAACTTAACGGGACGGTCTTCACCATTAATCAATGCTGGATGTTCGCTCCAAGTTGTTACTCCTAAAGTTATCATTAAACCATCATCTTCCTTCTTATTTCAATTCACTAAAGAATTTCGTTGCATCCTCTTGAATCATTGTAAAATCGATTCCTAAGTTTAACTTTTCCTGGTTAACCGCAATTACTTTGGCACCCGGATTTCTATAATCCAATAGACCGGCAAATGGGTAGACACGCATGGAAGTCCCAACGATTACTACCAAGTCCGCCTTTTCCATTAGTTGAACACTGTTAACCACCTTTGCTTGATTAAGACCTTCATCGTATAACACGATTCCTGGACGAAGTGTTCCGCCGCAATCAGCGTGCTTATCGCTTTGCATATATTCATGCCAGTCAACTCTTTGACGGCACTTTTGGCAATATACGTCGTATAGATTGCCGTGAAATTCAATTAAATTCTTGGTGTCAGCAGCACCGTATAATCCATCAACGTTTTGAGTGATTACACTGGCTCTACCTTCCCTAGTAAGTTCAGCTTGTTTTTTGTGAATTACATTGGGTTTGGCATCTGGATAGTACATATTTTCCTTCACAAATGTGTAGAACACATCTGGTTCATTAACTAAACATGCATGACTTAAATAATATTCAGCTGGTTTTCCAGTTGTATCAGTTGCGTATAGCCCATTCTTAGAACGATAGTCTGGAATGTTGGAAGCTGTTGATACACCGGCTCCTGTCAAAAATACAATGTTTTTTGCATTATCAAATAATGATTGAATTTCCTTATCCATCAGATTGCCTCCTGCCTTATTTTCTAATGATATATGGCATTTTTAATTCTTTAAATAATTCTTGGACAGTCATAGCGTATAACTTCTTGAAGTATTCTGGACTGTCATCCATACCAGTTGGCGCAGGAATAACGAATGAGTTTTGATCATCTGACTTGTTGAAACCAACGTATGCACGACGACCAGTTTCCTTATCATGTAATTCTGAATGGAAGATTTCAAATTGTTGTTTTACGTTTAAGTTTAGTTGTCTTTCTGAAACAACACTGGAGATAGTTGCAAATTCTGAGTTATGCAATGCAGGTAGTCCCCACTTCTTTAATTGTTCGTCAAAAGCCTTGAATAACTTAACAACATTTCTTCTGAAACCAAATGGTGAATCTGTTGGTTTTTCAGTGATAATCTTGTAGATTTCATCAGCAGCCTTTAGGGCAACTGGGTAGTCTTTTTCCAGAGTTGGACGAGCAAATGAATCGAACTTGTCACCGTAGAATACGTGAGCGTCGATTAAAGTCAATAAACGTAATTCCATTGCGTTATCTAATTCTTCTGGTTCAGGTTCAATTGTGTTTTGAATACCCTTTAGGTACATCTTTTCGATGTCTTCGTTGATTAGGCCGTGTTTTCTTTGTTCTGAAACAACCACAAAGTGAGCAACAATATCAAATAGTTCTGTACCCATCACTTCTAGTTGTTCGTCTAATTCGTCTTGACCAGTTGATAGTGAGAAGAATACTTGTGGGAAACCACGTAATGTCATCAACAAGTGAATTAGTTCGTGTGAAGCAGTGTAGTTAGGAGCTGACATGTCTGAGATTTGAACAAATAGGTTCTTACCGTCTTGCACCACTTGTGCTTGATCATGTCTAACGTATCCAGATTGAAGTTGTCCGATAAATTGAACTTCAATTTTACCTGGGAAAAATTTGTTTACAACGTTAATTAAACTTTGTGTGTCTTGATTTAATTCGATTTCCATTAAAATTCACCTTCATTATTATTTCTAATTTGGTTTAAGATTTTTTGTGCTGACTTTAAGTCGTTTAAATGATTGGATCTCATTTCTGAAACCACTTGTTTTACTTCTTCACCCTTAGCTCCTGCACTCATCACTAATGAATTCAATTGTAGGTTCATGTGTCCCTTTTGAATTCCATCGGTAACTAAGGCCTTTAAAGCTGCTAGGTTTTGGGCTAAGCCAACTGAAGCAACCAATTGGCTTAACTCTTCCTTTGAGGTTACTTGAGATAGTTGTTGGTTGATTTTAACCTTTGGTAATACCTTCACGGCACCTCCGATAAAACCTAACGATAACGGAATGGTCATCTCACCAACTAACTTATCACCATCAATTGACCAGTTGGATAGGCCCTTGTATTGGCCATCTTTACTGGCGTATGAATGAATGCCAGCTTCGACGGCACGCCAATCGTTACCCATTGCCATTACCACAGCATCGATTCCATTCATGATGCCCTTGTTATGGGTAGCGGCACGATACGGATCAATTTGAGCGATATGTGATGCTTCAACAATTCTGTTTGCAACATCACTACCGTTGGTATCGGGATTACCCAGTTGGCTAATGGGAATTGATCCGGATACCTTCACCAGATTATCTTCACCGTAGTTAGATAGGATGCTCATCAAAACATCCCCACTGACGTGTTCTTCGATAAACTCAGAAGTAGCTTCTAGCATTGAGTTAATGATGTTTGCGCCCATGGCTTCACCTACGTTCACAAACAAATCAATTGATGCATAATCATCATCTAGTTTTCTAACGCGCACCTTCTTAGCACCGCCACCGTATTCTAGAATTGATGGATGTGATTGGTTTGCAACATCAATAATTTCTTGTTGATGAGTATTGACGATTCCAATCAATAGGTTAGTATTGTGTGTTTTAACAACAATTTGGCCCATTAGATTATGCCCCAATACTTCGGCAGTAATCCCTGTGTCCTTGGAAAATAGGCGGGCACCATTACTAGCCGCCGCAATCACGGATGGTTCTTCTGTTACCATTGGAACAATTTTTTCAGTACCATTAATCATAAAATTAACGCCCACTCCTTCTGGAATGGAGTAATCAGTTACATAGTTTTCAACTAAACTATCACTTGATTGGTGATAATCGTTAGTCATTTTATGTTTTTGATTCATGTCTAATCCAGCAAATTCACTGATTAGTTTCATTCTATCATCATAATTACAATGGTAGAAATGTTTGAAAGTTCCCATTATTAGTCCCCCCGGATGCGGTATTTATATCTGATATTTATGATAACATTATTTAAATTTCAAGCAGTTAAAAAGGTTTTTAACCCGTCTTTGGATTAAAAACCTCTTTAATAGTTTCGATAGTGCTTCTTTATATATTCAGCAATAAGTCCTTCTCTTACGCCACCTTCTGAAAACACGATTCTTCTTGAATCAATTTCATCAATGACTGTAATAAGAGGTAATAGACCACCTAGTATAATATCAGCTCGCTCGTTTTCTAATCCGTGAATTTCTTTTCGATTGTGTAAGTTCTTACGTAAAAGTAATTCATACGTTCCCATCACTTGGCGTTGATTTAGGTGATAGCCATTTAGGTTATCAGAATTCTTGAAGTGTTGATGACTACGATTAATTCTCGCTAAACTTCTAGCAGCTCCTCCCAAAACAACTAATTGATAGTGATCAGCTTTTTTTAGCCAAGGAACACGATGTATGTTTTCCTTTAAGAAACGTTGCGCATTGAATAAGTCAGCTGCGTGAACTGAGTTATTCAATTTAAAACGTTCTGAAATATTAACGGCACCAATTGGTAAACTAATTAAGTCACGACGTTTCTTACCTTGAACGCGGACCAATTCGATACTGGCACCACCAATATCCATCACCATGTAGTCGTTCATCTTAATCTTATTAACGACACCTAAATAATCGTAATAAGCTTCTTCACGACCTGATAGGACTCTAACGTCTAAGCCAACTTTCTTTCTTACCTTGCGAATAAAAGCTTTTTGGTTTTCAGCTTGTCGAACCGCAGCAGTTGCAATGGTAATCACAGTGGCATTATTCATTGAGCTATAAATTCTTTTGAAAGACTTTAAAGCATTAATTGTCCGATTAATTGCAACCGGTTGTAGAATCTTTTCTTTCCCCATCCCTTCAGATAGACGACTATCACTCTTACTACGTTTTAGTTCAACGCAATAACCGTCATTTTCAATCCGATAGATGGACATTCGAGCAGAATTCGAACCGATGTCAACAATTACTAAGTTCTCCATCCGATTCACCCTAAACTCCTAAAATAGTTTTTTATTTAAAGTAATTAATACCAATAGCATCCCTTACTTCATCTAGGGTTTGGTTGGCTACCTTATTCGCTTTATCACTACCAGCCTTTAGAATGTCATAAACAGCTTGTGGATCCTTTTCGAATTGTTCACGACGTTCTCTGATTGGTGCCAATTCAGCTTGTAATACTTCGTTTAAGTAACGTTTGATTTTCACATCACCTAGACCACCGTGTCTGTATTGTTCCTTTAATTCGGTAACCTTTTGCTTGTCGTCAGCAAAGATGTCTAGGTAAGTAAATACAGTGTTTCCTTCAACTTGACCAGGATCTTCCACGTGAATGTGGTTAGGGTCAGTGTACATTGACATTACTTTCTTTTGAATTGTATCAGCATCGTCTGCTAAGTAGATGGCATTGTTCAATGATTTACTCATCTTAGCGTTTCCATCTAAACCAGGAATTCTACCCATTCCCTTTGGTGGGAAGTAGCCTTCTGGTTCAACTAATACGTCCTTACCATAGATACCGTTAATGCTTCTAACAATTTCTCTAGTTTGTTCTAGCATTGGTTCTTGGTCCTCACCAACTGGAACAGTGTCAGCCTTAAATGCAGTAATATCTGCAGCTTGACTGACTGGGTAAATAAAGAATCCAGCAGGAACACTTTCACCAAACTTCTTTTGTTGAATTTCAGTCTTAACAGTTGGATTTCTCTTCAAACGGTTAACTGAAACTAAGTTTAAGTAGTGCATTGTTAATTCGTTTAGTGCAGGAATTTGTGATTGAACCAGGATTGTTGATTTTTCTGGGTCAATTCCGACAGCTAAGTAATCCAAAGCTACTTGTAATAGTGAGTTTCTGATTTTTTCAGGGTCACGCGCATTATCAGTTAATGCTTGCATGTCCGCAATCATGATATTGGTGTCGTATTCACCTGAGTTTTGTAGTGCAACTCTGTTCTTTAATGATCCAACGTAGTGTCCGATATGTAGTTTACCAGTTGGTCGATCACCAGTTAGAATTACTTTTTTATCTGCCATTTTGTTACTTCCTTTCTAAAAAAGCGCCCCATTGTTAAAAAAACAATAGGACGCTTGAGCGCGGTACCACCTAACTTACAAATGTATTATCATTTGCCACTCTGCGATAAGGGTGCAATCCCATAAATTCATCCATTTCGCTAGTCGTGATTATTTTCAGTAATACATAATCTCTCTGTAAATGACATCGCTACTTACTTTAATATTAACTATATTTTACTGGATTTAAATTGACATGTCAAAAAGGATATTAATTGACATGACGCCCAAATCTAATTAGAATTATTGAGCATAAATGAACGGATTTAACAATAAATCAGGAGGTAAAAATGGCTAATAACGATCTTACAAATGAACAAAATCGTGTCAATAAAGTTGTCGCCAAATTAAACAAACGAATCGACAAGACAGAAACTGAATACCAAAAAGCACACAATGAAACAAAACGTGTTCAACAAAACTACGGTAACAATACTTCTGTTAACTACGTCGAAGTCGATGATAGAATTGAAACTTCCGCTGACCTCCAACAACAAAGAGGACTAGTTAATAAGGTAGTCCAAAGCGAAGCAATTATTAAAAACCAACTTGAAACATACAAGAAATTAGCTGATTCACCATACTTTGGACGAATTGATATCAAGGATGATGGAGACGATGATACCGAAAGCTTATACATCGGCACCGCCTCATTCGTTGACGATAATGAAAACTTCCTAGTCTACGATTGGCGTGCCCCAATCTCTAGTATTTATTACAACGGAACGTTGGGAAAAGTTTCATATCAAACCCCTGCTGGTAAACAAAGCACCGACCTAGAAAAGAAGCGCCAGTTTCAAATTAGTCACGGTGAAATCAACAACATGTTTGATACAAACGAAACTGTGGGTGATGAAATGCTTCAATCCGTGTTGGGGCAACAACATGATGAAGTGATGCAAAACATCGTTTCAACAATTCAAAAGGAACAAAACGATATCATCAGAGATACCTACAATGACCTACTTGTCGTTCAAGGGGTCGCTGGTTCCGGTAAGACTTCTGCGATTCTACAAAGAATTGCTTTCTTGTTGTACCACAGCAGAAGCTCACTTCAGGCAGATCAAATTATTTTGTTCTCCCCTAACCGTTTGTTCTCACATTATATTTCTGATGTTTTACCTAGTTTAGGTGAACGTAATATGAGACAGGTTACTTTACAAGAGTTCATCGATCACCGTCTTGAAGGTGTGAAGGTCCAAAGCTTATTCGACCAATATGAAACCGAACAAGCATACACCGATGAAGAAAAAGCAATTCAATCATTCAAACGTAGTCATCAATACATGACATCAATTGAGAACTATATTAATACCGTTTTCAACGATGACATTGCCTTTCAAAGCATCTTAATCGATGGCAAGGTTTTCTTCGATGCCGATGTGATTAAGGACATTTACGCTTCTCAACCTAAACAAATGAAACCGGCTGACAAGTTCTTAAAGACTAAGAACCGTTTGATTGAAATCTTGAAGAAACGAATTGAAGTCGAAGTATATAAACCATGGGTTGATGATGCAATCGACCAACTTAACTCTGAACAATATCATGATTTCATGGAAGGTCACCAACTAGGTAGTTTCCAGGATGAAGATGATGAAAGATACTTCATTGCTAAACAAATTGTGACTGAACATTTCAGAAAAGTATATGATGCTTTGTATAACGGCTCATTTTTTGATCCATATCTTCAATACCAACGCTTCATGCAACAAGTGGTCCTACCAAATGATGTTAATGTTGATGCATGGAACGATGACATCGATGGTTTTGCAGATTCAATCGAATTACATCAAGTTCGTTTGGATGATGCTGCCCCACTTCTATACATGCGTGATTTAATGATTGGTGGCGGTCAAAACCAAACCATGCAATATCTATTTGTCGACGAAATGCAGGACTACTCAATCGCCCAATTGATTTACATCAAACATTCTTTCCCTCAAACCAAGATTAACTTAATTGGTGACAGTGAACAGGCATTGTTCAAGGCGGTTGAGGCTCCTCAAGAATTACTAAATAAGTTAAACGAAGCATTTGCTACTAAGAAATCAAGATTGATTACTTTGAACCGATCATATCGTTCAACTTATCCAATCACTAACTTTGCTAAATCACTATTACCAAACGGTGATGAGATTGAAGCATTTAACCGTCCAGGTAAATCACCTGAGATTTTAATTCGTCATAACGAAAAAGAATGTATTGATGCTTTAATTGAAAGTGCCCAACAAGAATTAAAGGATGAAGGTACCGTAGCAATTGTTACCAAGAACTTAAATGAAGCAAAACAACTCCATCAACATACCTATAACCAACTTAATCCAACCCTATTAGCTGATACAGATAGATCACTTCCAAAGGGTGTTGTAATCATGCCAATCTATCTAGCTAAGGGACTAGAATTTGATTCTGTCATTGCTTGGAACGTTTCTAAAGATAATTATCCAAACGATGATTATGTTGGAACAATCTACACAATTGCCACTCGTGCAATGCACCACCTAACATTAATTAGTAATGGTACTGTTTCACCAATTATTGCAAACGCTAACTTACCAATTAATGATGTTAAAATTGATAGAAAAATTAAATAATTAAAAAAAGACCAATCATAAAAGATTGGTCTTTTTATATGGGGAATCACACCCTAGAGATGTTATAACGTTTCATTTTTTCCTGAAACTAAGTGATTCTTTAATTTACTTATTTTTTCAGTAATCCATTTATAAAGTGATCTTTGACTTTCTAATTGTTTGGATAATTTTATAGATTCCTGGATAAATGTCTGTTGTGCAGAATGATTTTTAGAATTTTCAAACTTGAAATAGTTTCCTTCCTTGTCCAAGAAGAAACCATCGACATCATCTTCAGAATAAACATCAATAATTTTTTGAATTTTATTAATATTATATTTATCCAAAATCTTAGCTGCTAATTCAACGCGATTAACCATGTTTCTTGTCATTAAATCAGCTGAGGAAATCCACAATGACGGCTGATCTGTATAAAACGCATATATTCTGCTATGCTCTAGGAATTGACCGACAACACTTGAAACGACGATATTTTCTTTATCTCCACATATTCCTAATTTCAAACAACAAGATCCTCTTACTACCAGTCTAAAAGGGACCCCCACCGTAGCAGCATCATAAATGGCTGCAATGACATCAACATCTGTCAAAGAATTTACTTTAAGAAAAACTTTGCCCTTACCATATTTTTGGTAATATTCCTTAACTCGATTTATATTTTGAATAACCATATCTTCGATTCGATTTGGTGACGAAACAATAGAATTATATTTTGGCGAACGTGAACAATCACCATTATGAGACAAATAATCAAAGAAGGATATTAGACAGTTCACATATTCATCCGAACTGGAATATAAACTTAAATCAACAAATCCCTTTGCTGTTTGTTCGTTATAATTTCCAGTTCCAATCTGTACGTATCCTTTAACACTACTCTTATCATTCATTATGACCAAGCATGTTTTGCTGTGGACCTTCATATATTTTTTTCCAAATATAATTTCGCATCCTGCATCTTCCAATTCGTCAGTTACTTTGAGGTTATTAGTCTCATCAAACCTAGCTCTCAGTTCAACTACCACTGTCACTTTAATTCCCTTCTTAGAAGCTTCTTTTAATAGCTCTATGACTTTGGAATTATCCGCGACTCGATAAATTGTTTGTTTGATTGCTATAGTTTTAGGATTATCTACCGCTTCTTTTAAAAACTGAAGAAATTGATCGAATGAATCATAAGGATATTGTAAGAGTAGATTATGGCTTTTAAGATAATCTTGCATAGATTTGTTTCCATGCCACTTTGTTCCTGAAAAGTCAGGATATGATAGTTCTGGATGCTTTTTACTCCAAGATTTAATCAACGGAAACATAAATGTCAAATCTAATGGAGCATCCATTTTAAAAACATCATTTGGTTTAATTTTAAACTTTTTAATAAAATAATTAATGAATTTTTCGTTAGTATCGGGTAAATTCTGTATTTCTAACATTGTTACTTTACCCTTTTCTCGGTTCGCTAGATAATGACGTAAGTTTTGGATAGTTTTTTTACTACCATTATTTTTCTCTAGGTCAATTGATGCATCTAAATCTCGACTTAATCGAAATATGATAACATCCTCAATTTCACCATCGTCATATAAATTTTCCAGGTTATTGATGATAAGATCTTCCATCATCAAGTATTGTTTTTTCCCGTTTGCTTTCAAACTTACGGTTCTTCTAATATATGGTGGTATTGGCATAATACGAATTGACGTGTCTGCTTTTGTTTTAACCAATGTCGCAATTGCCATCCATTTATTTTTCAAAAAGTCTAAATTATATTCAGAATTAAATGTGGTACTAGTCAGAAAAGGAAGAATTTTTTCATCGAATTTTTGGTTAGCTTTTTGCTTCATTCGATCACATAAATCAACATACTTTACGAATTTACCAATACCATAATCCGATAATTGGGTAATTAGTTGATTGAAATACTTCGATTGTAATTTGAAATTATTATCATTTGACTCATGAATTTTTTTTAATAATTCTGAATACTTTAACATCGTTTTTGGATCACGTCCGTTGTTAGTCAAGGCTTCTTGACTTTGTAGACTAGGAACCCTAACACTGTAAAATTCATCTAAATTGCTAGATGCGATAGATAAAAAATTTAGTTTGTTTAAATACGGAACATGATAATTATTTGCTAATTCGATTACCCTTTTATTAAAAAGTAACCAGCTTAAATCTCGATTGTATAACTCACCTTTGTATTTAGATTTTATTCCCATGTTTTCCGCCTCCAGTAAAGGACTTAAAATCTAATTCAACTTGTTCAACATAACGTTTCGAGTACTTTACTAAGGCTTCTGATATCCAATCTTTGCTTTCTAAATATCCAATAATTTTATAAAAAGTTGGTGACTGGCTATGTGCTCTAGCTAATAGACTGATACATACATTTACATAGTCACAGAATGCTGGAAAATCTAATTTATTAAGATTAACCGAGCCCTTCATGTCTCTAAACTGTCTTACATAAAAACTATTTTTTTCAGTATTAAAATAACCTAGAAATGGGTCTGATGCACTTTGCAAAATCAATTGACAATTCATAATATCTTCTCCGGTTGAATGTTTATTGTCGATGTAGATTTTATCATCTTGATAAATTGGCAATCCTTGTTTTATTTGTAAAACAAGATCATCTCCGGAGGAATTTTCTAGTAAAATTAAATAACAAAGTGTTCCGACGCTCCCAACCCCAACGGTATGTCGAACAATATCAACAATATGGAATTGAAGCAAAAATTGTTTAATATCACTTCTTGAGTGATGTAAATAATTTTCATAACCTTTTACCAACTTCTTATAATCTTCATTTCCGACATGCACCGTAACAGGTGCATCTTCTATAAATTGTTTTTGACCTTTTAGGGTGGTCGTATATTTTTTAACTGCATAATCTGAATTATTATTAATAGCCTTATTGATAGATTTACTGACAATTTTTTTAAATGATTTATCAAAGGTAATTTTGGATTCATGAATTTTAGAAAAACTACTCGAAATGTTTTCCAAAGTATTGGGCTTTATGAATCTTTCCATTGATGGCAAATTACCCATATATCTCAACGTTTTCAAATAAGTTTTAACAGATTTTTTTAGAAAAGGTTCTACATCCTTTTTTAAATGAAAGCCCTGTTGTTTTGCTACCAGCAATGCACTAACCAACAGTCGCTTTACGTCATATTCCCAATAATCAATGTGAGACTCATCAAAATCATTCATGTCAAACAATAACTGTCCTTCTGATGAACCATAGTAACCAAAATTACCAAGATGAGCGTCTCCACCAATTAAAGTTTTGATGCCTGAATTATTATAGTGATTTAAATCATAATTCATCACATCAACTGATCCTCGAAAGAATGCAAAGGGTGATTTTGACATTCGCTTTCTTTTGGTTGCGAGCAAATCTTTATACAGCAAATCATTTTTAGGTTTCATAATTTTTGAAACATCACGATGATTAACTTTATAACTTGCTATATCATCATATTTAGTATCAATTGCTAATCTACTACCCTCAACAATCAATTCAGCGGGTGTCTTCAACAATATATCTGTAAAATCAAAATTATAAGGTAATATTTTCTTATTCATAAATTATCCCTCCTTTTCAATTACCAGTTATATCAAAAGCAATTAAGACATTCAATTTCTTGATAATTGGCTTTGAAGTCTAAAAATTTAGCTTGCTGAAAACAAAAAAAAAGCAGTGAATTACTAGCAATTCACTGCTTTTTTTGATTATTCTATTTATATTTATTAAACTCTTTATTCTATATATATTAATGAATGTTATATATTCTTTAAGTTTAAGCCGTTTCCGGGATTTGAACCCGGGACCTCTTCCTTACCATGGAAACGCTCTACCTCCTGAGCTAAAACGGCAATATTAACAAAAAGCCTTCGATTTACATCGAAGACTTTTTTATTCGCGCGGCGACTTCCTACCCTTGCAGAGGGCGATCCCTCAACTACTATCGGCGTT
>ERZ794949.345-NODE-345-length-15473-cov-3.378778_pt1 | contig 15473 bp, 7 predicted proteins | sample MGYA00511363_ERZ794949 | MGnify/ENA primary metagenome ERZ794949 (study PRJEB30137, sample SAMN04331402) | food metagenome | isolation source: T1 must sample point D1 replicate B | place: Australia: South Australia ...
CTTTGGCAACAATAATTTTTTTTTTCGTGTCAGTTTCAATTCTAAAATCAAAATAGATTTTTTTTTTTTCAATTTACAAAATTACTTTTGTTCTTAAGTTATTGTTAAAACAGAACTCTCATTAAGTTCATATAGGATTTCCTATGATATTTCCGTTTAGACAAAAACCAAGAGCCAATTTGCTTCAAAAAATAAGTAGAAACTGAATAGAACATTTCAATATGAATAGCACTAAAGAGGATAATCTACCTTGGATTGAAAAATATAGACCTAATACACTTGATGAAGTATACGGTCAGGATTCTATAACATCCACGTTAAGAAATTTTATAAAAAACAGCACTGAAGATAACAATACCATTTCCTTGCCTCACATGTTGTTTTATGGTCCACCAGGTACAGGTAAGACTTCTATGGTTATTGCATTGGCAAAAGAAATATACGGAGCTGACAACTATAGAAAAAACATCATAGAACTTAATGCATCTGATGATAGAGGTATTGATGTAGTAAGAAACCAAATAAAGGACTTTGCATCCACAAGACAAATATCATTTGGAAATAGTAACAAGAAAAACCTGAAAATGTTCAAGTTAGTCATTTTGGATGAAGCAGATGCCATGACCAACATAGCCCAGAATGCCTTGAGAAGAATCATTGAAAAATACACCAAAAACGTTAGATTTGTCATTTTAGCCAACTACTCTTACAAAATCATACCAGCCCTGATGTCTAGATGTACCAGATTCAGATTTCAACCTTTACCTCTAGAGTCATCTCATATGAGGATGAAGAACATCATTTCCATGGAATCAATACAAGTTGAGGACTCAGCTGTGCTGGCAATTTTGAAGATAAGTAAAGGTGATATGAGAAAGTCCGTGAATATCTTACAAGCTTGCAACACAACACTGAGTGCTGAGGATAAATCCAGCATTGATGAGGCTATGGTATACGAATGTGTTGGTTTACCAAACAAGGATGACATCAATGACTGCTTTACATCTATACTAAACGATTCCATACAAACAAGTTACTTTACTTTGAGCAATCTACAGAAGGACAAAGGTTTAGCGTTGATAGATATTATTAATGGTTTTGTGGAGATTCTGGTTGAATATGACATAGAAGTTGACAAGAAACAAAAACTGTTGATTAAACTAGCTGAATTAGAATACGGTATAAGCAAAGGTGGAAACAATGATATACAAACCAGCTCCATGATTGGTCTTCTTAAAAGTTGTTTAGTAGATTAGTCATAAGGAAATTCACCAGTGAGAAAACCTTTCATTTGCAGAAGGGCTAGAAAAAAAAAAAAACCAGCTGAAATATACAGTCCGAAAACTTATGGCTTATCACAATCAACATTTTTTTTTTTTTTGAAGGGGAATATAAACATACGATAACACAGATGAAAGTTGCAACACTTTTTCAAGATTATAATGTATTTGATTACGTGTTTAACCATAAAGTTAATATATATTTGAATCACCAAATCACAGTATTGCCTAAATGAAAAAAATCATAATCGAACCCGTATCACCTAATGGAAGCTGGTCCTCCAACTTGTCATCTCAGCACTTAGATAAGACTTTTATGGAGTATATGAAGCTCTGTGACATAATTCCTGGAAAAAAATTGAACAACAAATTTCTCATTGTACCAAGCTACAAGATCAACGATACCTTGATATGCCTGTATTTTGTTGACAATGACAAATCCTTAGCTGTTGATGAATTTGTTTCAAAACTCAAAGTGTATTTGGAGAATCCTAAAGCTTATGATGATAATTTGAAACTATCCGAATCTAAAAAAACTGACGAAAGTGCTATATGGGAAGACGATGAGTACTCAGCAGATGACCAAGTAACTTCTGAAGAAAGAAAAAAGAACGAACAGGTTTATGAGGAAACTGGGTATGATATCATTGGCAGATCTCCTAGAAAATCTTCATTTAGTTCAGCATGTCCAAATCCAAAGTATATAAAAAGAGGATCATTTAGTAACGTTGCCACTGGAGTTGATCTAACCAATATAGATGTTGAGAAAAAACTGGTCTACCTGATGAATGAAGAATACTTTTTTAATTTTCAGGAGTTGGAAAACTTGAAAAACTCTAATGTGTTTTTCTTTGAAAACCCTAACTCAAAAGTATCTGGCTCTCAAGACATTGTAAGTAAAATCATAGACAGCTTGAAGAGTCATAATACAGACTATGCATTTATTTCTGAATTTTAATATGTACCTATTTATATAGAAGAAATTAAAATATGAAATTGAAGAATTAACAAAAAAAAAAAAAACAATTTAAACAGTTTACTTGTTAGAGATTAAACCGCCACGTCCTCTCTGGCTATCTCTTTCCAATCTCTCATATATATTTGAGAGTAATCAAACTCACCAACTTCATCTTCATGCTTTGCATCACCTTCAACAACTCTTGTTTCTCCCCATGAAAAATCATCAAATTTCCAAAATGCATACACAGGCAAAACAAAATTCCATATGGGCAAAGCTACTATGTATATGATCATGTAAACAAAGTTATAAATCTCTTTACCAATTAATAGAATCAAAAAACCTGGCAACCCTAAAATTATAGCTAAAAGAATCAATGTTGCATATGGCGTTGGACTGCTGAATATGGATAGAAAGATAATATAGAGTGTGAACACTATTGCCAACGGTAAAAGCACTGAACCAATTAATTCAATGAAAATCAAAAATTGCATGGAAAAGCAAAAAATACCACACAAATCATTTATCAATAAAAGTTCCATCAAATTGTGAATTGTTGAGTTAATCCATCTTCGTCTTTGTGATAACAAAATTGAAAATGTGTCTGGAACTAATGTTTGACAAAAAGCCTTGGACAAAAATACCAATTTCCTCTTAGGAAATGTCTTTAGTAATAAAGACGTCAAGTATCGATCCTCCCCCAAATGCAAAAGATTTTTCTTATGCAAAGTGTTAGTTATGTTATCTGAGTACCTTTCTGTTATATCCGGATTTGCTAATATAGGAACCCAGAACCCAGAATCTAGTCTAGGTGCTTTAATTCTATATATTGAAAAACACCCCGGAAGACATGTCACTGTTCCAAAAAGGGATTCAAATGCCTTAGACTGATGATGCGATATAAAATACTCAAAAACTTGTATAGCAGTCACCCAACTGGTCATCTTGTTGCTGATTCTTGTTTCTCCACATAATCCCATTATTTTTGGGTCTTTACACATTTCTGTAGCCATGTGCCCTAGTGAATCTTTAGAGACTACAGTATCTGCATCAACAGTTAATACAAGCTCATAACTCTTGGCCATTAAACCAGTTATCATCCATATATTTTTTAACAATTGGTATTCCAATTGAGACATTCTTTCATTAAAAAACATTTTCTCAAGAAATGACATCAAAATGACTTGCGAGTCTCTTTTACCTCTGTTTCCTGGCTTTGAACTTGTCTTTTGCTCTTGTTCAGTACCACATTTAACAACACAAATTATCGGAACCTTGCAGATTATGTACTTTGTTGCTTGTGAGATTGTTTCATCTTCACTTTCAATTGAATAAGTGTAGAACCCAGAATAAACCTTTGCTTTGTTATGTCTTTTTTCTCCATATGCAACAGCAACATATGAATGAGCCTCAACATTGTCGGGGTTTAATGAGAAATCATCAATTAACTCCAAAACTAGCTCAGGTGTTGTTTTCTCATTCCCACTGCCTTTGATTAATCCATCGCATACAATCATTAGCAATTTGTGTGTATCTGGATAGTCCGTATGACATATTGAGTCCAAAGTACCCTTAATTCCTTCTTTAGATTCAGAGTAACATGTTACAAAGCAAATAGTATGTAAAAGCGGATACCCATACGGCATGTACCCTGGATGAGGTTGTTTCAAAACGTCTTTGTGTATAAACTTTGGATTTAATGTTTCGTTAAACCACATGTCAGATTTGTTTTTAATTTTTTTTTGATAATCTTGTATTACTACTGATGTACAAGTGGTAGTTGTTAGATTTTCCAAGTAATTTACAGAACTTTGCTGTTTATAAAAGTCTTCAGCTATATGATCTATACCTTGTTGTGGTACTACAAGCCACGCATATACTAAAGCACCTAAGAACTTTATAAATATAATACCAATAATAAGCGTTAGTGATATTGATAAGACTACCTTTGAAGTGACACACCCAACAGTTTCAGAATCAACGGTTCCAATTTTGGCAATTTGAACAAGACATTTACCCAATGTTTGACCTCTTTGATAATCTGAAAACAAATACGTGATATCGGTTCCTTCAAACCCCCTTTCAGTTAATATTTTATATTCTTGGGGATAATTTTTGATATTCACCTTATCTAGCATGTCTAAAAGTTTTATGTCTATAACATTTCCATCATATACTACTAAGTTTTGGTTTTTTAAATTTTTGACATCATCCCATGTGTATTTCAATCTGCCTTGTGGATGTATATCAATTATTTTATTCTTATCCATACTAGTCGGTGTGCAAAAATGCTTGTATAATGACTCTTCATTATAAGATTCAGAACATGAATAGTAACCATTTTTCAAAAAATAGTCTTTGTTATCGTTCTCAAAGACACTTTTGCAGTTGCCTTCAACATTTTGGAACATAAATGATAAGTCTTTATTACCTATATCTTTAATACCAAATTTTTGAATATCTTCTGATTTATACACATAGCCATGAATAAGAGATTGTTCCTGAGTTAAGTCTGTATATGACACATCAACCAAATTTTGTGGCTTACAAAATATAGTATTGAACCCAAAAGTTAAAAACCCAACAAATATCCCGCTGTAAATAATCAAAGATATTAATGCAATTTTTTCTCTCCAAGCCATTTCTCTGTCTTTATTTTTAAAGCCAAACTTTTTCAATAATTTAGATGGTGCCCAAAAAGTTACCAAATAAGTGTAAAATATCCATAAAGAATCTGATCTACCAAACTTGTCCGTATTTTTATTATTACTGTGATTATTTTTGTTTTTTGATGATAGATTATTTGAAGTGGCAACTAGTGGATTAAATCCTGTAGATGATGGAAGTACATATGCGTTAGAGTTTTCTTTTACTTTTTTTGCATAATAAAAGTTAGGATTATTTGGATTATCTAAATCATTTCTTTCAGGACGTGTTAGTGATTTTACTTTTGATTCTGAAGATGTAGACAATGAGTAACCGTTTTGAAGACCATCTTTTTTACTATTTTTTAGCAGCTTTGACTCAGTACTTGCTCTTGAAGAATCTAACATTGTTGGATGAAAAGTAGAAAAAAGGTATATTTAAGTGGTTGTTATATATACAGATTGTGCAATGTTTGGGGAGAGCACAATTTCTCTTATAATTTCATTAATAATTTATCGATATGTAAAATAACAAAATACCACAAGACCAAAAAAAAAAAAAAAACAACAATTCTTTCTTTAAACACTAAGATTTATACATACGTGAATGAATTGATTAAACGCATGCGGTTTCCCAATATAGGAAAATTACTAGAAAAAATAAACGCGGTGCATAATGGAAAATCACTTTGCAACATATTTTAAAATATTGTTTCATTTATTGGAATTAATGGTATATAAGATAGCTATGCTTCAGTTGCACTAGAGGATTTTTTAAACTTACCCATCCACTTTGGTAGCTCAATATTGACACCTCCATTTCTTTGATATTTATTAATGAAACTTATTACAGATCTTCCGTATTTCATTACCAAGAATAAGGTCGAGAAGAATGCTCTGAATAAAGCCAATGCGGCAACGGATATCAAAATAAATACCAAGTACTTGTTTTTGTACATGTCTTTTGGCCCGTATATCTGTGTTATTACCATACACAATATTAGATTAGAAAGCATCCAGAAGGTAACAATTCTTGTTCTAACATCTCTATAGTAATCATTATTCTTTTGATTTTGATCAACCTTGATATCAACAGTCTCAGTTTCTTTTAATCTGTTTCTCACTTCAATGTACTTTCTATCAATATCTTGTGGCCATTCAGTACCTGTAATAACAGTTTTACCATCTGGCCCAGCAGTAATGACAGCTTCCGATTTTGGCTTTTCTTCTTTCGTAGAACCTTTGGTACCCCAAGAAACATCATGTGTGTTACACAGGGCAAAAATCTGTAAAGTACATATAAATGTTGGAACCATCAGTAAGTATTGTAAAAATGAGTGGATTAAATGCCATGGATCCAAGTAAATTATACTCGAATAAGCATATAATCCATAAGTACTGAATAAGGAAACAATAATTTTAACAAACATACTATGACTTTCTTCATTTTGCTTTAGAGTATTAAAGGCAAAGTAAAGACCAGTAATCAAAGCAAACAAGGTACAGATTGATAAAATAACCATTGAAGTAATGAATAAGTGAGTGGCACCATGTGGTCTGTTACCCATGGAAATGATGAATAAAGCACAAATTGTGGATATCAACAAGTACTTAAAGAAAATGAATAGGTAGATACCATTGTGAATAAGTTCAACCATAGACCCAGCTAAAAAGTAGAATGTCAAATAAAAGTTGGCTATGGAGAACCAAGAAAACCAAAATTGAACAAATTGGTAGAAAAACAAAACCAATAAAGCAATTTTTCTTGATGTGGAATGGCGAGTTCTAAAGATTTGATAGAAATGAATCTTTGAGTACAAATCAGCAAACATGGCACCGTTCAACCAACGTCTTCTTTGAGATATAAATTCTGGAATCTCTTCAGGAACATCTGTTTCACCTGTAGCTTCTTTGACATATTTTAAGACCCACTTACAGTCCTTTTTAGCAATCAATTCCCAACACAGAATTCTATCTTCTGCCAAGTACATGTTTGCTGTAAATACATCAGTGGCACCATTATCTTGAGTTTCACCTAAGAAGTAGGAATGCAAAGGACCTGTTCCATCCTCATTATTCTTCAAAGCTCTATATCTATAAGACGACAAGGCACCTGGCAAAACAGAAATATAGCCAAATGTGGACTCTAATGGTTTATCCAAAATATTGGACATTTTATATTCGAAGTTCTGAGAGGCAACTAATGGATTTATTAGTTTTCTACCGTATTTACCTTTCATTGCTATAATTTGACCAGCTGTACCGGCTACATTAGAGTCCATATCAAATTGCTTCCACATGTGGTACAAAGAGTTAGACCCCAGTTTAGTACCGACATCAACCAGTGTAATCGTATTAGGGTCTAAGACAGGACAAAAAGCATTAAATAACCATCTATGAGAGTTAATTTTCTTTTTATTTTCTTCTTTCAAACAGAATAGAATTTGACAAGGAACAACATCAGAGACGTAGTTCAATTCATCATCTATAGATATTTGAGTAGTCAATTCAAAAAGATGTGCTTGAACAGGCACACCATTAACAGTGCTCTTTGCCATATCTTCTTGATATACACCCAATGAAATTAAGTAATCTAAAGAACCCCTATTAATTTTTGCTCTACCATCCGAAACAATAATAACCTGAACCTTTTTCCAGGATTTTCTTCCCCATGTTCTGGATTTTTCTCTTGAACACAGCTCTGTAACATTTTTTAATACGGAATGTAATGTTCTAGCCAAGGCATACTTGTCTTCATTGTACATTGTAATACAAACAGCAATTTCACATTCTCTGTTCATATCGGAAAGTCTTAATGTGTATCCATCAGCAACAAAAGAATCAGGGTCAGATGTACAAGCGGTGTATCTCATTTCAGTGAATTCCGGAGAGGATTTGTTTGGCAACACATCCAGAATACCAGAAGGTATAGGATTATCCAAAGTTAAGATTTTACCGGCCTTATTTTTTGATACTTTTGGTCTAACAGTTGAATTAGCTCTTCTGATATATTGCAAATCATGATGGTTGGTGTTAAATCTGGTTTGCTTAAAGGTATCTCCAGAGAAATTTGAAGATGAGTATGAGGAATAGCTAGTCATTCTTTCTTTGTAAGATCCAGCTGCACTATATGAACCAACATCTGACAAGTCAACTTCATTGACTGTTGGAGGTATTTTTGATGGTGAATCAAAGCTGTTATGAAAGTTGCTCTCGTAATCATCGTCGCTGTCGTCGTCTAAATTATATAAAACTGGCGCATCTCTTGTTGGTGATTCCAGTTTAACAGCTTCTGATCTAGAAATATGTTTACTTGGTGATAAGTCCATGGATTCATTTCCATGAATAGGAATTATGTGATTATTGTTAACATTTCTTTTTGGAGAATATTTCAATGCTGCTTTAGAAGGAGAGTTTAAATTTGGAGTGGCATGTTGGCCAAATGCTGGGTATTTGTTAACTTTGGTTGGTGTTTGATAGACTGATCTTTCTTTGGAAGCAAAGTTGTTTTCTGAGTTGTCAAATTCATTATCGAATCTTTGATCGATAAATGGATTCTTCATTTTTAGTGAATTTGGTAAATTGGTCTTTAAATATTCTTTTATTATATTTTGAAGTTCTATACTTTCGTTTTTTTTTTTTGAAGAATAAATGTTATGGCTACTTTACTATAGATAGTTACATAACAAATAACAAATATACCTGCTTTTAAAATAGTATCAAAGCCAATTTTATTCAGATTTAAAAATATATATACATGCTATCAGTATAGAATCAACAATTCCTTTAAATGTTTCAATTGAATTTATTTATATATTTTAATGTATCAAACAACAAAAAAAAAAGAAGATGCCGAGATTTGTTTACAGTGCAGTATCCACATTGGGAAATTATTTAAGATGCTCTAGGCCACTGAAAAAACCCCAAAAAACCTTAAATTAGGACATGATCACATGACTGTGTCGGACTTTCTTTGTTTTTTGATAGTTTTAATACCTCCATCAACTTCATTGTAAATCCTAGTTAAAGATGCCATCAATAGTCCAAAACCCAAAGACAAGAAACTATGCTTAGATCTCTAAATACTAATATAAAATATCAAAAAAGACTTTATTCTATAACCAAAGAAGTAAAAATACCACCAGAGCAAATACAGAGGATAAATGATTGGATAGATAAATTCAATAAAGACACAGTGCCCAAGTCCTGCATGTCAATACAGTATGTAAGATCATCAGGTCCTGGTGGACAAAATGTTAACAAACTGAGCACGAAGTGCTCTTTGGAAATAATGAATATAAAGAAATCTGGCTTCAGTCTTGAACAGGGCTCTAAACGTAATGGTTCTCAATGGATACCACAACCATTAGTAAATATGATGATAAACGGCAACTCAAAGACAAATTATGATATGCCCGACATCATGAAACTTTACTACAAGCCACAAAAGGATTCGATAATTATTCAATCAGACTCTCAAAGAAAAAGGAACTTGAATGAAGCAGATTGTTATGCTAAATTACATAAGATTTTTGAGGAATCGTTCTTTGTTCAAAAGGAAGTGTCAATAGAAAATAAAGAAAAGTGGGAGCGTATCAAGGAAAGAGAAAACGAGAAAAGACTTCAACAGAAGAAGTTCAATCAAATAAAAAGAAAATTATATAAAGACAATTGAGAGAAAAAGGCAAAAACAATATCATTCTTGTATATAAAAAGTAGTGAAGACACGTTTATTCCAGCCCCAAAAGTTCAGACACTTTTTGTCTTTTTGTAGGTGCTGGATTATCGCTTTTACTGATATTATCAATCGATCTTTTCTTGTTGGCTTGTGGCTTAGGAATAACATAAACGTCTTCATCGTCACTGTCAGTCATATGATAAAGCCTAGTATCAAACTCTCTACTTTCCTCTTTTTTGAGCCTTTCATTAACAAACTTGTGAACTCTCAATCTAGCTTCGTTTTGAACTTCTTCTCTTTCATCAGAGAATTCTCTTTCAACACCTTTGTACTTTATTATCGAACTCAATATAGAAATACCCGTTCTTTTCTTTTTACTCATTTTATCCAGTTCATAACACTTTTCACATAATAATTGGTAAGCACCAAAGAATGCCTTTGTTACCCATCTCAATCTAAAAGTACCTGCAGTTACATTTTCACTTGGGCTTAGTGGATTTTCGACAACTAATGTGTACAAATCAGGAGGACCCCTTCTTGGGCCTCTTGGTGCAGTTAATTCTGGATGTGTTCTCTTCTGAATATAACCAAAAGTTTCTTCTCTTAAAGATATACCAACAGCCTCGTAATTGAAATGAACACCATATAGCTCAAAAAACTCTATAAGCAAAGTACCCAAATTTTGTAAAGGATCTATGCATTTGGCAGAAATTTTGGGGTGTAGCTTCAAGAATGAGTAACACAAACAAACCATGGAGAAACCACCTATACCACCAAATCTAACATTGTTTAATCTTCTAGAGGATAAGAATTGCTTAACAACCAAAACCAATTCTCTTAATCCTGTTATTTCAGTAATCCATCCAGACACCATCTTAGCAACAGTAATACCACCATCTTGTTCAAAACAAACATCAAAATTGATACCTGATTCAGATTCAACAAACTTGATAATTGGAATTCTAGCATTGGCAATAACTTCAACATTACTTGCTAATTTTTTGTATTTTAAGAAAGAGGCTAATTCATAAAGGCATGATTTGTGATTTTTGTTTTTAAATTCTGACAAAACACAACAATCTATATCACTTTCTGGTAAATAAAGATCAGTTGCAAATGAACCAAATGGTAATAACTCAGCATCTGACCATAGTTGCTTAACTGCATCACAAAGACGTGTCAATGCTTTATTTCTTTTTAGGATCTCTTCTTTAGATGGAGAAATATATTTCACAAATGCACTGACTTCTGTATTCAATTGAGAAGATACATCCTCATCAGTTTCCTTTTTAAACAATTTCTTAGATAGCTTCATCCAAGGATATTCACTTACAATGGGGAGATTTTGAGGATTATATTTATCATCTTCATCTTCACTCTCTTTACTTTTAGAATCTTCATCACTTTCAAATTGTATGAAGTCATTGTTATCCGCAAGGTTATTCTCACTGTTAGCTTCGTCATCGGAATCCTCAATAACAACTTCTTCAGATGGGTTTTGGGTTTTAGGATCGTATACATCGTCTTCATCTTCATCATCAAGAACAACAACTTCCTCTTCAGGTTCTTCATTTTCATCAACCAAATCCTCCAAGTCAAAAACAATATCTTCATCTGACCCGTCTTCAAATCCATGAATAACATCATCAGCATTTGGAGTTACATCTCTTGAAATGTCAGAGTATTTTTCCTCGAACGTTTCGTTGTCATTGAACACAGACAGTTTCTGCTTCATTGCGTTGAAACTGGATTTACGCATTCTTTCAGGGTGATGGTTATTCTTTGAGTTGTTGATTTTCTTTGATTTTCTTTCCTTCATGCCTTTTTTGGCTACTTTTTGTACTGAAAGTTTTTTATTCTCTATAAACTTGTCATTTTTTGCTTTGTTTTTGAGTTTTTTGCTACTCATATTTTTAAGTTTTAAGCCATCGTTACTATCATTTGAAATTCCATTTCTTTCATTGAATGTTAGGTTATGTGGGTTTTCCTTTTTCTTGCTGGCTTTATTAGGCACATTATTGGATTTTTTCTTTTTATTAGACTTCTTTTTATTTGTTTTGAAGGGAACGTTTTTAAAGCTGATATTTTCACCCATATTGAGTAAATATGTATAGTTTATTCCGATTATATGTTAAGTATTGAAAAACTTGGGTTCTTTGCAATATGCTTCTGGAATGCCATCTTGTTTGCTAAAGTAAACTATCATTCATCGAGTTTCTTTACTAGGACAAGAGTATACATAAACGATTTTTTTTTCACAAAAAAAAAAGAAAAGAAGAGTAAAATTTTTTTAGGTATTTTGCCGCGCTTCACTGTTATCCGTAATGAGCAGAACTTACACGTTTTCGGATATATAATCTTTAAAAAAGGAGAAAGATGAGCTTGAAGGCCATCTCATGATAATTACAATTGGTATTTTAGTGACGAAATCTTAATCTTTTAATATAGATGGTATATTAGCACAGTTTGTTAACCAGCCAATAGATTTCTGCTTTTGATGGACTTTACCGTTCTCTAAGTCCCTTTCTGACACATCCTTAGAATCAATTTCCTCACCAGATACAGAATCATAGTATTTTACTCTGGTTTGTTCTAGTATATCAATACATTGATCAACTGTAAATCTTTTATTCTCTACACCATACTTTATGGCCCTGTACACCATGTGTCTTCTTGAGTATTGCTTATCTAATGCTGGTGAGAGTTTTCTCCATGCAGATCCGTACATTTCGTTCATTTCTAAGATTGAGGGTTTGTCAGGGGTTGATTCTGTGAATTCTTTCCAAAGATCAGAGACTCTTTTAGGACACTTAACAAAGTCATATACTGGAATATCTTGTTCATTAGGAGATGTAAAAACCTTGTTTTGAAGAGATTCATTCATAATGGCTGATGATTTTGGACTTTCGTGAGCATTGTTGATTAGCTGGTTAGTTGGTATCGTAATCTTTTGATCAATGCTAACAGGTTTCGTACTTCCTAAATTTGAACCGTTTTCAACATCGCTTATATGAACACCGTTTTGAATGGATGCATTATTGTTCTCTTCATCAATCATAAAATCAGGCTTCATTGGTCCGTTCAAATTTGCAAAAGAATTGAGATCTTCTAAAGAATTGAACGCTATCTTATCTAAATTATAAGGTAAAGATTGGGATCTTATATCCTCTGTGTGCTTTAGAAGAATTTTTTTATTTATAGCTAATGGGACTTGCTTTTGATTATCAACTTGACTTCTTTGTTGATGTTTTACAATATCTGCAAAAATTTTACTGGCTTTGGCTCCTCTGTTTTCCTCGATTCCACTCCCGTTGCTATTATTTCTACTAGGCTTACTAACTCTGTTGCTACTAGCAGTGCTTCTGTTCAAAGACCCTGTTTCATTAAAATCGCTAACCTTTGACATCGTTTGTGATTTAACAGTGGCCACAGAATCTTCTTTCAAACGAGTCATGCTGTTGATTAAGTTATCTCTATTCTCCAGCTCCTTTTGAAGATGTTGGTTTATTATATTTGTTAACTGTGTTATCGTTTGCTTGTGGTTGAAAATTTGGTCTTTCATCAAGTCTCTTTCAAATTCCCATTGCTTTGTAATATTTGCATTTTCTTCTGTTAGAGACACAATTTTCTGTTCAAGAATCATATTTTCTTCTTCTAGCTTAGCAAGTTTATCATTTGGCTGAGCAAATTCTGATTTACTTGAAGGAAACACAACCGAGTTTTTGAATTCTGACCAGTTTGCAAAGGAAGAAAGTCCACTCAACATCTTGGTGGGCTGGAGGTTGCTTTGATCCTTATGAAACCCATTGGAGATGTTATTTTTCATCGGTTTCATGCTGAAGCTTCCAAAAGAATCTTGTTCTAACATTATTGAAAAAAGAATGTAAAAATAAATAAAGTTTAATTAAATAAAAGGCGTAAAGTGACTAAAAAAAATAAACTTAATTGACCTTGCTGTATTAAGAATAAAACTTCAAAATTATTCTTTTTCTTTCTGGGGATAATGACTAATCTACTCTTATATATTGTAAAGACTGATTAAAAATAAGGTTTGATGAGTGAAGTTTCAATGCCTCATAATCATTAAGAAAAGTCAAGAAAAAGAACATAATGAAAATAAAATCTAAACGATCTAACCGAGCTCATCATACCAAATGTTTAAATAGTGAAAAGTAATTGAACTTCTAGGAATTCGTAAATTTTATTTATTTTTTTTTTATCTTTTTGAAAATATAGAAAAATAACGGTTCCAGTAACTGCACCCATATCCATCATCAATGTTACCATCAAACCACGCGATTTCACAAGTTAGTTGATTTAGACTTTAGGAATCCAAATCCACGAGAGGTGACAAAAAAAAAAATCATATGATTTTTAATTATTATTATTATTTTTTTTTTGAAAAGGCTAATTAAATCAGCTATTCGTACAATACAGCTTGTTTGGATATAAAAACCATGAGATAATCTAAAATGAATATTTATTTTTCATAGAAATGTATAGTAGACAATGAATACCTATGATATAATATGGATCACGCAAACAGGGTTTTATCTAGAAGACACAAATTCTTTTACCTACACACAGAAGTCTCGTCATTACAAATGATACAGAGCCTACTGCCATTAAACATGAACTGAACACTATAAACCAGTTATAGTTTGATTTACTATCTCCATTACCAATTATCTTACCACAAATTGCGAATACAGGCAACGTAAGTACCGCTTGAAGCATATATGCTGTGGAGTATTTTTTTCCAAAATCAGAAGTCGAGCAAATCTTTGAAACACAAACAGGGGTCAAGGAGAAAATTGATGCGCTGCTGAAACCATATAAAACCACGTATGCCCAAAGAATACCAGTGTGTGTACCAAACCCTAACCATAAAACAAAGTTCCATACAACACACGTGCAAGCACATACAATAATAATGTTATAACTACCGTATCTTTGAGCAGCCATGCCCTGGGCCAATCTTGCAACTATACCAACTGCGTTTATTATTGTGGACATCAGGTAAGCAGTATTTGAAGAGTTTCCTGCTAATATAGCATATGATGTAAAAAATGTTGCTGATACAGTCATACTTACTTCACATAGTGATAAACCTAATGCCGAAGATAAGAATTTCATGTCTTTGAAGTATTTCAAGTTGAAACATGTGGAGAAATACCATTTCATCAAGTCCGTTTTCTTGTTAAACTCTTGCTTAGGGTGATCTTCTGGATGCTTATTTTCTCTGCCAAATACAATTGCTATAACCAAACAGAACAAGCAAAATAAAGCAACAATTCTTACAGCCCATGTAAAGCCAACTTCTGAGTACAATTTCTTCAGGGTGATTGGAAAAATCAAACCTCCTAAAGAACCACCCAGTGTATTAATTGAATTGGCAATTGGTCTTTTGACATAGAAATGTGTATTGGTTACTGATACCAATGGAGTTGTACATATACCACAGCCCATTCCAGATACAATGGAAAACGACAAGATAAATTGCCATAACTCTGTACAATTCCCCATTGCAAACATTCCACCAAAGTACATCAAGGTTCCGAGAATCATAGGCTTTAAACCACCGTTTCTGTCAAAATAAGCACCGGTTAAGACAGTTGAGACAAATGCTATGGCCAGGTATAGAGAAAAAATCCATGAAATTGTTGTTGACTCAATGGCTTTTAATTGGTTTTTGGAAATGTAAGCTTCAATAGAACCCAAAGAATTGATGAAACCAAACACAGGTAATAAGCCAAAAAAGGTACCAATAATTGCTAACCAACTTTTGATTTCATTTCTATCACCTGGATAATGGTCGGGGTTATACCCCTCAAACTCTTGCGGCTTATTTTGTGTAGGACTTTGGTTTTCTATTACATCGCTATCGTCAAATGAAAGTTCGTTACTTTGTG
>ERZ794949.346-NODE-346-length-15467-cov-16.364391_pt1 | contig 15467 bp, 14 predicted proteins | sample MGYA00511363_ERZ794949 | MGnify/ENA primary metagenome ERZ794949 (study PRJEB30137, sample SAMN04331402) | food metagenome | isolation source: T1 must sample point D1 replicate B | place: Australia: South Australia ...
GTATAAAAATTATGAAAAACGTTTCATACGATAACTCAAAAAACGTCATTAACAAACCGCTAGATTTATTTTTACGTGCAGTTATGTCACTAATAGGGGTCACTTTAATTGCTTTAGGTGCTGCCTTTATGCGCTCAGGACATGTCGGTATTGATCCATTCACCGCAATGAATGCCGGGATGGCTATCAAGTTAGGGACTTCATTGGGTTCTTTCCAACTATTCGCTAACTTAGTATTATTCATTATCGTTTTAATTTTCGACCGTAAACAAATTGGACTAGGAACCATTTTTAATATGGTTCTAGTGGGATATGAAATTGAATACTTCAGTACTTTTTACTCAATGATTTTCCCTGGTAAGATTAGTATTCCAATGATGGTTTTCGATGCGATTGTCGGTATTTTAGTGTTTACATTAGGTACTTCAATCTACATGGCTACCAAATTAGGTGTATCTCCTTATGATGCACTGGCACCAATCATTTCTGAAAAAACACATATTGAGTACAGAAAAGTGAGAAGTGCTCAAGATATTATCTTTATGCTTGTTGCCATTATTGTTTCAGGACCATTTGGAATCATGACCATCTTTACTGCATTCTTTGCTGGTTCATTGATTAGTTTCTGGAACAACACCGTTAGTCGTGAACTAATGACTCATATTGATCACTTTAGTCAAAGACCTAGTCTACATGATGCAGCTGGTGGATTAGTTAGTTTGGGAAAACGTGGTTACGATATCGTAAGCAGTGCTTACCAAGATACTTATATTATGCAAAAACAGATGTCTGGTTACACTAACACTGAGATTGAAGAATTAATTAAGAAGACTAACGATAATATGAGAAAAAATCAACAAGTCCAATTGATTCTTAATAAACGTTTGGAATCATTAAACGCTGAATTAAAGGAAAGAAAAGCTAATAATAAATAAAAAAACTTGCATTCTTCATACATTTTCGGTAAGATTATTACAAATAAATGAACGAATAAAAATTGGAGGTTTAATCATGGCTACTTGTTGTATTCTGACAATAAAACAAGATAATAATAATTTCTTCTTTAATCTGAACTAGCTGTTTAGTATAGTACGTAGAAGAGATTATTTCGCTATGAAAACTTCGGAAGCACTAGAAAAATGGCTGGTAAGCAGTTATTCTTTCTAGTGCTTTTTTACCGCACTAGTTAGGAAACTAGTGCGGTTTTTATTTATTCATGTAAAAAGGGGGATTTTTATGAATATTCTGTCTAAGGTGAATCGTAAGACATCATTGGCTAAGTTCATCGATAGGGATCAAAATTTACAAAGAACTATCGATACTAAAGATTTAATCATGATGGGAATCGGTGCTGTTATTGGTGCTGGAATCTTCGTAATACCAGGAACAGTTGCAGCAACAACTGCGGGGCCCGGAATTATCCTCTCATTCGTAATTGCGACAATCGTATGTTCACTTTGTGCAATGTGTTATGCTGAATTTGCATCGTCATTACCGGTTGCAGGAAGTGCATACACATTCGGTAACGTTATCTTCGGAGAAATTACTGGATGGATTATCGGATGGGGGTTGATTCTTGAATACATGCTTTCAGTAGCAACCGTTGCATCAAGCTGGTCAGCTTATTTGCAATCATTACTGGCTAACTTCGGACTCCACATGCCAAAGGCACTATCAGCTAACTATGATCCGAATCACGGCACATATGTTAATTTGATAGCGATTCTAATAGTGTTACTGATTTCATGGATCTTAACCAGGGGTGTTAAATCATCCACACGTTTAAATGACATAATGGTGATAGTCAAAATTGCAATCATTATTGTCTTTGTAGTTGCCGGGGCATTCTTTGTTAAGCCAACTAATTGGAATCCATTTATGCCATTTGGTGTTAGTGGGGTTTTCAAGGGGGCTTCCTTAGTGTTCTTTGCTTATTTAGGTTTTGATGTTATTGCAGCCTCAGCAGGTGAAGTAAAGAACCCTAAAAAGACAATGCCAATAGGTATTATTGGTACATTAATCATATGTACAATCTTGTACATATTAGTCTCAATTATTCTTACAGGAATTGTACCTTATTCAAAATTAAACGTTTCGGATCCAGTAACATTTGCACTACAAATGATTCACTTGGACAAGCTTGGAATTTTAATTTCATTGGGTGCGTTAGCAGGTATGTTTACTATGATGGTAAACATGGTATTTAGTAGTTCACGTCTGATTTATTCCATTGGTCGTGATGGACTTTTACCTAAAAAATTGAGTAAAATAGACACAAAGAAAAATGTTCCAGTCCATAGTGTTATCTTCGTAACGATTGTGATAGCAGTGATGGGTGGTATCTTTTCGCTAGATAAACTAGCTAGTTTAGTTAATATTGGGACTTTGATTGCCTTTACGTTCATGTCAATTGGAATATTATATCTAAGAAAACGTAAAGATATAAAAAATGATGGATTCAAAGTTCCGTTATATCCGGTCTTACCAATTGTATCAGCGGTAGCATGTATTTATTTATTAATTCAATTGCCACTTGATACATGGATTTTAGCAATTATTTGGTTTGCTGGCGGATTATGTATTTATTTCGGTTATGGGATTAAACATAGCCAATCAAACAAATCGTAATAACAATTTCGTTATTATGAATAAACGGGGAGTTTTAAAAATGGAAAAACAACATACAACGACTGAAAACGTCATGAAAGGTATTTTCTGGTCTGCAATGGCTTCAACCCTATGGGGCTTCTCAGGAGTTATCATGCAATTCGTTGCTAAAAACGAAGCAGTTCCTACACAGTGGTTCATTTCAGTTCGTACATTATTTGCAGGTATTTTATTGTTAGCTATCGGTTCAATTCACGTTGGTAAACATGTTTTTGATGTTTGGAAGTCAAAAGAATCAATCATTAGATTATTCATCTATGCAATTTTTGGTTTAGCAGTTAACATGTCAACATTTTATGTAAGTATTCAAGAAGGTAATGCTGCTACTGCTACAATTTTACAATACTTAGCACCAATCTTTATTGTGCTATATGGATTGATCTTTATGAAGAAGAAACCTCTAAAGGCTGATGTAATTTCATTCTTGTTAGCTTTAGTAGGGGTGTTCTTGATTATCACTAACGGTCACATTGGTGAACTATCTGTTCCATTGACTGCTGTTATTTTTGGTTTACTTTCAGCTGTTTCAGCTGCCGTATACTACTCAGTTCCAAAGCCACTAACAAAAGAAAACTCACCATTTGTTGTTCTAGGTTGGGGTACTTTGATTGCTGGTATTGGTTTTAACGCTTATCACCCATTCTGGTCAGATGCTCCCAAGATTACACCAGGTATTGTTTTAGGTATCGGTGGAGTTATCTTAGTAGGTACTATCTTTGCTTTCTCTGCTGTTCTATACAGTTTAAAGTTTGCTCCATCAGAAGTGTCAAGTATCGTTGATGCCGTTGAACCAGTTGTTACAATCATCCTAAGTATGATTGTATTCCACTTAATTCCAACACCAATTGAAGCACTTGGTGCAATCATTATTATCGTGTCAATTTACTTCTTACAAAGATCTCATCAAAAGAGAGATAAGAAGGATCCAGATATTAGATAGAACGTCTAAAAAAGACTATTTTTACGCATTATTTCGTATAAATAGTCTTTTTCTATTTTCAAGTTTTCTCACTTGTGATATCTTTTTATTATAGGTTTCAAGTAAGAAGAGTTTACATTTGTTGGAATTATAGCTTTATATGGGGTGAAAATATGGAAAACGAAACAGGCCTTTTAGAGACTAATGTCATGAAAGGTATCTTCTGGGCTTTTTTAGCTTCAGCACTTTGGGGTGTTTCTGGTACGATTTTGCAATTTGTATCTCAAACAGAACATTTGGAAGCTAACTGGTTCCTATCAACTAGAACCATGATTTCTGGAATTGTGTTGTTAGTTATTTCTGCAATTGTTTATAAAGGACACATTTTCAATGTCTTTAAGTCATGGAAATCATTTATTTGCATTGTTGCTTACGGTATATTTGGTCTAGGTGCTAACCTATACACTTTCTACATGAGTGTACAAACCGGTAACGCAAATGCTTCAACTATTTTGCAATATCTAGCACCACTATTTATTCTATTGGGATCAATTGTATTCCAACACAGAAAGCCATTACCAATTGATATTATGGTTTTCGTAATCGCTTTGGCGGGAGTTGTACTATCTCTAACTAAGGGTGATTTCTCATCTCTTTCAATTACGCCTGAATCATTAATTTGGGGGATTTTATCTGGTGTAACTGCTGCACTTTACGTTGTGTTACCACGTCCTATCGTTGGTCAAAGCTCACCAATGGTAATTCTAGGTTGGGGAACGCTAATTGCGGGTATTATCTTTAACCTAAAACAACCAATCTGGATAAACATGCCACATTTAACTACTGGTATCGTTTTCGGAGTTGGTGGAATTATTCTATTTGGAACGATTCTTCCATTCATGCTATTGCTACATGCTTTGAACTTCGCACCATCAGAAGTTGTTAGTTTAGTTGATGCAACTCAACCAGTAGTTACATTTATCCTAAGTATTATTTTCTTCCAAATTTCAATTAGTTTTATTGAAATTGTGGGTGCAGTATTAGTTATTTTAGCAATCTTCATTTTACAAAAGTCACATCGTAAATTAACGATTGATAAACATAGCGAAGTTTAAAAAATATTTATATTATACTAAGAAGCGGACTGATTTTAAGGTTCGCTTCTTTTTTATATGTTAATATTGAACTTGTAAATTATTTTTTAAGGAAGAATATCGATGAAAAAAGCGATTAAGTTTTGGCCATACATGACAATCTTTCTGGTTGCCGTGTTAATTATGTTGCCGCAAATTGTAACTGGATCATATATTTTAGGGGTTGACTCTATTTTTCATATGAATCGGTTCTATGATGCGGCAATGCAACTAAAAACTGGCCATTTAAGTTACTTCATATCCATTTACGGATACCAACAGTCGGGGAGAATTATTAATGCATTATATGGCCCATTAGCGGCTTATTTTAATGGATTAATTTTGTTGATTACTGGCAATTGGGTTAGATACCAGATTGTCACTTCGTTGTTAACGTTATGCGTCAGTGGAATGACAATGTATAACCTTGCAATTAGGACTAATATTAAGAAAATATACGCAGTGTTTGTCGGTATTGCTTACATGTCGTCTTATTTGATTATGGGATGGGTTGTAGGGATGCAATTTACCGGATGGGGAGCTGCCTTATTACCTTGGCTATTAGCGGCTGGTTTTGACATGATTGATTACAAATCTATCAACGTATTAAAACTAGCAATTCCAATGTCAATTTTGTTGCAAACACACATGTTGAGCAGTCTAACTGGTGCATTGGCTCTAGTTCCAATGTTTATATATGGTGTTATTCATAGTGAGGAAAAACTGAAAATGTGGCGGAATGCTATTTTGTCGGTTTTATTAACATTATGTTTGACCGCCAATGTCTGGTATGGAATGATGCAAATTTCATTCACCAACCATGCATTAGGGGTGGCTCCACAACTGGATATGTACGAGGATTCGGTTGCATTGTTTGGCAAGAATGTCTTTGTATTGCCACCAATTTATTCAGTTGGTTTTATTATCGTGGCAATTTACTTTGTGATTAACTTTAAAAAGATTAGCTCATCTAGAAAGATTATCTTTACTACTGGATTATTCTTCATGTGGATTTCATCAGTGTTATTTCCATGGGGACCACTAGATAAGAAGTTTCCAAGTATTTCTTACCTAATTCAAATGCCACGACGTTTTGTTGTGATTCCGTTTATTTTGTTATTAATTTGTGCCGGAATCATGATTAATGATACTTCTAAAAAGCAATGGATCAATGCATTTAAGAACTACGCATTGTTGATATTAACTTTCTTTATTATTTATGATGCAGGTGGATCAGTGAGAAATGGTGTGCACCATTTCTTCTCACCTGAAGTAGTCCAAAATGACTATAATCTTCATTATCAAACGACAGACACCAACGCCATCAGAGATAGTTTGTCATCTCATGATACAGGTGCTGTCCTTAAAATGTTAACGAAAGCAACGCCTGATTACCTGCCGGTGCAATATAAGATGACGGCTTATAATTATTTTGATTATCATCCATATGGTAACTATGGTGATCAAATCATCAATTATAAGGGTGAAGTGACCAAGACGATTAAACGCAATGGTCATCTATTGCTAACCTGGGATAATGAATCAGATGATAACAAATCGATGCAATTACCAATCTTTAAGTATGATGACACTAAGCTGATTTTAAACGGTAAACACATTAGTAGTGTTAAGCAAACCGAAATCGGTAGTGTCATCGTCAATTCAAACCCGGGTCATAACAAACTAGAAGTGTACTATCATGCGACGCCAATATTGCTAGCTTTACTATGGCTTACTGTATTTAGCTGGATGGGATTAATTGGCGGAATTATGATTTATCTAATTCTAAAATGGAAAAAGCATAAAAAAAGAAACGTTTCATAATGAAACGCTTCTTTTTTATTTTTTTAAATGTTTTTGAATTTGGGTATTAATGTTTTCGTTATGCTTAAGGGATGGAAAAACATACTTATCTGCGGTTTGAATCAAGATACCATTAAATGCGATTGAGAACAGTGTCCCGATGCTTACTGAGTAGATGCGATGCAAGAAAATCGCACAGATTAAAATGATTGTAATAGGTGGAGCAAAATCTAACAATTGTGATTTAATTGCACTACCATTTAAATAATCAAAACGAAGGATGTTGGTTGTATCATCATTTGGATGCATGAAGATATTTGCACGTTGATATAGTGAGATGGCTGTACAGAAGCAACAGACACCGATTAATGCCATTGGCACCCTAACGTATAGTGATAGATTATTCCAACCAAGCGATTCAAAGTAGTTGGTAAATATTTGAATGAATGAACTGAAGAAAATGATAAAAATTAATTCTTCAATAAAACGTAAAATATCAATGCGTTTAATCAAAATTTGGTTGGTTAAAGCATTGATGATTCCAAAGGTAAAAATCATAATACCAACGTCGACACCAAACAATTGATGAATGTTCACACATGCGGCGGTCCAGATACCTGAACCACATCCTGATACAATTGTAAGTGCGTTTCCAAAAGCATTTAATAACAATCCAAAGATTAATGCTATAATTCTTGTTTTTAATTTATTAACAGATCGAATAACGATCATCTCCTAAAGTAAATTCAACTATTTAATGATATCACATATATTACGTCAGTTATGGTAAAGTATAAGAAAGGTGATTGATATGAAGGGTAAATATGAAGTAAATCGATATATTGGTGTTGTAGTTGATGAAGACCAATCGGGCCAATATATAATTAAAAAGGATGACAAATGTGATTTCAAGCTGCACGATTGGCGGACAGGGAAGCATACTAAGGGTAAATTCAAGTGTGTCGGTCAATTATTCCTGACAGAAAATAATATGTTAGTGGCAGTTGTCGATTATGAACCGGTTAAGTTCAAGGATCGTCATGAATTTACACCGTTGCAAAGATTTACAAATGAATTTCTGAGTGATGAACAATTAAATGAAGCTAAAAAAAGACTTGATTAGCATCAAGTCTTTTTTGTGGCGTTGTCATAACCAGTTGAGCTTATTAATAAGTAAGTTGAGCTTTGTTAAGCGTCGAAATTAATAGCAAATGCTTACTTTTTTAGAAGTTTTTCAGCGTTTGCTGCTACTTCATCATTAGACATGTCTAGGTAAGGATGCATCTTAGCTTCAGTAGCCATGGTGTCCTTGCCATCTTCTTCCATGTAGTGATTCCATAAAGCGTCACGAACAGGGGTTGTATCTTCTGACCAATCGAATTCCTTGTTCATTGGTGTGTCTAATACTCTTTCTCTATCGTTTACTTTTTGTTCAGCAGTCATTGCCATAATAAATTTCCTCCTTATTTTTAAAGCTCAATTACATTGTAATTCTTATATTTTTATTTGTTAAAAATTATGACTCGGATTTTTATTTAAAGTAAAGAAAATTGACTTAACTTGCATTTAAACCCAATTTCGTATATATTCATAAATATACTGAAGTGAGGCAAAAGTTTATGAGAGATAAATTTGCAACAAAGAATAAAATTGTTAATGGAATGTTCGAACTACTTAAGACCACGCCATTTGATGAAATTAATGTGAAAGATATCTGTGCACAAGCTGATGTTTCACGAATGACGTATTATCGAAATTTTCATAATAAAAAGGATATCATTATTTACAGATTTGATAGCTCATTTACCACGTTTATACAGCGTTTAGCGTCAAGTCAGTCACATAATCTAACCGATATCGCCACCATCTTTTTTGAACTTGTTAAAGAAGATCAAGATATGATGGAAATGATTATGAAAAATGATTTATCCATGATCTTATTAGAACGACTAAAATACTATATTTCCGATTTAATTGATGAAAATGTTTTGGAAACTAGGGAAGAATCTTCCAAGATGTTAGTTTCATTGATTGCTGGAGGACTAACAGAAATTATTATTACTTGGACTGAGGATGGAATGAAGGAACCTATCCAATCATTGGTAATCTTCGTATCTAAGTACATGCATTTCAAGATTAATTAGCTTCTTATCAATAAAGATAGGAAGTTTTTTTATTTTGGATAATAAAAAAACACCCGAGAAAATCTCGGGTGTTTTTGATCTCTTTTTAAACTAAAAGTTAACTAAGAGGTTATCCTTATGCAGGAGTAACGTTAGCAGCTTGTGGTCCACGGTCGCCGTCTTCAACGTCCAATGTAACCTTTTCGCCTTCTTCTAGAGTCTTGAAACCTTCTTTGTTGATAGCTGAGAAGTGAACGAATACGTCACCGTCTTCAGTAGTGATAAAACCGTAACCTTTATCAGCGTTGAACCATTTAACAGTACCTTGTTTCATAATATGAAACCTCCTTGCACATATCGTGCGTTATAAAATCTTAATGTATCAAAAGCCTGAATCAAGGGGTCATTTCATAAAACTATAAAACAAGTAACCTTAACAATCGAAACTATGTAACACATTGGTAATAATATACCCGAAATATGGGGTGATGTCAACTAATATCAGAATAATAATTTTATTTATTTTTAATAATAGAAATCATGTCTAAACCGTTGATATGAAAGAGTTTTTTGGGAATATACTTTGTTCGAATCTTAAAAAATGACGAAAAAAACTTAAAAAAACAATTTCAAAATATACGAACAATTGTAATTATTCTATATTGAATCGTGCGTTTTTTACTTATTTTTCGATCTATAGCAATCTATAGTATTTATAAAATAAAAAATAACCATTTTATCATTATAATTTAATCTAATGAAAGAATCGAAAAAATTAATGATACTCACATCTACCCTCAATTTTAAAGCATTTTAACAACTTTAACAAAATAAAAATATAATAAAAAACAGAAAAAAGGTTGAATAATATTAGAAAATGATTAGAATATTCAACAACATAGAAATTGGGGGGTTGGAAATATGAGTGATGAAACGTTGTTATTATCTATTCGAAATTTAAATACGGATTTTAAAATTAACAATAATTTTTATCCAGCAATTAAGGATATAAACTTAGATGTTTATAGAGATGAAACTTTAGCAATTGTTGGAGAATCTGGATGTGGAAAGTCTACTCTTGCCCAAACAGTTATGGGACTTTTAAACCCGGGTGATTCTAAATCTTATGGACATGCAGATTTTCTTGGCACTAACTTAATTGGATTGAATGAATCGGATATCAATGAAATTAGAGGAGTAAAAATTGGGATGATTTTCCAAGATCCATTATCGGCTTTGGATCCGCTTAAGAGAATTGGCGATCAAGTTGTAGAATCGCTTGTTTACCACACTAAAGATAATTCAGAAAAAAGAGCAAAAAGAGCTTTATCATTATTAAATCAGGTTGGAATTCGTAATCCTGAAAGGATAATTAATGAGTTTCCTCATCAATTATCTGGAGGAATGAGGCAAAGAGTAGTCATTGCGATGGCAATTGCATGTAAACCAGACTTAATTATCGCTGATGAACCAACGACAGCACTGGATGTGACAATTCAAGCTCAAATATTGGATTTGCTTAAAGAAATTCAAAAGGAAAACCATTGCGGAATTATCATAATCACTCATGACTTAGGTGTGGTTGCCGAAACTGCTGATAGAGTTGCTGTTATGTATGCTGGACAAATAGTGGAATTGGGAACGGCGATTCAAATATTTAATGATCCAACTCACCCTTATACTAGATCGTTATTTAGAGCTATTCCCCAAGATGATTCAGATTCAGACGAACTATACGTAATTCAGGGAAGTGTACCTTCATTAGTTAAAATGCCGAGTCATGGAGATTTGTTTGCTCCAAGAATTCCTTGGGTTAAGGCAGAAGAACACGAAGATAATCCCAAAATGCATAATTTAGGTGATGGGCATTTTGTCCGTTGCAAATGTTATAAGTATTTTAAATTTCTTGATGGATGGGGTGAGTGATTTTGGAAAAACAAAAGTCGATTATATTAGAAGTAAAAAATTTAAAAGTTCATTTTCCTATAAGAGGGGGATTCTTTAATAGAGTTGTAGATAATGCAAAAGCTGTTGATGGAGTTTCATTGCAAATTCAACGAGGAGATACATATGGTTTAATTGGAGAATCAGGTTCTGGGAAATCGACAACCGCTAAAGTAATGGTTGGTCTACAAGAAGCAACTTCTGGACATCTATATTATCAATATACAGACGTGACTAAACGTAAAGATAGAAAAAAGATTAATTATAATCGTGAAATTCAGATGATTTTTCAAGATCCAGAATTGAGTTTAAATCCTGAGAAAAGAATATACGATATTATTGCAGAACCGCTTAAAAATTTTGAAAGTTTAAGTAAAAAAGATGAAAAATTAAAAATTATTAAGCTTTTAGATATAGTTGGCCTAGATGCAGAGGCGATGTATAAATATCCACATCAATTTTCTGGAGGACAACGGCAAAGAATTGGTGTTGCGAGGGCAGTATCAACAAATCCTAAATTGATTATTGCTGATGAACCCGTATCTGCACTTGATCTATCAGTTCAAGCTCAAGTATTGAATTTTATGAAAAAAATTCAAAAAGAGTTTAATATTTCATATTTGTTTATTTCTCATGATTTAGGTGTGGTGCGTCATATGTGTAACAAAATTGCAATTATGAATCGTGGACAAATTGTTGAAGTTGGTACAAAGGATGATATTTATAATCATCCTCTTCATATTTACACTAAGAGATTATTGGCTTCTATTCCTAAAGCAGATGTCAATAATCGTGAAAAGAACCGCAATCATAGATTAGCAGTTGAAAAGTATTATCTCGAAAATCAAAAAGAATTTTATGATAAAGATGGGAAACCGCTTCCCTTGATTCAAATTTCTGACACACATTTCGCAGCTGTGCCTGAGAATATAGCAAAGGGGGGACAATAAGATGTGGAAGACAATTTTACGAAGAGTTTTAATAATGATTCCAGAACTGATTGTTTTGAGTGTAATTGTATTTATTATCTCAAAACAATTACCTGGAGACCCTTTTACAGGGTCGATTAGTCCAAAAACTTCACCCAATCAACTTCACCATTTGATGAAAATTAATGGATTATATGATCCATGGTATCAACAATATAGCAATTGGGTTGTTCACTTGTTTCATGGAGATTTAGGTACTAGTTATGAATATCAAGAACCTGTAAGTTCGTTGATTGCATCCAGAGCGGTTAATACTTTTTGGCTTGCACTTTTAACAATGATAATGACTTATGCTATTGGATTGCCACTAGGTTTATATGCTGGACGTCATGAGGGTAAGTTACAAGATACATTGGTAAGAATTTATTCATACATGACGATGTCAATTCCATTCTTTGTGGTTCTAGTATTAGGTTGTTGGATTTTTGGATATGATTTAAATCTCTTTCCAACTGCTGGCTCAGTTTCTCCAACTGCTAGTGGATTTTTCCCTGTTTTGTTTTCTAGACTTTACCATATGATTTTACCAGCAACATTAGGTGCATTGTTTGCTACCTCAGGAATAACTCAATACCTTCGATCAGGGGTGGTAGATGCTAAGAACTCCAATTATGTAAAGACAGCAAAAGCCAAAGGTGTTTCAATGAAAAATATCTATAAACATCACATTTTACGTAATGCATTACTCCCTATTGCCGCTTTCGCTGGTTATTCTATCACTGGTTTGCTTGGGGGATCATTATTCACCGAGCAAATATTCTCTTACCCAGGGATGGGATTGTTATTTTTAAATGCGGTTAACTTCAGAGATTATACTGTTATGACAGCTTTAGTTTTACTTTACGGATTTCTCAGCTTACTTGGAACATTATTATCTGATATAGCACTTAGCGTAATTGATCCAAGAATTCGTGTTAAATAGGAGGTCGCATAATGAACGAAGTCGAATTAGACAAACTAGAAAAGCAAGCTAAAGAAAGTTCAGCTCCATCATCGTTAAAATTGATGATTAACGAATTTAAGGCTGATAAAATCGCACTAATTTCAGTTATATTAGTGGTGGGATTTATCCTGTTTACCATATTTGGTAGTTTTTTCATCAATCAAAATAATTTGATGTCTACGAATATCATGGGGTATTTCGCTAAACCATTCACCCCGGGGTATATACTTGGTGGAGATGCTGCTGGACGCTCTATAGCTGGTCAATTGATTATAGGATCGCGAAACTCAATTTTGATAGCAATTGGTTTAACGTTAATTTCTTCAACTTTCGGTGTCTGTTATGGACTCGTTTCTGGATATTTTGGAGGAATTACCGATTTGAGTATGCAAAGGGTATATGATTTCATGATGATTATCCCAGCATTCATGATTATCATAGAAATCGTTAACATTATCCCTTCATATAATGCAATTACACTAACATTGATCCTATCTCTGTTTTATTGGATGGGGACCTCTAGACTAATTAGGGCACAAACCCTATCTGAATCCAATAAAGATTATGTCTTAGCTTCGAAAGCTTCAGGTACTTCAACTTTAAAGATTATTTTTAGGGAGATTATGCCTAATTTATCATCATTGATTGTTGTTGATACAACATTATCATTTGCTGAAAACATTGGAGTCGAAACCGGTTTATCATATTTAGGATTTGGTTTGCCAAATGGCACTCCTTCATTGGGTACATTGATTGCTAATGCAAATGATGCTGATAATATCACTGTTTATTGGTGGACTTGGTTGTTCGCAACTATTGAAGTAATTATCTTATGTTTAGCGATTAGTTACATTGGTGCTGCTTTAAGGAGAACAACGAATTCTACACAGCATCGAAGTGAAAAATAACAGTTATATCAATTAAAGGAGGTGAGATTTATAGCAACATTTAATTAAAAATTTGGAGGTTTGTTTAATGAAAGTATATAAAAAATGGGCAGTAGCTGGATTGACAATGATTTCTGCTATTGCATTGGCAGCATGTTCAAATGATAATTCAGAGGTGAAGTCTGGATTTAAACCATCCGTTAAAATGGTTGATTCATACAATAACCCAAGTAAGAGTTCTTCTACATACAATAACGGAACCTTGAAAGTAGCAGAATTTAATTCAGCACCATTTGCAGGAATTACATCACCAACTTTACAAACAAACGCAGAAGATGGCGATGTATACTCCCCAGGTTCAGTTAACTTATTCAATGTCGATAATAATAACAAAATTATTGACGGTGGATTAGCAAACTTGAAATTAGATAAAAAATCTATGACAGCAACAATTACAATTAATCCAAAAGCAAAATGGTCAAATGGATCAAAAGTGATTGCGCGAGATGTTGAGTACCCATATGAAATTATTGGTGCACCTGACAGTCCATCACAACAATACACTGAAGATATGAATGCTATTAAAGGTATGGCCGAATTTCATTCTGGAAAAGCAAAGACAATTTCAGGTATTACAATGCCAAAAGGTGAAAAAGGAAATGTAGTTGTTATTCATTTCAGCAAATTTGCTCCTTCCCTAAAATATATCGGTAACACATACATGTGGTCTTCAATCGAACCATATGAATATATCAAGAACGTGCCAATTAGCAAGTTAGCTTCATCATCAGAAGTAAGAAAGAATCCGATTTTTGCAGGGCCTTACAAACTATCTAAGCAAGTTACAGGTGAATCAACATCATGGGTTCCAAATAAATACTATTACGGTAAGCAAGCACAAATTAAGCACATTACAATTCAAGTTGTTAATCCAAATAACTTTACTAGTTCATTAAAAGCAAAACAATATGATTTTGCTAAAAGTGGTGGAGTAAGTACGCAATATCCAGAAGTAAAACAACTAAAGAACTATAAAGAAGTTGGAACTATTGGTACTAGTTACGATCTATTAGGTTTTAATGTTGGACATTTTGATTCTAAGAAACAAGAAAACGTTATGGACAGTAATGCTAAGATGAGTAATGTAAAGCTAAGAAAAGCCATGATGTATGCTTTGGATATCGGTGCACTAAGAAAGAAATTTGATAATGGATTAGGATGGCAACCCAATTCAGTTATCTCACCATATTACAAGAAGTACTATAATGATAAGACTCCTCGTTATACTTTAAACATAAGCAAAGCCAATAAACTATTGGATGAAGCAGGTTATAAGAAGAAAGGTAAATGGAGAACCCAACCAAATGGGAAACCACTTGTCATTAACTATGGTGCTCAAACTGGTACAGCTGCGTCAGAAGCAGAAAACAGCTATTATCTACAACAATGGCACAAAATTGGTTTGAATGTTCAATATGCTGGTGGGAGACCGATGGAAATGAACAAACTATATTCAATTCTTTTGAAACCAAAGCAAGACCAAGTTGATATTTTTGAAGCTGGTTTTTCAACTGGTTCAGAACCAACTCAAACCAATTTCTATGGAGCAAGTGCAGGATTTAACATTGGTCACTTTGCTAGTGCGAAGAATACAGAATTGTTAAATAACATGAATAGTGCAAAATCATGGAATGATGAATATAGACAAAAACAATTTAAAGAGTGGCAAACATATCTACAAGATCAAGCAGTTTATGTTCCAGTATCAATGTCTTTATCTTGGACTCCTGTTAACACTCGTGTTAAAGGATACAGTGCGAGAAGTGATGATAATGAATTCTGGAGTAATCTTCAATTAACATCTTCAAATCCTGAATAGTTTTTATTTTAAGGTTTTTATAGATTTACCTTGTAATCGGGTCACCCCAATACCTAGATTACAAGGAGATTTATCCTCGTGAAAAACACCATTATGCGTAAATCATAATGGTGTTTTTTTATCTTTAAATCATTTAAAATAGTGTTATTAAAGAAACGAGGGAACGAATATGAAAACTTT
>ERZ794949.347-NODE-347-length-15421-cov-3.913120_pt1 | contig 15421 bp, 6 predicted proteins | sample MGYA00511363_ERZ794949 | MGnify/ENA primary metagenome ERZ794949 (study PRJEB30137, sample SAMN04331402) | food metagenome | isolation source: T1 must sample point D1 replicate B | place: Australia: South Australia ...
GTCACCAAGCTCAGGTCTTCTGTTTTGTCTTAGTAAGACCTTAATCAAACTTTGTTCGTCATCACTTACAGACATCATCACTTGATCAATGTAAGACGCTTCAGGAGCTCTGTACACAACAGGGGTGTTTTTGAATGAAGTCGCAGCAGCGTTTTGCATACCCGGTCCACCAGTAGGTTCTGATGATTGAGGGATGGATTTGTTGATGTAAATTTGTCCTGATTCAACTCTCATACCAACTTCAGCTAACCCATCTGGACCCAAAGGTTGATGTTGCCAGATAGGCTTGTTGTTTTCATCAACTCTCATACCAGCCAAAATATCTTGGGTGTGGTTTGGATACTTTTTCAAGACACATGTTGTTTTCTTTCTGGTTTCACATCTACCAAATCCTCTATCGATGGAAGCCTTGTTCAAAACCAAGGCATCTTCAATATCATAACCGGAGTAAGACATAACAGCAACAGTGGCATTTTGACCAGCAGGTAGCTTGTCATAACCAATCAACTCAATGGTCTTGGTTTTGACCATAGGTTGTTGTGGGTATATCATCAAATACAACAAGGTATCAATTCTTCTAAATTGATTGTAAGCTATAGCACCTATAGCTTGCTTACCCATCGCACATTGATAGGTGTTTCTAGGAGATTGGTTATGGTGAGGATATGGAATCAAACCAGCAACAGCACCTAAAACAGTGAAAGGTTCAATTTCCAAGTGTGTCATTTCATTTGATAGGTCTCTTTCGTACAATGCAATCAAAGAGTCATTCTCTTCATTACAGTCCAAGTACTCAACCAAACCCATCTTCAAAAAGTCATCAAATTCTAGTTCATTGTTCATCAATCTGTTCAAGTGTTCAGGAAGAACTTTAGATTTTCCGTTTTCAACAATAATCAATGGTCTACAGATTCTACCTCCATCAGTGGCAATGTGAACTGCTGTTTGTTGTTGATTAACATAGATAGAAATGAATTCGGAAACCTTACCCTCTCTTCTAACTTTTCTGAATTGAGAAACAAACTTAGCTGGGAATCTTGTTGTACCGATTAAAGTACCATTTACATATACACCGTAATTCAAATGCAAGGCAGCTGAATCCAACAATGAAATATTTTCTACACCCAGTAAGTAACATACCTTCTTGATAGGATCTTCTTCGTCATCAGTGGTAATATGGGTCATCAGGGCTAAATTTTTAACCAACCCACAGGCTTCACCTTCAGGTGTATCACTGGTACATAACATACCAAATTGGGAAGGTTGCAAGGCTCTAGGACCAGAGACCTTTCTAGATTTTTCGAATTGAGAAGAAATTCTGGTCATCATACCCAGAGCGGATATGTATGAAAGTCTACTCAGAACATGGGTAACACCTGCCCTCTCCATTTTAAATCTCTTCAAGGACCAGTTACCTGTGGAAATGGCTCTGTTCAACCCACTTGTAATGTTGTTAGAATGAACATTTATACTTAATAATGCATCGTATTCGGTTGCTCTGTTTGGTTTCTTCAACACCTTATCAATACTGTTCTTGAAATCACTATTGAATTTCTTGAATAAATCTTCGAAAAGTAAAGACATCAATTGCCCTGCAAGTTCCAATCTCTTATTACCAACATAATCTCTATCATCAACATTCTTTGGGTCATTGATGGCCATGACAACTCTTCTTGTCATTATAGCCAAGTATAATGCCTTTTCCTTGAAGTCCATGTCAACAGCAGTAAGATGGGCAATAACAGTGGTAGCAATGGCTTCCACACCTTCTTGGAAAGTGGATAGCTTTTGTCTTCTGATTGTCTTAACTTTGGAACCAATGAATTCCAATGCTTGTCTTTGAGTGGTGATTCCTTGGTTTATACATTCTTCAAAGTTGACAGCAAAGATTTCTTGATACAAAGAGTCATTACCACAAACTAACTGCATTATTTCCAAATCTGATACTAACCCAGCAGCCTTTAAAGCTATGACAATTGGGATTTCTTCAGAGATAGAGTTATGTTTCAAGTAAATTTTACCATTTTTGGTGACAACGTATGTTTTGGATTTTCTTTCGTGGGTAGACGAGGTAACAGAAGCTTGAACCAATTCCTTTTTCTCATCGGCTTCTACAATAATTCTATTCTTGGACAATTGCTCTTGAACCAGAATAACCTTTTCAGTACCATTGACAATGAAATAACCACCTGGATCCAAAGGACATTCCAACATTTTAGCCATTTCTAACTCATTTGCACCTTCCAAAACACATTTGTTGGATCTAAGCATGATTGGCATCTTACCAATCTCAACATCTCTGTGCATAATGATTTTTTTACCTCTTGTATATTCAACATCAACATAAATGGGAGCATTGTAGGACATATCCCTTAATCTACATTGATGAGGAGTTTGTGTTCTATCTTTACCTTGAGAAGTGGACTTTGAGCCGACTCTAATATCCAAATACTTGAAGTAAAATTCAGGATCAACATCTGACAGGATTGTTTCATTGGCTTTAATGATTTTCTTCAAATCGGTGTCTACAAAGTAGTTAAAGGAGTCTAAATGTTGTTTGACTAAACCTTTAACTTTTAAAAATGCCGGCAAAAGTTCCCATTTATCTTGTAATTGGTTTATTGGATCTGTAAGTTTCTTTCCCTTATATTCATCTTTTAACAAGTCATTAAAAGCTTGATCATCTTCGTTTTTGTTCAAAGATTTCCTTTGAGCAGCTATAGCCATGATTGATTTATTTGGATAAGAAAAAAAATAAGTTAAAAGTCTATAAAGTTATAACAGATGTCTGACGTATATTGTAGTCAAATGTGCACAATAAATCTGATTGCTTTTACAATTAATGATTTTATCTTTCTTTGGTAAGGGATATATAAGATTCCGTTGACGATAATATATTTAATATTAAAAGATCTGAATAAAAATCAAATTAAAAATTTTTTTAAAAGAATTTACTAATTCAAACGTTCTAAACTGAACATAATTATGTGATTTGAAGAGAAAAAAAACAGAAAAAAAGAAATGTGATTCATGGGTGAGTTTCGGCTTGTATTTTTTTTTTCACTAGGAAAAATTACCTAATTGGGATATTATTAGGGCATGAATCAAAAAACGAAATTAATTTAAATAACGGATATAACCTTATGGTTTTGTATATATAAAATCTGTATAAGTTATTTCACAGATATCAAATCTCCATTTCTTGAAGTTTCAACTTTCAACAGTTCTCTCAATAACATAGTGGCATAGCTGGATGTTCCTAACTCAAATTCTAATATCACAGCTACTCTGTGGTTTTCATCGGATGCATACATGGAGCTTTTTTCATCACTAATAGAGTACTTTCCTAATTTGCTTTCAAGATGATCTTTACCTTCTTTCATAGCAATGTTATTTTCTAGTATTTCCAAATCAGAGTTCAATAGATCATCATTTTCATCCATGTAATTCAATATTTTGAAATTCATGTTTTTTGGTTTTCCTAGGATATTTCTGTAGCTACCTGGTAACGAAAACTCTTTAACCTTTCTTATCATTTCAAATGGTGACAATTCATCTTTCTTCATAACTTGCTCATAGAATTCTTTCATGAATTCAGGGTAATGAACATCAAATCCTGGGGTTGGTAAAACTATATCAAAGACTGTATATTTTCCTGAGTCGACATCTTCCTTTGACAAAGGCTTGGCTCTTATGAAGTTGTCCTTTGCAACATCTTCTACTTCAAAATTGTCTTCATCCACAACGGCAACTTCTTTGTTGCTCTCGATTACCAAATCTCCAGGAACTACAGCCAATCCATGCTGGGCAACTCTGTAGCTGGTGGCCAAATTCCAAATGTAAGACTGATAAGCATGGATGTATATCAATCTCAAATTTCTTGGAATCTTCAATATAGCAGTGAAGTAATCATCTGGTTTGTATTCGCCTGTGCTTTCATTTCTCTCCTTAGTGGCTAAATGAGAAAGAATAGTAAACTCGGCAACATTTCTCTTTGGCATCAACTTTAATGCCTTCTTGGCATCCTTACTTTGTTCCCAAACTATTCTGGCTTCTACTGTCTTATAATCTACATTTTTTTGGTTACTTAGTAATAATTCACAAGCACCCTTGTAATCTCCCTTCAAGATTTTTTTACCGATTTCATATGTTGGAATAGAGAAACTTCCAAATCTTTGCATACCAAAGTAGTTTAAAAATCCTGTATTTGTCAATTTTTCAATACTGTTACTTAAAATTTGATTTAATGTTTCTTCTTTGTTAGAATTTGTTGCATTTTCATCGCCATTTAATTCAACATTTCTTAAGGCAATTGTAAACTTGTTACCATTTAAGTCACCCAATTTCAAGGCATTGTCTTTGAATTCATATCCACCAATGCACATTCCCTTCAATGTTTTGTTCAAAGCATTTACTCTGGATAGTCCCATTCTTGTGTTTAATGAAACTCTTTGTGTGGTTATTCCTCTTTTATCTTTGGTTCCACAAATTCCCAAAGTCTTGGTAGGAACTTTTAATAATCTTCCAATTAAATTGCATGCGTCCATTGTTTCTTTGTTTTCCTTGTACAATGTAAAATGAATAAATTGCTTTGATGGTCCATATCCGAAATTCTCAACACCGTGTTCATCTTTTTGGGATTCAATCAATTGCTGCTTCCCAATTCTTTGGTTCTTTCCAGTACCATTCAGTATTTTGAAACTGTTGTCATTGTTGGTTCTTGATTCTAGCTCATTGTTGAAACCCTTTCTCAAAAGTTGGTGGATTTTGGTTCTCTCGTCTTTGCTATCAAAGGTTTTAGTTGTTTCATATATTTCAAAGTTTTTGTAAACCTTATTGATGATATTCTCAACATCTTCTTCACCAATGATTTTCACAAGCTCATCTTTAACTTCAGAATCTAAGACAAAGCCTGATCTTTCCTCTTTTAATGAAGCTCTCTTGTCAGTCTTCTGAGTGTTTTCAGCGCCTTCGGGAGATTTCTTCTTTTCTTTTTGTTGAAACCCTTTATCCTTTAAGACAATTACCTCACCATCGGTGTTTATTTCATTAACAATAAAATCACTGTATCTTTGCTTGATTGTACCATTGAATCCTTGTATGTCCTTGTATAAATACTCAGTAATTCCAACATCAGTTTCTCTCAAACTATCATCATTTTGATCAATGACCTTTGTTTTCTTGTTTGAATTGTCTTCGGTCTCTGAACTGTAAGTTCTCTTTTCACCAACCACTTCAGACATGTTTTTATAATTTTTGGGTTTTTATTTTTGTTTTTATTTTAGCTGTTTGTTAAGTCCAATGATGATCATCATTTAGATAATGTTTGATATTGAAATGTGAAAAATAGTTCCTAAATTTTAAAAAACTGATTTTTGTTGTGAGTAAAATCTAAAAAAAAGAAAAGAAATGGATAGGCTGGATTTTTCCTTTTTTCACGTGCATTTTTTCAATTAAAGAAAACACAACCAAACGAATATACCATTGAAGATTATTACAGATACCAATGAGCAGCAATAATCTAGAATACAAACTTCGATATGTCATGAACTCTGGACACAAGGGACTCATAAGAGCCGTTGACATAGATCCAAGTGAATCCCCAAAATACTACGTGACAGGGTCAGACGATGCCACATTGAGAATATGGTCAACAAAGAAAATCAATGACCCAACCAGCAACTCAAAACACTACCAGACTTTGTTAAAGGGAGGACACCAAATGCCAGTAACGGATGTCCTTATAAACCATGTTCATCCCAATGAAGTATTCAGTGCAAGTGACGACAAGTTGGCCCTGAAATGGGATTTGAATACAAGAACGGTTACAAACCAATTTTTTGGTCACTTTGCAGGTGTCACCAGCATTGATTTGCATAAAACCATACCAGATCTCTTGTTTACCGGAAGCAAGGATAAAACAAGCAGAATGTGGGATAGTAGAACCAAGAATAAAAGTATCATGACATTTGCAGGCCATACAGACGCTGTCAATAAAGTTATTTGTTTCAACACGGATCCACAATTAATAACTTGTTCCAATGATAAGACCATCAGATTCTATGATATAAGATATAACACAAAGTGCACTAAGATTATCAATTACCATACAACACCTGTTAGAACTATGTGTAGAGGGTCTTTCTTAGAAGGCAATGCGTTTGTTTCTGGATCTGCAAGTGAGATCTACTCATGGGCACAGAAAGACGCAGCTCCGCTTACGGAATTCAATGTTAATAAGCTGGATGTAGTTAATACCATGGAAGTAATCAAAAACGGAAAAATACTGCAAGTAGGTACAAATCAAGGTTTACAAGCATATGATTATTTTACAGGTGAGCCCATCGACTGTAGATTTTCAGGGGATGATAATAATCAAAGTGTGTCGGCATCAGCTTACTCGCAAAATTTAAGATATGACAGCTTACCCAAAAGCTCAGTTATGATATCAGCATCTCAGAAACTAATCAAGATATATACTATTTAAATGTCATTACTTTTCAACATTGTTTTTGAAAGATACTAGTGGGTATGTTGGTTATATCCGCAATTGAAGAAATTTCATTAACTCGTAAAACAGAAACTTTGAAAAAAAAAACAAAAAAAAAACATGGCAAAGAAACATGTATATTTTCAAAGTTTGTAAATATTTGACACACTAACTCAGGCATAAAAATACATCCGAAGAAACCAAAGTAGATCAAAATGGGAAGTGATAGTGATGTCAAAAAGACTTATCAGCACAAACCTTTAGAAGAACTTCAAGAAATATTTGAAGGCTGTAAAGCCTATGTACTAAAAGACGATATAGAAAGAGTTGTTGAGATCTTGGCTATTAACAAAAGACGCTCACCTACCAAGTACTATGTTCATTATGATGACTTCAACAAGAGACTGGATGAGTGGATTGTTGCTGAGGAAAGAATCATCAAGGAGAAGGGATACATGATACCAGTTGTAGAGCCAGAAGAGCCTACCAAGAAAAAGAAAAAGAAAACAACAGCAAATAAACAACAGGCACCTGGCGTAGCTACTGGAGAAGAAGGGAAAGATGATGAGCTTAATATAGTTGACATGGACTCTATCAATGTTCAAGGTATAAGTAACGAAAATGTCTCCAGAGAACAAGAAATTAGCAGACTTAGAACTTCCGGTTCAATGGTTCAAAACCCACACCAGGTTGCCAGAATAAGAAACTTTACCAAGGTTATCATTGGTGAACATGAAGTTGAGCCTTGGTATTTCTCTGCATACCCAATAGAACTTACAGATGACGATGTGATTTATATTGATGATTTCAGTTTAGAGTTTTTTGGATCTCAAAAACAATATGAGAGGTTCAGATCCAAATGTTCTCTGAGACATCCACCAGGTAATGAAATTTATAGAGATGATTATGTTTCCTTTTTTGAAATTGATGGGAAAAATCAAAGAAAATGGTGTAGAAATCTGTGTTTACTGTCAAAGTTGTTTCTAGATCATAAAACATTATACTATGATGTTGATCCGTTTCTGTTTTATTGTATGACAAGACGTGATGAGTATGGCCACAGGCTTGTTGGATACTTCTCAAAAGAAAAGATGTCTCAAGAAAACTATAATGTAGCTTGTATTTTAACACTACCGCAATACCAAAGAAAGGGGTATGGTAGATTGCTCATAGAGTTTTCATACGAACTGTCTAAGATTGAAAAGAAGACAGGTTCTCCTGAAAAGCCACTGTCTGATTTAGGTTTGCTATCATATAGAGCTTATTGGTCCGATGTTTTGATAAAGCTCCTGTGTGATATAAATGCTGAAAATAGATTAAACTCTGAGATATCCGTAGAGGAAATATCTGCATTGACATCGATAACAGTTCAGGATATTTTGCATACTGCTGGTGTCCTGGGTATTCTGAGATACCATAAAGGTCAACACATGATTTTCATTACCGATGAGTTGTTAGAAAGATATGAAAAGTTGAAGAACAGCAAAAAAAGAAGAATCCATCCACAGTTTTTACACTGGAATCCGCCTTCATTTACACAAGGTCAACTGAAGTTTGGATTTTAAGCAATGCAGTTTATGTATATTAATGCGGAACAATATATATAAATTAATTTAAAATTTTAATCAAAAGGTATAGTTTTATGAGAGTTAGTTTCTTTTTTCAATGCTGTGGCTGCAATTGCACTCGGAATTTTGATTCCACAGCAATCGCCCCATGTATTGATTAGATCTTTATTCGCATGATTGTGGCCACACCCGTCTTGCTCAATATCATGACTGTGTGGCTCTGTTATTCCTTCAGGACACTTTATTGTATTACCAAAATAAAAGTGCTGCATTATTGGCAACTTGCTTAATACTTCTGCCTTGTACATTTTGATCATTCCATCAGCAATCTTCTGCCATGATTTTGCACCAGATATGTCATCCAGCATTGGAGAGTGCCACTTCAAAGAGGCAGTTGTCTTTACAGAGTTAATGAAGTGAATACAACCAAAATACATATACTTATCAGCAAACATTTCAACAACTTCTTCATTGTGGATGCTTTTCGGTCTTAAATGTTTATGTGTTGCTACCTGCGAAGCACCAAACAAAAAGGGTAGAAAGTGGTAGTCATCTAGTCCCCATACACCATGAGATCCAGCCGGCTCTAGCCAATACTCGTTTTCAATTTTTCTCATCAAGTTCAAGTAGTTCATAAAGTTGGATAAAATCATATTCGTAAAGTCGCTGTCTTTCAGTAAGCCATACTTGTAGAGAACATAAAGAAAGCATAAAAAGTTCAGCTCATGGCCCGATCCGTAGTCTATTCTTTGTTTGTCACCAAAACAATTCATATAATATGTTTCTAACTCTGCATATTGATTATCTTCTAAATTTGGAAACTTGTCACGTAAGGTTCTATCTATATTAGATTCAAGAGTATCATAGAATACTCTAAATTCTGTTTTTCCAAATCTCGATGTGTTTACACCGTCATTAGCTGCAGGTGTTTTGTCGACAATATCAGAAGTCTCATTTAATAAGCTATTTATAGTCTCAATGGTCGGGCTCAATGGAAGAGCTATGTCCTGATTTGTTTTGCCCTTGACTGAAAGAGATAAGTCGGTTATGAAGGCTATCAACAGATTTAAGGTGTCACTTTTAATCCAAATGTCCATATCCTCCAAAGTTAATAATCTCTTCTGAGGTTTTATCAGTTCTGTTTTATCTTTGTCAGTCATTGTTTTTTTAATATATCGTTCTTTGTAATTGGTTATAGAAATCTTCCAAGTTTTTTTACTTGATTACTATTTCAGATTCTAGATGGTTTACTTTCTTCAGAATCTTATTTGTGTTTGTATCTTTGCTATTTAAATAATACAGTTATCTACTTTAAAAGAAAAAAAAAAGTGGGACCAAAATGAAAGTCATCATGGAGCCTACTTATATATGCTTATATCCGATATCCTTATCTAGATAACCGAACGTCATGAATCAAAAGTGCGTAACGATACAAATCATCCAGCAATATTCACTTTCACCTTTTCAATCAACAAAATTAATTGATTTCTTGCTGTAGTTGTATTTGTCCTTATTTTCATTAAAGACTCTTAGTAGCTCATCGGTATAGAGGTTGTGGTAGTGATTCACTATATCCTCTTCCGAAGTGTTTTCATCAAAAATAGATAGATCAATTTCAATGGGGTTCCCAAAGCACAAAGTAACCTTTTCTCTGTATGGCATCAAGCCAAAATCAGTATTCCATATGCCCCTTCCAAAGAAAATAGGAATGGTGAATCCTATGTTATTTTTGAGCCATAGCTGTAGCTTTCTCAAAAAAGAGCCGTCTTTAGGATTAACGACTTTGTATAGTTCATTTTCACCAAATGAAAATATTGGCACAAGACTCGTTCTTCTATGGCCATTCTTCTTATTTGCTACCGCCAATTTAACAAAGCCTTTCCTATTTTTCAAAACTAAGTTGATTTTATCACCGGAAAAATCAACAGCTAACGATTCCTTTGCACCACCTGGCACTAAACACACACTGGTGTGGTTTGCTAATAACTTCATTATATTTTTTTTGCTAACAGATGATAGTCCCGATAGTAACAAATACTCTCTGTAAAATGGAAGCTGGAAATTGTTTGTTAAGGTCAAGAGACTCATGTTTATGCCTGGAAAATGCTTTTGAAATCCACACCCATTGTTAGATAAGCCGAAAGATGCTAAAGCTGCTATACCATGGGGATGGTAGCCAAAAATGTACGTTACTGGATCGTCATTATATAGCTCCTTTGTATTTATATCCTTAAATGTAGGTTCCAAATCTTTAGACTTAACTATACTGATTTGAAAGTACTCGCAATAATACTTCCAAATAGCTAAATTCTTCCACCAATTGTATCGGAACCTCATTACCATCCCATTTCCTGGAGATCGATCAAACATGTAAAACAGCAAGTATGGAATTGAAACGGTAAACAAAAGGAAAGGGTTTCCAAATAAGCATATGGAGAATATAGTGGATATGAACATCATTGAAATGTGGGAGATAACAGCAACATTTTGGAATCCCCTCTCAATGTAAAAGAAAAGTTGTTTGGACAAGCCTTGTAAGGCATTGTTGTTTTTATTTTGCAAATAAACCTCAGCCATTTTGCTGGTATATAATAAGCGGTAGATTATTTTGGGTTATGTTAGAGTATCAGTACCATTAAGGAAATTTGACTATTCGTATATATCTTTAAAAGCTGTCTAATTTTGTTTTTGATCTTTTTTTTACCTGCGTACGTCCATCACTTAACTTTTTTTTTTTTTGTGGAGAGTATCGGCAATAAGATGGTTTAATCAATTGACCTTAAACTCACAAATATACACATTTTTCATGTTATAAATTCATTCAAACAGCAACATAGATTTCAACATATGTACATTATAAAAATAAGATATGTGAAATCTATCCAAAACAAAAACAAAAAAAGAAGGGAAAAGATGCAGATGACAAGAATGAAGGTACTTTTAAGTAGAAAGCCTAAGTTGATTATTTATTTTAATGTTATTGCCATCCTCACACTATTTGCATATATTATGAGAGTTAACACCTATGGTAACACTGATATTGTAACTGTTAGCAGCAATGTTGCAAAAATATATAAGACAGACTATTCTGCTCTACTCAAAAAACTTGATATTACTGACGATATTTACTCTTCGTTTGATATCATTGACGATTATATGACAGGTAATACGCAAGCGACATATGATTCGCCAGACTTAAGACCTAAACGAAAAGTTAATTATGACCGGAAAAAAGTAATAGCAACAAAGTTTGGTAGCCAAAAATACATAAAAGCTTTAAATAAAAAGACATCGACTTCTGTGGACAAAAATTTGTATTATTTGTTGAAGTTTTATTTATGGTGTCTAGCTAATAATATAAACTATCCAGTGTTGCCAATAAATGTTAATGAGTGGCTTATTGATGATATTGCAGAGCCATCATTATTTTCTTTTACCAATAGTAAAAACTGCAAATATTTTCACCACGACAATAACTCTGAGTTAGATTATAGAGAGCAAAAGGAATCAATTTATTGCAAAAAGAAACAAGCTGAGCAGTATTTGCAAAGTGATAACAGGTTTAATCCAGAAATTTCAATGTTTTTGTTTAAAAGTGGCTTGGATCTTAATTACTTGACTGTCAAAATAGAAAACACCAATAAAGCAGTAACTGAAAATTTGGCATCATTTTTAAATGAAAAGGATGATTTTGTTTATAATGAATCAGAAAGATCTCATAATGTTTATTATCCAATCGCAGAGCTTATAAATGAAATTAAAAACTACAATTCAATAAATGAACCATTACCCACTTTTGATAGCAAAAAAATCAAAGAAGCTGGTGGTTACTTGAACGAAGAAGACTTTACCTGGGACATAGAGCTGAAGTTGAATAAATTCAAGCCTATTATTAATTCAAAATCTACAAATGAATTAGAAATTATAACACAGAAAAAAATTAACTCAATATGGCAAAACTATCATAGAACAAGCATTGGCTTAAAGCAGATGAATAGCAAAAAATATTTCTATGAAGTTGCAATAAAATCTAAAATTGAAAATGTATGGAGATCTGGAACACACTACGATTGGAGATTCTTCAAAGGTTTGAAGCCTCTTTCTGAAAGAAATGAAATATTAAACGATTTGTTTGATGCATGGTCCACTTTCACCAAAAAGGACAATATTACTAGCTGGCTCTCACATGGTAATTTACTAAGTTGGATGTGGACCGGAGGCCAATTTTTATGGGATAAAGATCTTGATATGCAGTTACCAATTTCCCATCTTTCTTTTCTTGGGGAAAACTATAATAACACGTTGTTTATGTATATGACATACAAAAATGAGCTAAAAATGTACTATCTAGACATAAACCCAAGTTATGCAAGTATCTATCATGGAATTGAAGGCAAGAATACCATTGACGGCAGGTTCATTGATGTGCAAAGTGGACTATATATAGATTTGACAGCCATATCATATAAGCAGGTAGAATTGGAAACTGTACCTACAGACGGCAATGCCTTAAAAGAAGTGAAAAATTTAAAATGGGTCAAAAACTTAGACCTAAAAATGAAACCAAAAAATTCAGTCAATATGAATAGTCAAATAGAATCAAAAACAGTCTTGTTGGGAGATAAGAATTATCATTTTTATAATTCCATAGACGCCTTAATTCCTTTAAGAAAGGTAAAATACGGATACTTGGAAAGCGACACTTATATTCCTTATGACATGATTAATATTCTTAGTGCAGAATATCCTTATGGGCTATTGAAAAGTGAGTACAACGACTACAATTTTGACTTATCATATCACGGATGGGTCAAAAAGTGTGAAAGTCGAAGCGAAAAGGCTGTGCACAGAAACTGTGAGGGGCTCTCTGATGAGCAATTCGATATAACCAAACAAGGATGGTATAACCATTACAACAGAGAAAGAGAATTCTGCAGTGAAAAAAAGGAATCCGAAACACCATATTGCCAATGGTTTTCTGCTTTGAATACAGAAATTGTTGATGAAAATGAGGATATACCAATGTTCTTTGGCAATTTACACAGATATGGTTCTAGTAAGAGTGGAACCAAGCAGATAGATGAGAATCTACGTATGGTAAGTGGAGTGCACACATCAAATAAATAAATAAAGTAAAGGCGTATAGAGATTATTACTCTTAGATATATTCACATTACAATAAAAGCAAACAATTGACAAAATATCATTATTCGATTCTTTCCCATGAGTTCTTTACTGTACCTCTTTGGTATTGAGTAATAAAACATGAAGCCAGCACGTTATTTTTTCATTTTTCTTTCACGATTATCGTTGGGGGATTTTGAATCATTTTGTCTCCCGAAATTTATTCCAAAAGAGAGAAAAAATTAGAAAATCAAACGCGAATTACACGTCCATCAAATTCTGCTTTTTACAAAAAAAGAGCTTTTTTTGGTTTAACTATTACTTGCATACTGTATATATAGAAGTTGTAACAGCTCACCAAAATCTAATTCACCTATATCATGGACAAGCAGGATGAAAAAATATCTGTTACACCAACTGTCAATCAGGAAAAGGTTTTAGGCTCTCAAAAGCCAAAGAAAAACCCGGTTTTGGAATTTCTGAATCAATCCGAAAATTTATGTCTTCGCTTGGTTGATCCTGAAACTTCCAGCCCAATCTATAATTTAACCATAAATGAAAATGTCATTTCTTTACTGGAAAAAGATAATGAAAGTCTTTTGAGCCAAAATGACGATAAGCCATGTCAAGTTTGGGCTTTTGGAAGATCATCCATCAAAAGCAAATTTGTTCTCAAGGACATTCCTCGAATCTCTAACTTACACTTTGAGATAACCTTGGAAAGAAATTGTAGGTTATACTTAAGAGACATGAGCACCAATGGCACATGGCTGAACGGTCATCAAATTCCACACAACTTGAAAGTCAAACTTGCGGACGGTGATGTTATCGGTATTGGGTATGGCGTTCTGGAGCAAGTTTGCAACTTTGAAGTTGATATAAATACCGGCTTCATGGCTCAGTACAGATACTATTTTTTGAAGCAACTGAAGAATGCTGCTGGGAATACAGGAAACTATTACAAAGAGGTGAACTTCAAAAACACTTCGAATAAACGAAAGAATGTTGAATCCGCTGAACAGGAAGACGCGTCCAAGAAACAAAAATGTAACGACGATGTATCCGCACAGAAAGATTTATTGCCAAGCACAAGCCCACTGAATTTTAAACAAAAACTCAAAAATTTTGTTGCGGAGACAGCCGCATCTGCTCAGAACCAGCTTGTTGACGTCAAGCGAGTTGCCGATGAACGTATGCAATCAATGCTGGATAATGATGAGGAGAAGCTTTATCTTGAACATTACAACGCTGTCCACAATGCTGATCTAAAGGCCATTCAGGAGCTTCCCGTCAGTCAAAGATTTGATTTTCAAAGACTATATGAAATCCTGGATGTTACTTTAGGAAAAGGGGCCTTTGGTGTAGTGAAAAAATGTGTTAAAAAATCAAGTAAAAAACACTATGCTGTTAAGATTATGAAAAGAAACAAGCTTGATGAAAAGACTAAAATGGCTTTTATAAATGAAATTGGAGTACTCAACAACATCAAACACAAAAGAATACTTAATGTAGAGCATAGCAGTTGGGATAAAACAAATTATTACATAGTGTCTGAATTGATAGAAGGTGGTGATTTAATGGATTTTGTGGGGAAATATGGCGCAATCGAGGAGAAGGCGACAGTTGAGATTGCTTTCCAAATCTTGGAAGGTGTTCAATATTTGCACTCTAATAACATAATTCACAGAGACATTAAGCCTGATAATGTTTTAATTGTTCAGGACTGTCCGGTTGTGGTGAAAATTGCCGATTTTGGATTGTCAAAGAGAGGTGATGAATTCAAAACATTCTGTGGAACTATGGCTTACTTAGCGCCTGAAATCATAGGAGAAATTCGCTCTAGAAACAATTTAAAGCCGAAGAGTATGAGACCATCATATTCATCTAAGGCAGACATGTGGGCTGTAGGTTGTCTAATATATGTGATCTTAACAAATCACTTACCCTTCAGTGCACCTACCGAAGAATCCCTATTTGACAATATCAGAAAAGCTGACTACTCTGAAATACCTTTGCTAGAGAAAATGGTTAGTTCTGCGTGCTTGCAGTTTTTAAGAAGTTTAATATGTCGTACTGTATCTCAAAGATTTTCTGCAAAAAGGGCTTTAAAACACGAATGGTTTGAAGATAAACGATCTGACGCTAAGGATGTTCAGAATTCAGAACTTCTAGTTGCCCAAGACTTGCCATTATCTCAGCTGTCCAGAAAAGAAGCTGATAAGTCTGAGAAAAATGTTAA
>ERZ794949.348-NODE-348-length-15402-cov-3.479377_pt1 | contig 15402 bp, 9 predicted proteins | sample MGYA00511363_ERZ794949 | MGnify/ENA primary metagenome ERZ794949 (study PRJEB30137, sample SAMN04331402) | food metagenome | isolation source: T1 must sample point D1 replicate B | place: Australia: South Australia ...
CACTGTACGTAAATTAGGTTTCGTCAACGGTCGTTTTAAACATGCGGGGCTTAAAAATGGCTTGGATAGCGTCAAAAAAAAAAAAATCAAGTGTTTTTTTTCCTCCTCTGAATTCTCTTATAATCCTTATAACAGTTCATCGTTATCGTCAGGTCTACAAAAAAAATAAATTTAAATTTACAACACCTATAAAAAACACACACTTCTATTTTGTTTAAACCAACCCAGGTTGAGGATTGTACGAACTTTTTACAATGGGTATTTGTACGAAAACTTTGAAGTACAATCTTCCTCAAAACAAACAAGGTAATCTATCGTTGAAGCTGAACAAAATACCTACATACTTAGGATACACCACAAGTCGAGTGAACAGATTTTACAATGAAGATAGACTTTCAATGAATCTTTTGAAATTGCCAACTACCAACCAAGAGAAGTATGATCTTAAAAATGACAAAAAGTATGATTTACCTATATTGAATATCAATATATTTGATGGACATGGAGGAGACTATGTGGTCAAAGAACTCGAAAAGAGACTTTCTGAAGAATTTGCCAAGTGCAAACCAAGCAAACAAAAGTTTTTTGATATTTTAAAAGAATACAAGGACACATTCAAACAGAATTACTGGAGTTCCATATACAAAAAAAGAGAAAAATACTTTGATAAATACATTATGAATTGCTCAAGTAAAAAAGAAAACCTTTTGTATAACGGTTCAAGAATGATTTTTGACAAACGCGGAAATCTCATTGACAAAACAGCTTTGCTGTCGGATATAGATAGATTGAGGATATACCAAACGTTCTTGAACTTAGATTTGGATATTTATAAAGAAAGCAAAGAGGAGGTTACCAGTGGATCAACAGCTTCGTCTTTATTTTTGGCTCCTCTAAATGAAGATAATTTGGATGAATTAGACAATAAGGATATATTCTGGATTAATAATAAGAAATTAATGAAGTTATACATAGCCCAGTTGGGTGATTGCAAAGTTCTGATATGTGATAAAGAAGGTATAGCTCATAACCTAACATTACCTCACCATCCAAATTCTAACAAATTTGAAAACAAAAGATTGAGTAAGGAAAAGTCGAAAAACAAAAAGGATGGCGATTTCAAGGATAAAATTGATGAAGAACTTATAAGTAAAGACTCATTTGGTGAAGAAAGATTTTTGAATTCGTATGCGAACACCAGATCATTTGGTGATTACACTGGAAAATCCATGGGGCTAACTTCAGAACCCGACTTGTACTCATATTTAATTGGATGTACCAAAGACATTCCATACAGTGAAACCTCAAAGTTACAGTTTGGTGGGGATGAATGCTTCATAGTCATGGTCACTGATGGAATTAGTAACTTGATGACAGATCAAGAGATCGTTGACTTTGTTACTTCAACAGTCAATCTAAGAGGAAATAAAAGGGCTACTCCGCAATTTGTTTGTGATGAGCTTATCAAGTACATAATGGCAATAGGAAGCAAACAAGCTGATAACGCTACCTGTGTGGTGTTGAGACTAAGTAATTGGGGCAACTGGCCACTAATAGATAGAACCGGAAAGACACGTGAAGAAAAGCTATATATGAATGATGAGATGAGAGAATAAACTAGCTGGGAAGTTTGTCCACAATGAAAAAAAGAACAATTAAAATTTTGTAATTTAACAGTATGATTGTGTCATATATGACAAAGTACATGATATTCCGATGAAAACAACAACTCTATAGCTATTCCGTTTAATTAAATGTTAAGTTACTATGGTTACATCGTTTGATCAGGGTATTTATATAAATTAAATATTATTTATTAAAGGAAACGCTTGTCATAGTTAAAATAGGTCGTCAACAAAGTTGCCTGAACTATGGCTACTTTTAACCCCTATCATTTGATCAAGAACGTTTTTTGAATTTTGGTGATGTGTCTTTTCAGATTTAATATGCGACTGTGTTGGTGTTAGGTCCAAACTTTCACGCTTTTGTAATCTGACTGAATCATCATCTACTGCTTTGGGAATGCTATCTGAATTACCTTGTACATTGTCTAGCTTTTTCTCAAAAAGTTGCTCAATAAATGGCTTTTCTTCAATAAAGTCATCATTTGAGATGTTTGAAATAGTCATTAATATATTTTTGGGAGAGGTTGAAAACTCTTCAAAATCAAGATATGAACTATAGTTCTCATCATCAGATTGACAAATATTTTTTAAGCTTTTTTCCAGCTCTAATGATGGGGTTGATATGGATAATTGCAAATCGGCACAATCAATAATATCATCTTGGTCATCATAAATGTTATCATTGAATATTATATCTGCAACCGAATCTACATTGAGTGTTTCTTCTTTATCATCAGTGTCAGATTTATCAGAGGAGCTATCACTGTAGGTTTCTCTTGAGTACATTTCTGCGCTACATAAATAAACTTTTTCAAAACATTCTTGTAAAAAGTCAAGTTGATGATCAGCTAGGTTATGTATTAGCTCTGGATTTTTTTCAATGCTGGTATACATAAATTGCGTTGTCTTATTCCACGTGAATCTATCTGAAATTGTGATTTTAACTATTGCAGATCCATTATCATGAAATTTTAAAGAGTTTGTATTGTTTTTTTGGTTGACTTTTTGGGGGATTGGCAAACTTGCAAAGAAGGGGCTATCCATTTCATCATTATTTGCTGATATAGGCTTTCTCAAAATACTCTCACGTTCATAAGCTAGTCTAATTTGTTGGGCTTCTTTGTTTTGTAAATCTATTTGTTTACCAAGGGCTAAAGCTTTTTGAACAGTCATATAGGAATCTTTAGCTATGCTTGAACTTCTTAGTCTACAATTGTGCTCTCTCAATTTTCGCTCATTGTTAGCAGCGTTCACGTTTTCCCGACTAAAAGTATCAATAAAGGAATTTAGTTCTTTAATTTTTATATTGTTAGAATTCATACGTTCTTTTAAAGAAATATTGTAGTCGTTAGTCAAAGTATCTGTTGACTTTAAATTTCTGTTTAAGTTGTCAACAGAACTTTTGACTTGTTGTTCTGATGGTAAAGGAGTACATGAACGATCCATAGTTTCTCAATAAATAACTGGTTTGGATATATACTGTAGTTTTTGATTAAAACTTCTCTGCTTTTGTTAAATAATATTAAGCTTATATAAAAACATTCCCAACATATAATTAATTTTTAACATTTTTCATTTCTGATAAACAAGTTCAACACATAAATATACAACTATTTTTGATGAAAGTAAATAATATTAATTATCAATAATAGAAAATACCTTACTCAGATGTGATGCAATTAATCAAAGCTCATTTTATAAAGGGAAATTTATTACACTACTGTTTTTCAGTCAATCAACAGTATTTTTATTTTCAACCGAAGCTCCCTTCAAAAATAGAACATAAAAATCGAATAAATTAATGAGATTTAATTAATTAAAGATTTTAAGGGTTAGCGAATTTTCCATTATAATTTTTTTGAAAAATATGTTGAACGTATCTCCGTTGAACAATTCTATAGGTCACGTGTACATAACCTAAAAAAATCATGTAATTGCTCATTTTAACCCTAATCAATCAATTTGTTCCTGACCAAAAAAAGGATACTAAAGCAAATATTGGCCGGCAAACATTAAATAGTGTATGTTCATAAAGGTTGGATTGTGTGACTTAGTTTTTTATTTTGTTTTATCATCGTCTAGTATTGGATAGAAATGATCGTTGATAGACCATTTTTACAAACATTTCTTTTTATTTACATTTACTTTTTCCGTTTTTGGTGAAGTCTGTTTTTTTTTTTTTTTGAAATGTTTGATGAAATATTTACATACAAAATGAAATAAATTGACTTAATACGTCTCTATCATTGAATCATTGAAGAAAAGAAAATTAATAATATACCGTATAAGTATATTAAATAGCAGATTGAGAATTGGCCATGTTCTCTAAAAGATACAATCCTAATGCGGATACTGAAAATGAAACAGATAATATCAAATTAAACAAATTTCCATTCAAAAGAAAAAGAGATGATGATTCATCATCTTCTGAAGAAGAAGTCTCAGCTAAGGAATCTAACGACAATGAAATAGAAGTTGACATCAAAGAATTTGAAGAAGATGAAAGTTCAGTTGATGAATCAGAATCAGAGCCAGAAGTGTCTGCAAAAGAGGAAGAAACTCATATCGAACAGCCTGCTCCTAGTCCTACAGAAGAGCCTGAGAATATACAAGATGACAAGCATAGCAATATTTTGAAGAGATTTAAACAGACAGTTACTCTTCAAGATGATTTAGAACCTGAAGAAAATGAAGAGCTTCAAGATAACAATGAAGTCCATGACTTAGGCCCAATTCCACAACCTGAAAAGGTATATCTACCTAGAGTGAAAAGAAATATCATGAATGAGTCATGGTCTCATTTAAACAAGATATACTATACTATGGAAGATGCGATTGAATGGGAAGACATACACAAAAAAGACGATTTGATAAATAAAACGCTGTTTGAAAACATCACAAAATCCTTTGAATTTGACAAGACGATGCCCATACAAACTGTTATTCTGAAAAAATACTTGAGATCTTTAAAGAAAAATTATTCAATATCTAAACAAAACTACACTCAGAAATCAGGAGATGTGTTGATAAATTCTTTCACAGGATCCGGAAAAACATTATCGTACTTGGTGCCAATTGTAGAAATATTGATGAATAGAAAAATAAACAAGTTGAGATGCATCATAATATTACCAACACAAATTTTAATTCAACAAGTGTATGCAACCTTAAACAAGCTTATAAAAAACACAAATCTTGTTATAACAACCACTAAAACAAGCATCTCATTGAAAGAAGAAATAGAGAAATTCAAGGATTTGAACATGGATATCTTAATCACTACCCCAGGAAGAATGGTTGATCATTTAGTAAAGAACAGTATCAATTTAGATGATTTAAAATTCTTGGTTCTTGATGAATCTGATAAATTATTAAATCAAAACTACCAAGACTGGCTGAATATAATGATGAAGTACACCAAATCTAATATCATCAAGTTTGTTGTATCCGCCACCTTAACAAAAAACGTAGAGAAGTTGAACTTATTGAAGCTGAACCCAATTAGAACCAATTTGTTCTTAATGAAGGATGAGGATGAAGATACCAACAAGGGAGTTTACCAACTACCTAAAAACATCTATGAATACCCATTGACAATAAAGTTCAAGAACTCGATATACAAGCCCCTGTATTTGAAAAATTTGATAAAGATGATATTGAACACAAACAAGGAAAATAGAGTTTTGATTTTTGTTAATTCTAATCAAACATCTTTAAAGTTGTATCCACTGTTAAAGGCTTTGCTAGCCAACTACAAGATATTCAACATCAATAACAATAACACGAAGTATCAAAACAAGCAAAACTTACAACAATTTAATGAATCAAACAACACTATATTGATAACAACTGATTTGATGAGTAGAGGTATTGACTTGAACATTACATCTATCATCAACTACAATTTGCCTATATCGTCCCAACAATATGTGCATAGAATAGGTAGAACCAGTAGAGGTGTCAATGAGGATATTGGTAACATTTATAACATGTTTGTGGGTAATGATGACTTCAAATTCTTCACTAATCAAATAGACGTGAATTTGAAAAGATTCAATATTGATAACAGTAATGAAATTCTGGAAAGCGGAGTTAAAGGTGTTGTAGAAAACACACTGGATGATGCAAATGATGTTAGGGAGTACAATGAGGTATTGAAATCATTCACTCAATAAACTATTATGTTGTCATTAATGCTATATATGAAACCTGTAGTGATATTTTAATTTAAAATTTGTATTTGTTTTTTTTTGTAAATGATATGCTCAGTTTGATGATGATTTGAAGGGAGTAAAAGCACCTAAAAAAAATTGAAAAACGATCATTGGAATCAGACAGCGGTTATTTTTATATCAATATTTTCAAAAAATAAAAAAAAAAATTGAAAACTGAATTTGAAAAAACAACACATAGTACCCAAAGCAAAAACTATTTATTATTTCTTATATACAGAAATAGAGCAAACTACAATACCAAAGAATGGACATGAATAAGAAAGGCTCCATTCTTGCACAGCTGATGGCTGAAGAAGAGGATAAAAGCAATGTCAACAACAAATCCAAGAGCAAATCTGATTTGGATTTCATTACAATGCTGAACACAACATCTGACAACACACCCGATAAGCAGGACAATGGCATGTATGTGAACAAATCATTTTCATTTGGTAACAACAGCTCAGTTGGAATGACACCACCCGCCAATAACAAAAGTGATCATAGCCGGAAATCATCATTGAACTATACACCTAGCAAAATCAACCCACCACCATCCAACATAAAAAGCACTAATTCACCAACAAACACGTTTAGAAAGGCACACAGATACAAGCATTCCTCTGTCTCTATAAACTATAATGAGTTGTTGAACATTACTAATAAGCTCAATGACGAGGATGATGAAAAAACACACATTCTTGTGAACAAGTACTTAGAGTTTCCAACAGTTAAAAAAGTGTTGAAGCAATTTTCAAATGAGCAAAGTGTTGAAGTTGGTGTTTATCTAATATTTATTGGATTGTTGTTTTTACCATCTAATAGTGATAACATCAAGCACATCTTGATTCTTACATTGCAGACATTATTACAAACCTCACTTTTTTCAAGTTTATCCATCACCATATCCACCATAATCTTGAATGATGACTTCTATAAGCTGTACAATTTTGACTATCCCTTTGGATTCTTAAGATTCAACACCATTCAGGAATATGCCACAAACTTATACAACTGCTACACCGTCATGAACTTGTTTTTTGAAATATTGGAAATCACCATGTATGGCGGAGATGTGCACAGTGGACATGGACACAATGGTCATCAGCATGACAAAGAGTTTGATTCTGAGATAGAGAAAAGAAATGTTCTGGAACAGGGCAACATTCCTGAACTTGTAATTGTAACTTTAATAATTTTGTTCATGGGCTACAAAAGAAATAAATACTCGCTAATTATCTCCGTCACATGGCTGGGCATGATCTTGTTTGATAGTACAATAATGGTACTTTTGTCAAAACTTGTAATGATTGGGGTATTATTCACTTATTTAATAACAAACATTAAGTTCATAGTGAAGTATGTTCTTAAATATCTAAATATGTCAAATGTGTATGGAAAGGAGAATTTGTATGCATTGAAGAGCGATATTGATCAAATTTTAATGACTGATAAATATTCATTAAAAGTAGCTGACCTTAATAATCATACTTGTATGGTATTGATAAAGGTTGATTCGGAAAGAGTGAATATCATAGACATTGATACTAAAACAAAAGTTCATAATTGTGTTAGAAATAAAATCAAAGATAAAGAAATAATGTTAACTGTAGAACTATAAACATATATATAAAATTAGGAGCACATTTGTTTCTTTACAATTCATTTTGACGAAGTCTCACTATTTCCATAGATTTGTCAAAATCCACAAATCCTAGATCTATACTATCCTGATTGTTTTCTTCATTACATAAATTGAACTTGTCATTTATTAGCGAGGCTAATATTTGGTTAGGCTTTGACATCTTGGAATTGTTGTTGACATTCAGCTTTATATCCTTGATGTTGAACAACAACATTATTATAAATACATTTTTCAAATCATTGTCACTACCTTCCTTGGCCTTCTTTATCAAGGATAGCTTATTGATGATGATTTTGATGTTATCGTTTGAAATTTTGAAATTCTTCATGATCAACTTCTTGTTCATCTTTATGTTTATGTTAATAAGCTCCAATAGCAAAGAGCTTGGAATGTTCAAGATAGTTGACAACAACTGATTCAATAATAAATTTCCATAATCCTCAATGCTTGAAAAATCAATAATCAAGAAGTTCAATAGAATGTAATCGTAATTCAAAGATTGTAAAATTGACAATATTTCGCTGATCTTCAAATTATTGATAAGCTCATTGAATAACAACTTCATCAACTTATAGTTGTTCAAGTTCAGATTGTTGATTAGCCTAATAAGATTAGATTCGTTCAGAGATAAATACTCTTGTTGGTAATTAATACCCAGAAGTACACATAACAATTCCTTTTCATTAGCCAAGTATGATTCAATGGTTGGGTTATAAAATTTATCGATAATCAACAACTTGAAAGAATTACTCAAAAATTTACTTGACAATAACTTCACTGATATGCTTTGATTCGTATCAATCCAGTCCATTATCTTCTTCTGTACAATAACGTTGTTCTTGTTCAACAAACCAATAACATCCTCTACTGGCACTCTATTGAACAACATTGAAGTATCAACAACATCATCACTGATTAACATGATCAACTTGTCTAAGTACATATCCTCTTTAGAATCCAATTTCAATCTTTTCAAGAAGTATGGAATAAAGTTATTGAATGTCTTCGTGAAGCGTAACTTTATTATCATGATATTAACCAATGATGAGCTATCACTGAAATACTGTCTGAATGCCTTAATGAGAAATTGTTGAAGTACACCATGATTGTTTACTTCATCCTTTATAGATTCTATGTTGCTTGGCATGTTTTGCAACAAGATGTTATAATTCAAGATTGTGTTGTGTTTCAGATTTTCATAGTTTATTAGTTTTTCCAGCGTTGGATTCTTATAAATTGCATTCAATTGGGACCATAATTTGGCAAAGTCATAAATGTTGAAATCATTATTCAAAAATCTCTGAATATGAATATCCCCATCAAAATGATACTTCAAAACCATGTTGTTGCTATTTGAATATTCTACATCTTGTAAAATCATAGCCTGTTCAAGTTTCATGTAATAATTGAAAATTACATCAAAGTCTATGTTGAATAAAGCAGCATCAGGTTCGTAAGTTATCAAATAGGACAAAATTAGCTTGATGACCTTGAACTCATTAATTAAGTTGTTGTTTAATACAAAAATAACATAGTTCCAAAAGTGAGTGTATTGACAATTGAATTTCTGAATAAAGTTATCGTGTATTAAATTTAAGTCATCACTAGTGACAATTTGATAACTGTTTTTTAAAGACATAAGGTACTTTATACTTTGTTGTGTTGATATCAAGTGATTATCAAACATCTCATTACCATTAATTTTTACTTTAATCATTTCCGTCTTGTATTCATCATATACGTCAGCAAAATATTTGTATAAAATTGTGTCGTACAATTTGGCATTGTTGTTCCAATAATTAACGTTTATTAAAAAGTGACCAATTTTCTCTTTATACTCAGTGTGTAGAATACCGGATGATATTAATTTCAAAAAGAACTTGCTAACATTTAGAAGTTCTAGACTTATCAAATGGTTGGTCAAAATTATCAAGTTTTCAATGTTAATATTTGATTTGGTTTTCAGAAAGTAGAAAATTATCAACATCCAATATGATTCTTCTTCGAAGATATGATAGTCCTTGATTAATGTTATAAAATTCTTCTCACTATTATTGATCAAATATAATATTCTATGGGATAAGATATTTTCATGATCATACCTTTTGGTTAGAATGATCATAAAATTTGATGATAAGGATATACCATGTTGGATGGTGGCATCATTATTATTATCATTAATTTTGGCAATGTTCAAAATATTCAAATATTTCAAGGCTATACCATGATTCCAGATAATTAACTCATTAAGCTTTTGATTATCAATAAGATTTTCTTTCGCTTGTAAATATTTGACTAATTTATTCCATTGATCAAATCTGCTGTGTAATTCTTGATAGTTAACTTCGGTAGCAATAGAATTTTCATCCAATATTTTAAAATTCTGCAAGTTTCTATTATTGAACAAAGTTATCACAATGTTGTTAACAATACCTAAATCGTCATCATGTTCGTCTTGTAATTTCAAAATAGAATTCATCAAATGAATGAAATCAATATTTTTGAAGCTAAAGTGGTTGTTGGGCATGATTTTTATGAACAATTCAACAACAATAAATTGAAGAATGGGTAACTTATCATTGAAAACTTTTACATTGTTATCAAACAATATGATATCAAAGCTATTTATGTAATCTAATAGCCAATTGTTGACAAATTCAAATATCAGGAACTTTCTATCGAAGTTGAAAATAATCAATTTGAGAAATTTCCAAAACTTTTGGAAACTTTTGTTGAACTCGTTAAGATCTGTTATGTTAAATATGTCCTTAATTAAAGTAATGCTATATGACGTCCAGTTTACATCATTGCTCATGATTATTGAAATGACGACATTGTCAATGAACGAGCAATCCTTGAATATCATGTCATTCAATTGATTCATATCGCTATTCTGCAAGTTATAAGTGGAGTTGATGGTATCCTTGTTCACACGATTTATCCTACATTTTTTTATATCATGTAAGTTCTTTAACATATTGGAGACTAAGTTATCCATGTTAACATCAGTAAACAATTTCACACCTATATCATTTTCTCCCAGACTTGTCGTACTTGTGTTGTTTCCATTGGTGTTACTGTTGGTTGTGAACTTGTAATCCTTTTGTTGTTTAATGTTCAGTGGATTTTTCGATAGTAAGTCAGAGTTTGTGTACCCGTTGACAAAGTTGTTTAGATAAATATCATTGATTTTGGCATTTGTATGTACAAATGGGTTGATATCAGGATATGTGTCTGAACTTATAGGGTACAGATGAGGAGGTGGTTTAAGCTTGTACTGTTCCAAATTATTCATTGAAGTATTTCCTTACTGACTCTTTGGTATATATTTTGGTTAGTTTCTGAGGATTTCTTAATAGTATTTGCAATATAGACCTATTCAAAAAGTTTCAATTTTTTTGTTTAATATGTTAGGTGCTAGTTACTAATTCTAAATCAAAAAAGAAAGAATGCATATGCAAAAAATAAATATGTTATAACAGAAGAAAACCTCATTAATCCCGGAATATACCCTGACACATAAGCTATTTCTGTTTTTGTACCACCTTCCCTTTTTGGTAATCACGTGCTTAGTTGTCAAAATTCTTAGAGGAAGCTTTTAAAAAAACAACAAGAATCGGATTTTTGAAAACATTCACTTCTTAAACTAACGCGTTATCATTGAGTTTTTCTCTGTTATTTCTCCATCATCATTTGATTGTTAACAATGTATTTAATAAATCTTACCAGATAATATACCATCATCAACAAGCGATACTAGATAAATTAGAAATGAATAATGACTTGTTTCCTATACTTAGAACAGAGGAGATATTCAACATCCTGAATATGCAACTGAATTATAAAATGATCACTTTAGATTTACTGAATACACCAAACCAAAAGAATAACTTATCATCTACTGCTATTATCAACTTTTATAAGAACTTCATATTTGATTATCAACTTAGTGACAACATAAACAACAATGTGAAACTACTCAAGTTTTTACAGCTATTCTTCATGTTTTTGGGTATAAATGATTTCAACCTAATGGATCTTTATAACTGTAATGATTTAACTCGTTTGCATAGATCATTAAGTTGTATAATAAACTTCATAAGATTCTCTCAGGAAAGACTGAAACATGTAAACAACCTGATAGTAAAGATAAACATACAAAGCAAGCTGGATATTATAGATACCAAGTTGTCATATGTGCTAAGCGGTGAGAATAGTAACAATTTAAAAGAACTGGAATTAAATTATACAAAGAAATTGAACATCTTAAGCATTAACAACAATAACAAGATCAATGAACTTACTCAACAAATACAACATCATGAGATGCATTTAGAAAAACTCATATCAATGAATAATGAAATGAGAAAAATTGTTGATGTTGTTGAAACAAAGATTATAGATGACTTGTTGGTGAACAAAATAAGTCAAAATCTTATAACTCTGAAGAAAAATCTCAACAGTATAAAAAATGATAACACTACCATAAGTAAGTTAGAGGAAACTTTGAATAAAAACAAAGCAGAGATTGACTCTTTACAAAAAAACACAGGATCTGTGATGGATAATGATTATGAATTGAGTGAAATAACTAATACCTACCAAGCCTTAATGAAATTGAAGTCAGTTATAAATCTAGAATCAACAGTATCTTTTAATACAGATGATTGGCAGGAAGATACACAAAAGGCCTTGGATAAGTTTTTGCCACAATGGAAAAACATCACACAAAGGAAATTGAACCTGTTACATGTTGAAAACAACAACATCATATCCAACCTGAATCAAACATACAATGAAATCTATAATTCATATAATGGCTACAAGGAGCAGATACTGACCAGTTATGATTCATTGATTCAAGAAATCAATGACTATGTATCCAACATCATTGAATATTTGTAAACAATAGAATTTAGATAAAAAATTTTTAATATTCCGATAATATATTTAAAAATTTATGTAATAACAAATCGTAATTGTATATACCAAACATCATTGACTTTAACAAACTCTTCTTTTTTATCAAAGATCAGTTTCATATCTGTTGGAATATCAATTACCAATGGTTTATAATTGAGAGCGTACACAATCAGAACATCATTCAATGGGGTTTGATCTTGTGTAGTGGCCACTTGTTCCTCCTTGGATAGATACTTCAAAAACAACTTATCCTTGTCGTTTTTATCAAAGCTCAAATCAATCTTTATGAGTAGCCCAATGGTGTCCTTTTCTTCCATCATGTCGTCTATGGTGTATTCGAGTGATACCCTTTCTGGCGGTATAACCGAGCCAAATTCATGAAGCTCAGTGTTTTTGTTTTTAATATTGTGTTTACTTAACAAATCGCTTTTCAAGTCATTGATATATTTTAGTTTGTTTTTGTCTATCTGTGTGCTTTTGGCGGCTGTTTTCTTTACACCTTTATCTTCATTGTTTGATTTCCGTTGAATTATCTTCGCCTTCTGACAGTGTTTCTTACCATTTATGTGTCTTTTAAATGAAGTCAAGTTTGTGTGTAAAGTGTTACACAGCTTACATAAAAACTTATCGTTATATTTAACAAGATTAGGATCATTCAGAAGATCATCGTCATTTAGGAGTTGTGATATCTGCTGCTTTCTCTTTAAATTAGCAAATTCCTTTGTTTGAATTCCTTTATACTTCTTACTACCAGCTAAATCAGATTGATCCATTTTTCAATGAGTTGTATTTTGGTATTTATTATATGATTATCTTTCCGAAAAATAGAAAAAAAGAAAGTTTTTGAAGATATATAAAAGGTGGATGGGGAAAATCTGAAAAAAAAAAAACAAATGGTTAAGTATATAAATGTGTAACAAACACCAGAGATTACATACACCATGAATGGCAATATAAATGACGATGAAAAAACATACAAAAAGATTATTGATAAACTCAAGAGCCAAGTTGATGAAGAAGAAGACAATGAACTTATAGTTAACAGGTTAATCAAAACAATAGATAACAACATAGAAAACAGCAACAAAGAAATTATCAGCAAACTGGACGACTTCTACGAGTACATCAGTACTAATGATGAAGGGTTCGATAAAAAAAAGTTCATAACAAGTTTGAACGATATATTTAAGTTAGAAAAGCAAAATGATAAAAATTTGAAGAATGTTGAAGAACAATTAAAATTGATAGATAATTCCAATATAGACATGGAAGATATCGAAGAGATAATAGAATATAATAAAAATTAAATAGGGTAAATGAATTTTTTGTTTTCAAGGTCAGTAAGATCAAGGTTAGCATCCTCAACTTTCTCCTTTAGATCGTATTTTTCGCTTTCAAGAGCACTGAGTCTTTCTTTGTTTCTTTTAGCCAAGGTGTAATAAGCCAATGCCATGAAGAGCATTGTTAAAAAGAACCCAGCGGATTGAATCCCCCAGGCAACATAGTATCTTGGGGCACCCTTGTCGTAGTAAATTCTTGAGGCAATGATGTTACCAATGGAGTAAGCGGCCATGGCCAATGCGGATCTAACCAAGATCTTAGTGTAACCAGCACAGTTAGATTGATAAGAAGAAACAATGTTGATCCATGAGCACCCAAAGACACCGGCAAGCAAAGTCAAGGCCAAGAAGACCTTTTTGTTGACATTCCAAGAAAGAGCAGCCATCAAAATACAAGGAACCAGACAGAAGCCCGCCCAGAAGATGGCAACATAGGTTGTGTTGCACACTCTTGGGTAGTACTTCATGGCAACGAAACTCACCAACCCACACAGACAACTAAAACCGGCACCAGCAGCGGATACCAGGTATGTGTTCAAGACAGAAGTCAAACCAAGTTCAGCAAAGATGATGTTTTGGATGTAACTGATGTTGTTACACAACATAAGCGAGAACATGGCACCGGTGTAGTACCAGGTGACAGGGTCCTTCAGAGCCTCAATGGCCTGGTACTTCTTGAACACCTTGATGTCGATGGAGGATCCATTTGCTTCCTGGATGTCCTTGATGATCCACACCTTTTCCTTTATGCTGAAGTATCTCAAGTCAGTAGGGTTAGTAGGGTAGAACCAAACAATCATGAAGAAAGTGAATGAGGTTATGCATGAAATGATAAGAATGAATGCCTTCCAAAGAGGGAATCCGGTATTTGTGACATCGTTATTTGAATGCTTCAATAACCCATAAGCAATGAATGACACTGGAATTTGAGCAAAGTTGTTAGCAACCATGAAGAATTGTGCAACTCTAGCTTTCTTGTGAGCAGGAAGAATCTGTTGCAGCGTTAAGTTTTGCAAAGACATGGCAATACTTTCAATGAAACCCAAGAAGAATCTTAGGACATAAGCACCTTGGTATGAGGTCAAAGTACACGTTAGGAACATGTCGATATTCCAAAAGAAACATAGAATAATCATGGCTTTTCTGTTACCGACTTTTTGGGCCCACCACAAGTTCACTTGTCCTATTATGTAACCCACGTAGTACAAGGTGTTCATGTTGTTGTATCTGTTGACACCACTGTCAATATGAATGGCCTTGAAGAACCCAAATTCAGCAGCATATGACATAGTGTACTTGTCCATGAAGAAAACCAAGTTTGTCCAGGAAACCAAAAAGACTATACCATAAAGTTTCCAGTTTAATTTTCTTCTTTCACTTTTGGTTAGGGGTTCAGTGGCTGTTGATTCGTATTGAATCATGAATTGTCTAGTTTCATCGAGATTTTTATCATGAACGATGGTTTCCTTTGTAGTGAGGATATTTTTTTCAACATCACTAAAGCTAGTGGAATCTTCAGAGCTCATCACTAGTGTATATTGTTTGATACTCGGTTAAAAAAATGTATATCTTTTCGGTTTGGATTCATTTCTATTTTTAAAAAATGTATTCCTTTTTTTCTTTTACTTAGAATTAGGATTGTGGATGGTTTTTAT
>ERZ794949.349-NODE-349-length-15392-cov-3.715133_pt1 | contig 15392 bp, 7 predicted proteins | sample MGYA00511363_ERZ794949 | MGnify/ENA primary metagenome ERZ794949 (study PRJEB30137, sample SAMN04331402) | food metagenome | isolation source: T1 must sample point D1 replicate B | place: Australia: South Australia ...
GAGTGAATAACAACGTCTTATGGCCCTTGCTTCTAAATTCTAGCAGTAATTGCTTGATGACTTGCATTTTACCTGATCTTAAAGGGTTTCCGTAATCTCTAGGTCTTTTCTTCGCATCCATGACTAAATCAGGATGGTTACATATTTTTCTCAAATGATCAATACCGATCAATGCCTGAAATCTCCCCTTTCTTATTTTGCTTAGCTCCTCCGAATTCAGAAAGCTGATGTATTGATGTCTCTGTGCCTTGGTAAGCTTACAGAACAAAACCAATTCCTTTTTGTTTGGTAAATCCTTGGCAACATCAGCCTTCACACGTCTAAGCAAAAACGGTGATATCATGTTTTTCAACTCCACAGCACAGTTGTAACCAGTTTGTACCTGTAAGTTGGTAGCATTCGCATACCCACCTTCATTTATAGGTGTTGAAAATTGATCTTGGAACACAGGCAACGTACCCAGCTTCCCTGGATAAATAAAGTCAAACAAGGACCATAGCTCATTTAGATTATTTTGAATTGGTGTCCCAGACAAAATCAATCTGTTGGCACATTTGAGCTTCTTCGCTGTAATTGCCACAGATGTGTTTGCATTTCTAATCTTGTGTCCCTCATCCAAAATGACATAATCGTACTCCTCTGCCAATAGTAGCTTTGAGTTTGCTTGAAGGCCAGCATACGTTGTGATTATAACATGGCCTCTATCTTTTATGCTTTCCATGGTGTTCTTCAGGTGATTTGCCACAGTTGCAATTTTTTGAACATTTCTTTTTGTTGATTTCTTATTCAGAACTTCATTCTCTTTGCTTGTTGATATTTTCTCATTCACGTAATCATCATACCCGATGTCTTCATTGCTCATTAAGAACTTGTCCAATGCTTCCTTGTCTATCTCGTCCATGTGTTTATCGAATATCGCACCCATAGAATGAAAGATTACACATCTGAAACATGGCCACCAAGTGGACAATTCAGTGAACCACTGTTTCATAACAGTTGCCGGACATACAACAAGAATGGGTTTGGATATCTTGTTGGAATGATGTAAACCTGCCAAAAATGCAATAACCTGAATTGTTTTACCCAGACCCATTTCATCACCCAGAATACCACCTACACCTTGCTGGTAAAGTTCCCAAAGCCATTGAACACACGTCTTTTGGTAATTAAACAACTTTGAAAATATCTCACCTGGTATCTTGAATCCACCTTTCAAAGATGCACTTTTATAATCAGGATCGGTGTTTAGCCATTCTTCACTGATATCGTATTTGGCTGATAGTCCCTTTTCCTTTCTTTTTTCCACTCGGTTACTGATCCAATTTTTCAGTCTCTTTTGATACATGTATTCATTACCGTCATCTATGAATTCAGCTTTTTTCTCATTCTTTCCCTTAACATACACCAAGTCATCATCATCACCTTCCGAATGCTCCACTTCTGATATATCACTCTCATCTCTGTACAGATCCTTGTCACTGGGGATATATTCATCTTTATCAGATATTTCATCCTTGACTACGGGGTCTTTATTGTTAATTAATCCTTCATGTTCCGTGAAATCTTCTTCTATTTGAAAATCATTGTTTGTTCCAAATGCGGTGATCTTACCTGTTCGAATTAGAAAGTCTCTTTCACTCTCATTGGGTAACGGAGCATCTGTGTCTGGATTTTGCTTGTTTTCGTTCTCTGTTTCTTCTTTAAATTCCTTTTCCTTGGCTATTGATTCTTTCAGCAGTTTGATTCTATCTCTAATTTGATTGATATCTTTAGTCAGTGGTTGTATCTGTTCTTTTTCCAGGGTTTTAATTCTTGATATATACTTCTCCTTATCAGATATCTTGGTTGTGGACTTATATGCCTTGCGTTCCAGTTCTCTTTTTTCACTGTGCCAGTTGTTTAGGTTGTCCTTAACTCTCTTCAGTCTTCTTTGCTCTGTTTTTAACTTCTGTATGTCAATGTTTAGCTGGGCTTTGTTTTCTACTTGGTGTTCTAAAACGTTCTGTTCTATTACTGTGTTAAGTAGGTTTTTTAGGTCATTGTCATCATTATTGTTGCCGTTGCTAACATCAACAAACTTTCCATCATCATTCTGTACAACAACCATCTTTTGTTCTTTATTCTAAGGTGTCTACTGGTGGAGATGTGGTTTTAATAGTTTTAAACTTTTCTATCGTGATTACAGTCATAAAGAGAACACACTTGATAATTTTCAGGATCTTTTTATTCTTTTTTTTCAAAAAAAAATGAACAGATTATTCGATGCAAGGGGGAAAAAAAGATGCTTAATTTCTAAACAGCGTAAGAAAATATAGTAAGATTACATCTTAATAAATATGGAGAGATAGAAGCTTTTGAAACAGACATATATAATGATGATAATATTTACAGGTAATTGAGTGTACAACTAAAGCATCATCTAATCTTTTGAACTTCCCTTTTGAACACTTCTCAACTCAACCCTAGGGTTATAGTCACCTTCACACATACGCTTGTATTCTTCATCAAACTTACCGGTGGACAATGGAGCATTACCAGAAATTCTCTTGGTTTTGTCAATGATACCTCTTCTGCACTCCAGGAAACTGTGCAGATAGGCTCTACATAGGTCAGGCATGTCCTTCTTTAGTTCTTTGTCGTTTATACAGTCAGCTGGTTTGTTTCTGTATATAAGCACACAGGGAGACTTTTGTATGCATAAAACAAACTGCATTCTTTCATCCTTACAACTGGCAACCATCTTGTTATTGTTATTTCTCTTTTGATTATGGGTTTTGTTTCACTTTGTTAACCCTTGTGTTACTAGCATATTATGAATGTTGTATTCGTAAGAGGTCTTAAAAAAAAATAAAAGTACGAAGTGTACGATTCGCTTTCCACTTATGATACGTTTATCTCCGATAAAATGCAAAAAAGTGAGCTTACCTTCAAAGCTTTGACAGTATTGGATTTAATTTGGTACATTAACAATAATGTTTTACTGATATTGAGCACTGATTTATCTCACTATATTATTAAATATAAAAGTAAATTGTAACATTCAAAGCTTATAGCAAACAATTATGTTTCTTTTCATGAGAGATAAGTTACTCTTTTGGTAGCGTTTCTTGATTTTAGAATACCCTACTAATTTTCTAGAACGCTTGTCATTCAGAATCACCGTTTGAGAAGTTTTGTCCCCTTGAAAAAAAAGGCTGAACAAGAAACGAAGCACATATAAAATAAACGGTATACCTTCTTTTCCAGAGCATTTGAACATTCGATTCTTTCTATATATAAAGTAAATCGACCAGGTTAACATTAAATCAATAAAGCATTATGGCTGACGACAAAGACTCTAACACTGCAGACATTCTATCTGACAAGAAAAAGGCTATTTCAAACTGGTGGGACCAAACCACTGATTTGTACTCAAGATTGATGAACAGCGAGGATTTCGACAGGGAAAACATCCAAAAACACATTCAAAAGATCGCAATTGATAAAAAAGACGAAATATTTAATGACATAAACGGTCTATCCAATGAGGTTATTTCCAATGTATTTGAACAAGTATTTGGTATGCCAATCCACAACCCTGAAAAGTTGGACAGTGTATTGCCTGTCATCGTTGGGCCTTTGAGTTCTCCTTCTGAGTTGCAGTATATGAAGTGTTTGGAAAAGAATGGAACCATCGCTTGGGATACAAAGGGTCAATTCAACTGCTTGTTTCCTCAGAAGTACCTAGCTGAAAGAAACTTACAAGATTTACACTTATCCAAAGAGCAAGTTGAAAATGACAAGGATCATAAAAAATACGGTAAATTCTTTTACGACTACAGCAAGTATTTGACTTGGAAGTTTGACAATAAACAAAAGGAAGCTAAGGAGGGGGAATTTAATATTTTACCTATTAAGCAAGACACAGACAAAATTAATCAATATCAATCATTCAGTTCTTACACCAAACAATATGTAGATGAAGATGGTAAAGTTCAAAAGGAACAAGTGATAGAAAAGAAGTTCAACACACCTGAAGGGTTGAAAATGAAGGTGGAAAGAATCAAGTATCCTACGGATGGATCTTCTCCTATCACTGAAGTAGAGGAAAAATTAATATCTGACAAATAATAAAGAACATGCACCACTATGCTATACTCCATTTTTTTTTTAACAATTGAAATTAATTTGAAAATGTATATATTTTGAGTATTTAAACTTCACAAATTATTTTTTTTAATTTTTTTTGAAAATCTATTAAGTAATCAATCATCTTCTTCTTCATCTATTTCTTCATCCATATCCTCATCTTTATCGTCATCTTCGTCAATTTCTGATTCTGAAAAATCTATATCTCTAGGAACACCCTTTTCACTGACAAGGCCAATGTTTTGCAATGTTTCCTCTGGTTTTTCACCCTCCTCAGCAAACTTGAATCTGAGTAAGTGTTCGTTATATGCATCAATCAGGGAAACTCTTTCAGGTATCAGCAGCTTCAAAAATACAAACGGCTCTATGTTTGCCACCACAGCAAGGTCATCGTAGGTGATTTTATTTTCAACTTTGTCACCACCAGCATTAAGGTTGTGGACAGAGAGGGCCTGGTCCACTAGTTTTTCAATGAAGACCTGTGTCGCTAGACCGACAGAAATGTGCGCTTTCTTGAGCGCAGATGTGTTTTCATGGTCTGAGGCAAATAGTCTTTTGATTCTAGCTAACGGTAACTGTAAGATGTCTTGTGTTGTTAGATCTTCGTCTCGTTGTACTTCTTCGTTATTCATTCGGTATTATTACTTTTGGGATGCAGATGTGTGTCTCTGTTAAGGTGTTATATATGGTTTTCTCTGGTTTGTAAAAGGTATATAGATCATATTCATAACTTCTTTATGAAAACAAAGGTTCCCAAAAAAAAGAGAAATGTAGTGGAAATGAAAGAAAAATTGAAACACGAAAATTTTAGAAAAAAGGCGTATCTCCTATTTCACGTGCTTCCCTACTCAAATTGATATGATTGATGTTCAACAACATAAAATTCTAATGAAGGTATAAAATAGTACTACCCTTATTGATTCTATATATTGATATTGCTACATAATTGAACAGAGTCTTGCCAGCAAACTCTGTACATTTGTTCTTGGTAATCAAACTAACAAATTTTCTTAATTGATAATTCATCTAATTGAGTTGCTTACATTGCGTTACAAAATTGTCAGTAGGCAATCCTGCAGAAAAGTCCTCTATGTAAAATATACCCTTTCTATCAACTATGAAAAGCTTATGGCCATTTTTGCTGAATCTCATGCTTGCAGATTCTTTCAGCTTATAGGCATTGCTGACATTATCTAAAATCAGAATTCTTCTTTTTTCATTGTTCTCCACAAAATTGTTTGAACTTGATGCTAGCAAAAAGAGTGTTCCATTCTTGTCCAGGAACACTATACTATCGTTTCTTGGTGATATCTCCGCTTTGTATATCTTAGAACCTAATTCATCAAGTCTCAACAGCATGGAAGGTTGCAAAACTGCATTTTTATACCCATTCACTTTGCTTTCGTTGTTGCTTGTGAACGACATGTTTCCATCGTATACTTTCTTTTTGCTACTTTTAATCTTTGTGTCTATAATTATTGGTGGTGAGTTGTATGCAACTGAAGTAACACACATTAAACCGGAATTTCCTGGAAACATGTTGGTGCTGGTGATGCCCTCGCTTTCCAAGGAATTATCTATGTTTCTTATCGATTTCATTATGAGTCTAGGTTCCTCAATCTTCTTGACCGATATCACCAAAAATCTATTCTCAAAGCATGTTGTGCATGACAAGTAAAATCCATCATCAGAAAACTGTAATGTATTGATGGGATCTCTATAAGGTAGGGTTATGGTTATTGGAGCTAACAACGAATACTCAGGTTCGTTTTTATTTGAGGATTCTGTATTGACAGTGATCCTTTGGAATACTATCAGTGCTTGTTCAGCACCACTGGTTCTATCTTTCCCAGTAATACCACATGCAACTACATTTCTTGAACTGTCAACATCGATGCATCTGATTGGGAAGCTGTACTGGATTGTCTTAACGATCTTCCCACCTTGGTTCAAATCAATAAATCTTAAAATACCTTTGGTCCCAGCAATAACCAGAAAATTGTTCATCACTTTGCAAAACAAATGGTCCCAAACACGGACCTTTCCACTATCGTTGTTTATCTGAATCCTTCTCATATTTGTAATGTCTGACTTTGTCAACTTGAAAGAATCATCAGGAATTATGTTTTTCGTATCTGTATATTTGATCAAAGAGTTAAATGAGGATCCATAATCACCATTAATTTTTCCACAGCAACTCATTGCAAAAGGTTGTTCATTGCCCTTTCCAGTGCCAATTTTTCCTTCTAAGATGTTGTAGACCTCCCATTTATGCTCGCTTAGTAGCACAAACTTAGTGCAGTCTTTGGATATGTCAGTGTTGATATACAGCTTAGATTTTGTTGGAAATAATTTTGAATAGACGTTATAGTGGGATCTTCTTCTATATATCGGAAAGCACTTCACATAGTTGATCTCTTTGTTTTCATCATCCTCAGTTACCTTCTGTACTTCATTGTTGTGTTTTTTTTCTGTGAATGCGGATGTATAATTGAAAAACACATTTGATGCTTTCTGTAGAGTTTCTGAAATGTGTGAGCTACTCTTCGCTGAATGTGTTTCCTCTTGTTTATCATTTGGTTTATCTGTATCTGATATTATTGGAACACTCAAGGCAAAAGTATTCTGAGAAGTTGCAATACCGGTGTTTTCAGCTAATCTTCTTTCGGTTTGCAAGTTGTTTTCTTGACTGTTCAAACTTTCGGTTATGTCGCTACCATTCGTAATGATCTTATTGTCAATGATTTTTGCATTATTCATTTCCTTGGCCTTTTCCTCTTTTATGGAAAGACTTACAGATTCGAACAGTTGCAGCAATGTCTTGGTCTTACTTTCAATTTGTTTTGGTCCAGATCTTGAGTTATCATCCTCAATTTCATGAACTCTATTAAATGTTTTTTCGATGGTTTTTTTCCTTAGCTTAATGACCTTTTTCAAATTTTTGTCATAATCAATTTTTTCAAAGTCTTCAAGAGAATTATTGGCAGTGTTTAAGTATTTCATTCTCAAAAAGGCCAGTTGGTTGTATAATTGGCCTAAGGATTTTATAGGCTTGGCATTTTTGATATCTGTTGTTTTAAAGCAAAGTGGACAAACGTCTCGATTGTTCTCAAAGTTCATCTGTATCATATTTATATTCTTTGTTAAAAAATCCTCATCAGCAGTAAAAGTACTGCTTTTGGCTATACTCTTCTGTTGAAGATAATTAAATACGTTATCATTTTCAAAATACTGTAGTCTTATATCGTTGGAAATGGTGCATCCACAGTTGAGTTGTAGAGGACTTTTCACTATGGCATATAAAATCTTGTAGACATCAACTGAATCAGTAACATTCACCTCAACTTTGTTAGGGAGATAGAGAGTGTTTTCAATATTCTTTATTATTGTCTCCAATTCTTGTATGGATATATATCTTCCATCCATCAAAGTAAAATATTTCAGTCGTATTTACGCAAAATGTATTGGTATAGATAATGTTACAAAGTTCTGTGATCAAAGGTATCTGTTAAATACCTAAATTCTTTATTTGGTCTGTAGTCTCTATCTTAATAATCACAAAGGATAATGAACTGACTTATCAACATGATTAGGATGATTCAAAAAAAAAATGGCATCAAGAAAAAATGAAGAATTTTTTTTTTTTCGTCGGAGAAAACGTTGAAACAATTAAATTTTACTACAAGCCTTCATTTCTGATGATTAACCCAGTTGTTTTTGCTTTTTCTTAAGAATCACTACAAAGAAATCTATTTCTTAAAAAAATAATAAATACATCAAGTAACTACATAAAAGTAGAGTGGCACATTTATTTATTGATTTATATACAAAACATCAACCCATATGTTGACAATAACCTCTATTTTTTTAGAGATTTTGCATATTCTCTCTATTTCTGGAGTTCTTTTCCCCGCCAGAGAAAGAAAGTCTTTTTGAAAGTACAAATTGCCTTTGATTGACAGTTTTAATATCTTTTTCGACAAGCAATTGTGTATTCTTTGTAGCATCCTTCGTATGAGATTTAGAGCACAAATTCACAAACTCATTGGTATTGTACGTTTTTAAGCCAGGAGTTTCACAGGTATTTACCAAACATGTCATGACTATATTTTTATAACTTTTATTTTGACATATAGTGTTTAGTGTATTCTGGTTGTTTATACTTTTTTTTGAAAGTCCAAGATCCATGAGAAGGCATTCATTTAAACACAGAGTAGGTATTTTGACAGATGAGGATAAAGTGAGGAAATATAATAGAAAAGCGATTAACTTTTTAAAAAGCATTATTGATTGTAGTTGTTTTGGGTATGACTCTAATAGTTTTAACTAGTATACTTTTTATCCGTGATTTTCAACAAAAAAAATGAACATTTAACAAGCATCTTGTTACTATTTTAAAAAAATCATTGTCCGTGGTTCACCATTCTTTTAAATAGAATTAACATTTCTCGTTTCTGTTGAATTTGTGCTTTATTGAATTATTTGAATTGTTCATTTTTGCTGTTTTTGACAATGATTAAAGTTTTTTTTTTTGGAAAAAAAAATAAAAAAAATTGTAATTTGCTCTGGGGGAGGTTCGAACTCTCGACCTTTAGATTACTCGATTTATTACTAAATATGAGACTAACGCTCTTCCGACTGAGCTACCAAAGCTAATTACAATTTTACACGCAAAATTTTTGCAATGTTTTATATATTACATTACATTTTACCTTTGCTTTTATGTAAACTGTATTTATAGGTGCAATTACATCGTTATTCTATCAACTTTATTGACCCCTTTCTCTCAAGATTTGTATAATGTATAGAGTTTATCTATCCAATAAACAATTTTTGGCACCAATCTATTTTTTTTCCAAGTCGTTAACGCTTATGAAGTGATATAAAATAAAGAAATAACGGCAATATCTACACAACTTTGTAAAGTTTTTTACTGAAACTAAATTAATGTATACTCTTTTTTTAAAAAAGCTACAATCTTTTCAATGTTTGATATTTAAATCATTGCCATAAAGCATACATATTCAAATATTATCAAGCGTTGTCAATTTCCTTCAACTTATCCTCCTCTAGTTTTTTCAGCTTCGCCAGCTGAACTATGCTTAGGAAAGCCTTTTGACGAAGTTCACTTTTTACTTTCTCGGCATTCTCATCATCAATAAGGGACAGCTGATTCATTTCTTTTCTAATCCTTTCGAGTATTGTTTCGGATCTTTGTTTGTCATCATCATTGTAAACGACGTCTTCTTCGCTTGAGTTGCTCAAATTGTATTTTTCTTTCAGCTTCTTCAAGTTGTTGTTCATAATAACAGCATGAATAGCCAGTTGTAGCTTTCTTCTGTTGTTGTAGGATTTCTTGATGTCTGGGAGCAAGTCCTTTGTTGGGGCAGATCCAGCGTTAATCCAAGGATCATTCTCCAATAGTTCACCAGCAGTGCTTCTCCTTTTTGGATCCACTGTGCAACACTTTAATATGAATGACTTAGCTTCATTGGATATGTTGTTCCAGTAAGGTTTATGAAATTGAATTGGGTATTCACCACTGGTAACTTCTTCCAAGAATCCATCAACGGAATCAGCAACAAAGGGTGAGTATCCACAAAGCATTGAGTAAACAATGACACCTAAAGACCAGATATCGCATGGTTTACCATGGCCCTCTTTCATTAGAACTTCCGGCGCAACATATCCCATTGACCCAGCCGACTTGAATATTAACTCGTCTTCGGTGGCAAGCTCCTTAGAGATACCAAAGTCTGCAATGACAATCTCATCTCTTTGGTCCTTGTCAACACTTTCATCATCTGCTTGGTAAAGATATAGGATATTTTCAGGCTTTAGGTCACGGTGAATGATGTTTTGAGAATGAATGTATTTTATGGCATCCAGCAATTGTCTAACAATTTTAATGGCATCTGCCTCAGCAAAGTTCCCCTTTTGAACAATTCTAGTAAACAGTTCACCACCAGTGGCCAGTTGTGTAACAATGTAAAACTTTTCATTACTCTCAAACCAATCTTTAAATGCAATGATGTTTCTATGATGTAGCTTTTGAAGTATTTTGAGCTCATCATAAAGCATTTTTCTACTGTCTGTTGACAAAGCCTCCTTCAGCAAGATTTTAACTGCAACTTTTTCATCTGTTGGTTTGTACTTGGCTGTTCTGACTATACCGAAAGACCCAGCTCCGAGTGTTTTTCCAAAATAATAATTGCCTTTCTTTCGAATGTACTCTTCAGGCTCAGCTTTCTTTTCCTTATTATTCATAAATATTTTGTTTTTAATAAAACTCTTAAATCCAGACTTGTTTTTTGACTTTTGAACTACAGGTAAGTTTTCGTTTTCTTCCATAAGTCTCTGCTTTTGTTTATCGAGGTTCATCAAATTTGTACGGTTTTGGTTATTTCTGCATACGTTTATTTGAAGTTCCAAAGGTGTGTTGAAAAGGGTTTATAAATATGCTTATATTTTCCAGTTCAAGTGTTGGTTTATATTTGATATGCAGTATATATATCAAAGGTAGTAGATGACTTCACATGTTGAAATAATAACAATGATATGAGATTTAGTTGATGAACCCTAAAAAACTAAAAATTTGAAACTCGTTCAAAAAAAAAAAAAGCATTTAAGAAAAAGCGGCTTGAGTTCTATTCATTTTTTTATTCTTCGGAGCAGTTGTGAGAAGATTTTTCATATCCGCGGTTAGTACTGTAAGAATATCTCTTTACAACTCTTTGTAATTTACGTAAAAGTTGGAAATCTAGGAAAAACATATCATGCTAATCAAGTTTAACGTTTGTTTTCATTTAAAATATGTTATGTTCATATGTTTTGTTTTTGTTAATTGTTATTAAAAATGATTTTTGAAGCAATTTATTTTTAAAAATGTAAATATTTTGCTTATTATCACGTGATGTTTAGTAAACAAAAAATAAAAGATTTAATTAATAGGCATAAGAGATAATAAACGAAAAACTCAAATCACTTCAACAACACCCTCTATAAAGAGATCTTATTACTGTCCACTAATTGAACACTTAAAATCACTAAAAGTGTAAATCCAATACTGTAGAGAACCATATGCGATTATCATACATATCCTGATATAATTAAAGATTAAATACAAGACGCTTCTGCGAACTATCAAGAAACAATTTCGTTTTTAGTAGGATATTTTCCGCAAGGAGTAAAAAGAGAATAAAAAAGATATTTACAATGTTTTAAAACTAGTTAAAATACTAGTTCTATCTACTACAACACTGACTAGTTTTCTTTTATCTGTGTTATTGAGGTAGATTTTAATCTTATACAAAGTCAACAATTCAACCAAAGACATAACTGGAATGAAAGGAAATTTGGCCGTAGTTTTCAGTCTTCTATAACTTCAATGTTTATCCAAAAAGAAACAGAAAAAAGATAAACCAAGGGTTTCGGAGAAAGCTATAGTTCTGGCTCTCAATTTCCCACAAACCACAACCAATGCTTACTGTGTTACTTCCATCTATGGCTATTTTTTTAAGGTTGTTGGATCAATTTACAAATTTATGCCATTGTAAAAAGCAACAGAAAAACAAGCCAGTTATTGTTCACTTACACAGTAATGCTCAACAGAAGATGAGAAATTATTGTTCCTCCACTTTTAATACTTCTTGTGTTCAACTTTTATTGAAGCTGTAGCCTTAAAAAAAACTTTAACAAAAAAATAATATGGCGAGACAAGAAATGGATAGAAAAAAAAAACTGTTCCAACGGAATTCTATAGGTGTCTGATGATCATCGTAATTTGATTATAACCTTGGCTCTGTTTTCCCTCTAGTTGAAAGAAAAATAAATGCCAGAAGAGAAAAAAAAGTCCACCACATTTCAGTTAGAAGATGTATCTTGGCACAATTTACTTATGAGTAATACGAATGCCTGTTTCTATGGAAACTATCCAAAGTTTCCCGTAATTATCTTATGGCTTACAATACCTCCACTACGGCTCACTGCCAAAAAAACGAGCACGAAAAAAATATGCCAAGAAAAGTGGAGAATAATAGACACGCTTCAAAAAAAGAGCCAAGAAACTCAGCCGCATGGCTCTTTTTTGTAAGGAAAAAAAATCAGCCAGCACAAAGGAAGTGTGGGAGAAAAACACCAAAATCACACACAGCTTTATATCGGGCCGACACAGGTTAACTAGGTCAGGGTATCCCTACAGCAAAAAGATGAAAAATATGGGTCCAAGTAAATAGCCCAGCTCAGTGCCTTACGTTTTCTTTACAGTATATCGAATATAGCCTCAGTAAAGATACCAGCTATTCAGTTCGAAAAGTGGGTGATTTTCTGCTAGGCCTCCATTCGCCATTCTTTTTTCACACAGGCTTGGTCACTTATCTCAATAAGTATAGATAAAATAGTGCGAAACACAGGTTTTCCTGTTGCTTTGTTTACTATATCTAACTAGAGAAAGAAAAAATAGCTCATCTTGTTTATTATAAAAATTAATCATGATGACTCTTCCTTTATATACTTTCTGAAATAAAAAAATAACCATCAGTGTTTACTGTTGATTCTTGTAATCTCTGCTATCTGCGCATTTAACCATCACTTCAAGCATGTGGTCTTTGAGAAAAAAAAAATATAAAGGTAAAACCTGGTGCAGATTATTTTTTGAAGTACACACAGAGTCTTAACAGCGAACAAGCATTGAGTACTTAGCACATAGCATATAGTTTTCACATTATACGTGAAAAGCATGGATTATGTCATTGTTGGGGAGTTGGCTAAATGCTTTAAATACTTGGTTAATGTACTCTTAACAACGGCAACTATAATTAAGGTTAATTCTCTTCTTTCCCCCTTTTTAACCTTTATCGTGATTATTCGGGTACAAATTGTAATATACTCGATAATCAATCTCATTTATTTCTTGTCTGTTTTCTTCACAACATGTGAGACCTATGCTAAATTTGGTTCCAATGGTATGGGTTGTAGTTATTGCATACATGCCAGAAAAAAACCCCGCAAACTTTATTTTTAGCCTATTGAATTTTTTTTCAGGGACTAGTCACTAAAAAAAAGATAATACTATGATAATTAAAAAATGGTGTCTACGCTGTCAAGAAGATTACACTGAACATGTAATAAGTTTACACACGAAGACAATACATATATGTCATACTTGACTTAGCATGTTTCTGATAAGATGCTTACTTGAATCGGTCAATGAACACAGTACAGATAATAGCGGTGGGATTTTTTGATCATTGGATTATATTTTGAAATCTCCTTTTTTTTAATTGGTGGTTTTTTTTCAATTTCAAAAAAAAAAAAGGACACTGATTTTGTTTTTTGAAAGTAGTTTGCTTGCATTTGTGAAAATAAAGGGCCGGTTTAGAAGGATTATATGTCAAACTGATAAAACAATCTAGCGTGATTTATTCTGATAAGAAAATAGATTACTGTGTGGTGGTCAAGAAGTGTCACATTTGTAGTTTTGGCACTAATAAATATGATATAATTACACAATTAGCAATAACAAAATATAATGCCGCTTACTGAAACAAAACTTAAATTAAATAGATAATTTTAAATTATGCTTTACAACTAGGGTTTTCTCTCATTGTTTTTTTGTTTATCTTAGAAAAATTCAACAAAAGTGTGATTTTGCTGTTAAAAATCTCGCCTATTTGTTAGTAAGTTTTTGTCATAACAAAATGAACATACATTCTATCGTTAATCAGTTTTTTTTGATCTACAGACTATATATAACTGACTTGGTATCTCAACTTATTTGTTTCTACACAATCATAAATGTTATACAAAATATAAAGTAAGTTGTAAGTAATTATAATATAAACCAAAAAAAAAAAAAAAACTCCAGTATAGTCTTCTTTATTGTTCTTTGTATCAGTTTCTTCAATCAAACAGAAGAAACAACATAAAAAGCTACTAATAAACATTCAGAATGTCTGATATTGAAGAGAAAAACAACGTTATTTTGGAAGTGGAATCAAAGTCTACTGGTGCCCACTCTGAAAAAAACGATAACATTAAAATTTACAATGAAGAAAAAGGTTTTGAACCTATCACCTCCATCAAGTCTTACTCTGACCAACAAGTCTGGCACTTGTTAAAAATATTGAAGTATGACGATGTTGACAACTTGGATGAATTACCTCCTGAAGTTGAGTTCTTAGGTACTAGAGTACATGAGATGACTATTGAAGAAGCACTTGAAATTATGAAAGACGCAGTCATATACCATGACAACGATCCCAACATTTCAGCCCATCAGTATCAAGAATTCATCAGATACTCCAGTGAAGGTGTTGACCCAGAAAATGAAGTTGATGTCTTTGAATTGAAGGCCTTGGCTGTCTTGTTGAGAGACCACTCCCCATACCCTGAAGTCAGAGCTGTCTGTCCTCCAGCCATGTTAGATGATCCAACAATTCCAATTGAAACCTTCAGAGCCTATTTCTTTGCCCTAATCTGGATGATATTCTCTGCTGGTTTCAATGAATTATTCTCCCACAGATTGGTTACTATTTCTATTTCAACTGCTGTTATCCAAATGTTCTTATACCCAATGGGTACTGGATGGGCCAAATGGGTTCCTTCTTGGGGTTTCACTGTCAAGGGAAAGAGATTTGCCTTGAACATTGACACTCCTTGGACCGACAAGGAACAAATGTTCTGTACATTGATTATTGCTATTTCAATGACAACTTTTTATACCTCTTACAACATCTTAACTCAAAAGATCTACTATGGTGACAATGTTTCATTTAACTACCAGTTCTGGCTTTCTTTATCTGTTCAATTTATGGGATTTGGATTTGCAGGTATTTTAAGAAAGTTTGTTGTTTATCCAGCAAAAGCGGTTTGGCCAACTTCCTTGTCCACAATTGCCTTAAACAAGGCGTTGTTGACTCCAGAAGATCCTAACCTAAAGGGTCTAACCAGATACCAAGCCTTCTTCATTGGTTTTGGTTTCATGTTGTGTTACACTTGGTTCCCATCCTTTATTTTCCAAGCCTTGTCCACTTTCAACTGGATGACCTGGATTGCTCCAAACAACTGGAAGCTAGCCGCCATCACTGGTGGTGTCTCCGGTTTAGGTATCAACCCAATTGCCTCCTTTGATTGGGCTGTTATTGGTTCAAGTTCATTATTGATTCCATGGTTCTCCCAGGCCACCCAATATGCCGGTTCCTTTTTGGCCATTTTGATTTGTATTGCTTGTTACTTCACCAACTACCAGAACACTTCATACTTGC